>Ga0136612_10001297_pt1 | contig 10543 bp, 10 predicted proteins | sample AntDryUQ224A2306_2_FD_106644 | JGI IMG/M metagenome (GOLD analysis project Ga0136612, IMG submission 106644) | Polar desert sand microbial communities from Dry Valleys, Antarctica - metaG UQ224A (23.06) | ecosystem: Environmental > Terrestrial > Soil > Desert | place: Antarctica: Dry Valley...
GAGCCGGAACGACTCTATCGGGCGGCATATCTCTTTCGGACCTGGTGCGCATTCATCGGGTCAGCCGCGGGAGTGCGCGTGCATGGGGTTGATGCGCTCTACCGAAAGGTAGAGGATGCCGAGGATCGCAGCACCCGCGCCTATCGAGACAAGGAAAAACGTTGGGCGCAGCCACGCAACAATGGCGAGGATCGCGAGCACGAGGTTGACGATCAGGATCATGGAGCTGACCTGCGCGTGACTGCGCCCGGCCTGGACCATGCGCTGGTACGCGTGACTGTGGTGCGCCTGATACCAGCGTTCGCCACGCGCGATTCGGCGGAACAGGGTGACGGTTGCATCGAACACGAAGGCTCCAAGCAGGAGTATCCAGATGAGCAGCGGCACGGCGCCTGAATTCTCCGATGCAATCGCCAGCACGGCGAACAGATACCCGAGAAGCCCGCTGCCGACATCCCCCATGAAGAGCTTCGCGGGCGCCCAGTTTAACGGCAGAAATCCGGCGCTCGCCGCAGCTATGAGCAGCGACACCATCGCCAGGCCTGCATATCCCATCGCGAGAAGGATGAGGCCGCCGATGACCCCGGTACTGACAGCCTCACCCGCAGCCAGCCCATCGATGCCGTCTACAAAATTGTAGAGGTTTATTGCCCAGACGATTCCCACCACGGCGAGTACGCTCCCGACGAAGCCCAGCGATACACTTCCAAATCCGATGCTGAGCGACGGAAGTCCTCCGAGCCAAAAAACTGCCCAGGCTGCGGAAAGGAACTGCACCGCAAAGCGCGTGAGCGCGGGCAGGTCGCGGTGATCGTCGATCCATCCCGCTACCGCGATCATGAAGCCGCCGCCCGACAACGCCACGGCGAGCTCCCAGTTGATCCAGCCCAGTGTCGCCGCGAGAATGAAGCCGCCCAGCGTCGTAAAGGCTATTGCCAGACCACCGCCGCGAGGAGTCGGCGATGAGTGAGAGCTTCGCTCGTTGGGAATATCGAGAAGCCGGTCGAGGGCATAAAGGCGGATGCGGCTGGCAAGAAGCCAGCTCAGAAGCGCTGCGCCGAGAATGAACGCGGCGCGCTGGAGTGTCATCAGAGGCCGCGCTCCAGAACGTCACAAAGCCTGCCGCACGCGCCGGCTTTGCCATTGCTCCTCTGCATCAGCTCCCTGGCGTTCTTTCCCTTGGTGACTACAGTGGCAGGGTCTGCTCCGGCGATCGACCTCAGAACAGCCACCGCGCCATCGACATCACCGTTGGCGATGTGCCAACCCACATCCGCTCGGGAAAAAATATCGGTCACGTGGTTTTCATCCGGTCCGACGAGAAGTATTGGACGTCCGACCCCCATTGCCCCATAGACTTTGCTCGGATGCACTATGCCCTGAACGGCATCGCCGACTGTTACCACATGAACATCGGCCGCCGACAGTACGTTTGCAAGGCTATCCCGGGGCTGATATGGCAACGAAACAACATTCGGCGAATTCGCCTCCTCAACCTCGCGTTTGCCGGTTCCACCGCCGATAAACATGAAAACGAGCCGCGGCTCGTCAACGACCCGCTTTGCGGCCTCGATGATTGTGGTCACGGGGTTCGATGGACCGTGATTACCGCTGTACATGACTACGATTTTGCCGTTCAGTCCGTGGGCTGCGCGGAACGGATTCTGATCGTGCGGAACAAGAGCGTCGGGATAGCTCGCCGGCCAGGGGGGCAGAACACTGATTTTTTTGGAGACGTCGAGTTTGCGATTTATGCGATCTGCCATGAATCGGTCGAGTACGACAACGTCTGAAGCCCGCCTGAGCACCAGCCGGTTCAACCTATCGAAGACCCGAACCGGAACAGAGTGCGGGCCCAGAATCCCCAGCGCAACCATCTGATCCGGATTGACGTCCATCACCCAGAATTTTACGCGCGCGCTGTGAATGAGTGAGATCAACACCGAGCCTAGCGATGCCATCGGGGGGGACGTGCTCACGACTACAGCGTCCACGCGCCTTACAAAAACCGCGCGAAGTACGACCTGGGCTATGAAGGACACGCCTCCGAGAAGGCGTATCGCGATCGAGCTCTTTCCAAAAGACGAGAACGGCACGCGGCGGACTTCTACTCCATTGCAGATTTCCTTGCGGGCATATCTGGCCGACGGGTCATCGTAACCCCGGTCGGAAGTGTACACGATTACGCGGTGGCCCCGCCGCACGAGCTCTTCAGCCGCGTCGGCGAGGTGCTGGCCCACTGCCGCCGGATCCGGCAGGTAGACCTGCGACAAGAACAGAAAGCTCCGCGAGGGTGACGGCGCATGCGTCCCCTTATTACCGACAACGCCGGGAATCAGGTGGGGAAGATCGAGCGCGATGGGCACTTTTCAGCGATTCGGCACGCTTTCGCGCACCGTGACGGAAACCGGCGCCGCCCGCCACCCCACGCTGAGGCGGGCCGGCGCCCACCGCAGTCGGGAGATGAATCGCATCATCGCGTACCCCCCGGCAACGAAGATCAGCGAGTAGAGCGTCCCGCCAAAGTCACCGCGGTTGAAGTCGATGACGTAGGCGAACGCAAAGAAATAAAGGCCCGGATACAGGTCCGCGGTTCGGACCAGCTTTACCATGATGATGGAGAGCAGCGAAAACATCACGAACGGCCCGAGCCACCCGAAGTTGATGAAGGCTTCGGTGACCGGCGTGTAGGCGAATCCCATCAGGGAGATCGAGCCGAACTTGTCCCGCATGAACTGCAGCGACAGGCTTTCGGGCTTGTCTGGCCAGAATGCGCGTGGGACGAAAAGTGACGGCGCGGCGATGTACGTCCACCCCCACCGCAGCGGGCGGCTCACGTCGATGTAGTGCATGAGGGTCTGAATCGGCGATACGAACTCGCTTTGCGTGACCAGCAGCCGCACTGGGCTCCTTTGCAGCAGCACCGCGGGATTCCCCATCACCTCCCGGAGAAGGCCGACCAGCGTCAGCGCCAGGAACCCGGCGAACCCGGCGACGATGGTTCCAAAACGAACGACGGATTGTCTTCGCGTTGCGACGATGCCGACGACAAACAGAAACATCGGCAGGAAGTCGCGACGATTCCCCAGCGAAAGCTGGAACAGGACAAAGAAGGCGATCGATCCAAGCAACAGCAGGCGCGCTCTGGAGTTGAGGTTTCCCCACCCCGCCAGCATGAACATGGCGAGCCCGTTGAACACGAACATCGAAACCACCCACACCTGCGTTCCGAGGAGCAGAACCTGCCCGCGATCGATGGTCAGCTGGAACGCGTATCCTCGAGTGACGGCATAGCCGGCAACTGCAACGCTCGCAACGAGGAGCACGACCGCATTCGAGAAGGACGGGCGGATCTTGTCGAATGACTCGGCGGGCACGTCGCGCCAGGGCTGCCGGTACCACCACTGCACGACATTGAAGCCGAATAAAGCGGTAGCGTACATGCAGGCGGCGCCAGGCATGCCGCCCGTTTCGCCCCCGAATCCAAGTGCGACCACTCCTGGAAGTGTCCCTCCGTACAGAAAAAATGCCACGACGAAGAAGACCCGGAGATCCTGAAAGACCCATTTACCGTCGACGAGACGAAGGATCGCAAGGGACGCAGCGAACTGGCCCGTCAGAAAGAGTGCGGACGCTGGCAGTGCGTTGGCGAATACCGCGTGTATGACCGCAGCGAGGTGCATGCACAGAGACGCACCGAGCAGTATCCCCGCGGAAGCGGGAAACGGTCGCTGCGGCTCGAGCGCGCTATCCACGATACGTTGACCGGAATCCGGAATCTGCTATCCGGCGCAGCTGTGAGAGCTGGCGGCGGCCGTAATACCGGATCATCCATCCCGCAGCAGTGCCACGAAACCCGTGCTCACGCTGCAGGTAGCCCCAGTGCTTCGATACTAGATGGTGCGTGTTTCGCCAGGCCAGATACTCGAAGACAAGCCGGTTGATCCGCTGGCCGCCGGACGCGCATATCGGCCCGCGCAGATGGAAACACACTGTGCTCGGCGAGAAGACCGTTTTCGATCCGCGCGCGTTGGCGGCCAGATAAAAATCGGTTTCCTCGCGCCACGAGTTTCCGCGATACCACGAGTCAAACGATGCACCAGTAAAGACTTCGCGGCGGATGAGCGCGATGGAATGAAGGAACGGGGCGGGAACAGGCGCAGCGACGCGCACCGAAAAGTCGGCGTCCATCGCGGCAAGATCGAATACGCTCTCCGCGGACCGAACCGGGCGCGGAGGATCGCGAAGACAGTCGGTGCTGAATGCAGCCGGAACACGGGCGGTTACCACACGACCGGCAATGATGTGCGCGCCGAGTTCGCGGGCCTCCCGCAGCAGCGTCGAGCAGTAATCGGCCGACAGCCACACGTCGTCTTCGCCAAAGAGCACCCAGTCGGTTGAAGCCTTTGCGAGGCCCGTCGTCCGCGACGCGGGCTGGCCGCGCCGGGAATCGTGACGGATTACATCGACGGGCACGGGGGCGCTCTCCGCCAGCTCCCGCATGCGGTCTGCCGTCCCATCCGTGGATCCGTCATCGATGACGACGATCCGGGCGACGTCAGGATGTACCAGATACGAAGGCCAGACAGCTTCGAGCGCGGCGATCCGGTTGTAGGTCGGGATGAGAATCGTGATCGAGGGACTCAAGCCGATGCTCCGGGTCGTGATTCGCTGGCGGCCCGCGTCGCGCCGAGTGCTTTGTACCCTTCCCATCCCCCGAGAATGACGTTCAGCGGAATCCTCGGGTCACCCTTTATCACCCCGACCACGGACATGGCCGCGGCGTGAAGTATGAGGCGCGTGCCGTAGCGAACCCGCCACAGCCGCTCGTTGCCGATCGCCTTCCATACAAACAGCACTCGCGTGCGCTCCCGCTCCCGCATCTGGGCGTGCAGAGGAGGGCGGTTTACGGCGCTCGGGTAATGTTCGACAGCGACCTTATTGGAGGAGATCAGCCGCCATCCGGATTTCGCCACACGGTACGCGACGTCGACGTCCTCGTGCCAGAAGCTCCCCAGCGCCTCGTCGAACCCCCCGACACCCTGGATCGCCGACCGGCGAAACGACATGTTGCCCCCGCTCAGCCACGCCGCGGGCAGATCCTGTGCGGGGTGGCGGGCGGGACCGACGTTGAAGCCGCCCCAATCTATGCGGTACCGGTTCGACGTTATTCCGAGCAGGCGGTACATAGCATTGCGACCGCGGTTGTAATGACCAGGATGATCGACGAATCCCCCGACTCCTCCAATAGACGGATCATCGTAGCACTTGATCATCGACGGCACCCAGTGACGCGGCACGCGGACATCGTCATCGAGAAAAGCGACAATTTCTCCGGCCGCCATGGCCAGCCCGGTGTTTCTGGCTCCCGACGTGCCCAGCCCCTGCTCGAACTCCGCGATCTGCAGAGCGATGCGGCCGCCGAATCTGGTTCGCAGGTCATCGCCCGCGCCGGCGGGATACGACTGCAAAACAAGTACGACCTCGAACGCTCCGCTCGTGTGCTGGCAGGCGAGATCCTCCAGACAAAGATCGAGCGCCTCGCGGCGCTTGTACGACGCGACGACCACGGAAAGTTTACAGGGCATTGACAGCTATGAGCCTTTGAGCAGACGCCACCGTCCCAGGAGGCCTGCGCGCTGCAGTAAATGACGGACGGCGTTGCGCGGAATATCGTACAAATTTATCTGAGTCACGCCGGCCAGTCGATCGAAAAATCCAAACCGTGAGCGGATGACGCTCTTTCGCTCGCGGCAGGACAGCATGAAGCGGTCGCCGCTCAGTCCACCCATTCGCATGCGGGATACGATGACGTCCACGAACTGCGTCGAGACCGGATGAGAAAAGCACCGCACAATGTGGTCGTAGTCAGCAGCCAGGCGGTACGAAGTGTTGAATCGGCCGACGCGATCGAAGACTTCGCGGCGAACGAATGTGGCCGGATGGCACAGCGTTTCGCGCGCCAGGTCGGACAACTGCACGGGTCTCCCCATCACTGCCGAGTAGGCACCATCGGTGAAGGCCATGCGCCCGTACACCAGGTCAGCGCCTCCAGCCGCGTCCATCGCTCGCTCGATCACGTCGGGGGCGTAGAGGGCGTCGTCAGCGTTGGCAAAAAGAACGTACGAACGCGGATTCGACACCAGAGCGATGCCCTTGTTCATGGCGTCGTAGACTCCCTTGTCGGGCTCGCTCACCCAGCAGTCGAGCCGGTGCTCGAGACGGCGCAGAATTTCGACGGTGCCGTCGGTTGATCCACCATCCACGACGATGTGTTCGATTTCTTGATAGGTCTGGGCCGCGACCGCACGAATCGTCTCCTCGATGTGTGCCGCTCCGTTGTACACGACGGTCACCACCGAGACGCGGGGACGGCCGCCGAGATCAGGTGCGCGTGTCATCGAGCCAGTTATCGCGCCGCGCGAAACGACGCCATTCTTCCCATGCAACCAACCGCGCGTCGTACCTTACGCGGTTGCGGTGGTAGAAAATTCGCGCCAGGTCAAGCCGCCACCGGCTGTCGCCAACACCGCGCCGAGCCAGCGCGCGCGCGGCAGACACGCCGGCGAGCACCGAGTGCGCTACCATGCGGCGGAGCAGCCGTGGACGGCCGGGCAGCAGTGCGCGGTAGTCGGTGTAGCTGTCGCAGAATCCCTGATCGGCGAGGCGGCTGTTGAGATACCGCTGAGTCATTCGGGCACGGGGAATCATGTGGTGGGTCACCGACGCACCGACATACGCGAACCGATAGCCCAGTTTCCGAACCTTGATGTTGAGGCCAGTCTCGTTGTCACCGGTGAATTCGCCGGCGTTCGTGTCGGGATTAAACCCACCTGCGCGGAAAAAGGCTTCGCGCAGAATAGCCTGATGGCAGCTGAACACACCCGGATCGTGATCCGACACGATGAGCGATTCGCCAAGGTCGTTGAGACTGAGCAGAGAGTTCCGGCAATGCTGGAGGATCCAGACCGGCGGCTCGGTCTCCCACCGCGGGAGAACACGACCCGTCACCGAGCCGACATTTGCGCGAGGCACAAAGCCTGTCACAATGGTCGCCAGCAGCTCCGGGTCGGCGAGCATGTCGTCGTCGGTGAAATAGAGTATTTCCCCGCGCGCTGCGAGCGCTCCGCTGTTACGAGCGAAGTGGGCTCCGCGCCTGGGCTCCTCCAGGCCAATCACACCCGGGCGGCCTTCAGCAAGTGACTCGATCTCCGAAAACGTATTGTCCGTCGAGCCGTTGTTGACGAGAATCAACTCCCACTTATCCGGCGGGTACGACTGAGAGAAGAAACTTTGTGCCGTCATCCGCAGCAGCGAGGACCTGTTGTAGGTGGGAATGATCACTGATATGAACGGCTGCCCGGCGGCTGTCATATGACTGTATCGATTATCTCCCGCAGGCGGGCGGCGAACTGCGGCGGACCCCAGCGCGCGGCCTGGTCCCTTCCCTTCCGAGCGAGCTCGGCGCAAAGCGCATCGTCCGTCCAGAGCTTCACCAGACACTCGTGGATTTCGTCGATCGACGCGGGATCGAAGAGAAGTGCAGCGTCGCCGACCTGTTCCGGTATTCCGTATATGCGTGACGTCGCGACCGGACAGCCTGTTGCAAACGCTTCGAGCTGGGGGATGTTCGTGGGGCCAAAGTACGTCGGCATCACGAGGGCGCGCGCCAGCCGGTAGAGGGCCGGCATGTCGCTATCGGGGACGTAGCCGAGGAACAGAACATTTTCCGTCAGCTTGAGTTGGCGCACCAGGGCCTGCACTTCGTCGTGGCTGTTGCGATTCTTCGCTCCCACCAGAACCAACCGCACATCGGGATGGCTTTCGCGCATGCGGTCAATGGCCAGGACGAGAGAAGCGTGGTTCTTGTGCTGAAAGAACTGCGCGGGATAGAAGAAGAACTTTCCGGGAAGACTGTACCGATGGGCAACGCCGTCGGATTCTGCGCTTGTCCCCGAGTAAAAATACATGGGTGCGATATAGGGCAGCACGAAAACCTTCTCCGGATCAGCGCGGTATGACTCCACGAGCTGCCGCTTGCCCACGTTCGAATCAACGATCACTCCGCGGGACCAGCGGACAGTCTCGCCGAAATGGAATTCGCGTGTCTCGTACTCGCCGCCCTCGCTCACCTCCGGGAATTGCGGCTCGTACCGGTGCATCAGGTCGTGCACCGTACCGAGCGCAGGCAGGGGTGCTCTGAAGGAGAACCGCTCATTACCGGGAAAGAGCCAGAGGTCGCAGCTCTCCGACACAAGGGCGCGCACGTCCGAGTCGAGCCGCGCGACCGTGCGCCGCCACAAAGCAATTGGCAGCCCGAGAAAAGCCCAGGCACGATTTAGCGTGCGGTTCCACTGCGTGTCCCGGAGCCGCACGACACGAACTTCTGCATCGATATGCTCGATCCATAGTGGCTGCGTCACCGCCGCAACGAGTGTGTATTCGCTGCGCGGGAGAGCCAGCAATGCGCTGAGTATCGCCTGCGTGTACTGAAACGTGCCTCCTCCGCTCTCCCACGACAGCATCACACCTAGTCTCTTCATCCGACTCCGACGAAACAGGCGCTCCAGCTCTCGAATCCCGGCTCCCGTCCGGACATCCATTCGCGCGATTCGATGAGTGTCATTCCCGCCGTGACGAGTGCGGTCTCTATCTCGGGCGTGAAGAGGTAGCGCATCCGATGCGTTTCGGTGAGCGCCTCGGTCCTGCCTGTGGCGCGGTCGGTCACGTGCACCGTGTAGTTGACGTCGACGATGTTTTCCGCGGCGTGCATCACGGGCTCCGCGATGCGCAGCACGCTGATGACCGCGTCGGCGAGCCGCTTAACCGCCACGGCAGGTTTCTGGCTGAGCACCGCAGGCCCGTACCAGCAATCGAAGACAAAGACTCCGCCAGGCGCCAGGTGATCACGGGCCGTTGCGAAAGCGGCGGCGAGGTCGGCGTTGGTGGCCTGATAGCTCATGACGTGGAACAGAGATATCACCGAGTCGAACTTCCTTCCGAGCCTCACCGTACGCACGTCCCCGGCAGAAAATGTCAGACGCCCGGCAATCTCCGGAGCCAGGCTGGTCGCCCGCGTTGCGGCGGCGTCCAGCATTCCCTGGCTGATGTCGATTCCAGACACGGAATAACCGGCAGCCGCTAGCTCCGCCGCATGCGCCCCAGTTCCGCACCCCAGTTCGAGAACGGTGCGAGCCCCGGGCGCGTGGGTGGCGATCAGTTCGGCGACGTACCGCGCTTCGGCGGCGTAGTCCTTGTCGCGATAGAGGAGATCGTAGTAGCCGGAATAGGCACCGAAAACGCTCATGCCAGCATTTTCCTTATTGCCTCAGCGACCCTCTCAATCTGATCACCGGTAAGCGCCAGGCCACTCGGGATATAGAAACCTCTCCTGGCGATGCGCTCGGCATGGGGGTACCGTTCGCCGGTGAAGAGGCCCATCCGGCGATACACGGGCTGTTCGTGCATCGGCCAGAAGAAAGGCCGGCAGCCGATGGCGCTGCGCTCGAGCCGGCGCATCGCTTCGGTGGCGTCGAAGGGCACCGCGTCGTCCAGCACCAGTCCGTATACCCAGTTGACATTGTTCGCGTATTCGGTCGATGCCACCGGGAGCTGAACGCCCTTGACTCCTTCCAGGAGCTCCGAATAGCGAGCGAACGTCCGGTGCTTCCGCTCCACGAACTCGTCAAGGCGTTCGAGCTGAGCCAATCCTACGGCGGCCTGAAGGTTCGTCATCCTGAAGTTCCAGCCAAGTTCCTCGTGGACGAACCTTCGGGGCGGCCTGAAACCGAGATTGCGGAGTTCCCTGCATTTCGCCGCCAGATCGTCGTCATCGGTAAGAATCATTCCGCCCTCGCCGGTGGTGACGTGCTTGTTCGGGTAGAAGCTGAAGGTCGACAGATCCCCGAACGATCCGCACGCCCTGCCCCTGTAGGTCTGACCAATCATCTCGGCGGCGTCCTCGATGATCGCCAGTTTGTGCCGCGCCGCGATTTCAGTCACGGGATCCATATCCACGGGAAGGCCATAGATATGCACGACCATGATGGCCCGGGTGCGCGGTGTGATTCGTTTCTCTATTTCGGTGACATCCATGTTCCAGGTGAGAGGATCGCAGTCGACGAGTACGGGAACGGCGCCCAGACGCGATACCGCTGATGCGCACGAGATGATCGTGAACGTCGGCATGATCACTTCGTCGCCCTGCTTCAGGCCGAGTGCGGCCGCCGCGGCGTCGAGAGCCGCAGACCCGTTACACACTGCGACCGCGTAAGCGCGACCTACGCGCTCGGCAAACCGCTTCTCGAAGTCGCGTACGAACGGCCCCTCGGAGGAGATCCATCCGGTGTCTATGCACTGATTGAGATAGGCGCGTTCGTTGCCGTCGAGTACCGGCTGGTTCACGGGGATGAACTCGCTCAAGCCTATCCCTTCACGAGCACGCGCTCAATTGCGACTCCCGGGAACCGTGTCTTGTCCTGGTCACCGGCATACGGGCCCTGTTTCACCTCGATCATTTCGACTTCCTCGAGGACCTCAAAAC
>Ga0136612_10001298_pt1 | contig 10537 bp, 14 predicted proteins | sample AntDryUQ224A2306_2_FD_106644 | JGI IMG/M metagenome (GOLD analysis project Ga0136612, IMG submission 106644) | Polar desert sand microbial communities from Dry Valleys, Antarctica - metaG UQ224A (23.06) | ecosystem: Environmental > Terrestrial > Soil > Desert | place: Antarctica: Dry Valley...
GCCTTCGCGGTTGCCGCCATGCGCGTCGTCGCCGAGGTCGACGTCGACCTCGGCCTCACGCGGATCGTCTGGATCGGGACAGCGCAGGACGTCGGCAAGGCAGTCAATCCGCTCGCCGTGGAAGGCCAGATCGAAGGCGGCACCGCGCAGGGCATCGGGCTCGCGCTGATGGAGGAGATCCAGACGCGCGACGGGCTGATCACGAACGCCAGCTTCACGGACTACCTGATCCCGACGACGCTCGACATGCCGCCCGTCGTCTCCGAGCTCGTCGAGGACCCGGAGCCGCAGGCGCCGTATGGCGTCAAGGGCGTCGGCGAACCGCCCACCGTGGTCTCGACAGCCGCGGTGGTGTCGGCCCTTCGCGACGCCACCGGGCGCGAGCTAACCCGCGTACCGGTCCGGCCCGACGACATCGTCGGACTCGAGTCCCGCAAAGTCGCTCAGGTGCGGTAGAGCGCCAGCGCGGCTCCGATCGCGAGCAGCAGCACCCCGAGGATCCGGGGCCAGGCGAGCTCGACCCGCTCGACGCCGAAGAGGCCGAAGCGGTCGATCACGACTCCCATCGCCAGCTGGCCCGCGATCAGGACGCCGATCGTCGCGGAGGCGCCGATGCGCGGCGCGCAGACCGTGATCGAGAAGACCACGAGCACGCCCATCCCGCCGCCGCCTGCCCAGTACCACCAGGGCGAACGAAGCGCGTCACCGAGCCCGCCGAAGCCGCCGCGGAGGGTCAGAAGCAGCGTCGTAGCGAGGACCGTCGAGAAGGCGAGGTTCGCCGCCAGCGCCTCGAACGAGCCGACCCGCTCGCCGAAGCGGCCCATCACGGCCACCTGAATCGAGCCTGCGACGCCCGCGACGAGGGCAAGAGTCGCCGCCGCTGCAGTCGCCCCTCCCACCGAGATGAAGCTATACGCTCGGGGCCTCTTCGAGCGAGAAAGGGAGCGCACATGATTCGAGCAGTCATCCTTTACGAAGGCGAGCCCGAGGCCGAGCGCTACCAGCGCCACATCGACGAGTTCGGAGTCAAGGTCCCAGGAGCCACCTTCAGGCACGGGAAGGCGTTCGGTGCGCCGTTCGGCGAGCCGGCCTTCCGCTACTACGCCGAGTTCGAGTGGCCCGACATGGAGAGCTTCAAGGCCGCCTCTCACTCGGATGAGTTCGCCGCGAGCGGCAAGGACGCGATGGAGATGGGTATCCCGTTCACCGCGACCTTCGTCGAGTTTGCCTGAGCCCAGCGCACCGCGTCCGCTCCCGCCCGAGGAGCTTGGCTTCGAGCGGATCGTCTACGAGAAGGCTCCGCCTCGCGCGACGGTCACGCTGAACCGGCCGGAGGTGCTGAACGCCTTCGACTTTCTGATGCTGCGCGAGCTCGCACGTGCATTCGAGGACGCCTCCTGGGACGACGAGATCCGCGTCGTCGTCGTCACCGGTAACGGCCGCGCCTTCTGCGTGGGGGCCGACCTGCGCGCCTGGGGCGAGGATCTGCTCGGCAACTCCAAGGAGTACTGGAAGTGGTTCGGCGCCTTCAAGGACATGCACGACCGCCTCCGCGAGATCGGCAAGCCCACGCTCGCACGCGTGCAGGGGATCGCGGTCGGGGGCGGCAACGAGCTGCAGATGGGATGCGACCTGGCCGTGATGGTCGACGACGCCTTCATCCGTCACGTGGGCCTCGAGCACGGCTCGGTCCCGGCGGGCGGCGCGACCCAGTGGCTTCCGATCATGGTCGGCGACCGGCGCGCGAGGGAGATGATTCTCCTCTGCGACGAGCTGCCGGCACCGCAGGCGGCGGAATGGGGCCTCGTCAACTGGGCCGTCCCGCGAGCCGAGCTCGACGCGAAGGTGGACGAGGTGGTCGACAAGCTCGCGCGCAAGCTCCCGGAGACGACGCGCTACGCGAAGCAGCAGCTGAACTGGTGGCGGGACCTCTCCTGGCACGAGACGGTCGGACACGCGCGCGACTGGCTCGCCCTCTCGATGCTCGGCGAGGAGGCCCAGGGCGCGGTCCGTCAGTTCCTCGAAGGGCGGTCGCGATGAGCGAGGTGCTGACTTCCCGCGACGGCGCCGTGCTCACGATCACGCTCAACCGGCCCGAGGTCTTCAACGCGTTCAACGCCGCGCTGCACGCACAGCTTGCAGAGGCACTCGCGGACGCGGCTGACCCGGCCGTTCGCGCCGTCGTCGTCACGGGCGCGGGAAGAGGGTTTTGCGCAGGTCAGGATCTGAAGGAGTTCCAGCAGATGCCCGAGTCGATTCAGGAGCGGCTCGAGCAAACCTATCACCCGAACGTCCGGGCGATCCGGGCGCTCGAGAAGCCCGTCCTCGCGGCGGTGAACGGTGCGGCGGCGGGCGCCGGGCTCTCGCTCGCGTGCGCTTGCGACCTCCGGATCGCCGCCGACATGGCGACCTTCGTCCCCGGCTTCATCGGGATTGGCCTCGTGCCCGACTCGGGTGGATCCTTCTTCATCCGCAGGCTGCTCGGTACCGCGCGCGCGTTCGACTGGATGACGACGAACAAGCGCCTGACCGCGGCCGAAGCGCACGCGTGGGGACTGGTAAACGAGGTCGTCGAAGGCGCCAACCTCGCGAGCCACGTCGCGGAAGTGGCGGGCATCTACGCCGACCTGCCGACCCGTGGCATCGCGCTGACCAAGCGCCTGTTCGACCACGGCGACACCGCCACGCTCGAGGAGCAGCTCGCCCTCGAGGCGCAGCTCCAGCAGGAGGCGACGAGGACGGCCGACTTCGCCGAGGGCGTCGCGGCATTCGCCGAGAAGCGGCCGCCGAAGTTCACCGGCGCTTGATCGAGACCGTCGACTACCACACGGGCGGAGAACCCTTCCGCATTGTCACGGGCGGGGTGGAGCCCCCTCGCGGACGGACGATCCTCGATTGCCGGCGCGACGCAGCCGAGCGGCTCGATCACGTTCGCGCGCTGCTCGTGAACGAGCCTCGAGGCCACGCCGACATGTACGGCTGCTTCGTCGTCGAACCCGAGCCCGGCGCCGACCTCGGCGTCGTCTTCTTCCACAACGCCGGCTACTCGACAGCCTGCGGCCACGGCACGATCGCGCTCGTCACGTGGGCGATCGATGACGGGATCGTTGAGCGGCAGGAGCCGGAAACGAAGGTCGTGGTGGACGTGCCGTCGGGTCGGCTCGAGACAGTCGCCACCGTGGAGGGCGACAAGGTGCGCTCCGTCCGCTTCCGCAATGTGCCTTCGTTCGTGTGGGGGGAGGGCTTGCAGGCGGCCGGCCGCACCGTCGACGTCGCCTTCAGCGGCGCCTTCTACGCGTCGTGCGAGGATCGGGTGGAACCCCGCGAGCTGCCACGCCTGATCGAGCTCGGCCGCGCGATCAAACGAGAGCTCGAGGCGAAGTACGAGATCGTGCACCCGCTGGAACCGGAGCTGCGGGACGTGTACGGCGTCGTCTTCTGGCAGGACGAGGGCGGGAGCACGCAGCGCAACGTCGCCGTCTTCGCCGACGGTGAGGTTGACCGCTCGCCCTGCGGCAGCGGAACCTCGGCCCGGCTCGCGTTGCTGGACGGCCGCGGCCTGCGGCGCGGCGAAGAGCTGCGTCACCTGAGCGTCGTCGGCAGCGAGTTCCGCGGGCGCGTTGTCGCTGATACCGAGGTCGCAGGGCGGCCGGCTGTGATCACCGAGGTCGAGGGCAGCGCCTACCGCACCGGCCGCGCCACCTTCGAGCTCGACCCCGACGATCCGCTCGGTACCGGCTTCTTGCTCAGATGAAGCTCGCCCAGCAGGAGGAGGCGTCCATGTGGTCGAGTCAGTGCAGCCCCTCGAATGCGGCCGTAAGGCCGCTCGCGATCATGATGACGCCCGTGAGCTGAGCGACGAGCCAGCTTCCGGGCCGTCGAGCAGCAACGGCGGCCAGCAGGATCGCGAGAGCCAGGAGCAGAGCAAGCCAGCCGCCGCTCGTGTTCACATCCCAGTACCGTCGCAACCCCGGCGCGAAGTACGGGTCGAAGGCAACCGCGCGGCACAACGGAAAGAGGGCAGCGGCAAGAGGCACGACGCCGAACGCGCGGGAGCGAGTCAGCGCCCTCGCAACGGGGCGGACCGTTGCAGCAAACCACACTGCAAATCCTCCGGGCACGAGCAGGATGATCGGAAGAGTGAAGAAGAGCGACTCGAGTTGGGGGCCGTCCCCGGGCGAGGTCCCGATGCTGACAAGCTCGACGCCGACGGCGAGCTGGTAAAGGGCGCCGGCCAGCACGACTGCGAGCCACAGAGCGAGGCCCCTGGACACGGCTTGCTCTCTGGTCAACTCGTCACCTAGCACCGCAGTGCGCGCAGTGGTTCGTGCCCACGCGGCGGGGCCGCTCGCAGCGAGCGCACGCCGCGACGACCTCACGGCCGCAGCCCTCGCAGCGCTCGTTTCCCCGTACCGGGTAGGCACAGAACGGGCACTCACCCTTGCGGACGCGGCGGTGCGGCAGCCGGCGCGCGAGGTAGCGCTGCAGCGCCCAGAACGCCGCCAGGGTCGCCAGGACGCCGACGAGCGAGAGCAGCAACAGTCCGGCGTCGAGCGGGTTGAAGTAGTCGGTGAGGTAGTCGGCGGCGAGGGCGAACGCCATCAGCGTCGCGAAGACGACGATCGCGCCGGCAAGAAGGATGTAGCGGGAGCCGCGACCGCGTAGGCGGGCGAGGCTCACGTAGCCGAGCACGAGCGAGACGAAGACGAACGCCAGACGCAGGAGGAAGGTGACGAGCTCCTGCCGGTCGCGGTGTTCCTCGATCCGAGCGTAGACCCGGCGCTGTACGGATTCGGCTGCAGGGCGCGCAGCATCGAACGCTGCTCGCGCCGCCCGTTGATCCTCCTGCGCGCGCACGAGCGCCTGCTGCGCCGCGCGGTACTGGCGCTCGCGGGCAACACTCGGACGACCTGCGTCGAGGGCGGCACGGAACTCCTCGCGCCGGAACTCGACGTCGCGCCGAGCGCGCGCGCCCCGCGAGTCCGCCTCGAACAGCCTCCGCTGCGCCTCGACGCTCTGGTTGAGCGCCGCCTGCTCGGGCGGTGTTGCCTGGCCGAGCTCGATCGACGCGCGGACGCGGTCGTCGATCTCCTGATAGCTCCAGATCCCGCCGATCAGCAGGAAGACGAGCATCACGAACGCGAGCAGCTTCTCGCTCTTCGTCGTGCCGAGATCCTCGATGTCAACACTTGTCGGCATCGGTCGACCCCCTTTCGATTGACGTTCGCGGTCGCAGCTCGAGCTCGAGCGTGCAGTCGAGCGCGTTCGCGACCCGCAGCAGCGTGTCCAGCCGCGGTGCCCGGCTCCCTCCTTCTAGACGTGCGACCGCGGACTGCGTGGTTCCGGTCAGCTCTGCGAGCTCGCGCTGCGAGAGCGACCGCCGGGTTCGCTCTCGCGCGATCCCCTTGCCGACGTCGCGATAGACGTCGCCGAACTCGTCGCGCGCGCGAAATCGTGGCATCGCACGAATGCTATATTACATTTATGCTATGTCAACGCGGACGGTGCCGCTCGCAGACTCGTCAGGCGGCCGGTCGTTCGCGTCCGTCCTCGAACCGGTCGGTTCGCGAGGAGGATGAGTAGGAGCCGCCGAGGTGGTCGCCCGAGGTCGGCCGGGCGGCGACCTGGCGTTCCTGAGGCTAGGACTTCGGCATCAGGAGGCCGACGACCTCGGTTTCCTCCGGGAAGCGGCCCTCGCTCTGCTTCGAGAAGACGAGCTCCCCGTCACCGCGCACGTCGAACTGGCTCTTCTCACCCTGGATGATCGACGCGTCGTGGCCGTGTGCGTTCAACGCGGCCGCGAGACTCGCGGCCCTCGTGTCGTAGCCGTCTCAGACGGGGCAGTAGTGGATCTCGACGAGCATTTAGGTGATCGTACCCGTCAGATCGTCTTGAACTGCTCGAACGGCTGCCGGCAGCTCTCGCAGTAGCGCACGGAGCGGCAAGGGGTCGGGCCGAAGATGTTGTCCAGCCGGGTCTCCGTCGAGCCGCAGTACGGGCAGCGGAACGCCTTCGAGCGAAGCTGCACGAGCGTCGGGGCGCCCGCAGCACGCGGTGCCGGCGGTGCGAACCCGGCTTCGCGCAGCTTCTCGCGCCCTTCCGCCGTGATCCGGTCGGTCGACCAGGAGTCGTCCATCACGACGTCCACCCGCGCCTCGGCGCCGAGCTCGCGGATCGTCTCCTCCATCTGCGCCCGCATCGTCTCCAGGGCCGGACACCCCATGAAGGTCGGCGTGAACTGGACGCGAACCTGTGAGCCTTCGACCACGACGTCCTTCACCACTCCGAGCTCGACGAGCGAGATCACCGGGATCTCGGGATCCGGGATCTCCGCGAGCGCCTCCCAGACCGCGGCCTCGGTTACCTCTAGGCCCCTTACCACTGGGCCATCACCACTGGGCCCCCACCGGCGCGGAGCGCCTCACGATCGTCATCTCGCCGAGCAACCCCTCCAGCTCCGCCTCGTGACGCCCGCGCGGCACGGGCTCTACGTCCGGCAGCTCGAATGGCAGCCGCTCGCGGACGATCGCCTGAAACCGAGTCCGCAGCTCGTCGTCGAGGACCCCGAGCGCGTACGGCCACAGCTCACGGACGCCTTCTTCGAGCCGACGACGCCCCTCGTCGGTCGCGAGCAACCGCTCGAGCCACATCTCTGCGTGCATGCGGTGGTAGGTCTCTTCACGATCCATCTTCGCCGCGAGCCCGGCCACCTCCGGGTCGCTGGACGCTTTCAGCGCGTCCAAGCGGATTGCGTCTGCGGTCTCGTAGAGCCAGTGACGCGCGATCGTCCGCGCCCATTCCAGCCGGCGCAGCTCGACCAAAGGCGCGCAACGGTAGTCGTCGAGAGTACGGTCGAAGGCAAGCGAGTCGGCGTCGGTGCCGAGATCGCGGGCGGCCAGCTCGTAGAGCGCCCGCGCGTGCCCGATCTCGTTCTGCGCGATCGACGAGAAGGCGACGTCCTCCTCGAGGAACGGCGCGATCCCTGTCCACTCGGAGTTCCGCCAGCCGAGGATCAGCTCGTCGTCGGCGAGCTCGAGAAGAAGGGACGCCCGGTCTTTCATGCCTCTTTCGCCGAAAATGCGTCGCGTGAGCGCGTCGCATTTTCGGCGGCTAGCTCACGTGCCTCCTTCAGCCGTGCCTTGATCGAATACCCATCGACCCGGCGATACTTGAGGTCGAACTCGTCGGGGAACTCGTCGATCTCCACGATCGCCTCGCGCGGGACCACCCAGAGCGCGACCGACTCTCCCCGCCGCGCGTAGAACTCGCGCGCGTAGGCGTCCGCGAATTCGCGGTTCGGCGCGTGGAAGGAGCCTCCGTGCATGAACGCCTGGCCCTTCCGCTCCTGTCGGAAGACCTCGAAGATCAAGCGGCCTCCGACAGCATTGCCCGTGAGACCCAATCGACCTCCGCCCGCGAGAGGCGTCGGAACGCCAGGCGCTCCTGCGACGCCGGCCCGTGGCCGGTCACGACTGCCATCAGCTTGTCCCAGTCGGGCTCGGTGTACTCCCAGATCCCATCCTCGTTCTTGCGCAGCTTCGGGTCGGGAAGCTCGAGCCCGAGCTCGAGGATCTGCGGCACGTAGCCGTCGAGGAACTGCTGCCGGGCGTCCTCGTTCGCCTGGCTCTTGATCCGCCAGACGAACATCGGATCCTCCTCCGCCGGGATCGGCGTCCCGTGGAAGTGCATCAACGGCTCCCACCAGCGCAGAAGCGCCTCCTGGACGAGCTCGAACTGCTCGGGCGTCCCGGTCACCATCGCGAGCACCGTGTCGCGACCGTGCAGAATGTGGAACGACTCCTCCCAGCAAACCTTCTTCATCACGCGGGCGTAGGGGGCGTAGGAGCACTTAAGGAGCGCCTTCTGGCTGATGATCGCCGCCGCGTCGACGAGCCACGCGATCACGCCCACGTCGCCCCAGCTGCGCGTCGGGTAGTGGAAGACGTTGTGGAACTTGGACTTGCCGGAGATCAGATCGTCGAGACAAGCCTCGCGCGGCTTCCCGAGATCCTCGACGACGCGGTAGATCAGCTGGCAGTGGCCGACCTCGTCCTGGATCTTCGCCGTCAGCGCCAATTTGCGCTGGAGCGTGGGCGCGCGCAGGATCCAGTCGCGCTCGGGCAAAACTCCCATCAACTCCGAGTTCCCGTGCATCTCGATGAACTTGATCAGGCGCGCGCGGTACTCGTCCGGCATCCAGTCGCCGGTCTCCACCTGGCCGCCGGCCTGGACGAACTCGAGAAAGTCGTGCGTTCGCGTCTCCACTGTCGCCTCCATACCGAACGGTCGTTAGCATGCAGTGTATCGCCACCAGACGTCATGAGCTGACCCGCCAGGCCGCCAGGCTCTTCGCGGAGAAGGGCTACCACGGCACGTCGATGGGCGACCTTGCCGAGGCGATGGGGGTGCAGAAGGGCTCCCTCTACTCGCTGACTGAGTCGAAGCAGGAGCTCCTCTACGAGACGATGCGGGAGGGCGCGAGCGCCTTCCACGCCGGGCTTGACGCGATCCCGGAACGCGCCCCGGCCACCGAGAAGATCCGGCTTGCCCTCCGTGCCCACCTGCGCGTCGTCTCTGAACAGCTGGACATGGCCACCGTCTTCATCCGCGAGTGGCGCTATTTGGAGGGCGAGCACCGCGACCAGATCGTCGACGAGCGACGGCGGTACGAGGAACGTCTGCGCGCGCTCTTCCGCGAGGGGCGCGAGCACGGCGAGTTGCGGGCCGATCTCGATGAGCACGCCGCGGCGCTGCTTGCGCTCTCGGCCACGAACTGGGCCTACACGTGGCTGACCCCGAGCCGCGAGACGGACGCTGTCGCCGACTCGTTTGCCACGATTCTCGTGGACGGCATCCGCGGCTATGCGACGCGGCCGGGAGGCTGACGGCTCCCCAGGGATTACCCTCGGCGCGTGCGCAGCGTTTTGATCGTCAATCCACATGCAAGCCGGGTGACCGAGCCGAGTACCGCGGAAGTCGCGCGGATCCTCAATGTCGACGACATTCTCCGCACCGAGCGGAGCGGACACGCGACCGAGCTGGCGCGATCGCTCGACGACGCCGAGCGCATCTACGTCTTCGCCGGCGACGGCGGCTTCAACGAGGTGCTGAACGGCGCCCCAGCCGGTGTCGTACTCGGCTTCGTGCCCGGTGGTGGGACGAGTGTGCTCCCGCGCGCGCTCGGGCTGCCGCGAGAGCCCCTGGCTGCCGCACGACAGCTCGCGGGAGGACGGACGCGCCGGATCTCCCTCGGCCGCGCCAACGGCCGCCGCTTCGGCTTCAGCGCGGGCATCGGGCTCGACGCGGAGCTGATTCGGCGGATGGACGCGCGCGGGCGCGACGCCACCGGCCGCCGGCCCGGCGATCTAGTCTTCGCCTGGACGGCCGTCCAGGCGCTCGCCGCGCACCGCGCGCGCTTCGAGCCGGCCCTCGAGATCGCCGGACACGGCAGCGCTGCCTTCGCGCTCGTCGCCAACGCCGATCCCTACTCATACGTCGGTTCCTTGCCGCTCCGATTGCCGCGCGGAGCGCGCTTCGAGGGAGGGCTCGACCTGCTCGCCCCGCGTGTCTTCCGCGCGCGCGACCTCGCCGGGGCGGTTCGTTACCTCTTGAGGGGCCGCACGCGCATCCCCCTGGTGACGCTCCGAGACCGGGATCGGATCGAGATCCACTGTTTGGGGTCCATGCCGCTCCAGGTCGACGGCGAGGACCTCGGGGACGTCACCGAGGTCGTGCTGGAGGCCGAGCGCGAGGCCGTGGACGTCCTCGTTTGAGGCTGCCTGAGTAACATCCGCTCGTGGCTCAAGTTCTCCCCGCGGAGGGCGATCTTCGGCGCGTCATCGGCGACGGCGAGAGCATTCCGGACGACGAGGTGGAGGGGCTCGACGAGAGCGATCTGGTCGAGCTCTACCGATCGCTCATCCTGCTGCGCACCTACGACGAGCGATCGGTCGTCTTCCACCGCCAGGGGCGCATCGGAACCTACGCGATCTTCTGGGGACACGAGGCGATGCAGGCGGGTTCCTTCCATGCGCTCGAGGACGACGACTGGATCTTCCCCAGCTACAGGGAGTCGGCCATCGGCCTGCTGCGCGGCATGCCCGCCGCGACGGTGCTCTCCTGGTGGCGAGGTCACCCCAGCGGTTGGTGGAACCCAGCCGACTACAACATCGCGTCGATCTGCGTGCCGATCGCAACCCACGTGCCGCACGCCGCCGGGCTGGCCTGGGGCAAGCGACTGAAGGGCGAGACAGGGTGTGCGATCGCCTACTTCGGCGACGGCGCCACGTCCGAGGGGGCATTCCACGAGGGCGCGAACTTCGCCGCGGTGATGCGTGCGCCGGTAATCCTCTTCTGCAACAACAATGGCTGGGCGATCTCGACGCCGGTCGCCGCGCAGACGCGCGCGCAGACACTCGCGGACAAGGCCGTGGGGTACGGGATCCCGGCTGCGCGCGTCGACGGCGGCGACGTCCTGGCCGTCTTCGAGGCGACGAGGAACGCGGTCGTGCGAGCACGAGCCGGCGAGGGCCCGAGC
>Ga0136612_10001299_pt1 | contig 10536 bp, 8 predicted proteins | sample AntDryUQ224A2306_2_FD_106644 | JGI IMG/M metagenome (GOLD analysis project Ga0136612, IMG submission 106644) | Polar desert sand microbial communities from Dry Valleys, Antarctica - metaG UQ224A (23.06) | ecosystem: Environmental > Terrestrial > Soil > Desert | place: Antarctica: Dry Valley...
ACATGGGATTCTCCAGTCGCTCGGGCGCACGGTCTCGCATTCGTTCTCGTTCTTTCCGCCCATGAGGCTCGCGGCCGATCATCTGATCCTGGGGTTGGAGTTTGCGGCAGACGAAGGCGCGGTGAGGATCGTCGGTGATCCCGTGGCGCTGGCATCCGCACTCGTCGATGTCGCCGCCCACACGAAGGGCCGCCCCGCTGGTGCGCTCGCAGCCGGAGCCGATGGCCTCGGTGCCCGGGTAGGCCGGCTCACGAGTTCCCGACCTCCCGACGGCGCTTCGCGACGCCGGGCGGGCTCGTTCGCAGCCGCGTTCGCAGGCGCTGTGCTCGTATCGATCGCGCTGGCACTCCCGCTGAGCGCTCGCAACCTCACCGGATCTGCGCGGACCGACGCCGTTCACGCCGCCTGCCATCTCCCTCACGACAGACAAGGTGTGGCGACCAGAGACCGGCAGGATGATGCGCCGCCGCGATTGAGCCGCAACCGCGACGGTCTTGAAGCACGGAAAGGGGAGCCTCGGGCTCAGCGGCACCGGAACGAGCGGATCAGGCGCGGGGGCGCAGCCCATCCAGAATGACCTTGACCAACCGGCGGACGGCGGCCTTGGACGGCGAGCTACTAGCCGCTGTGAGGGCGTGGAGGCAGTATCTGGCAAGCTCGTCAGGCGCGACATCATCCCGGAGATCGCCAGTCTTTGCGCCCTCGGTTAGTAGATCTCGGATGAAGTCGCGGACCTGCCGCTGCGCTCGGCCGACCCGCTCGTCTCGATGCAGGAACGCCACGAGCTCGGTGTCGTCATGCCCGTGGGACTTGTGGGAGAGGTGAGCGTAGGCTTCCAGTACAGCCTCGAGCCGCTCACCAGTATCGCCAACTTGGTCCCGGACTTCCGCGAGATATTCGAGGTGGCCAGTGATCTGTCGCTCGTGCCAGGCGAACAGGATCGCTTCGACGTCTGAGAAGTACTTATAGAGCGTCGCACGTCCGATGCCGGTCTCCTCGGCGATCTTCGACATCGTCACCGACAGCAGTCCGTGCTCGGCCACCAGCGCCGAAGTGGTGTCCAGGATGGCGACTCGCACCTCGCGGCGGTGCGCATCGATCGTCTCGTTCCAGAGCTTCGGCACCCCTTGAGTATACATTGCGACGGTGGCGAGACATTTCGTATTGACACCGACGTACTGTCTTGTAAACTCCCCCCACGGGAAGAGAGGGACATCGCGCGACAGGGAGGCACGGAGATTGGCTGACTCGCCCCTCCACCCCGACTCCAAGGGCGACACCGCTGACGGCACCGGCGTGTCGCCCGACCATGGATCGACCACCGGCACACCACGCTGGGTGAAGGTGTTCGGGATCATCGCCCTCGTCTTGGTCCTGCTGCTTGTCATCCTGCTGCTCACCCGCGGTCCTGGTGGCCACGGCCCTGGTCGCCACACAGGGTCGGGTGACACCGGCGTCACCGATGACCGCCTGGCGGTGAAACTTGTGGCCGCGCACCGGCAGTGGGGCATGCCCATCCACCCAAAGCCATGACGATGACTTCCAGCCTTCGCAAGTTCGCGCTGGCCGCGCATATCACTTCCTCGGTCGGCTGGCTGGGCGCGGTCGCTGCCTTCCTAGCTCTCGCCCTCGTCGGTCTGACCAGCCAGGATGCTCAGACGGTGCGCGGCGCCTATCTCGTGATGGAGCCGGCCGCCTGGTTCATCCTCGTCCCGTTGGCATTCGCTTCCCTGCTCACCGGGCTTGTCTCGTCACTAGGCACCGCGTGGGGACTGTTCCGGAACTATTGGGTCCTGTTCAAACTCCTGATCAACGTCGTTGCGACCATCGTCTTGCTGACATACATGGAGACGTTTCGCGTCATGGCAGGCGTGGCGGCAGATTCGAGTATCGATCTCGGCGTGGTGCGGAACGCATCCCCCACGTTCCACGCCGCGTTCGCCCTGCTGGTGTTGCTCGTGGCCTCCGTGCTGGCGGTGTACAAGCCGCGGGGCGTGACCCCGTACGGGCACCGTAAGCAGCTTGAGTGGCGTACGGTGCCCGCCGCCATCGATGCTGCACCTCCTGGCTGAGGACCGATGTGGTCGAAGGGAGAGCCTAGGGGCGCGCTAGATGATGCGCCGACCGTGGGTGAACCGATCTCGGTACCAGCCCTCTCCGACTCGGATCACCGACACGCCTCCGTAGGAGTCTGAGGCGTCGAGCGCCCAGCCGCGCCCGAGGGAGATGCTGACGTGGTCGATCACGCCGTCTCCCGTCCCGTCGAAGAACAGCAGGTCGCCGGGCCGGGTCTCCCGGTAGGAGAGTCGTGGACCCTCGGAGGCCATGTCTCGCGATGAGCGTTCGGGCAACGACCAACCGTCATACCCTCGGATCGAGGCCGCGTCGTACCCTCCTTCGATGTTCCGCATGACCCACCACACGATGCCCGAGCAATCGAAACCGCCCATGGCCTGCGCGCCGCAGCAGTAGCCCGGCGGGGTGGCCTTCGGCCACTCGCCCGACCACATGTAGGGCTGGCCAACCGACTCGAATCCGAACTCGGCAATCGCGTGAAGGCGCGGCCCGAGGCGGCCGAGGGTGACGGTCCGGTAAGCGGCGGCATCTCGGATCTTCCAACTCGAGACCGTGAGGGCCTGATGCGCTCGCCAGAGCGAGTATGCGACCTCCGCACGCGAGAGCTCCGTCTTGGGGCGCACGTCGAGCTCGTCTCGGTCGTGGTCGAGCCGGAAGCCGAGCACCATGCCGAGCACCAACGGGGCGAATCCGCGACCATGATCTACGGCGACCCCGTCGATCGTCGCGATATGGTCCAAGCCCTTGAGCTCCCGGCGGAGCCGCAATGCCTGAAGCAGCCCCGCGTGGACCTCGACGGTCGTCACGGGGTCGTCGGGCCGGAAGGCGCCATCGGCGGTCGTGTTCATCCATCCGCGTTCGACCACTAGGGCAACCGAGGGGTATAGCCGGTCGCTCCTCGGAAGATCGATGAACGACGGCTCACCCTCCGCCTCGTCGCCCTTGGCGAACGCCCGCGCGAGCCCCCTCGCGAACAGCGCACGGCTCTCGGTGCCCTCAGGGCGGAAGAGGTTCGGGCCGTAGTCGCGCATCCATGCGTGCTCCCGGGCGACGTACTCGATCGCGGCGGCGGCCCACGATCCGTCGCCAACATCGTCGAAGGTGGATCCGGCCCGAGACAAAGATGTCATGGCGCCGCCGGTGCCCCCAGCTCTCGCGACAGGAGCAGCCATGACGACGACGACCATCGCGAGCACAAGCCGAGAGCCGAGTGGAGCGAGCCTCATGGGGGTTCTCATCGGTCCTGGCGGTACCGCGCTTGAACGCTGCCTACGATAGCGCGTAGTACGGAACGTGGCGACGGCTACGACGCACGGTAGTATCTTTTCGGATCGGCGGCGCAGCGATGGTCGTCGGAAGGCCCCGAAAACCCGGGAGGACGAAGTCGATGAAGGCACGAGCGTTGGCGATGCTCCTCGCTGTGGGGTTGTCGGTGAGCGCCTGTGGAGGTGGAGGTGATGGGTCGTCAGACGGGGTAACCGTCGCACCCTCTGATGGAGGCATGGACATGGGCGAACAAGGGTCGGGAGGCGATACCGGCGAGTTCTCGTTCGGAGAACCCGCCGACCCCGCGGACGCCGATCGCGTGGTCGCGGTCACCACCTCCGACGACCTGCTGTTCGACCCCGCCGAGATCACGATCACCATGGGCGAGACGATCGAGTTCGAGGTCTCGAATCCGGGAACCGTGGCGCACGAGTTCGTCATCGGCGACGACGCCTTCCAGGCCAAACATGAGGACGGGATGGCGGACATGTCGGAAGATATGGACATGCTGCAGGCCGACGAGGTGTACGCGATCAGCCTCGAGCCCGGGGAGTCCAAGTCGATCGCCTGGACGTTCTCGTCTGACGACGTCGTCAAGTACGGATGCCACGTGGCGGGGCACTACGAGGCGGGAATGGTCGGCACGGTCACGGTCGAGGCGTGAACGTGCTCAGGCGCACGCGACGTTGGTTCGCATGGCGCGACCTCACAGCTGCGAGCGTCGTGGGGATCCGTCGGCGAAGGGCCGTCCGCGCGGCGATCCTGAGGGCCGCGCTCGGCATATGCGTGCTCGCCGCTCTGTTGGCGGTCCGGGGTCTCGGCTGAGATCGACGTTCCTGAGAGGAGGAGCTATCCGACGTGGCCAAGTCGAAGCGCCGACGGAAGGAGTCGCCGGATGCGCGGGCGACACGCGCGCAGCAACAACAAGCTGAGGGCCGCCGCCAGCTCACGGTGCGCCAGTACCAGATGCGCCGGCTCGGAGGATGGAGCTTGATCTGGGTCGGCGTTGCGGTCGGCGTGTCACATTGGCTGACACATCTGGGTCTGTGGCGGTTCGCGTCCGATGGAGTGATGGATCTGACGGCGGGTTATCCGACCGCCGCGCTGCTGGTGGTCGTCGGCTCGATCGCACTCTCCAAAGCCTGAGCGGGTTCCGGCAGATCGAGTCGCTTCAAGGCCAGCGCGTTCAGTGCCACGATGAAACTCGATCCCGACATCGACAACGCGGCGATCTCGGGGCGCAAGACTAGGCCGAGGCTCGGCTCGAACACACCCGCCGCGATCGGCAGCGCGATCGCGTTGTAGCCGATCGCCCACCCGAGGTTCTGTCGCATCTTCCTTAGCGTGCCACGGCCGATCGCGAGCGCGGTGGGCACGTCGAGCGGATCGGATCGCATCAGCACGACGTCGGCGGTCTCGATCGCGACATCGGTCCCTGCTCCGATCGCGATGCCGAGATCCGCCTGCGCGAGCGCGGGGGCGTCGTTCACGCCGTCACCGACCATCGCGACCCTCTTCCCGCTCTGTTGGAGCTCGGTGATCCTGCTGGCCTTGTCACCCGGTAGGACCTCCGCGATCACGGCGTCGATGCCGAGTTGGCCGGCGATCCGCTCAGCGGTTGCCTGGTTGTCGCCGGTGAGCATCACGACTTCGACGCCTGCCTCACGCAGCGACGTCACGGCAGCGCGAGCGGTCGGACGAGGGGCGTCGGCGATCCCGAGCACACCCACCGCTCGACCGTCGACGGCCACGAAGATGGCGGTGCGGCCGCCACGGGCGAGCTCGTCCTTCCTCGCGACCACGGTGCTCACGTCGATGCCTTCACGTTCCATGAGGCGGACGCTGCCGACGGCGACTCGGCGCCCCTCGACGGCGCCGATCGCCCCGTGGCCTGGCACGTTCTCGAAGGCGTTAGCGCGAGCGTTCGGCACGCCGCGCGAGTCAGATAGCCGAACGACGGCGTCTGCGAGCGGGTGTTCGGATTCCCGTTCCACCCCGGACGCGAGCCTGAGCATCTCGTCCTCGGGCATCCCATCGGCGATCACGTCGGTCACCTCCGGTTCACCCTTGGTCAAGGTCCCGGTCTTGTCCATCACGACCGTGTCGATCCGAGCTGATGCCTCGAGGGCGACGGCGTTCTTGAACAAGACGCCCCGACGGGCGCCCAGGCCCGTGCCGACCATGATCGCCGTTGGGGTCGCGAGGCCAAGGGCGTCGGGGCACGTGATCACGACGACCGTGATCGCGAACAGGAGCGCCTCGCTCAGCGATGCGCCGACCGCGAGCCACACGAGCAAGGTTGCGGTGCCGCCGATCAGGGCGACGAAGACGAGCCAGAAGGCCGCCCGGTCGGCGAGCCTTTGCCCCGGGGCTTTGGAGTTCTGGGCCTCCTGAACGAGCTTGACGATCTGTGCCAGCGCGGTGTCGGAACCCACCTTGGTGGCGCGCACCCTGAGCGTTCCGTTCGCGTTGATCGTCGCACCGACCACCTCCAAGCCTGGCTGCTTGTGGATCGGCAGACTCTCTCCGGTGACCATCGATTCGTCGACATCGCTCTCGCCTTCCTCGACCACGCCGTCGACGGCGATCTTGGCGCCCGGGCGGACGAGCAGGAGATCACCGACGATCACCTCTGCCGTCGGGATCTCGACAGGCTCACCGTCGCGGATGACGACGGCCTTGGGCGGCGCGAGATCGAGGAGCGTGCGGATCGCGTCGTTCGCCCCGCCGCGAGCCCGCATCTCGAACCAGTGACCGAGCAGCACGAAGGCAGCGAGCACGCTGGCGGCCTCGTAGAAGACCTCGCCGCCTCCTGTCAGGGTTATGAAGACCGAGTAGAGCCACCCAGCTCCGATGGCGACGGCGACCAGCACCATCATGTCGAGCGTCCTGGCACGCAGGGCTCGCAGGGCGCCGTCGAAGAAGATCCAGCTCGCATAGAAGATCACGGGCAGGCTGAGGATCAGCGAGAAGACGTCATCGCGCAGCCCGAACGGTGCAGTGACCCGGAATCCCAGCACGTCACGGCCGATCGGCGACCACAACAGGATAGGGATCGAGAGGGCGGCGGCGACGACGAACCGATTCCGCATGTCATGGGCCATCGCGTCCATCGACATCCCGGCATGCCCGCCGTGGCCCATCCCTTCCTCAGGTGATCGCATGGCCGACTCAGAGTCCGTCGCGTGCGCGCCGTGTCCGTCGCCCGTTCCGTGGTCGACGCGTTGACCATCTGCGGGCTCCTCCATCGCGTCGCACACGTGCGTCGGCACCGACTGACCTGCACAATGGAGACCACACTCTTCGACCCATCGGCGGAGCTCGGTGATCGAGGTGCGCCGCGTGTCGAACGTCACCTTCGCCGTCTGCGAGACAGGGTTCGCCTCGACCGACTCCACGCCAGGTCGGCCACCCAGCACCTTCTCGACCACGGCCTTCTCGCTCGCCCAGTTCAATCCGCCGGTGTGCAGGACGACCTCGGCGAGGCTCGCGCTCGACTCAGGAGGCGGTTGCGAGGTCGTGTGGCTCTCGTGCTCCATGTCCGTCCTCTCGATCGTTCGATGGGGGTTCGACGGTTCGATCAGCTCGGTGGAACCGGCGCAAGCGCAGGGCATTCAGCACGACGCTGAGGCTCGACCCCGCCATGGCGGCGGCCGCCCACATCGGCGTCAAGGCTCCGAACGCGGCCAGCGGGATCATGATCACGTTGTAGAGGAACGCCCAGAACAGGTTCTCGATGATCACTCGATGGGTCTTCCTCGCCAGCTGCAGCGCATCGGGCACCGAGGTGAGCGTGCCACCGAGCAGGTTGACTTCTGCCGCCGCCAGTGCGACGTCGGTGCCGCTTCCCAGGGCGATGCCGACGTCGGACTGTGCGAGTGCGGGGGCATCGTTCAGCCCATCGCCGACGAAGATGACCTTCCGTCCGCAGGCCTGGAGCCGCTCGACCTCCTCGACCTTCCCCTCAGGGAAGACCTCCGCCGCCACGCGATCGATCCCCACCCGCTTCGCGATCGCCTCCGCCGTCAGGCGTCGGTCGCCGGTGACCATGGCGACCTCGAGTCCGAGGTCGCGAAGCCGTGCGACCGCATCCCGCGCCTCTGGCTTGATCACGTCGGACACGGTCACGAGCCCGAGCGGCACCTCATCTCGCCAGACGGCGAACGGCGTGAGCCCGGATCGGGCGAGCGCCTGCACTTCGTGCTCGAGCGCGGACGGTAGCCCTTCGGGCCGTCCGACCCGGATCGTGGCGCCGTCGATCGTCGCGACGGCGCCTGCGCCGGGCTGCACAGCGTGATCAGCGGCCTCAGGGAGACGGATCCCGCGTTCCATCGCGGCGTGCACGACCGCGCGCGCGATCGGGTGTTCCGAGCCGGCTTCGGTCGCGGCCGCCAGGGCCAACACCTGCTCATCGGACGCGCCGTTGACTGCCACCGTGCCCGCGAGCTTCATCGAGCCCTCGGTGATGGTGCCCGTCTTGTCGAGCAGGATCACGTTCGCGTCGCGAACCGCCTCGAAGACCTCCCCGCCCTTGAACAGCACGCCCAGCTCGGCCGCCCTGCCAGTGCCGGCGATGATCGCGACCGGCGTGGCGAGCCCGAGCGCGCAGGGGCACGCGATCAAGAGCACCGCCGCAGCATGCAGCAGGGCGGTTCCGGCTGGGACGTCTGCGAGGAAGGTCCAGCCGAAGAAGGTGGCGACGGCGATCGACATCACCACGGGGACGAACACCGATGAGATGCGATCGGCGAGTCGCTGGATCGGGGCCTTCGACGCCTGCGCCGACTGCAGCAGGCGGACGATCTCGCCGAGCTTCGAGTTGCCACCGATCTTGGTCACGAAGACCGTGATCCGGCCGTGCCCGTTGACAGAGGCGCCGACCACGTCATCGCCGGGCGCGACATCGACGGGCAGTGATTCACCCGTCAGCAGGGACAGGTCGACCCACGACCTGCCCTCCTTGACGACGCCGTCGGCCGGTACCTTCTCCCCGGGTCGAACCACGACGAGGTCGCCGGGTACGAGATCCTCGATCGGGACAGTCCGCTCTCGGCCGTTCTCGAGGATGGTCGCTTCCTTCGCGCCTCGCTCCACCAAGGTGCGGGCGGCGTCCGTCGCACCCGAGCGAGCCCGGGTCTCGAGAGTTCGCCCCAGCAGGATCAAGGTCACGATGACCGCTGCTGTGTCGAAATAGTGCTCGTGCATGCCGCTCGCGACGGACCATGCGCTGTACGCGTACGCAGCCGTCGAGCCGATCGCGACGAGCGTATCCATCGTCGTGGTGGCGTGCCGCGCCGCACGGAACGCGGCCCGGAAGAACGGCCATCCGGCCCAGTACACGACCGGGGTCGTGAGGATCCAGGCGAGCTCAGGGGACCAGGGGAGGTCGGTGAACACGAATGTGAGCGCGAGGACGGGTACCGTCAGCATCGCCGCGACGATGAACCGGCGGCGGTAGGCGCGATACTCCTCATCCGGCGAGCGCTCGGTCGTGTGCGATCGAGCGCCGTAGCCGGCACTCCTGATCGCTGAGATGAGCGGTGCGACGTCGGATGACGGCGTCCGAACGGTTGCTGTCCGGTTCGCCAGGTTCACCACGGCATCCTCGACCTCATCCAGCTTGGAGAGCGATCGCTCGATCTTCTGGACGCATGACGCGCACGTCATGCCCTCTACGTCTAGGACGACCTCACGTGTCTCGTCGTTCTCTGCCATCACCGTCTCCCTAGAAGAGAGTGGAACGGATCACATCGATCGGTCCGAAGGGTCCATCGTCAAGAACCGCTGCGGATCCTCCCTGAAGCGTTCCATGCAGCCGACCGAGCAGAATATGTACGTCGTGCCGTCGTGCTCCCAAGCCGCCGCAGCGGTCTGGCGCTCGACCGTCATCCCACACACCGGATCGATCATCGATCTCCTCCTCTTGCCTCGCCGTGGAGAGACTATACCCCCCCTGGGTATCTACTGGCAAGCGCACGATGTGGACCCGTGATCGCCCACGATGCCGCCAGCAGCATGAGCGAGAGCCAGACCATCCAGTCGCCCCACCGGACGAATGGCGTGAGAGTGTCTCTGGCGGCGACGGTGGCTCGCAGGGAGGTGGTTTCGAATAGCTGGGTTCGCTCGACCACCCGCCCCGCGGGGTCGATGGCCGCCGTGATCCCGGAGACTCCGGCGTTCACGACCCACCGATCCACTTCGACGGCGCGCATACGAGACATCTGCAGGTGTTGCTCCGAAGCCGCGCTGAAGCCGTATGAGGCGTTGTTCACTGGAACCACCAGCAGCTCAGCGCCGTTCCTGACCACATCCCGGACCAGCGAGGGGAACGCGTTCTCGAAACATATCGGGGTGCCGATCGCCGGCAAGGCGGGGTTCACGAGAGGCTCGATCACGTCACCCGGCACCCGGTCGACCGGTATCTGGCTGACCGCGTCGAACCAGGAGAGTCGCCGTCGCCACGGCACGTACTCGCCGAAGGGCACCAGGTGCGTCTTGTCGTAGCGGTCAACGACACGACCAGCTCCATCGAACATCAACGCACTCGTCCGCTGGCCGGCCTCATCCGTCGGCGCGGCGCCGACGATCGTCGGCACGCCGACCTCTCGGATGACTTGCCTCACCGCCGACATCGTGAGCGGATCCGATGTCGCGGCAGGATCGAGTGCCCCCTCGCCCCAGATGATGAGATCCGGACGGTCCCCATCGGCCAGCCCGCGATGCAAGTCGATATGTAGCCGGGCAACTTCGAGGTCCTCGCTCGACCTCGAGTCAGCGTCTGCGGCTCGAACATCGACCTGCAGGCTGACGACATCGAGCGGTGTCCCGGTCGTTGCCGCGATCGGGATCGCCCTCGGGGCGAGGACGACGATGGCCGCGCCAACGAGCAACCCATACCGCCGCCACGACCGCCGACGGTCGACCAGGAATTCGAGGATGAGAACGTTGACAACCACGACCACGAACGTGATGCCGATCGAGCCCGCGATCGAAGCGAGGGGGAACAGGAAGGGATCGTCAACCTGCGAAACGCCGAGGCCGCCCCACGTGAAGCCACCGAGCGGCCACACTCCGCGAACGTGCTCGATGAGCGTCCACGCGGCGGCGACTCCGGCGACGCGGAGCGTCCGCGACGGCCCGCGCAACAGGATCCTCGCGATGAGCGCGAAGGCAACCGTGAAGACGGCGAGTAGC
>Ga0136612_10001300_pt1 | contig 10530 bp, 7 predicted proteins | sample AntDryUQ224A2306_2_FD_106644 | JGI IMG/M metagenome (GOLD analysis project Ga0136612, IMG submission 106644) | Polar desert sand microbial communities from Dry Valleys, Antarctica - metaG UQ224A (23.06) | ecosystem: Environmental > Terrestrial > Soil > Desert | place: Antarctica: Dry Valley...
ACGACATCGTCGGACTCGAGTCGGAGGGCACCACCACCGACTTTCAGGTGGGTGTGAATTCGTATCTGTACGGCACGCGCTTCATCAGCTACCTGGCGCTCCAGTACGGTAACGAGCGCATGCTCTCATGGGTCAACCGCAGCGAGGGGAGCAGGCGCTGGTTCGCTTCGCAGTTCCGCAGCGTCTTCGGTCGCTCGCTGGAAGAGGAGTGGTCGCGCTGGATCGCGTGGGAACGCGACTGGCAGCGCGAGAACCTGGCAGCCATTCGCGCACACCCCACCACCCGCGCAAGGCCGCTGACGGATCGGGTGCTCGGCTCGGTGTCGCGCGCCTGGTACGATTCCGCGAAAGCGAGCATCCTGGTGGCCGTCCGTTATCCCGGCCAGGAGGCCCACATCGCGTCGATAGAAATCGCCAGCGGTCGCTTTACACGAATCCTCGACATTCCCGGCGCGTCGGGGCTGTCGGTGACTTCTCTCGTCTTCGATCCCTCATCGCGAACGCTGTTCTTCACCACCAACAACGCCGACTGGAGACACCTGCTGGCTCTGGATCTCGCAACCGGCCGCACCCGCGTGCTCCTCCGAAACGCGCGCATCGGCGACCTGGCCTTCAATCGCGCAGACCGCTCGCTCTGGGGCGTGCGGCACGACAACGGGTTCTCCACGCTCGTACGCATCCCGCACCCGTACAAGGAGTGGAACCAGGTGCACACTCTGCCGTACGGACGCGACCTGTTCGACCTGGACGTCGCTCCCGACGGCTCCGCGCTCTTAGGCTCGATGTCCGACATCAACGGAGATCAGCGCCTCGTCCGGATGAAAGTCGCCAGTCTTCTCGCTGGCGATGCGACGCCGGAGGTCATCTACGAATTCGGTGACTGGTCGCCGTCCAACTTCGTGTTCTCCGACGACGGGAGGTTTCTCTACGGCTCGTCGTATTACTCGGGGGTGTCCAACATCTACCGCTACGATCTCGCGCGCGCGCGGATGCAGCCATTGAGCAACGCGGAGACCGGCTTCTTCAAGCCGGTTCCGCTCGCGAGTGATTCGCTGGTCGTCTTCGAGTATTCACGACAGGGCTTCGTGCCATCGATGATCCCGAAAGCCGTGCCCGACAGCGTGAGCGCAATCCGTTTCCTCGGCAACGAGATTGCCGAGAAGCAGAAGGACGTACAGGGGTGGATTCCGCCGCGGGGAACCGCCGTGGACCTCGACGCGCTTGCCGCGGCGACATCCGCATACAGCACTCTACGCAACTTCAAGCTCGACAACGTTTACCCGGTAGTCGAGGGCTACCAGGATATCGCTGGCAATCGCGGCCTCGCCAGCGGGTTGCGCGCAAACTTCTCGGACAGGCTTGGCGCCACGGGACTGGAGCTCACTGCATCCTACTCGCCAACGGAAAAGCTCAATGCTGACGAGCGCCTGCACTTGCGCGCTGTCTTCCGCCACTGGAACTGGAACGTTTCCGGCACGCTCAACCGCGCCGACTTCTACGACCTGTTCGGTCCGACCAGGGTGAGCCGCCGAGGTTATTCGCTGGCGACACAGTATCAGGGCAATCTCATTCTTGATGGGCCGACGAGCCTGAACTACACGCTTCGCGCCGCCGCATTCGGCAACCTCGCGACCGTGCCCGAGTTTCAGGATGTCGCGGCGTCGTACGACCGGCTCGCCACGCTCTCTGGCGACCTCTTGTACAAGTCTCTCCGGCGTTCGCTTGGCGCGATTGACGACGAGCTTGGAAGCACCTGGGGAGCGGCGGTCCGCGGCAACTATGCCGGCACTACGCTATACCCGCGTCTCAGCATTGATGGGTCCCGGGGATTTCTGCTGTCGCGCGACCACTCGTCCGTCTGGCTCCGCGCTGCTGCCGGCACATCGATGGGTGCGGACCGAAACGATGCGTTCGCGCGGTCGTACTTCGGCGGTTTCGGCAACAACTGGGTGGACTACCGGGGGATTAAGCAGTTCCGGAATGTGGAGAGTTTTCCCGGGCTCGTGATCAACGAGGTTGGTGGCGCAACGTACGGCAAGGCGCAGGTGGAGTGGGTGTCGCCGCCGCTTCGCTTCCGCAAAGTCGGTGTCCCAAGCGCATACCTTCGGTGGGCCGGGCTGACGATATTCGCGAGTGGCCTCGTAACCGACTTCGACGATGACGCAACAAGGCGCGGCTTTGTGAACGCGGGCGCACAGGCGGACCTCCGGCTGATCACGCTTTCACACCTCGAGTCCACGTTCTCCCTTGGCTTCGCAACTGCGGCCGGCAAGGGAATCCCGCGCAGCTCGTCGCTGATGGCGTCCTTCAAACTGATGTGAGCATTGCCGTTGCCCTGGCTGTCAGCGTACTCCCGGTCTTTCTCTTCCTCGGCGCGCTGGTGTTGCTCGACAGCTACAAGCTCATCCCGACGCGTGCGATCCTTCTCGCGGTCGCGGCGGGGGCGGCCGCCGCTGTGGTGGGCTACGCCATTAACGTGTCGCTTCGGCCGGCGCTGGGGCTGGATGTAGCGCGCTACTCGATATACGTCGCGCCAGCCCTCGAGGAACTGCTGAAGGCAGTGTACATCGTCTGGCTGGTGCGCCGGAACAAGGTGGGGTTCGTTGTTGACGCGGCAACGTATGGCTTCGCAGTCGGGACCGGATTTGCGTTCGTCGAGAACATCTACGTTCTGCAGATGCACCCGAATCCGACGATCTGGACGTGGATTGTCCGTGGATTCGGCACGGCGCTGATGCACAGCGGCACGACTGCGATCCTGGCGATGATAGCGCGCACGCTCGACAATCGTGCGCACAGGGTCCGGCTGGCGCTCATGCTCCCCGGGCTCGCAGTCGCTGCGATGCTGCACTCATTATACAATCAGTTCCTTGTCGCGCCGCTGCTCGCCACTGCGCTCATCCTGCTGGTGTTCCCTTACATCGTGATGTTTCTTTTCCAGAGGAGCGAGCGGGAGACGAGGAGCTGGCTCGGCACGGGCTTCGACACCGACCAGGATCTGCTGCGCGTGATGCGTGCGGGACACGTCGCGGACACGCCGGTCGGCCTTTACCTCAAGGGCATGCGCACGAGCTTCCCGCCGGAGGTGATCGTGGACATGATGTGCTTTCTCCGACTGCGCGCCGAGCTTGGCATTCGGGCGAAAGGGATCCTGCTCATGCGCGAGGCTGGCTTCGAAGCCGACCCCGATCCATCCCTTCAGGCAAAGCTCGACGAACTGCGTTATCTCGAGGGGAGCATCGGCAGAACCGGCATGCGCGCGCTCAAACCGTTCATCCACACGAGCACACAGGACCTGTGGCAACTCAACGTGCTCGACGGCACGCAGCGATGACCAGGGTCTCGCCGCTCCAGGAGACCAGAACGACGTTGCGGGTTCCTCCGCTGGTTCTCCTGATTGGCAGAAGCGTTGAGGATGCCGCGCCATTGGTACAGAAGCTCGGACGCGAAGGGTATCTCGTCCTCTCAGAGGCCGACCTGACTCAGGCTCTCTCAAAGCTGCGCGCCGGGCGGTTCGAATTTGTTCTCGTTGACATTGACGTTGCGGGCGCGGCTGAGATTTTCATCAAGACGCTTCGCGGCGACGAGCAGCTCGCGGGACTTCCTCTGCTCGTGATCTCGCGGTTGGACGATATGGACGCCATCGAGCGCAGTCTCGAATGCGGCGCCGATGATTACCTGCCGAACGTGTTCGGCTCGGCAGTGCTGCGCGTTCGTGTAAGTGCCGCGTTGGACAGACGGCGCGTCAAGGATGGACAGAATCTGCGGCGCGAGATTTCTGTGGCGCGGACGATTCAGCGTGATTTCCTGCCCGAGTCGCTCCCGGAGGTGAGGGGCCTGGAGCTCGAGGCTGCGCTCCGCCCTGCTCGGGATGTCTCCGGTGATTTCTACGACTGCTTCCTGCTTACGTCGGGCGAGGTAATTCTCGTAGTGGGGGATGTGTGCGACAAGGGCGTTGGCGCGGCGCTGTTCATGGCGCTCTTCCGGAGCCTGATCCGCGCCTCGGCCGACCCCGTCGGCGGCGGCGCAATCCAGATGATCGGCGGCCGGCACACAATGGTGATGCAGGCGATACAGTCGGCCTCTCCCGCCGACCTGCTGACACGCGTTGCCGGCTTCACCAACGACTATATCGCGCGACTGCATGGGCGGACGAACATGTTCGCAACGGTGTTCATCGCATCTCTCGAACCGAACTCCGGTGAGCTGGTATACGTGAACGCCGGCCATGAGCCCGCGCTGATCGTTGCCCCCGATGGGAGCATCGAGGAGCTGCGGCCGACCGGCCCGGCACTGGGGATGCTTCCCGATTCCCGTTTCACCGCGGTGACGCGCACTCTCGCCAGAGGACATTCTCTTCTCGCGTTCACCGATGGACTGGTGGAGGCCCACGACCCAACCGGTAAGGTTTACGGCGCGGAGCGGCTTCGTGAGTTGATGCGGGCGCATCGTGGCGGTACTGCTTCGGAGCTGGTGCGCGCGGTGCTCGACGCCCTTGAGACATTCGGGGGGCACGCAGATCCGCACGATGACATCACGATGCTGGCAGCTCGGCTTGAGAAGTCATCATGAAGCTAGCTCTGCGTATTTTGTCCGTCTGCCTGCTTGGCGTCGCGCTACTACATATACATGGCCGACCAGGTTGCGGGCGGCGAACACTTCAGGACGACGGTGCAGAAGGGACTGGAGATCATCCAGGCTCTGCGCGGCTGGACGTCGGGACTGGCGGTCCCGCAGTTCGTGATCGATTCCCCGGGCGGCGGCGGCAAGGTGCCGCTCCTGCCGGAGTACGTGGAGCAGATCACGGATGACGAGGTGGTCTTCCGGAACTACGAGGGCAAGCGTTTCGTCTACAAGCAGCCGAAGCAGTTCGTGGCGGCGCAGACGGAAGCCGAGCGGGTTGCCCAGCTCAACGTGGTTCCGATCGGCAGGAAGAAGACGCGGGCGAAGGCGGGAGTGGTGAAGGCCCGCGTACCGCGCCCGAGGAAAGTGGCGGGAGAGTAGACTCCCCGACGCAAGAAAAGAAAGAGCCGCCGAGATGGCGGCTCTTTCTTTTCTGCCGGAACTGGGGAGAATCCTTCCGGTACCCCACTCCTGCGTTGCCAGACCTGCTACGTATCTCCAACAGGGGGTTTCAGAAATGGACTGCAAGATTCTCGCAAGACTTTTTCCCCTCTCCAGGAGGGTCTCGCGAACCAAGGTGTTCGCATTCCGGGGCTTACCATCGGGGTCGCGAAAGGGATACGCATCAATTCCTGCATAGCGCTTGCGAGCTTTCGCGTTCCTCCGCAGGATATGTAGTCCAGATAATCATTAGTTAGGCCGACTAATTCGCATGTGATCAATGGCAGGAACTTTTCGCGTCGTTATCGTTCTGAGCCTTGTCGCCGTTAACGCGGCAACGCATCCAGCCGACGCCCAGTCGACTGGAGTTGTCAGTGCTACCGTTAGGGATAGTCTTACCGGTAAACCGGTCATCGGTGCCCGTGTAACCGTGTGGTGCCCAGGTTGTTACGGGCGCTGGCCAACCGATTCTGCAGGGAAATACAGGCGGAGTGGTCTGCCGCCCGGCAAATTCAGGCTGGAGTTTCATTGCCCGAGTTCTACTATGCTCGGGGCCGAAATACTTCATCGCGAAGTCACGATCTCGCCACGTACTGAGACTGTTGTCAATGTGCATGTGCCGCCTGGTCAGTGTATTGAACCAGCCTATTCGGAGCGGACCGGGGTTTTCCGCGGGTACTGGACATCGGGTTTTGAGGAGAGCCGCTTCATACCTTGTGCTGACAGTTCTTTAGGCGTGTCCGCGCCGCTTCTGCCGGGAAAGCGCATCGGTAAGCCCTCGGCTTGGGCTGATCTTTCACCATCAGCTTGGCCCCGATCGCTTAAAGGACCGAAAGATGTCCCGGTTGATGAATATAGAAATCCAATCTTGTTTGTTACTTGGCACGGCGTCTTGAAAGGTCCGGGATCCTATGGCCACTTGGGCGTATCGGCATTCTCCATGCTTGTGGACCGAGTGATCGATATCCGGGCAAAAGGCCCGGCCAGTTGTCGAACACAATAGCGCAGCCACGCGGCCTAACGAACGTTGCAGCAGACAAGCACTTTTCGGATGCGGCTTCGCCGCAATGGTGGTAGCGTGCTTGCAGCTGAACTAAGGCGTTAGTCGGTCGAGTGCGCACAACGGGATAAAGACATGCTGAGCGAGGACGATGTAGTTGAGACTGTCGCCGCCCATCTGGAGGGACACGGTTACAGAATCGAGACGAAAGCCACGACCCGCGAGCGTGGATATGACATTGTCGCTAAGCGAGAGTCCCCGCTCGCCACGATCTACGTCGAAGCCAAAGGTGAGACGAGCAACCGTCAAGGCAGTGCACGCTACGGTCAACCCTTCAGCTCGGCTCAATGTCGCGACCACGTGGCCAACGCGTTCTACGCGGCGGCAGCCGTCCTCTCAAAGAGCAAAGAGGCTATGGAGACACGCTCATCGATCGCACTCGCCGTCACGCCAGGCCATCGCAAGTGCGTCGAACGGATTCAGGGGGCTCTGGACGAATTGAAGATCGGAGTGTTCTGGGTGCACGCATCGCGAGATGTGCAGCTTAAAGGGCCATGGCCACTCTGAGTGCGCCATTCCCTCGTGCCCGACTAGTGTTTGATAGGATCCGGTGCCTTCGCAGACGTTTTTGATGTCCGGCAATGGCACTTCACTTGAGCGTTAAGCCGCACCGCGTCCCTGGTCAAAAAGAGCAAGAATGACATTTACTAGTGTGCTCGCAGCCGTAATCAAGCGGAACGGCAATTACCTTGTCGGTCAAAGGCCAACACACAAGCGACACGGCCGTTTCTGGGAGTTTCCTGGCGGCAAGGTGGAAGTGGGAGAAACCCATTTCGAGGCGGTGCGTCGCGAGCTCGCCGAAGAACTCGGTGTCACCGTTGTGTCAGTAGGGGTAGCCATCTTCTCGATTGCTGACCCGGGATCGGAATTTCTGATCGATTTCGTCCCTGCTACGATCAATGGCAGTCCAAAGTGTCTCGAGCACATGGAGCTGAAGTGGATGTCTCTGTCTGATCTGCCATCATTGGAGCTGGCACCAAGCGATCGCCGGTTTGTCGATTTCCTTCGCGCCTCGCAGTAAGGATAGATGCCCTCGCTGGCGCAGGGACTTTACGAACTCCTCGTTACGCGGCTTCTCGAGGACCGGCTACGAGATCCCCTATTACAGGGAACGCCGGATGTCGACGAACTTCTGAACTCCGAAGCTGCTGACCGCATCGCACTGCATGTAGCAAAGGTCGTCGAGAGGGCCATCGAGAATGCTCCCATCGAGGACCGAAGCGTCGAGGGAGTAAAACTCGCCCGACTGCTGATCGAGATCATAGCGAGACATGTTGATGCCGATCAGCTCTCGGCTATGCAGTTGGCAGATCCAGCCACCGTGCTGCGTAGTATCCGACGACACCTCCCTGACGGGCAACCGCAGGACATTCCGAAGCCGCTGATTCCGCTGCTAGACACAACGCTTCTGACGAATGCACCCGGTGAACCTAGAGTTGGGCATCAAATTCAGGCAGAGATTGCGTCAGCGGACCGGATCGATCTTGTGATGGCATTCATCCGGAGGACTGGTATCAACCCGTTGATGGATGTGTTGCGGCGACACCTCGACGACGGTAAATCGCTGCGCGTTCTCACAACCGTCTTCACTGGCTCAACGGAAATTGAAGCAATCGAAGCTCTGCTTCGGATCGGCGCGCAAGTGCGCGTGTCGTATGACACGACCAGCACCAGGCTCCACGCCAAGGCTTGGCTGTTTCACCGTGAGTCGGGATACTCCACTGCATACGTCGGCTCGTCGAACTTGACCCACTCAGCGCAGGTCAGTGGTCTCGAATGGAATGTCCGTGTGTCGGGAGCTAGAAACCGGCCCGTTATCGACAAGATTGCGGCCGTTTTCGAGAGCTACTGGCAGCAGGACGACTTCGAGGAATACGAGCAAGCGCGCTTCTTGGCCACGCGCCATATGCGCCGAGAAGATCTGACCGTCACCCTCAGCCCGGTCGAGATCAGGCTTGAACCGTTCCAAGAAAGGTTGCTTGAGCAAATCGAGCTGTCTCGACAGAGTGGCCACCACCGCAATCTTCTGGTGTCGGCAACCGGCACTGGAAAAACTGTGATGGCTGCTGTGGACTACGCGCGACTGAGAGCTCGACTTCCTCGGGCGCGGCTTCTGTTCGTCGCGCACCGAGAGGAGATTCTCGCCCAAAGCCGCGCGACGTTTGCTCATGCCATGCGTGATGGCAACTTTGGGGAGTTCTGGGTGGGGGGCGATCGGCCTAGAGTTTTCGACCACGTCTTCGCCTCGATTCAGTCACTCAATGCGAGTGGGGTGGAGTCGATCGACGCAACACACTTTGACATACTAATTGTCGACGAATTTCACCACGCTGCGGCTGCATCGTATGAGAGGCTGCTTACCCGGTTGCAGCCCATCGAGTTGCTCGGACTCACTGCCACGCCGGAACGTAGCGATGGGATGCCGGTTCTGCACTGGTTCGGTGATCGCATCGCTGCTGAACTCCGACTCTGGGATGCCATCGATCAGCACCGATTGGTTCCCTTTTCTTATTTCGGAGTCGCGGACAATCTCGATCTGCGCGACATCCCATGGCGGCGGGGCAGCGGGTACGATGTTCAGCGTCTGACCACGGTCATAACGGCCACGGACGTCTGGGCACGGGCCGTCGTGCAGCAGTTCCGGGACCGACTGGTGAGCTCAGAGGGCACTCGAGCGCTTGGATTTTGTGTCAGTGTCGAGCACGCCAGATACATGGCGCGCGTATTCAACGATTCCGGCATTCCCGCGACGGCCGTGTGGGCAGACACGCCCGAACAAGACCGGCTTAAGGCACTAACTGATCTCGCAGCTGGACGTGTGAACGTTGTGTTCTCTGTTGATCTGTTCAACGAGGGTGTTGACGTACCTGCTATTAACTCCCTAATGATGCTTCGTCCAACCGAAAGCCCACTGCTGTTTCTGCAGCAACTCGGACGGGGCTTACGAAAGGCGCCGAACAAGACTGTATGTACGGTCCTGGATTTCGTCGGGCATCACCGCAAAGAGTTCCGGTACGATCGGCGCTTCCAGGCGCTGCTGGGGGGCAGTCGTTCGTACGTGGCGCGTCAGGTGGCGGAGGGCTTCCCGTTTTTACCGTCGGGTTGCAGCATGCAGCTCGACCGTGTCGCGACGGAACGAGTACTGGAAAGCATAAGGAATGGTGTCCCAACCCGATGGCGTGAGAAAGTCAGCGAGTTGCGAAGCCTCGCGAATGGGCACGATGCCGTAACCCTTCGCGACTTTCTGCGGGAATCGGGTCTTGAGCTGGAAGACGTTTATTCCGGAAGCCATTCCTGGTCTGAATTGCGCGAGGCGGCAGGCCTGCCAACAGCTGCCAGCGGACCACACGACCAAGCCCTTCGCCGAGCCATAGGTCGGCTTCTTCATGTAGATGATCCCGAGCGGTTGCTCACATGGCGCGACTGGATGAGTCGCTCCACGCCTCCCGATGTCGCCGCACTCTCAGCGGAAGAACAGAAGCTCATGCGGATGCTGTTAGTTCAGGTGCTTGGCAGCGTTGACGGAGAGATGACCCTTCGCTCTGGCGCAGCAGTACTTTGGGAGCACGAGCAAATCCGGTCTGAGTTGCGGGAGTTATTCGACCTTCTATTTGATCGAATCGAGCATGTTGCGATCGCCCTCACAGAACTTCCTGGAGTACCGCTGGTGGTGCATGCCCGTTACGCGCGTCTCGAGATACTCGCCGCTGCGCAGAACGATGACCGAGTGAACGTTCGGACGTGGCGCGAGGGACTCTTCTACGACAAAGAGCTGCGCTCCGATTTCTGTGCCTTTACGCTCGACAAGACTTCAGGGCAGTTTTCTCCGACAACTCGCTATCGGGATTACGCCATCAATCGCGAGCTAATTCACTGGGAAAGCCAATCCACGACGAGGGCAGATAGTCCTACAGGGCGACGCTTTCAGACTCACGTATCATCAGGGAATCAGGTTCTCCTATTTGCGCGTCTCAGCATTGAAGAGCGAGCATTTGTGTTTCTCGGCCCTGCGACCTATGTGAGCCATGTTGGCGAGCTGCCAATGGCAATCACGTGGCGGCTCCGTCATCCGCTGCCCGGAGACCTCTTCCAACGTTTCGCAGCCGCCGTCGCATAATGTTCCAGTTGGGGCCAGCTCCTTGGGGGGACGCTTGACTCCCTTGAGACGTTCTACATCGCGCCGAGCGCTTCGGCTTCAGACGGATACACAGCCAGTATCGCCGAGAAGCCGGATATCTCGAACACCTCCCGGACCGACTGGTTAAGGCCGAACAGACGCAGCGTTCCTCCCGAGGCCCGGAGCCGCTTGGCGGCCCCGAGCAACACGCGCAATCCGGCGCTGCTGATGTAATCCAGTCCCGAGAAATCCAGCACGACCTTTTTCGCGCCAGCCAGCAGCGCGTCGA
>Ga0136612_10001301_pt1 | contig 10530 bp, 4 predicted proteins | sample AntDryUQ224A2306_2_FD_106644 | JGI IMG/M metagenome (GOLD analysis project Ga0136612, IMG submission 106644) | Polar desert sand microbial communities from Dry Valleys, Antarctica - metaG UQ224A (23.06) | ecosystem: Environmental > Terrestrial > Soil > Desert | place: Antarctica: Dry Valley...
CGCTGAAGTTCTATACGACCGAGGGCAACTACGACATGGTCGGTAACAACACGCCGGTCTTCTTCATCAAGGACCCGATGAAGTTCCAGCACTTCATCCGCTCGCAGAAGCGGCGCGCCGACAACGGCTTGCGCGACCACGACATGCAGTGGGACTTCTGGACGCTGTCGCCCGAGTCCGCCCACCAGGTCACCTGGCTGATGGGTGACCGCGGCATCCCGCGCAGCTGGCGGCACATGAACGGCTACAGCTCGCACACCTACATGTGGGTCAACGCGCAGGGTCAGAAGTTCTGGGTGAAGTACCACTTCAAGACCGACCAGGGCGTCGAGACGTTCACCCAGGACGAGGGCGACCAGATGGCCTCGGCGGACACCGACTATCACCAGCGCGACCTGTTCGAGCACATCCGCGACGGCGAGTTCCCCAGCTGGACGCTGAAGGTCCAGATCATGCCGTTCGAGGACGCCAAGGACTACCGGTTCAACCCGTTCGACCTGACCAAGGTCTGGCCGCACGGGGACTACCCGCTGATCGAGGTCGGCAGGTTGACGTTGGACCGCAACCCGACCGACTACCACACCGAGATCGAGCAGGCCGCGTTCCAGCCGAACAACCTCGTGCCCGGCGTCGGGCCGTCCCCGGACCGGATGCTGCTGGCCCGGCTGTTCTCCTACGCCGACGCGCACCGCGCCCGGCTCGGTGTGAACTACACGCAGATCCCGGTCAACGCACCGCAGTCACCCGTCCACAGCTACAGCAAGGACGGCGCCATGCGCGTCAATAATGTGTCCGACCCGGTGTACGCGCCGAACTCCTACGGGGGCCCCAAGGCCGACACCGCCCGGTACGGCGAGCCTGCGGGCTGGGCGGCCGACGGTGACATGGTGCGGGCGTCGTACGTGTCCCACGCCGAGGACGACGACTGGGGCCAGGCCGGCACCATGGTGCGCGACGTACTCAACGACGACGAACGAGCGCGGCTGGCGGACAACATCGCCGGCCATCTGCTCAACGCTGTGTCCGAACCGATCCTGGTGCGGGCCTTCGAGTACTGGCACAACGTGGACAAGAACCTCGGTGACGTCATCGAGAGCACGGTCCGGGCCAAGCAGAACGAGAAGGATCCCAAGGCGGCCGAGCAGGCCAACCCCGCCCGGGAATCTATGCAGGCAAAGGCCTGAACGCCGCACTGACCAACCGCCGGACCCCTCGGGCCGGTGACCACATCGGGCTTGTTGTTGCCGCCGACCGCTGGATGGCAACAGCAAGCCCGAGTTGGTCAACGAATCGAAGGGCGCCGACACGACTGTCAGGCAGACGTCCGTTGGCAGCGCGGAGTTCGGAGATGACCGGCCATGACCAGCGACGTCGGCGTCATGGCCGCCGTGATTGTATTGCTGGCGTTGGCTGTCGCCGCGTCCGTCGCGGGTGTTCTCGGCCATGGCCGCGCCCTGGTGACCGCCGGCGTGCGAGCGGTGTTGCAACTCGGGTTGTTGGCACTGGTGCTCGCCGCTGTCTTGCGGTCGGTGTGGCTGACGGCCGGATTTCTCACGATGATGCTTGTCGTTGCGGCTTTGACCAGTGCACGGCGCACAGGAGGCCCCTCCGGCGGTTTCGCCCGCGCCGCCGCGACGGTAGGCATTCCGGTCGGTGTCGTGCTGTCGCTGGTCTTGCTGACCCGCGCCGTACCGCTGGACCCGCCTGCCCTGCTCCCGGTCGGTGGCATCGTGATCGGCGGTGCGATGTCGGCCACGACGCTGGCCGGGCGGCGGGCGCTTGCCGACCTGGGAGACCGGCTCGGTGAGGTCGAGGCGGCGCTCGCGGTAGGTCTGCCGCCCCGGGACGCAGCCAGGCTGGTGATGTCGCGCAGTGCCGCGGACGCTCTCCTGCCCGCGTTGGGTCAGACCAGGACGGTCGGGCTGGTCACGCTGCCCGGGGTCTTCGTCGGGTTGCTGCTCGTCGGCGCGACTCCGCTGGAGGCCGGTGTGGCACAGCTGCTGGTCCTGATGGCACTGCTGGCCGCCGAGGCGATGGCCGCGGGGCTCACCGTGGAACTGCTATGGCGGGCCTGCTGGGACGGCGCCCGGTTTCGTCCGCCGGCGCCGGTCGGACGCACGCGCACACCGCGCCGTCCGCTGCAGCGGCGCCGAGGTCAGTCGCCAGCATCAGGCGCTAGTTGCCGCGGCCACCTGCTCGGCGCAGCTCAGGATCGCCGCTGCACTGAGATCAGCGTCCTCGTCGGTGGTGTTCCAGCCGGAGACGCTGATCCGCATGGCAACCCGCCCGTTCCAGACGGTCGGGCCGCACCAGCAGGTGCCGTCGTCCTGGACGGCGGTGACGAGTCGGCCGGTCGCGTCATCGCTGTCCGCCGCGACGAGCACCTGGTTGAGTACGACGTCGTTGAGGACGTGCAATCCGGCCTGCGTCATGGCGGCGGCGATCCGCTGCGCCTGCCGGCAGGAGTTCGCCACGAGATCTGCGACGCCGGTGCGGCCGAGGCAGCGAAGGACCGCCCACACTTCGATCTGCCGGGCGCGCTGGGAGGACTGGGGGGTGTGGTGCATCGCCTCGAAGCCCTCGTCCGGGGGAAGGTAGCCGGCGACGGAGCCGAAACTTCGGTGTAGGGCTTCGGCATCGCGCAGGAGGACGATGCCGCTGTCATAAGTGACGTTGAGCCACTTGTGCGCGTCGGTGGCCCACGAGTCGGCGTCGGTCAGGCCCTGGACGAGATGCCGGCGAGCGGGATCGGCTAAGGCCCACAGGCCGAAGGCGCCGTCGACGTGCACCCAGCCGCCGCGTTCCCGCGCCCACGACACGATCTGCGGGAACGGGTCGAACGCCCCGGTGTTGACCTCGCCGGCCTGGACGCACACGATGACGGGCCCCTGGATGTCTGGCAGCAGGTCCGCACGCAGCCGGCCCTGGTCGTCGGCCGGGACGCGGTGCACCCGGTCACGCCCCAAACCGACCAGCCCCAGGGCCTTGAGCAGGGTGGTATGCGCCTTGTCGCCCGCAACGACGGTGAGCGGCGGGGCCCCGAAGAGACCCTGGCGCTGCACGTCCCAACCCACGCGGGCGAGCTGATCGTCACGGGCGGCGGCTAGCGCCGTGGCGTTCGCCATCGTCGCTCCGGAGACGAAGGCCGCCACGGTGGAGGGCGGCAGTCCGAGCAGCTCGATCAACCATCCTCTGACGACGGCGTGCAGCCGGGCGGCCACCGGGCTCATCACCGGAAGGGCGGCGTTCTGATCCCACGCGGCGCCGAGCCAGGCCGACGCCAGGGCGATCGGCAGGGTCCCACCGGTGACGAACCCGAAGTAGCGCGGACCGGTGTTGGCGAACGTCGCGGCAGATCCCGCCTCGTCCAACAGCGACAGCGTCAACATCGGATCCGAGGCCCGTTCCGGCAGCGGCTCGTCGAAGCGATCCAGACCGGTCAGCGAATCGGTGGTCGGTCGCACCGCGCGGGCGGCGGCTTCGCCGACGTATCGACGTCCACGGAGCGCCGCCTCCGCCAGCAGCTTGTCGGGTCCAGACAACGCCGCCGGATCGCTCATCCGACTATTGTCCCTACGAGACCACCGTGAGTTGCAGCGGGACTCCCGCCAGACTGCGCCGGCTGTGCGGCAGGGCCACCGCCAGTGCCGCGAGGGCCGTCGCGGACGCCGAGAAGGGTGAGCGAAGCACCACCGGTACGCCGACGTCGCCGGCCTCCCGCAAGGTCTGATCGAGCGGGATCCGGGCGAGCAGCGGTACGCCGAGCTGCGCCGCCAGCCGTTCGCCCCCACCCGAGCCGAACAACGCGGTGTGCTCACCGCAGGCCGCGCAGACCAGTGCGCTCATGTTCTCGACCACTCCGGCGACGGGAACCCGCATGTCGCCGGCCATCCGGCCCACGCGGGCGGCCACGGTCTGCGCCGCCGGCTGCGGAGTCGTCACGACCAGCAGGGCGGTCGTGGGCAGGAACTCCAACAGCGACAGGGTCACGTCGCCGGTGCCCGGTGGCAGGTCCAGCAGCAACACGTCGAGCGTCCCCCAGTGCACGTCGGACACGAACTGCTCCAGCGCCTTGTGCAGCATCGGTCCGCGCCAGATAACCGGCTCCTCGTCGTCGACGAAGAACCCGGTGGACATCAGCCGGACGCCGTGGGCCTCGACCGGCAGCATCAGGCCCTTCAACGCCGTAGGCGTCCGGCGTACGCCGAAGAGCTGGGGGATCGAGTAGCCCCAGACGTCCGCGTCCAGGACCCCGACCCGCTGGCCGGCGGCCGCCAACGCCGCTGCGAGATTTGCCGTCACAGACGACTTGCCGACGCCGCCCTTGCCGCTGGCGACGGCGTACACCCTCGGCGCGGGTGAGTACCGGCCGGTCACCGGGTCGGTCTGACGCGAGTCCCGCAGCCGGCCGGACAGCTCGATCCGTTCCCGCTCGGACAGCGCGGTGAACTCGACGGCAACAGCTGTGACCCCACTCACCGACTGTGCGGCCCGTACGACGTCCGCACGCAGCTGATCGGTCAGCGGACAGCTGGGCGTGGTCAGCGCGATCTGCACCGCCACCCGCCCGCCGCGACCCATCCGGACAGCCCGGAGCATCCCGAGCGACTTCAGCGAGAGGTGCAATTCCGGGTCGAGCACGTCGCCGACCGCAGCCTCGACGGCTCCCTGAACGGGCGTCACGCTGCCATCATGCCCCGACCGCCGCCGACAGCGGCCCGGCCGGTGGCGCGCAGCGGTGCAGCATCGTGTCGGCGAACGTCACCGGCATGCCGAGTCCGCGGATCGCGACACGCCCCCCGATGAGGGCGGGGACGCTTCGGGAACCACCAGCTCCGTAACGACTCGGGGTTGTTGTAGGCGGAAGGCTGCGCGGTCGCCCCCGATCGTGAGCTTGAGGGTATCTGCGCCGCCGCGAGACACTCCTTCGACGTGGAGCCGATCGAGGAGGGTGGCTCGTGGTGACGGCCTTTTCCGAACACGTGCTGGACACCCTGCGCACCGGTCTGCACACCGACGCCCACCTGGACGGCACCGACCCTCCGTCGTTACGGGTGACCTGGATCGACTGGGACAGCGGTTTCCGCGGCAGCGGGCTACGCGTCGCCGACCGGATCGTGGCTATGAACGGCTCCCCCATCCGCCGGCCCGCCGACCTGCCGCAGCTCCAGCAGGCCATCCGCGAGCTGCCCGGTGGGCTGAACGAAGGCGACGTCATGGCCGCCACGGGCCTGGCCGATGGCGGTGAGCTGCGCTTCACCGTGCGGCGGCGGGCCTATCCCGGCGACGGCTGGACCACCGTCGACGTGGTCGGACAGGTCCGCACCGAGCGGGTCTGGTCCGCGGAAAACGCCCGTCGGGGGCTGGGCCCGACCGGCCCTGACGCCCTGGTCAACGACGGCTTCGACAGCCCCTGGTCGAGCTGGTACGAGCAGCGGGTCTTCGCCTGGAGCCAGGTGCTCGACGAAGGCTGGTCGCGCAGCCGGCGCTCGAACCGCCCGCTGCTGGCCGACGAACTCGCCGAACAGCCGCGGATCGACCTGCTCGTGCAGAACTACCCGGGGCCGTTCGCCGAAGCGGCGGCGGCCGACTGGCAGGCCGTCGTCACCAGCCTCTCGGGCACCCCGTACGAGTTGACCTCGGATGCCCTCGACTTCCGAGAACTCGGCGAGCAGCGGACCGCCCAGATCACCGCCGCGGGTCAGGTCGCCTGGCAGCGGTACCTCGCCGACCACGCGGCCGAGACGGTGCCCGCCTTCCCGTCGGTCGACCCGTTCCGCGGCGACCGATCGGGCTTGGTGGGCAATCTGGTCGTACTGCCCGAGATCACCCCGCGACAGTGGCTGATCAGCATGGGTTCGGTCTTCCTGTCGGCGACCGACCGCACCTCGTGGTACTTCGTACCGCTCGAGGACCCGGCCGTGCGCGCCGTGTACGAGGCCGCCAACCGTTACCGGCGCTGCGTGGCGCCCGATCTCCGCGAGTCGATCCTGATAGCCGGCCGTGTGCTGCCCGACCCCCGGATGCTCGCGGCCGACGGGTCGTCGGCGGCCGGCTTCGACGTCGCACCAGCGGCGGCGCTGATGGGCGGATCGTTGTTTGTCGACCTCGAGGAACCAGAGCATCGCTTCGCGGGGGAACGCGACTTGAAAGACTTGCAGGTCGCCGAGCTGGGGCCCGCCGCGACGCCGCGACAGGTGATCGAGGGCCTGGTCAGCGCGCTAAAGCTCGGCGACGAGGACGCCTGGAAGGCGCTGTTCGCGGACTGGTATCTGGTGCCCGGCGAGGGTCCGCCGCTCTACTACGCCTTCTATCCGTATCCGCCGGCGAACGTGGACGAGGACTGGATCCGCTCCCGTGCGCTGATCCTCGGCGACCTGGAGGACGTCCGGGTGGTCTGGACCGGCGAGCCGCGGCTGCTGTTGCGCGGCACCGACCACCCTGGCGCGCCCGATGTGGAGGAGGTCGCCGTCGAGGTGGATCACATCGGGTCGTTCGACGGCGAGCACCGCGCGTTCTGCGACACTCGCGTGCACCGCGTCTGGAGCGTGCAACGTCGCAACGCCGGGCCGTGGCGCGTCGCAAGCTTCCAGGGGATCTGAGATGGCCTACAGCCGGCGGCTCCCCGAACTTGCGGCCCAGCTCAACGTCCTGTTCCCCGACATCAACCATCCGGCGCACCGCGCCCTGGCCAACTGCATCGTGCTCTACACACCGATGCGGGAGACCGCCCTCAACGACTTGGTCGAATTGCTCGACGACTGGGAACCCCGCGACCGCGGGCTCGCCGACCGCTGGAAGGCTCGCGTGGATCGAGTCCGCAGCGAGCTCGACCGGCACTTCGGCGACTCGGTCAAGGACGTGCTCCTTGAGGACCCCGTGCGGGTGTTCTGGGCGAACACGGTCGAGGCCGAGCGTGCCTTCTTCGCAACCTTGCGTGACGAGGTGACGCCGCAGCGGGTGGAGGACATCGGTGCATACCAGGTGACCCTGCGGCAGATGACCGGCGATCTGCAGACCAACTGGAACGACCTGCTTGGCGCCGACGGCTCGCTCGAATCCGACCAGGTCCGGCTTGTACGCCAAGTGGCCGAGGTGATCCAACAGCTGATCGACGAGGTCGAGCGGCAGAACCGGGCGAGGTTCGCCGAGCTGGTGACCACCCTGCAGGGCAAGCTCCGGCAGAGCGTCGAGCGGGTAGCGGCCAAAGTCCGCGAGACCGTTGGCGACAAGGTGGCAGACGCCCTGGCCGCCGCCCTCGAGCTGGCGAAGTCCTACGTCAAGGACGAGCTCGGTGTCCCCTCGGAGGTCGAGCCGGACCTGGACCGGACAGCTTCGGAGACCCAGGTCTACCTGGACAAGGTCACCTACATCGCCAAGGTCTACCGCGAGAACGCTGCCGCCTACCGGTCGCTGATGAGCATCGAACGAGGTGGCGTGCTGACCATGTTCATGAAGACGCGGGAGCAGGTGCACGCCTACGAGGAAAGCAACAATCTCGAGGTCGCAAACCGGATGCGCGACGAGGCGATCCGGGCGCTGCAGGACTGGACCGGCGGGATCACCGGGGATGCGCAGGATGACGCCGAGGAGTTCGTGGACCGGGTCACCGACGTGCTCGAACGCGACTGGGACGCCTGCGAGGACGCGCGGGATGAGTTCGAGGACCGCTTCGCGGGTATCTTCACCGCCCAACTGACCAGCGACACGATAGAGACCCTGGTCGAGAAGGCGATGTTCAACCGCGAGGTGGAGATCATCCTCGGCTTGAACGCCGCGGACCTGCTGGGCCAGGCCCAGGGCGGCCTGCCCGCGGCGGCTGACGACGCGGTCGCGCTCGCCACCCAACCGCTGGCCGATGCCGGGCCCAGCTTCCCCGAGGAGCTGATCGACCTCACCCGACAGCAGACCGAGTCATTCCGGGCGTACCTGCGGACGCAGCTACGGGCCCAGGTGGACCGGGCGATGACCACGCTCGGCGAGACCCGGACGTTGCTCGACCCCAGCCGGATCCGGCAGGATTTCAGCCGCGAGGAGCTCGAGGCGATGCTGCACTGACAACTAGGAGTGGGGTGCTGCCACGAGCAGCTGGTGGCCGAGCAGGGGCTACCGGGTCACATCAGACACTGCTGCGCCAGAGGCGGGACCGGAGCGGAAGGCCCGGCGGGTCGGCTTGACCGGACGCATCAGGAATTCCGGCCGGCGCTGCCCGCCCGGTCCCAGCGTGGGTCGGGCCAACGCCAGCCAGTCCCGGTAGACCTGCTTCGCGCGCTGCCGGTCGACGTAGACGTCGCCGTACCGGTCGCCCTCGTGCGCCGGTTCCAGCACGACCTTCTGCAGCCAGCAGTGCATGCCCGACCACGGATCGGGGTGTACGCCGAACGCGAGATTCTGGTGCACTCCCGGGTCGTCCCACCAGATCCGGCTGCTGTCCGGATCCTTGGAAGTGAACGGCGCGACGCCAGAGCGGTAGCGCAGCAGCCAGCTGTCCGGCCCGTCCGGGTGCGTGATGTCGACCCGGCCGGTCACCCAGCGGCTGCCCTCGTCCTCGTGCAGCCGCCACCGGCCCATGTGGTGCGACAGCGCGCAGACGCCTGGCCGGATGCCCTCGGTCACCCAGACCCGGGCGACGAGATGGCCGATCTCGGTGCTGAGCCGGACGAGATCGGTCGTCTGCACCCCGGCCCGGGCCGCATCGGTGCTGTTGAGCCAGAGCGGGTGGGAGTTGCTGATCTCGTTGAGGTACTTCGCGTTCCCCGACCGGGTGTGGATCAGGGTCGGCAGCCGGAACGTGGGGACCAGCACCAACTCTCCGCGTGTCACGTCGATCTTGCGCCGCGATACATGCGATTCGATGTACCCGGGCGTGGCGTACTCCGGCCAGCCCCAGTCCCGCATGGTCGGCGAGTAGACCTCGAGTTTGCGTGACGGCGAGAGCCAGCCGGCGGTCGTCGTACCGTCCTCGTGTCGTACGCCGACTGCACCGGCTTCGCCGACCAGCGGGGGAGCGTCGTCCAGCGTCACCGGCCGTCTGAGCACGCCGTCGGTATCGGCGCTGACGCCGGCCAGTTCGATCTCGGTCAGCCCCCGCTCGTCCTGCCGGTACAGCGAGTCGGCGACGACGACGGCCCCCAGCTTGCGCATATAGGCAAGCGGCGTCACGCCGGCCGCGGCGGCCTTCTCGGGCAGCCCGGGCACCGAGTTCTCGAAGACCCACCGGTAGTACTCGTCCACGGTGATCTTCTCGCCCGGCCGGTACGGCGACTCGAAATACTGCCGGATGCCGAGCGAGCCGTCCGGGTCGATCCGCCAGGACAACTCGAACCAGAACTCGTTCTCCTCCCACACTTCCCCCGGATTGGCGTCCCGGGTGTCGGAGACCGGCCGGCCGAGCCGCTCCATGGCGACCCGGCGTACCGGCTGCCGGAAGGACAGCCACTTGGACGAATGCGTCTCGTAGGACTGCGTGTCGTGCCGTTCCGCCGAGTGCCCCATCGGCAGCACGTAGTCGGCGAACTCCGCGGTCTCCGACCAGTTCGGCGTAAGCGCGACGTGCAGCCCGACCTTCTCCGGGTCGGTCAGCGCGGACAGCCAGCTGAACCCGTCGGGATATGTCCAGACCGGGTTGAAGACCCGGCTGAAGTAGACCTCCAACCGGCCGCGCTTCTCGTCCAGGAAGTACGGCAGCAGGATCGACATCTCGTTGCAGGACAGGGGATATTCCGCCGGCCAGGTCAGCTCGTTCCAGTGTTCGTTGGGCGGCGGCATGTTCGGCCCGTGCGGGATGAACTTATTCCAGCCGTTCGGAGCGGTGCCGCCGGTGGTGCCGATGCTCCCGGTCAGCGCGAGCACGAACCACAGCGCGCGTGCCACCTGCCAGCCGCCTAGGTTCCCCGCCGCCGCCGATCGCCAGACATGCGCGGACAGTTTGTGGTCACAGCCCGCCACCAGCGCCGCGAGCTCCTCGATCCGCTCAACGGGAACCTGCGCCTCCTCGGCGGCGAATTCGAAGGTGTACGGCGAATACTCCGCCTCGAGTTTGTCGAGGAACGTCTCGAAGTTCGCTGGCTCCGACTGATGCAGATTTGACATGTAGGTGCGCCAGTTGAACCAGCGCTCCAGGTACGCAGCGTCGATCTGCCGAGTCCGCAGCAGATGTGACGCGATCGACAGCAGGATGGCGGCCTCGCTGCCGGGCCACGGAGCGAGCCACAGATCGGCGTGGCTCGCCGTGTTGGACATCCGCGGGTCGACGACGACGATCTTCGCGCCGGCCTGCTTGGCCTCCATGATCCGTTGCGCGTGCGGGTTGAAGTAGTGCCCGGTCTCCAGGTGACTGGACAGCAGCAGGATTACGCGGGCATTGGCGTGATCGGGGCTGGGGCGGTCGTATCCGCCCCACAGCGCCATTCCCAACCGCGCCCCGGAGGAGCAGACGTTCGTGTGACTGTTGTGCCCGTCGACACCCCATGCTGCCAGGAACCGCTCGGAGAAGCCGTCCTCGCCTGGCCGGCCGACGTGGTACATGAC
>Ga0136612_10001302_pt1 | contig 10529 bp, 10 predicted proteins | sample AntDryUQ224A2306_2_FD_106644 | JGI IMG/M metagenome (GOLD analysis project Ga0136612, IMG submission 106644) | Polar desert sand microbial communities from Dry Valleys, Antarctica - metaG UQ224A (23.06) | ecosystem: Environmental > Terrestrial > Soil > Desert | place: Antarctica: Dry Valley...
ATCCGCCTTGTATCCCGACGCCTCCAGCGTGCCGTTAATGTCGGCCCGCGAGATGACCCAGAGCTCCCTGTAGGGGAAGTCCTGGCTGATGCGAGACCGGATAGCGTCCGCGGCCTGGAGTCCCAGCCCCTTGTCGCTGGCCACCAGCGTCGGAATCAGAATACGCGGCGTATTGGCGCCAGGCTGTCTCGTGGTTGCCTGCGCCTGAAGCGCCGAGGAAGCGCCGGCGGCGGCGCCAGCGATGACGAGCAGGTGCGCAGAACGAAGCAGTACGTTCACGAGACAATCCTCCAGTTCGGTCGACGGAATCATACCCCGCGTCACGCGCGGAGGTCCTCGTGTTCATGGGCGAAGAGGGACTCGAACCCCCGACATCCTGCGTGTAAGGCAGGCGCTCTAACCAACTGAGCTATTCGCCCCTGAAGCCCGCGCCTGCGCCCACCGCTCGCAGGTTGCAGGAAGTGCGCCCGTCAGCCGCGAAGAATGGCGACGGGCACCAGGACGCAATAGCCAAGCACCAGGAGGACAGGCGCGATTGTCTCGCCTCCTCGCGCAAGATCGGCATAGCCGAGTAGCAGGGACGCTGCCGCAAGCGACCACCACAGGAGGGGGCGGTCGAAGGCACGGCGCGAAGAGTCGGCTGAGGTCCGTTCGGCTTTTGACATGAGCGTGGAAGTGTAGAGGTCTCGCGAAACCATGTCAACCGACGTTGCGACAAGATGTTGCAGACAGTGCGCGACTTACATCTCATCCAGGGTGCTCGTCCGTGCTGCTTCCTGCGCCGCGCGCTCGGCTTCCGCGTCTGCTGCCACCATCTCGGCCATGCGCTCCTTGAGCCGACGACGACGTGACCAGTAGAGCGGTCCCAGCAGCACGAGCCCGGAAAGGGATGCGAGTGTGACGTCGGCGAAGAGAGCGAGCCCACCGTACCGGAAGCGCGTGCGCTCCTGCCAGCGCCGTTCGAACGACGTGAGCGTGAGACCATAGGCACTTCGCACGGCCCGATCGAGCGAGCGGGTCGACCGCCAGTAGGCGAAGAAGAGCGCGAGCCCGCGCCGCTGGTCGAGCTCGGCCAGCTCCGCGACCGCTCGGTGCGCGAGTGCATAGGACGCCCCAGCACGCCCAGCACCGGCCTGAAACCCCTGGTCGAGCTCGACGAGGGAAGGCATTCCCCGGAAGATCAGGCCGAGGTTGGCCGCCAGCAGCTCTTCGCGTCCCCACTCCCCTGCGGCAAAGCTCGCGAACCCCTCGTCGAACCACCTCGGCGTCAGGTCGCCAAGAAACTCGTGCAGCGCGAGGTGCGCGAGCTCGTGACGCAGTACGCCAACGGGATCACCGGCGCTCGATCCAGCGCTCCGGCCCTGCATGACGATACGGCTGGAGTGCGGAAAGGCGATCGCCGAGCCCCACTCGGGCGCTGACGGTCCAACCCATTCCCGAAATCGACGTTCATCGGGCGCGAGCATGAGCAGCACTCGCGCCTGGGGCCGGGGCAGACCGGGAAAGGTGTCGCGTGCTGCAGCGCTTTCGAGTAACGAGTGCGCGAGCCGCTGCTCCGAAGGAAAAAAAACGGCGGTGAATCGACCGCGATCGAGGCGGCCGGGAGCGTCCTGCGCCCGCGTGGGGGAGGCGAGGCCGGCGAGCAGGCATGCCGATGCCATCACGGCTGTCCGAAACGCGCAGTACGCAAGACGCGACTGTCCCACGCTCCACGTGCGACGCGCCACGGTCAGTGCCCGGGCGGCTCCCCTCCTCCATCCACCGTTTTCAACACCTCGGCGCACCGCTTCCCCCACGGATTGAACTTGTTCGTCGCGAATCCATCCTGCCACGTCTTCCGCGCTTCATCCTTCTGGTCGTTGAACCAGAACGCCCGGCCGAGCTCATAATACGCTTCGATGAGATTCGGTCCGAGCTTCAGGGTCTTCTGAAAAAAGCTCTGCGCATCCTCGAACATCTCGCGCTCGAGATACACCAGGCCGAGATAGAAATGCGCGTAGAGGGTGGCCTTGCGATCGTTGTCGATGCGGATGGCCTTGGACAAATGCTCGATGGCCTCGCCAAAGATCCCCTTCTTCAGACAAATGTATCCGACGTTGATGCGGGCCAGCGCGTTCTGCGGCTGACGCATCAGCACTTTCTGAAAGGCCATCAGCGCGTCGTCGTACTTTTCCTGAAGCATCTGCGCCCATCCCAGCAGGGCTTCTGACTCCACGTTGTTCGGCGATAATGCAATTGCCTTCTTCAACGCGGTCTCGGCGGCCTCGTAATCGCCGAGCGACAACCGGCTCCAGCCTTTTTCGATGAAGGTGGAGGCACCGATATGATCGGAATGCACCACCGGCGCGTCGCCCGAGAATTGGGGGGCAAGCGACGGTTGGGCGGCCTGCTGCAACGATTTCCACTTGTCTACGAGCCGCTTGATATCGTCCTTCAGGATCGCCAGCTCCTTCACCTGCGATCCCACGCCATTGATCTGGTCCTGCACCTCTTCGATCCATGCCTGCCGCTCGCCGATCTCCGCTTCGACGGTCTTGAACAGGCCGATGATTTCCACCTTGATTGGCTGCCGATCGGTATCGGGTCCCAGTGACTCCAGCCTGGTATCGATACCAACGTATCGGGCTCTGAGCTCCGACGGATCTTCAGCCATTGCCCCCCGCCGACGCAGTCGCGTGCTGAAGAGAGAGTCGCTGGTTGGTGGACAGCAGGCGTGGCACGTCGAGGAAGATGACGAGCCGGTCCGCCCGCTTCACGACGCCGCGCAAGTACTCACCCGCCAGCCCGCGGAAGAGGGGCGGGGGCGGTGAAAGCTGTTTGGTCTCGAGCGCGGCGACTTCGAGCACCGCGTCCACCGTGGCGGCAATCCATTCACCACCGCTGTTGAAGATCAGGATGCGCGTGAGGTTGTCCGGCGAGGCGGGCTCCATCTCGAACCGAAGGCGCAGGTTGATGACCGGTACCACGCGCGACTGATACTCGATCACGCCTTCGATCCAGTTCGGCACGTTGGGAATCGTCGTTGGCTCCTGCCAGCGGAGTACGCGTTCCACCGCGAAGATGTCGGCCGCGAAAAGATCTTCAGCCAGGCGAAAGGTGACGATCTGCAGGGTCGTAGTGGCCATCACGCAGTCTCCGCAAGCTGTTCGGATCGACACGCCGCGAGGAGCGCTTCGGCGTCAATGAGAGATACGAGTTCGGTACCGTGCCACGCGACCGCAAGCAGGACCCCCTCCGGATCCCCGCCCGAAGGAATCTCGCGCAATCGCGCCAGGTCGAGAGTCATGACGTCATCCACGTCGTCGATGGCGAGCGCCATACGGCGGTCGGCACCCCGCAGCACAATCGCCGCGCCGAACTCTCCGGCCAGCGACGACCCAAGCACCTCTGCCGGCGAGAACACCGGAATGAGCTTTCCACGCAGACTGAAGACACCCAGCATCTGATCGGGCATTTCCGGCACGCGATGAAGTGACGGACGTTCCAGCGCCTCTTCCGTGGCGGACAAGTCGGTGGCGAAGAGCTCTGCGCCAATGCGGAAACGCAACACATCGACCAGGCCGGCCCGCGCACGGACGCGGTCCCGAAAGGGCAGCGTCGCCGTAGCCGCGGCGACGGCGAACTCCATGGTGTCGCTCGATACCGAGGCGAAGTGGCGCGGTCCCACCTCTTGAATGACCGGCGCGTTGAGCGCCGTCGTTGTGGGGATTGCCTCGGGCTGAGCCGCGCGCTCCGCTGCCGCCGTTTCTTCGGCAAGTATCCGTGCAGCGGCTGCCTGCTCAGCGTTTAAAACCGCTGCCAGCTCGCGTGGCGTCAGCTCCCGGCTGCGATCGCGGCGTCGGGCCGGTGGAAGGTCGTGCACCACCGGTGGCGTTGGTGCCTCAACCGTGGGAACGTCCTGCACCAGCGGTGGCGTTGGTGCCTCGACTTTGGGAACGCCGTCCACCAGCGGTGATGTGTCTGCGGCACCTGGCAGTGCCGTCGCTGGCTCTTGAACACTACTCCGCTCGGTCGCTGGCTTTTCTGCTTCACTCTGCGATGCGGTCGCCGGCTTTTCCGTGCCCGGGTCATTGGCTGGGTCCGGCGCACCCTTCCCCGCCATGAGGTCCCGGTAACTGATCGCGGGACTGCCGCGAGGCGTCTTTTTGGGTGTCATTCGCGATCATCCGCGACATCGTTCACGAGCGCGGCGTCGATGCGCGACACGCGCCGTAACGCCCCGACGAACAGCGCCTGCGTCGCCAGGTTGTTCACCAGACGCGGAACGCCACCAGTCCGGTCCGCGAGAACGGCAAAGGTATCGTCGTCGAAAATGGCCGTGCCGTTTGCGCCGGCGACTGCAAGCCGGTGCCGAACATAGTCGCCCACATCGGCGGACTCGAGGGGCGGAAGGTGATACCGGAGGCTGATGCGCTGGTTGAACTGCGGCTGCTTCGCAATCCGGTCCCGCAGTTCCGGCTGGCCGAGGAGTACCACGTGAAGATGCTTGTCGGTGCGGCTTTCGAAATTCGTCAGCAGCCGGATCTCTTCGAGCAGAGACGGCGCCACCAGCTGCGCCTCGTCAACGAGAAGTACCGGCCGGCGCCCGCTCGCGTGCAGCTCGGCGAGATGTTCGCCGAGCGCCTGGATCAGCGCATGCTTGGCGCGCGGCGGCTTCGGCACTCCGAGCGCATCGGCGACTGCCCGGAGCAGCTGCACGGCGCTCAGTCGCGGACTCGCGAGAACGGTGACGGCATGCGGCGTGTCATGAAGATGGTCCACGAGCGCGTTCGCGAGCATGGTCTTTCCGCAACCGATGTCGCCGGTCACCAGCGACAGTCCACTGCGCAGCTCCGTGACGTCGTACATGAGCCGCGCAAAGCCTTCGTCGAACGCCGGCGAATGATAGATGAACCGTGGATCGGGCGTGTTGCTGAATGGCTTGGCCGCCAGCTTCCAGTAATGCTCGATCATGCCATCGCCCGTCGCGTCGCCAGCAGTTCCACGATGGTCGGTGCCACATCCTGAATGGCGGCGATGCGGTCCGCCCCCGCCGCGGTCAGTGCCGCCTGGGGCATCCCGTAGACGATGGAGCTCTCGCGATTCTGAACGATGCCGTGACCCCCCGCTTCCCGAATGGCCCGCAGGCCGGCGGCGCCATCGCGCCCCATGCCCGTGAGCACCACGCCGACGACTTCAGCGCCGAATACTTCGGCAGCGGAGCGGAACAGTGGATCGGCGGAAGGACGAACGCCCCAAATGGGCGGTGACGAATCCAGTGACAGCATCGGCGCGCCATCGAGCAGCACTACCTTCATGTGAAAGCCCCCTGGCGCCAGATAGACTCGTCCCGACGCGACACGCATGCCGTGCTCCGCTTCGCACACCGGGACGGAACTCAGCGCGTTGAGCCGTTCGGCCAGACTGCGCGTGAAGCCGGACGGCATGTGCTGCACGACGAGGACGGCGGCGTCGAGATGTCGAGGAAGATTCGGAATGACCTCGGCGAGTGCCCGGGGACCGCCAGTCGACGCGGCGATCGTCACCGCGCGACGCGCGGTCCCGTCGGCACCAGAGGGTCGCGGCGGGGTGTTTCGCAGAGTGGGGCGCGCGAGCATCGGCACGCCACCAAGATTCACGTGAAGCGCCGAGCGAAGCGCTTCGAGCAGTCGATCGCGCACGGTGGCCAGATCGAGGCTGATGGGACCCGACGGCTTCCGAATGAAGTCGATCGCCCCGAGCTCGAGCGCGCGAATGGTCAGCGACTCGGCCCCGTCACCGGTTTCGCCGGCGCTGAGCATCACCACGGGACGCGGGGTTTCGCTCATGATGTAGCCGAGCGTCTGCAGACCATCGAGCTCGGGCATTTCGATGTCGAGCGTCACGATCGCGGGATCGAGCGAGTGGATCTGCTTCAGCGCGTCATTGCCATTGCGCGCGGTTCCCACGACGTGGAAATCCTCCGAAGCGTCGATGATCTCGGTGATCACCTTGCGCATGAAGGCGCTGTCGTCGACCACGAGGACGGTGGTCTTAGAAGACACTTTCGCCCCGCGTCAGCGAGCGGACGCGCATGCGGCCATCGCCCAGGTCGAAGTACACGCTGCGCCCGTAGTCGCCGCCGACATCCTCACCCATGATGGGAATGCCATGGGCGGCGAGGACTTCGCGTGTCGCAATGACGTTGCGCTCGCCCATGTTGATGCCGCCGCTGGGCAGGAGGCTGCCGAACATGCTCGACCCACCCGCGATCTTCGCATGCACGTTTCCGTTCGCACCCAGCGAGCGCATCTCGGCGAGCATGAGCGGAATCACCGTTTCAGGAAACTTGGCTGCATTGGACGTATCCCGGGACAGTGACACCGATGGCAGCAAGATGTGCGCGAGCGCTCCGATCCGCGACGCGTCGTCGTACAGCGCAATGGCGACACACGAGCCGAGCCCAATCGTGGCGAGGATACCCGTCGCGCGCGAGACGGCATAGTCGGCAACCTTCACGCGAATTTCCGTCATAGCTTTCGGAAAATGCGCTGCCGTGCGTCCACATTGGCAAAGCGCGAGCGCAACTCGCCAAGCAATGTCTCGACTTTGCCGAGGATGAGGAAACCGCCGGGCGCGAGCGCATCGTGGAACTTGTGCAGGAGCCCTTCCTGCGAGCCCCGGTCAAAATAGATGAGCACGTTGCGACAGATGACCAGGTCGAGCGCCGTCGCCGGGGCTGCTTCGCGAAGGAGGTCACGCTGCTCGAACGTGAGGAGCGAGCGCACGGCGGGATCGACCGTGTGCGGGGCGAGCGGAGAGAAATACCGCTGGCGCAGGTCGGCCGGCGTGTCGGCAAATGCCGCCTCCCCGAAGTGGCCTCGCGCGGCGGACAGCAGACTTTCGCGGTCGATATCCGTTCCGAGGATGTTGACGCGTGCGAGCTTCGAGACCTCGCCCCTCGATGCCGCATGGCGGTGAAAGAGCACCGCCAGCGAGTATGGCTCCTCTCCCGACGAACAACCAGCGCTCCACGCGCGGATCGGCGCACTCCCACCGTCCCAGAGCGGCGGCACGACCAACTGAGCAATGACGTCGTAGACCTCCCAGTTTCGGAACAGCTTGGTGACGTTGATCGTCAGCGCGTCGAGCAGTCGTTCATACTCCGTGGGATCGCTGTCGAGCATATGCGCGTAGTCGTCGTACGTGTGGACTCCCCGCGCGCGCATGCGCACCGCGATGCGGCGCTTGAGACATTTGTCCTTGTAGCTCGCGCAGCCGAACCCGCGATCTCGCGAAATCTTGGCGGTCAACGCCGAGAACTGCTGCTCCTCCAGTATGTCGGTCACTGGAGGGAGCGTCGCACCGCGTCGAGATTCGTGCGGATGATCTCGCTGGTCGGGTCGAGCGTGAGCGCTCGTTCCCAGCAGTCGACCGCCTCCTGGTGCTCCCCGCGCTTGTACCGAATGTTGCCGAGCTTCAGGTACACGTCTTCGCCAAGCTGTGGGTTGAGCTTCGATGCGCGCTGATAGGCATCGAGTGCTTCATCGTAACGGGCGGCGCGGTAGTGATAATCGCCTGCGTTCTTGTGCAGCTGCGCGAGCGCCGCGTCCTCGTGCACCCCCCGCTCGGCCGTTGCCGCCGCGTCGTCATAGTTGCCGCGGCGCTCCTGCATCACCGCGAGATTGTTGAACAGCGATGCGGCGTGCGGGTGCAGATTGATGCCTTCCTGCAGCAGCTCGACGCCGCGATCCACCTCTCCAGCGAGCCCCGCAGCGAGCGCCGTGTAGTGAAACCAGGCGGCGGAAGGCGGTTTTTTTCCCCACAACGGGCGCGACGCCGTCAGCGTCGCATTGGCGGTTGTGACATCCCCGAGCCGCAGCGAGAGGACACCGATGGAAAGGTGCATGCGTGGGTCATTGCCGTTGCGTTTCCGTGCTTCCGCGATGGCCGCGAGCGCTTCGTGGTACTGACCCAGCCGCTCCAGCGCATAACTCAGATTGTGAAAAACCGCCGGCTTGGCACCCGGTTGCGCTGCGGCTTCCTGAAACGCGGTGGCCGCCTCGGGCCACTTGTTCTGCCGCATCAGGACGAGTCCCATGAAGAAGCGCACGGCCGCATCGCCGGGCCGCAGATCGAGAACACGGCGGAACTCCCGCATCCCTTCCTCCAGCATGCCCGTCTTGTAGAACGCGATCCCGAGGTTGCGATGCTCGTCCACGCGCGCATCCGAAATCGTGGGCTCGGTCGGTGCGCTCTTGCCCACGCGGTGCATGAAGCCGGCGGTCAACAGACCGTACAGCGCTTTGCCGACATCGAACTCGCCGAGGCCGGACTCCTCGATGAGCATGGTGACATCGCGCCGGCCATCGATGAGACCGACCAGCGCCTCCTGCAACGGGGTCAGCGCCGCGCCGCTGGCAAGGATGCGCGGGCGATCAACATCGAACACCAGGTCGAATGAGGGGATCTTCTTCTCGATCTGACTCCACTCGTCAACGCGTCGTGCGCCTTCGAGGAGCAACGTCTCCGGATTGATTGAGACGAGGAAGTCCTGCTCCTCGGGCTTGACGTCCGCTTCGAAATTGAACGTCCCCTGCGACCAGGTGAAGAGGAAGTAGACGGCCTCCTCGATCTGCATCCGGATCTGCGAATGGAGCACCTCGCGGGAGATGATGTCCTGCGAGACGAGAATGTCGCCGAGTCGCTTGTCGCGCTGCTTGCTCTGCAGTTGAATAGCCAGCTCAAGCTGATCCTGGGAAATGAGTCCGCTCTTGAGCAGCACGTCGCCCAGACGATCGCGGCGGTTCACGATCGACGCGAAGCAGATCTTGCCCTTGTCGAAGTAGATGTAGCCGAAGTTGTTCCGATGCGTGACGGCGAGGCAGCCCGTTTTCTTGCCCATGGTGAGCAGTTGCAGCACGTCGGGAAGGCTGGCCTCCTTGAGACTGCCCTTGATCGCCACTAGCGGAACTCCTCGATCACGCGGCCGCCGAGATCGGGCCAGTCCCACACGACCTTCTCATCGTCGAGAAAAAAGGTGTCGCCCGACGCGCGCATGCTGACAGGTGCGGCCACGGGCGCGGCCCCGATCCCGTCGAACTCCGCGCGAACGAGGGCCAGTGAGATTGGTATTCCAGCGACGTCAGACGCGCTGATGAGTCGGTTGACGGTGCCGATGATCTCCCGCACGCTCGACGTCGGCCGCTCCGCCAGCCAGGCCACCACGCCGGCTTCCGGAGGCGGATGGATGTCATGCAACGCGCGGGCATACAGCTTTTCGCGAAGTGCGCGATCAGGCGACTGGAGCTCGGCGACCAGGCCGCCCTCGAACCGCGATCGGAGCCGGTCCTCGAGCGACTCGAGATCGCGCGGCGGCCGATCGCTCGAGATGATGATTTGCTTTCCCTCGGAATACAGCGCATTGAACACGTGGAAGAGCTCTTCCTGGGTGCGCTCTTTGCCGGCGACGAACTGGATGTCATCCACGATCAGGGCATCGGCGGCGCGATAGCGAGCGCGCCACCGGTCGAGGGTGCCTTCCTGGAGGGCCGCGATAAGCTCGTCGATGAACGTCTGCGCGCTCACCAGCGAGACATTCATCGCGCCCCCCGTGGAGGCGACCAGCTCGTTGCCGATCGCATTCACGAGATGCGTCTTCCCCACCCCGCTCGGTCCGTGCAGGAAGAGCGGGTTGTAGCGCGCGCCAGGCTCCGCGATGACAGCGTCCGCGGCACCTGCCGCGATCTGGTTGGAGGACGAGACCTCGAAGGTGTCGCGCGTGAACGCGCCGGACGGTCCGGGCGGCGGCGTCTTCCCGGCATGCGCCCGCTCCAGCAGTTCCTCTGCTTCGGCGACGCGTTCCGGATCGCGAAAGACATCGGCGGCGCCCAGGGCGACATCGATGCGGGTGGCTTCGGCCTCCAGCCGGCGCAGGTGGTCAATGGCCGCCGAATACATGGCCACGAGCCCATCGATGTCGGGCGCTTCCGGCAGCGCGAGCGCCCGTTCCAGCACTTCGGTGCGATAGCCCTCGCCCTGCCAGTATGCGATCGATTCGGACAACCGGTTTCGCCAGACGTCCACGTGCGTCGCGACCGCCACCGCCATGTCGCTGACGAAGTCGAGGAATTCGCCGGTGGACTTTCGCCCGGGAATCGGCGCCATGGTGTTCGGCGTCGAGCGCCGCGGCGCTGTCGGGGGCGTTCTGCGAGCGGGGGACGCTGCGGGACGATCGCCCACGAGCATGCGCACATCGCGCGTCTGGAGCGTCTGGCCTTCGAGCGACTGATAGGCAATGAGCCGGTTCAGGGCGCCCTGCAGCTCACGCACATTCGCGAAGTCGATCTCGGCGAGCGCATCGATGACCCCGGGGGAGAACTGGACGCCCCGCTCGTCGCACTTGTTCCGCAGGATCGCCACCCGGGTCTCGAAGTCCGGAACGCCGATGTCCACGATGAGGCCGCCCGACAAGCGGGTAATCAGGCGCTCGTCAACGTCCGCGATCTCCGCCGGTGGCCGGTCACTCGTCAGCACGATCTGCCGTCCCGAGCCCTGCAAGGCGTTGAACA
>Ga0136612_10001303_pt1 | contig 10526 bp, 12 predicted proteins | sample AntDryUQ224A2306_2_FD_106644 | JGI IMG/M metagenome (GOLD analysis project Ga0136612, IMG submission 106644) | Polar desert sand microbial communities from Dry Valleys, Antarctica - metaG UQ224A (23.06) | ecosystem: Environmental > Terrestrial > Soil > Desert | place: Antarctica: Dry Valley...
GAGCCCACGCAAGGCGTCGGCGCCGGCCGGTCCATCGGGCATCGCCGCCGAGTCCGGCCTGCGGATCACGGTGCTGGGCGGCTACGAGGGTCACATCGAGTCGATCGCGGGACGCGGCGCCACCATCCGGCTCGACGCCGGAGGTTCGCTCGCCGTCCGCTTCGGCGAGCGGGTCGAGCACGCCGGGCGTCGTGGTCCGCTCACGATTCCCGACGAGTTGTGGGGTCCGGCGGTCGTCGCCGAGTCGGCCCTGCGCACGTGGCGGACGAAGCGAGCGACGGCCGATGGCCTGCCCGCCTACATGGTGCTGAACGACAAGTACCTCCGGGGTATCGCCGTCGCCGACCCGGTCACCGCGGCCGCCCTGGCTGCCTGCGACGGCATCGGCCCGGCCAAGCTGGAGAAGTACGCCGACGAGATCCTCGACGTCCTGAGCGGCGTCCGCGCCACCGCCTGACCAACACCGGCCGACGGGTTCGACGTGACAACCGTTGTGCACCAGCAGGACCGTACGGTCTGGTTCCTGCACAACGGTCGGGCTCGGGTCAGATCCGTTCGAGCGATTCGCGGTCGAACAGCGGGGTGATGCCGAACGTGGCGACGTCGCCGTCCATCTCGTCGAGACCGGGGCGTTCGAGCGAACCCTCGGCGGCATCGAGGATGAACGGCACCAGATCGGCGTCGCTCGTGGTGTTGAGGAACAGCTGCGGATCGGAGAGCACGAACCGAACGGCCCGGTCGATCGCCGCCGGGTCCGTCAGCGGCTCGTACCAGCTGTGTCTCGATCCGGACGCGTCGGCCCAGCGACCCTTGGCGATCGACTTGATCGTCTGCACGGCGACCTGCCGCTCGGCACAGATCGCCAGCAACTCGTCGACATCGGCACGGTACGCATCGAGCTGCATCAACGCATGGTTGACCGGCAGCAGCACCGAGTCGAAGTCGAACCGCTCCACGCTGCGGCGGTGCATGGCGGCGATCCGCAGCCCGTGGCCGGTGACCCCGATGAAGCGCACGAGTCCCTCGTTGCGCGCGACCAGCATTGCCTCGACGGCGCCGCCGGGTCCGACGGCGACGTCCCATTCGTCGGGCTCGACGAGGTTGTGCAGCTGGATCAGGTCGACGTGATCGACCGCCATACGCTCCAGTGAGCGTTCCAACTCGGCGCGGGCTCCTGCGCCGTCGCGCTGCTCGGTCTTGGTGGCGAGGAACACCTCGTGGCGGTGGTCGGCGAGGAACGGCCGCAGCCGCACCTCCGCGTCGCCGTACGACGCGGCCGTGTCGATGTGGTTGACGCCCCGTTCGGAGACGAGTGCCAGGGTCGCGTCGGCGCGCTCCTGGCCCATCGACCCGAGCGCAGCGGCCCCGAAGATGACGCGGGTCGATCGATGACCGGTCCGCCCGAAGGTGGCGAGGGGAAGCATGTGGTCAACCGTAGGCCCTTCGTCGACGTCCGGCCAGCCGTCTGTGTCAGCGATCGTGAGTCCTGGCGGCTCCCACCGCTGACACAGACAGGCCGGGGGGCTAGGGGCGCAGCAGGCGGAGTCGGGACGCCGTCTTGATGTGGCCGGCCTCGACGTCGTCGCGGAGTTGGGCCCACGCCTCGTCGACGGTGGTGCCGACGGCCGAGGCGAACGCGATCTCACCGTCGAACCGTTCGGCTTCGGCGGTCCACGCCGGCACGACTTCCAAGAGCCGACCGTCTCGTCCACGTATGTGGTTCTCCCGATAGTCGAGCGTCGTCCGCCAGCCGGAGCGCTCGAGAGCGCGACGGTCAGCAGGTTCGAGGATCAGGCCGTGCCGGCGGGGACGACACGTCGACTGGCGGATGCTCATCGACATCGCATCATCATGAACGAGCCACCCTGTGGATCGTCAGTGCCAACTAGCTGTGAGTTTGTTGGGGACAGCCCGATCCAGCCTGTGGGAAAGTCGTTGCCCTCCCGTCGACGGCCGGCCACCCACCGTTCACCGGGCCTCCACCGTTCATTTCGGGGACCGTCGCTTTGGCGCGCCCCGGCCACCGCCGGCGGAGGCGGGCGGAGCCGGCGGGGCCCGGGTGAGCAGGCGGTCGGTGGCCCGCTCGGCGCGACTCAGCCAGATACCCCGACGGGTCTGTCGCCAACATGCCGCCAGACGTCCGTCCTGGAACGCCGCGATGGCGACCGGCGCCACGTACGACGACCGACAGACGGCGACGGTGTTGCCGAGGGCGTCGGCGGCCTCGGCGATGGCGTCGCGAACGATCCCATCCGATCGATCGCCATTGCGCCGTCCGGACGCGTCGGCGAGCGCCTCGACCACCATGACGGTGCCGCCTGGTCGCCCGGACGCTCAGGCGTCGAGATAGGCGACGGTCCGATTGGTGATGGCGGTGGCGCGACGAAGCGTTTCGTAGGGATCGGGGAGGGACTCCGCCACGATCGCCGACGGATGTTCGAGCGGCTGCGCCAGTGAAGTGCCGACCTCGGCGGCATCGCGGACGAGCTCAGGATCGACACTCCACATCGCCTCGAAGCTGCCGCTGCGGTTGCCAGCGTGGGCGTCCGATCGTTCGACGCCGAGAAGGCACGCTGCGGCGTGGGGGCTGTCGCACACCACGGCCCACTCCCGGCGCAGGGCCGAGGTCTCGGGAACCGAGACCTCGCGCGGTCCACCGCCCGGATCAGCATCGACCGCGAAGTCGGCGAACACCGTGGTCGACCGAGCGGTGCGGGCCAGCTCCCGCCAGCGCCGTTCGCTCTGGCGATAGAAGTGCTCGCGTTGAAAGCTGCCGATGAGCACCGGACCCTCGGCCTGGGCGACGCACTCGTCCTCGATGGCGCGGCTGATGGCGTGCATCGCCCGCTTGCTGAGCACGTGTACGGGTTGGTTCGGGAAGCGTCGTCGCACCTCGGCATACATCGACGTCGCCCGCTGTTGCTGCCGCGCCATCACCGCGTGCACCGCCGCCGCCAGTGACATCCCGCCGGCACGGTGGCGGATGACCTCGTCGATCTCCTCGACCTGCCGATCCGAGTAACGCCGGTGTCCGCTCGGGAGACGCTCGGGCCGCGGAAACCCGAATCTGGACTCCCAGGCGCGCAGCACGGCTGGACTGACCGCCGTCCGGTCGGCGACGGCGCTGATCGTGAGCTCAGCCCTTGGCTTCGACATCATGTCGATATTATGTCCACATCATGGGTAGTCAGAACAGCGAGCGCGTCATCCTGCTGGATGATCTCGGTCGTCCGTCGGGAACGGCTCCCAAGCACTCGGTCCACAGCACCCAAACCCCGCTTCATCTCGGCTTCTCGTGCCACCTCATCAACGGGGACGGGCAGGTGCTCGTCACCCAGCGGGCGGCGACCAAGCACACCTGGCCCGGCGTGTGGACCAACGCCTGCTGCGGACACCCGCAGATCGGCGAAACGTTGCGTATGGCGGTGCAGCGCCGTCTGCACGACGAGCTGGGTGTCAGTGCGTCGCGGATGTCGCTGGCGCTCTCCGACTTCACGTATCGGGCCGTCATGCCCAACGGTGTGATCGAACACGAGGTGTGCCCGGTCGTCATCGCCGAGATCGACGGCGAGCCGATGCTCAACCCCGACGAGGTCGGCGACGCCAGATGGGTGCGGTGGGAAGAACTGACCGAGCGGGCGCGTTCCCGGCCCGAGTCGTTGAGCCCGTGGTCCGTCGCCCAGATCGCCAGATTGAGCTCGTTGACCCCGTCGCTCCGCGCCTGGATCGGTCGCTCGGTGTGCGAGGTCGCGCTGGACACCCCGTTCGGCGGGGGCCCTGCCGGCGATCGGAGCGCCATCCGGGTGGACCCTTCGTCGCTCGCTGACATCGGTCCGGCCGTCGATCGCTTCGAACCGATCCGCCGCGAGGTCGACGACGTCCTGGAGACGTTCATCGCCGACCGCACCGCCGAGTTGGTCGCCATCGACCCCGCCCTGGGCACGATTGCCAGGGAGATCGAGGCCCTGGTGGCCTCCGGAGGCAAGCGATTGCGGCCGGCATTCGTCGAGTGGGGACATCGCGCGTCGGGCGCCGACCACGACCCGTCGCTCACGTTCGTCGCCGCCGCCGTGGAGATGCTGCACACCTTCGCCCTGCTCCACGACGACGTGATGGACCGATCGGCCACCCGTCGGGGCCGCCCGTCGGCCCATCAGGCCCTGGCCGTCGCCCACCGTGACCAACGGCTGGCCGGCGACTCGGCGTGGTTCGGGGCCAGCGCCGCCATTCTCGCCGGCGACCTCGCCTTCGTGTGGTCGGATCAGCTGCTCGACATGGCGTCCATCCGAACCGACGCGATCGGCGACGTCCGGCGGGTCTTCACCGACCTGCGGGTCGAGGTGATGGCCGGTCAGTACCTCGACCTGCGCCTCGAGGGTCTCGAAACCGCCACCGACGAAGACGCCAACCGCGTCGCCCTGCTCAAGTCCGGCCGCTACACCATCACCCGGCCGCTCGAGTTGGGGCTGGCGTTGTCCAACCACCCCGACGAGCGCCTCGCTGCGCAGTTGCGGGCGTACGGCGACGCCCTCGGACTGGCGTTCCAGCTCCGCGACGACATTCTCGGGCTGTTCGGCGACCCCAAGCGCACCGGCAAGGACTCCTTCGACGATCTGCGCTCGGGCAAGCGGACGGTCCTCATGCTGCGAGCGTTGGCGCTGTGCACGCCGGTCCAACACGCCACGATGATGAGCCTCCTCGGCACCCCCGACGTCGACCTCGACGACGCCGAACGTTGTCGCGAAATCGTCGCCCAGAGCGGTGCACTGGCGTCGGTCGAAACGCGGCTCCGCAACCTTCACGCCACCGCCGTCGAGGCCCTCACCGACGTGCCCGAGCCGGCCCGGTCGGCGCTCAACTCGCTGGCGGCCGACGTGGTACAGAGGGACGGTTGAGAGTTCTTCGCGTTCCCCGGCCACGCTGTGAACCGCCTGCGCAGCTGCTGGCCGCTCACTCGCTGGCGCTCACTCGCATCAGCGACGTGATGGACCGATGACCACCAAGCCGGTCGTCGTCATCGGCGCCGGTCTCGGAGGACTGTCGGCCGCCTGCCACCTCCGGGGCGCCGGTTTCGACGTCACCGTCGTCGACGCCGGATCGCAGCCCGGCGGTCGGGCAGGGACGCTCGAACGGACGGGGTACCGATTCGACACCGGCCCCACCGTGCTCACCATGCCCCACCTCATCGCTGACTGCCTGCAGGCGGTCGGGGTCGTCATGGCCGACGTGCTCACCCTGCGTCCCGTCGACCCCATGTACCGGGCGTGCTTCGCCGACGGCAGTGAGCTCCGGGTGCTCCATGGCCGGGAGGCCATGGCCGGCGAGATCCGCGACGTGTGCGGTCCCGCCGACGCGGCCGCCTTCGACGGATTCTGTGACTGGCTGACGCGGCTCTACCACCTGGAGATGCCGAATTTCATCGAGCGCAACTTCGACTCGCCCGTGGATCTCGTTCGTCCCCTCGGCCCGGCCCTCGAGCTCCTGCGACTGAGCGCCTTCCGGCACCTCGACACGATGGTGGAGCGTCACTTCACCGACGAGCGGCTGCAGCGCCTGTTCAGCTTCCAGGCCATGTACGCGGGCCTGGCCCCGTTCGAGGCGCTGGCGATCTACGCCATCATCACGTATATGGACACCGTCAACGGGGTGGTCGTTCCCGACGGTGGCATGCACGCGGTACCACGAGCGCTGGCGACCGCAGCCCAGCGGGCCGGGGTGACCTTCCGCTACAACACCAGGGTCGAGCGCATCCTGCTCGCCGCAGGCACGAGCGGTCCGGTGCGCGGGGTGCGACTCGCCGACGGCGAGGTGATCGCCGCCGACGTGGTGGTCGCCAACCCGGATCTACCCGTGGCCTACCGCTCGCTCCTGCCGGGAATGCCCGCACCCCGGGCCGCCCGTCGGGGCCGCTACTCGCCGTCGGCGGTGGTGCTCCACGCCGGGGTGGCAGGCGAGATGCCGGCCGGCACGGCCCACCACAACATCCACTTCGGCCACGAGTGGGAGGACGCGTTTCGGGCCCTGATCCATCAGGGCATCAGGATGCCCGATCCGTCGTTGCTCATCACCGTCCCCACCATCGACGACCCGACGATGGCCCCGCCCGATCGTCACGTGTTGTACGCCCTCGAGCCGGTACCCAACCTCGACGGCAACATCGATTGGACGAGCGAGCGCGAGCCGGCGAGGGAGTCGCTGCTGAAGGCCGTTGGTGGCCTGGGATACCCGATCGAGGTGGAGGTCGAGGAGTTCGTCGACCCGCTCGACTGGGAATCGCGAGGGATGGAACGTGGTACACCCTTCGGACTCGCCCACCGATTTTTCCAGACCGGACCGTTCCGTCCGAGCAACGTCGAGGGTCGGGCCCCCGGCCTGGTGTTTGTCGGCTCCAGCACCGTGCCCGGCGTGGGCGTGCCGATGGTGCTCATCTCCGGTCGCCTCGCCGCCCAGCGAGTGGCCAGCATGAGGCGTTGATGGGCCCGGCGGCGCCGATTGCGCCGGCCGACGGCTCGGGATCGATCACGCTGGACGAGTCGTACCGGTTGTGCCGGAAGCTCAACAAGCGCTACGGCACCACCTACTACTGGTCGACGTTCGCTCTGCCCCGCCTCAAGCGACACCACGTCTGGGCCCTCTACGCCTTCTGCCGGTACGCCGACGACATCGTCGACGACCTCGGCCCGGTGCCCGTCGAGATCCGACGGGAGCGGTTGGATCGCTTCGGCACGACGTTCTTCGCCGACCTCGACGCCGGCCGGTCCGACGACCACGTGCTCAAGGCGGTGGTGCACACCGTGCGCGCGTTCGACATCGATCGCGACTGCTTCCGGCGGTTTCTGCACTCGATGGACATGGACCTGTCGATCGCCGAGTACGAACGGTGGGACGACCTGCTGGTGTACATGGACGGTTCGGCCGCAGTGATCGGCGAGATGATGCTGCCGATCCTCGAGCCGTACTCGACGGCCGCCCAACCTCACGCCCGCGATCTCGGGCTGGCGTTCCAACTCACCAATTTTCTTCGCGACGTCGGCGAGGACCTCGATCGCGGGCGGGTGTACATCCCGAGCGAGGACCTGGCTCGATTCGGCGCTGATCCCCGCCGCCGCACGGTGGATGATGGCTGGCGCCGGCTGATGCGCTTCGAGATCGAACGTTGTCGTGAGCTCTACGACTCGGCCGACCGGGGGGTGCCGGAGTTGCCGCCGGGCTCCGCCCGCTGCGTACGGGCGGCGAGGATCCTCTACTCCCGGATCCTCGACGAGATCGAGGCGGCGGACTACGACGTGTTCAGCCACCGGGCGCGCATCGCCACGTGGCGCAAGGCGCGACTGGTGGTCGGGTCGATCATCACCGAACGACGCTGACCCATGGTCACGGTCATCCTCGTCGCCATCGGCACCGCAGCGGCGACCTGGCTGATCGGCGGACTGTCGACGCCGCGTCCGGCCCGCTCCTCGGCGTCGGAGCGGCCGGCGGTCTCGGTGGTGGTCCCCGCCCGCAACGAGTCGGCGACGCTACCGACGCTGTTCGGATCGCTCGTCCGGCTCGACCCCGGCCCGCTGGAGATCATCGTCGTCGACGACGAGTCCGACGACGGCACGGCCGACATCGCACGGGCCCACGGCGCCATCGTCGTCACCACGTCGCCGCCGCCCGGCTGGCTTGGCAAGCCGTGGGCGTGCCACGTCGGCGCCGAGGCAGCGACGGGAGGGCTGCTCGTCTTCCTCGACGCCGACACGTGCCTGGCACCCGATGCCCTGGGGACGCTGATCGCCGAGCACGCCGCCCACGGTGGGCTGGTGTCCGTTCAGCCCTACCACGTGACCGTGCGACCTTACGAGGAGCTGTCGGCGTATTGCAGTGCGGTCGCGATGCTCGGCAGTGGCGCCTTCGCCATCGCCGGACCTTCGCCCACCGCGGTGGCGTTCGGGCCCTGTCTGGTGACGTCGGTCGGCGACTACGAGCGCGCCGGGGGCCACGGCGCCGTCCGGGCCGAGGTGCTCGAGGACATCCATCTGGCTCGGCGCTACCAGGCGGCCGGACTGGCCGTCACCTGCCTCGCCGGCGGTGACAGGATCCGGTTCCGCATGTATCCCGGCGGGCTCCGCCAACTCGTCGACGGCTGGGGGAAGAACATCGCCGCCGGCGCGTCGGCCGCGTCGCCAGTCGCCGTCGTCGCCACCGTCGTGTGGGTCGCCGCCCATGCCGCCGTGGCCGTGGCGGCGATCGGCGGTGTCGTCGGGTGGCTGGCGGGCGGCGGCGACCCGCCGCTGGTGCCGGCCCTGTGCTGGCTGCTGGTGGCGGTCCATCAGCGCTGGCTCCTCGGTCGCATCGGCTCGTTCCGCTGGCCGACCGCCATCGTGTTCCCGGTGCCGCTCGCCGCCTTCATCGTCATCTTCGCTCGATCACTGTTCATGACGGGGCTTCGTCGTCAGGTGACTTGGCGGGGCCGGCGGATCGACCTCCGCATGCGCGACGATCGTTGACATGCCACTCGTGCAGCTGTCCAACCCGGTCCTCGTCGTTGTCGACGTCGCCGCCTGGGGGGCGATCCACTCCGTGAGCGGGTATGCAGTGCACAAGCTGCCGATCCGGATGCTCGGACGAGATCACTGGTTGTTCGTCGCCCGGCGGTTCGAACGCGACGGACGGTTCTACGTGAAGACCCTGCGCATCAAGCGCTGGAAGGACAGACTCCCCGAGGCCGGGGCGCTGTTCGCAGGCGGCCTGTCGAAGCGGCACCTCCCCGCCGCCGCCGACGGGGGCCTCGAGCGACTTGGGGTGGAGACCCGCCGCGCCGAGTTGGGACACTGGCTGGCGATGGCGCCGGCCCCACTGTTCGCCCTCTGGAACCCCGTCGCAGTCGCGGCGGTGATGGTGGTGTATGGCGTGGCGGTGAACCTGCCGTTCATCGCCATCCAGCGCTACAACCGGCTTCGCGTCGCCCGGGTGCTGCGCTCGAGCGGGTCGCGCTCGCGCGCTCCGGCCCGGTCCCGCAACGAGCGGGGAACGAACGGCGCCAGCATGCCGTAGGGCTCGCCGCCGAAGAGGTGGTGGATGCGATGGGATTCACGGAGCCAGTCGAGATAGGCCAACTGCGGCAGGCGGACGCTGACTCGATTGTGGATGACGATCTCGTGGACGAACATGTAGGCCGCGCCGTAGATCGTCATGCCCAAACCAACCCATCGCAGCGACCCGAGGGCTGGCGAGATCGTGGCCGCCGCGAAGGCGGCGAACCCCAAGACCGAGAAGCACAGCGGAAACAGGTCGTTGCGTTCGTAGCGCCCGGTCGGCGGGAGGTGGTGGCTGCGGTGCCATCCCATTCCGGGTCCGTGCATCAACCAGCGGTGGGAGGCGTACGACACCAGTTCCATGGCCACGACCGTGGTGACGACGATGAGTGCTGCGTTCATGCTCGGTCACCGCCGAGACGGTCCCACACCAGGATCACCAGGGTCAGCAGCGCGAAGGCGTAGGCGAACTCTTCCAGCGGAATGTCCCAGACGGGGCGGACGCCACTGGTGTCCTCGTCGCGGTACGTGACGATGGGCGCCGACTGCTTGGTGAGCCAGCCGTCGACCGGGATCATGAACCCGAACACGATCGCCATCGACACCCAGTAGGCCGGGTGACGGAACAGGCCCGTTCGCAGGACGGTCGTCTCCAGCACGATCACGGCGACCGCCGCACCGACGGCCAGGGTCGGGTAGACCGGCATCCTCACGACCGCCCGACGGCGCTGCGCAGCGACACCCGGCCGGACAGGATGTTGCGGACGGCCTCGATGGTGAGGAGGGCACAGGTGGGCACGACCACGAAGAACACCAACTCCTCGACAGCCATTCCCCCCGGCAGTTCGACTCCGATGGTGTACTCGCGGTTGAAGTCCCAGGTCCCGGTGGCCGACGCCCAGATGTCCCAGGCGACGAAGGCCGCAACCGCCGGCGACAACGAAATCGCCAGCCGTTTGGGACGTCGCCACACCCGGGCCTGGAACACGAACTCGAGCGGCAGCGTCACCAGGATGCAGAGCCCCATCACGATGAGGTACTGGAAGCGATCCACCGACTAGTTCCTGGCCCTGATCGACGTCCGACGCACCACGCCATGCTACGACCCGTTCGCGGCCGCAGGGTGAGGGAGCAGGATGTGCAGACAGGGGCGTACTGTCGCGATCATGAACGACACCACTGCGTCGCGGCTCGTTCCCGAGTTCACCCTTGACCTCGTGATCGTCGACTGTCCAGACGCGATGTTGCTGGCCACCTTCTACTCCACCCTGCTCGGATGGCAGCTCGAGGAAGGCTCCGACGACAAGTGGGCCACCCTCCTCCCTCCCGGTGGCGGGGTGAGCGCCGAGCGACCCGACGGTCGCGCCACGCTCGCCTTTCAGAGGATTGACGACTACATCACCGACCTGGCCCGGCGGCGCGCACCCGCAGCAGTTCCACCTCGACATCTCGGTGGTCGACATCGACGCATCCGAGCCTGCGGTGCTGAGTGCCGGGGCCACCTTGCAC
>Ga0136612_10001305_pt1 | contig 10525 bp, 8 predicted proteins | sample AntDryUQ224A2306_2_FD_106644 | JGI IMG/M metagenome (GOLD analysis project Ga0136612, IMG submission 106644) | Polar desert sand microbial communities from Dry Valleys, Antarctica - metaG UQ224A (23.06) | ecosystem: Environmental > Terrestrial > Soil > Desert | place: Antarctica: Dry Valley...
CCTTTCAGCGGCTCCTCGATCCGGCCGGCCGCAGGGTCGAGGTCACGGGAGCCTCTTTCGAAACCCGCGCGCTCCTGATCGCCACGCTGCAGGAGCAGTCGCGGCGCCGTCTGGCGGTGATCGTTCCCAGCGATGCGGCCACCGCCGACTTCGATACCGCGCTGCGACTCTTCCACCGCGACCCGTCCCGCGTATCGGTTTACCCCAGCCCCTCCCTCTCGCCATACCAGGACGTCAGCCCGTCGCTCGGTGTCGTACGCGAGGAGATCCACGCACTGGGCATGCTCGTGGAGGACTCCGCGGAGGTTCTGATCATTCCGGCGCGGGCGCTCTTCCAGCGCCTTCCACGGCCGGAGGAGTTCAGCGCCCGGATCCTTCATCTCGCCGAGGGCGACGAGCTCGACATGCACACCCTGCTTCAGAAGCTCGTCGAGAACGGTTTCGTGAGGACTGATCTCGTCGGGGAGACAGGCGAGTTCGCCTTCCGCGGCGGCATCCTCGACCTCTATCCACCCACCAGCGGCAAGCCGGTGCGCATCGAGCTTTTCGGCGACTCGATCGAATCCCTCCGATGGTTCGATGTGGAAACGCAGCGATCGGAGGAGCCATCAGGGCCGGTGACGGTTCTTCCCATGACTCAGTTCGGCATCGACAAGGAGGTCCGATCGCGCCTGGCCCGGCGGCTGTCCCTCGACTTCAACGATCCGATTTACAAACGCGATCTCGCCGAGAAAATCGAGAGGCTGTCGGAGAACGGAACCTTCCCTGGCGTCGAGCATTACCTGCCGGTGGTAGCCGACTCCCGCACCTTCATCGAGACGATATCCGGCGAACAGTGGGCGGTAGCCCTCGTCGAGCCGGATCAGATCATCACCACGATTTCAAAGTATGAGGCGCTCCTGCGCAGTGAGTACGAAACCGCCAGCGAGAAGGGACAGGCCGTCTATTCGCCCGAGCGGGTGGTCACTCCGGGTCCTGACGTTCTCAGTTTCATCAGCGGCGCCAGGATCGCACTGAGCGAAGTGCACATCGCCTCGAAGGAGTTTGACGAGCTCCGCATGCATGCGACGCAGGTGGAGCGATACACCAACCGGCTCAGCGAGTTCACCGAAGACCTGCGCAAAGGTCACGAAGCGAAACGCCGTCAGGTGTTCTTCTGCGCAACCAAAGGCGGGCGTGAAAAGGTGGAGCGCCTGCTTCGCGAGTTCGATGTGCCGTTCGCCGAAGATCCCGCTGCCCCCGGAATCGAGCTGGCCATCACTTCCGGCAACATCGCCCGCGGGTTCCACCTCGATGAGATCAACCTCGTCGCCTACTCCGAATGGGATCTGTTCGAGCCTCCGACATCGACCCGCATCGGTGGCCGCAAGAAAAAGACGGACGCATTCATCACCGATCTGCGGGACCTGAAGATCGGAGACTTCATCGTTCATGTCGATCACGGCGTGGGGCGCTACGTCGGTCTGCAGCGGATTCCATTCGGCGCAACGGAGCGCGAGGTGATGGAGATCGAGTACTCCACCGGCGGCAAACTGCTGATGCCGATGGAGAACCTCAATCTCATCCAGAAGTACTCGGGCGGCGACGAAGCGCAGCCGGTGCTCGACAAGCTGGGCGGCACTACCTGGGCGCGCAAAAAGGCCTCCGTCAAGAAAGCCATGCGCGACATGGCTGACGAGCTCCTCAAGCTCTACGCCACCCGGCAGATGGTGCAGGGTCACTCGTTCAGCAAGGACTCACCATGGCAGTTCGAGTTCGAAGACGCGTTCGAGTTCGATGAGACCGAGGATCAGATCGCGGCAATCGACGACGTGAAGCACGACATGGAAGCGCGCAAGCCGATGGACCGCCTCCTCTGCGGCGACGTCGGATACGGCAAGACCGAGGTGGCCATGCGCGCCGCATTCAAGGCTGTGATGGACGGGAAGCAGGTGGCCGTTCTCGCACCCACCACCGTGCTTGCGTTCCAGCACTACCGCACCTTCCTTCGCCGCTTCGCTTCCTTCCCCGTGACCATCGAGCTGATGACCCGCTACTACTCGGGCAAAGAACAGAAGGAGATCGTCAGGAAGCTCGAGGCCGGCGAGATCGACGTCGTGATCGGAACCCATCGCGTGCTTTCCAAAGACATCAATTTCAAGGATGTAGGCCTGCTGGTCGTTGACGAAGAGCAGCGTTTCGGAGTGGCGCAGAAGGAGCGCGTCAAGCAGATCAAGAAGGCCATCGACGTCCTTTCGATGTCCGCCACACCGATTCCGCGCACGCTGCACATGTCCATGGTCGGGATCCGCGACATTTCCATCATCGAGACCCCGCCGAAAGATCGCCTGGCCATCCAGACCGCCGTCGTTCCGTTCAAGGACGACTTCATCCGCGAAGCCATCGAGTTCGAGATCGCCCGCGGGGGTCAGGTCTTTTTCGTTCACAACCGCGTCGATTCGATCCACGGGATGAAGGAGTACCTGGAAAGGCTCATTCCCGGACTGAAATGCATCGTCGGACATGGCCAGATGGAAGAACGCGAGCTGGAGCGGGCCATGCTCGCCTTCATCAACCGTGAATACGACGTGCTCCTGGCCACCACCATCATCGAGAACGGCATCGACATCCCGGCCTGCAACACCATCCTCATCAATCACGCGGAGCGATTCGGCCTCTCCCAGCTCTACCAGCTTCGCGGCCGGGTCGGCCGGAGCGACCGGCTGGCGTTCTGTTACCTGCTGGTACCAAGCGACCGGATCCTCTCCAGTGATGCCCGCAAGCGTCTTGCTGCGATCCAGGAGTTCTCCGACCTCGGTGCCGGGTTCCGCATCGCGGCGCGAGACCTCGAGATCCGCGGCGCCGGCAACATCCTCGGCGGGGAGCAGTCGGGCCAGATCGTCGCCGTCGGCTTCGAGATGTACACGAAGCTTCTCGAAGAGACGATCCGCGAGATGAAGGGCGAGCGCATCGAAGAGGAGGTGGAAACCTCCATGAACCTCGGCGTCGACATTTACATCCCCAAGAACTACATCACCGACGAGAACCTCAGGATGACCTTCTACAAGAAGATCGCCTCCGCAACGAATGATCAGCGGCTGGAAGACATCCGCAATGAGCTGCGCGACCGGTTCGGGGCGGTGCCGTCGAACATCGACAATCTTCTCCGGTTCGTGAAGGTGAAGCGTTATGCGCAGTCCATCGGCGTGACCTCGATCGTCCGAGACGGTGCCCGTGGGGTCATCAAGATGACCCAGACTGCGCGCGTCGACCCCAACAAGCTGCTGCAGATGATCCACGGCGACCCGCAGATCAAGTTTTCACCGAACGGCGTCCTCTCCTTCCCGCTCAAGGAGCAGGGGGCGGAGGTGATCGACGCCATAGAAACGCTGCTGCGCAACCTCGCCGCGTAGTGGAGTGCTACACTTCGCGCCCGCTCCTCATGACTGGCCGGGTCTCCGGATTCCTCCTCTTTCTTGCCCTGGCCTGCGCCTGCAACCGGCAGCCGGCCACCCCGCCGGATGTGATCGTCCGCGTCGGCGAGCGGATGCTCACGCTCGCTGATTTCAAACGCTATCTGGAGAGAAACACCGGCACCGAGCTCGCGCAGATGCAGCCCGAGGTGGCCAGCGCGCTCCTTGATCAGTACCTCGAAGAGATCATCCTCTCCGAACATGCAGCGCGTCATGGAGTGGAAGTTCCGGCGGACGCGATCGCCGCTGCGGTTCGCACGGATGCCGGCGCGACCGTGATCGAGAAACGCGATGACATGCGCCGGCAGAAATTGATCCTCGGTCTTTCCGCCAATGTGGCCGACGCGACGGACGCGCAGGTCTCCGACTACTACCAGCTGCACCGGGAAGAGTTCCGCACCGCCGAAGAAGTGCGGGTCCGGCAGATCCTCGTTCAGAGTGAGACGCTGGCGGGGGAAATCGTCAGGAAACTAAAAAAAGGCGAGGCCTTCGCCGATCTGTCACAGGCGCATTCGATGGCAGCAAACGCCAAGCGCGGCGGGGAGATCGGATTCGTCAGCCGCGGCGAGCTCCCGAAGATGTTCGAGGAGGAGATTTTCGCGCTGCAACCCGGATCGGTCAGCAATCCGATCCGGACTGACAATACCTTTCACATCTTCCAGGTCGATGAGCGGCGGCCGGCCGGGCAGCTCGATCTCACCGCCGCTACCCCTGCGATCCGGGCGAGGCTGCGGGAGGACGCCATCCGGGAGAGAATGGCTCAGCTCGTCGGACGGGCTCGCCGGGAGATGACCATCGCCGTCCTGACCAAACGGCTGCCCTTCCGCTACTCCGGAAGCCTCCCCCGGGTCGAAAACGAATAAACCGCCCCGTAACCTGTTGTCACTGCAACACGTCGGATGGACTGTCTATGAAGAAAATTATCGTTGCCCTCAGCCTGCTGCTCGCCGCCGGAACCGTGACAGCGGCGCAACTCGTCGAAGCGGTGGTCGTTCGCGTCGGCGATCGGATCATCACTCGCTCTCAGTTCGACAGGCGCCTCCGAGAAGGCAACGCCGAAATCGACCAGAACGTCCCGCCGGAGCAGCGCGCCGCGCGCAAGACCGAGCTGCGCACCCGCATCGTCGATGAGCTCATCAACGAGCTGCTGATCAAGGACCGCGCCGATCGCATCGGTGTAACCGTCAACGAGGCCGAGATCAAGGACGCGGTGGCCCGCCTCAAGCAGCAATACAACATCAGCGATGACGCCCAGTTCGAAACCTCGCTCCAGCAGTCGGGGATGACCCGCACTGACATGGAGATCCGCCTCCGAGACACTCTGATCACCAATAAAGTCTTCGCCCGCGAGCTTCGCAACCGCGGCGACCTCCAAGATCGAGAGCTCCGTGAGCGCTACGATCGCGAAAAAGAACAGTACCGGCTGCCGGAGCGGGCAAAGCTCCGCGAGATCGTGATTCTGCGGCCGGAAGCGGAGGCCGCTGTCGAGGCTGCCCGCCTGAAGGCCAATCAGATTGTCGATCAGGGTCGCGCTCCTGGAGCCGACTTTGGCAAGATCGCCGCCTCCTCCTCCGAAGCGGGTACGAAAGACAAGGGCGGGGACCTGGGTGAAGTGGCCCGCGGCGAACTGCTCCCCGACCTCGACAAAGCGGTCTTCAACGCCACGGCCGGAACCGTGATCGGTCCGATCGAGACCAGGTCGGGCTGGCACATCCTGAAAGTGGAAGAGCGCCTCCCCTCCGAGGTGCCGGCCTTTGAGTCGGTCAAGGAGCGTCTCCGTAAAGACGCCAGCGACGAGACCTTCGAGCGCGATCTGAAGGCCTATCTGGATCGCCTCCGGAAGGATGCATACATCCAGATCAACGAGTCGAGTCTGCCGACCACCTGAGCAGCCAGTTCCACCCCGTGTAGACGATTCCCCCGCCGAGGTATCCTCGGGCGCATGAGCGATCTCGCTCCTGCGCTCGACGCGATTCGCCAGCGACGCCCGAAGAAGGTGGTCGCTTTCACCGGGGCCGGTGTCTCCGCGGACAGCGGCATCCCCACGTTCCGCGGAGAGCATGGGATGTGGCGCAACTTCCGGTCGGAGGACCTTGCCACGCCCGAAGCGTTCGCTCGTGACCCCGAATTCGTCTGGGAGTGGTACGAGTGGCGGCGCGGGTTGATCCGTGACGCGAAGCCAAACGCGGCCCACGAGGCGCTGGCGCGGCTGACCGATGCTGTCGTCGTCACCCAGAACGTAGACAACCTCCACACGCGTGCCGGTTCACCGAACGTCATCGAGTTGCACGGCAACATTTTTCGCGTCCGCTGCACGCGCGAGGGAACGACCAGCATGCGCGAGACCGCGTTCGAGTCGATGCCGCCGCACTGCGAGTGCGGCGCGCTGTTTCGCCCCGACGTGGTCTGGTTCGGCGAGATGCTCCCCGAAGATGCGCTGGCCCGGGCCTCGGCCGCGATCCTCGGCGCGGACCTGCTGCTCGTGATTGGAACCTCAGGAGTGGTCTACCCGGCTGCAGGCCTCGTGTCGCTGCACCGCGGTCTGTCGATCGAAATCAATCCTCAGGCCTCCGCACTCGCGTCGGCATGTACATTCGCGATCGCTGAGGGAGCCGCAGCTGCTACACCCCCCATCGTCGAAGCGATCCTCGAAGGAGCTCATTGAGAGAAGTCATCGCCGACCTTCCTACCGACGACCGGCCACGTGAGCGCCTTTTGACTCACGGAGCGGAAACGCTCTCCGACGCCGAGCTGATCGCGATCCTGCTCGGCTCAGGAGTTCCGGGGAAAAACGCCATCCAGCTCGCGCGCGAAATGTTGCAGGACGGTTTCGCCTCGCTGCGGCGACGCGATCCGGTTCAGCTCGCGCAGATGAAGGGCGTGGGGCCGGCGAAGGCGAGCCGGATCCTTGCGGCCTTTGAAGTGGGACGCCGGCTCGCATGCGGAGAGCCTGACGAATTGCCGCTCTACGATCCGGAGTCCTTCGGGCGCGCTCTCGTGAACTCGTACGCGCATCACGTGCAGGAGCGGCTCGGCGCTGCCTTCCTCGACTCCCGGCAGCGGGTGATCAAACAGCGCGAGATTTACGTCGGAACGATCAATCACGCTGCGGTCTCGACACGGGACGTGGTCCGCTTCGCGCTCGAGGAGAACGCATGCGCTGTGGTGATGTACCACAACCATCCTTCGGGCGACCCCTCCCCTTCCGCCGAGGACCTCATGTTCACGAGGAAGATGGGCGAGTCGCTGCGGCTGTGCGACATCGACCTCGCCGACCACATCGTCATCGGCGCGCACCGGTTCTACTCGATGCGGCAAAGAGGGCAGATCTGACGAAGTAGCTGGTAGCTACAACCCTACGTGGCGGCCAGCGCGGGCTTTCTCGACTCGGCGTTCCGCTCGGCGTACACCGGCGTGAGCCAGTTGTAGCGATCGGGAATCTCGCCGGCGATGTAAGCGAAGTACTCCTTCTGCACGCGTTCGGTCACCGGGCCGCGGCGCCCGGAACCGATGGAAATCCGATCGATGCTGCGGACTGGCGTCACCTCTGCGGCGGTGCCGGTCAGAAACACTTCGTCTGCGACATAGAGCATTTCGCGTGGGATGAGCGCCTCGACGACTTCGTACCCGAGGTCTCGCGCCAGGCGGGCGATGGTGTCACGGGTAATGCCGGCCAGCACCGACGCCCCCAGCGGCGGGGTGATGATTTTTCCGTCGCGAACGAGGAAGATGTTCTCCCCCGAACCTTCGCTGACATATCCGTGGACGTCGAGTGCAATCCCCTCGGCGTACCCATCGATCTGCGCTTCCTGGCGGATGAGAATCGAGTTCATGTAGTTCGCGGTCGCTTTCGCCAGAGCCGGGAAGGTGTTGGGAGCCATCCGATTCCACGAGGACACGCAAACGTCCACACCCTCCTCGAGCGCTTCGGCACCGAGGTACTTGCCCCATTTCCATGCGGCGACCATCACGTCCACGGGACAGGAGCCGGGGAACACACCCAGTGAGTGGAATCCGCGATACACCAGAGGACGGAGATAGCAGTCCTCGAACTCGTTCGCGCGGACGATCTCGACGCAGACGCGCCGGAACTCCTCGACCGGGTAGGGGATTTCCATCCGGTAGATCTTGGCGCTGTCATAAAGTCGCCGCAGATGCTCGTTCAGGCGGAAAATAGCCGGGCCCTGTTTCGTCTGGTAGCAGCGAATCCCCTCGAAAAGACCCGAGCCGTAATGGAGCGCATGGGTCAACACATGGATCTTCGCGTCAGCGGTATCCACCAGCCGTCCGTTCATCCAGATCTTTTTGACTTCTTCGAACGGCATTACGCTCCCCCTGCTGTGGCCCGGAGTATAGGTTCCGCTGTTTTTTGAAGTCAATGCTATAAACCTGCCATTTCGGGAAAGGTTTTTATCTCACAAAATCATGAATTTAAACGGAAAAACAGTGATCGTTACCGGGGCATCGAGCGGGATCGGCAGGGCCGCTGCTCTCGAGCTGGCGCGCCGTGGCGCCCGGCTCGTTCTGGCCGCGCGGCGCGTCGAACTTCTCGAGCTCGTTGCGGAAGAATGCCGCGCGATCGGGAGCACGGCCATCGCCATCCAGGCTGACGTCCGGCGCCCCGAAGACTGCCTGGCGCTGGTTGCCGCCGCAGGACAGGTGGATGTGCTCATCAACAACGCCGGGTTCGCCATCTTCGACGCTCTGGAGTCGGCGAAGCCCGAAGAGCTACGGGAGATGATGGACACCAACTATTTCGGATCGGTGCACTGCACGCAGGCAGTTCTGCCGCAGATGCTCGCGCGGCGCAGCGGGACCATCGTCAACGTTTCCTCGATTGCGGGGCTGATGGGCTACGCGCGGATGGGCGGCTATTGCGCAACGAAGTTCGCACTGACAGGTTTCACCGAGGCCCTGCGTGATGAAGTACTCTCCCGCGGCGTGAAAGTTGCCCTGATCTGCCCCGGAACCACCGAGACCGACTTTTTCGTGAAGGCGGAGCGAGGGAAGATGCCCGGAGCATCGCGACTGATCCTGGCCGTGCCCGCAGAGCGTGTGGCCCGCGCCATAGCGGATGCCGCGGAGGATGGCCGGTATCGGCGCATCGTTCCGGCCGGAGCAGCCGCGTTCATCAGATTGAAAGAGATCGCTCCCCGTCTCGCGCACGCTGTATTCCGCACGGTTTCCGGTCTGATGGAGAAGCGATGATCGGTCAGCTGCGGCGCGCGCCTGTCACGGCATTGATTCTGGTCCTGATCAGCATCGTGTTCATCTTCGAGTGGGTCACCGGCGCGCTCTGGAATGACGGAGCGCTCGTGCAGATGGGAGCGATCGTTCCCGGCATGCTCCAGCGCGGCGAGTACTGGCGGATTTTCGCCGCCATGTTCCTTCACGGCAGCGTGCTTCACTTCGCCGCCAATGCCTGGGCCCTCTACCAGCTCGGAGCTCTGTACGAAGTCATGTTCGGACGGGGGCGGTTCGCGTTGATTTACTTTGTCACCGGGGCCTGTGCCTCAGTGGCCAGCTCACTGGCCGTGCAGTACGCCTCCGTCGGAGCCAGCGGCGCGGTCATGGGGATCCTCGGCGCCTTCATCTTCTCGATTCGCAGGTCGCCGCAGTGGCGTCACGAACCGTGGACCAAGAGTCTGCTCAGCCAGCTGATCTTCTGGGCGGGCGTGAACATCGTTCTGGGATTCTCAGTCGAGTTCATCGACAACACGGCGCACATCACCGGCCTCGTGACCGGATTGATTCTCGGTCTGATTCCTCATCGCGTGCCGCCTCCTCCCCCGAGCCGGATGATGGTGGACGTGCAGTCCCACGAGGAATCAACGCTTCGTCAGCACCAGCGATAGATCCTGCGGCCCGAAGAGCCGCGCGTTCAGCGCCTCGATCACCCTTCGCAAAGCGGGCGGATCGTCCGCGGAGACCGCGAGCGCCGTCCCTTCCGGCAGAGGATGAATCGCTCGAACTTCCTCCACGTCGAATCCATGCTCGCGACCCAGAAGCACGAGGGCAGCCGGATGACGTGGCGCGATGTGCGTCGGATCGCGCCAGAACTCGGATGCGCTCACCAGTAGCGACTCCGCGTTTGGCGTCTCGATCATCAGCAGTCCCCCGGAACGAAGTACGCGTGCCGATTCCGAGAAGAGCGCAAACAGCGCTTCCACCGGCAGATGCTCGACGACATGCGCGGCGAGAATCGACCCGATGGACGCATTCGCGATTCCGCTGAAGCACTCCGGCACTCCCGCCAGCGCCACCTGAAAGCCACGATGCACGAGGTCGGCGACGGAGCGCTCGTTCGTGTCGAACCCGCGCGCATCAACGCCGCTCTCACGCGCCAGCGCCAGAAACTCGCCTCTCCCGCAACCGACGTCGAGCACAGGCTGCGCGCCGGCTGCGCGCTCGGCGTAGGGCCGGAGAGCCTCGCGGATCTCCGCGCCGCTGCCTCGTAACCCGTCTTCGAGACGGCGGTAGACACTGTCCGCTGTCGGTTGTCGGTTGTCGATTGTAATGGCGGGGTTCGTGGCGTCGCGCAGACGGACCGCGACGGTTTCAATCTTCTGGTCGAGAGCGGCGATGAGGGCGTCATTGCGACGCGCCGCCACCGGGATCAAATCGCGAATCTGGCCAAGATCGCGCGCCAGCCCGGCTTCCGCACTGGCAAGGTCGCGCTGCAGCGACTGGATGTCCTCCCGCAACTCTCCTCGTATGGTCTGCGCCTCCGCGCGCAATTCGCCCAGGAGATCGAGAACCGCCGAGTTGAAATCGCGCTGACGGTCTCGATCGGCGGCACCTGCGCGCCGCCAGAGCTTCTGGAGAACTCTCTGGAGGAAGCCCCCGGCGCGGTAGCGGCGATCGTCCCGCCAGACTTCGCGCCAGCCGTCCGCACCTGCCGGCGGCGAATCGACGAACCGCTCGTCACTCATGCCGCTTCAGGATACAAGAAGGGGGTCAGAGTTTTGGTAAGTTGCCAGGTTGGGGTCAGGTCTGGAAAAGCAACTTATCGGCTGCTGTGTTGGCATAACTACTGGACGTTGACGATAAGTTGCTTTTCCAGACCTGACCCC
>Ga0136612_10001306_pt1 | contig 10517 bp, 11 predicted proteins | sample AntDryUQ224A2306_2_FD_106644 | JGI IMG/M metagenome (GOLD analysis project Ga0136612, IMG submission 106644) | Polar desert sand microbial communities from Dry Valleys, Antarctica - metaG UQ224A (23.06) | ecosystem: Environmental > Terrestrial > Soil > Desert | place: Antarctica: Dry Valley...
CGAAGAAAATCCGATGATCGGTTTTCGTGGCGCCGCGCGCTATCTTGCCGACTCGTTTCGCGAATGCTTCCGTATGGAAGCGTCCGCGCTCAAGAAAGTGCGCGACCAGATGGGCCTTACCAACGTGCAAATCATGGTGCCGTTCGTGCGTACGCTGACGGAGGCGAGGCGCGTGACAGAATTGCTCGCTGCCCACGGGTTAGAGCGCGGCAGCGGTGGTGCACCAGACGGCACGGGAGAGCTGCGAGTCATCATGATGTGCGAGGTTCCATCGAACGCGGTGCTCGCCGATCAGTTTCTCGATTACTTCGATGGGTTCTCGATTGGCTCGAACGATCTGACACAGCTAACGCTCGGGCTCGATCGTGATTCAAGCCTGGTGGCGGAAGGCTTTGACGAACGGGATCCTGCTGTCAAGGCGCTGCTGTCGCAGGCAATTGCGGCGTGTCTTGCGCGCGGAAAATACATTGGGATTTGCGGCCAGGGGCCGTCGGACCATGCTGACTTTGCGGAGTGGTTGATGGCGCAGGGCATCGAGTCGATCTCGTTGAATCCGGATACGGTTGTTGAGACGTGGCAGCGACTTGCAGGTTCTTCTGAGACAAGCAGGAGTTAAATGGAACACTTCGTCTGGTGGTTTGTAATCGGTTTCGGCCTTGTGATTGCTGAGTTGCTGACCGGGACGTTCTATCTGCTGGTCATTGCGGTGGCCTTTGGTGCGGCCGGTATGGCTGCGTTACTTGGCGCACCGGTAGTCTTGCAGCTGGCCACCGCTGCGGCATTTAGCCTCGGCGGAACGTTATGGCTGCGCCAGTCACGCTTTGGACGCCGCCTGCACGACAGAGCGACCAGTGATCACGTGCAGAACATGGACGTCGGGCAAGCGCTGCGAGTCGATCAATGGGCGCCGAATCGCACCGCGCGCGCGAGTTATCGCGGCGCTACTTGGGATGTGGAGTTGGCGCCCGGCGAGGAGGCCGCTGGTGGCGAATTCGTTATCCGCGAGATTCATGCTAACCGGTTGATCGTCGCGGCGAAGCCGCGCTGAACGTCTGAAACGTACTGAACAAGATCTTTTGGGAGAAACAATGGCCGGCATCAGTGGAGTTTGGTTGATCTTTATCGTGATTGCGATCGTTGCCTTTACTTTCGCTGTCACTGCGCTGAAAGTCGTCCCGCAGCAAAGTGCGTGGGTTATCGAGCGCCTGGGCAAGTATCACGGCACGCTGCAGCCGGGGCTCAACCCGGTCATTCCGTTCATCGACCGCGTTGCTTACAAACACAGCCTTAAGGAAGTGCCGCTCGATACGCCGAGCCAGGTATGTATTACGAAAGACAACACGCAGCTGCAGGTCGACGGCGTGCTGTACTTCCAGGTCACCGACCCACAGCGCGCGTCCTATGGCGCCAGCAATTACATCCTCGCCATCACGCAGCTGTCGCAAACGACGTTGCGCTCAGTGATCGGCAAGCTCGAGCTCGACAAGACGTTCGAAGAGCGCGAATACATCAACCACAGCGTGGTATCTGCGATCGATGAGGCGGCAATGAACTGGGGCGTGAAAGTGCTGCGTTATGAGATCAAGGACATCACGCCGCCGAACGCGATCCTGCATGCGATGCAGCAGCAGATCACCGCCGAGCGCGAAAAGCGCGCTTTGATTGCGTCGTCCGAAGGCCGCAAGCAGGAGCAGATCAATATCGCCACCGGCGAGCGCGAAGCCGAAATCGCGCGCTCGGAAGGCGAGAAGTTTGCGCAGATCAATATCGCCCAGGGTGAAGCGGGCGCGGTGCTGGCAGTCGCCGAAGCCACCGCGCGCGCTATTCAACTGGTCGCCGAAACGATTCGTCAGCCGGGCGGCATGGAGGCGGTCAACCTGCGAGTAGCAGATCGTTACGTCGACGCGTTCGCCAATCTCGCGAAGACAAACAACACCTTGATCGTGCCGGCGAATATGGCGGATATTTCGACGCTGATCGCGTCGGCAATGACGGTAATCAAAGCGCAACCTACTCCTGTGTTGAGGGGCTGATTGCGCCCCCGCGTTTTGTCTGGTGTAGAAATGATTGCGAGCTACGACATTGCGTTTGCGCGTTCAAGCGACGCGGTCGGGATTGCACAGTTGTCGCGTGACGCGATCGAACAGGGACTGCCTTGGTCGTGGACACCACCGCGAGTGCTCAGGAGCATGCGCGATGCCGATACGAATGCAATCGTCGCGCGCGAGCGAGATGCATTGGTCGGCTTTGCAATCATGAAGTATCGAGACGACGAAGCGCACCTGTTTTTAATGGCGGTTGAATTCTCCAGACGACGCCGTGGAATAGGCCGCGCGCTGCTCGACTGGCTGGAGCTGACCGCGCGAAACGCCGGGCTTGCGTCGATTCGTGCTGAGGTGCGCGAAACGAACGGACCAGCCCGCTCTTTTTACGCCAGGCACGGATATACGGAGGCACAACTGCTGCGCGGCTACTACGAGCGCCACGACGATGCTGTGTTGTTGAAGAAAACGCTGCGTCGGTTGTGACCGCAGCTAGCGACCGCGGTTTTTAAGCAGCCGGCTCTGCTCGCGCTTCCAGTCTTTGTCGGCCTCCGACGCGCGTTTCTCGAACTGCCGCTTGCCCTTCGCCAGCCCAACTTCGAGCTTGATTCGCCCCTTGTTGTAGTGCATGTTCAGCGGCACCAGTGAGTAGCCTGCGCGCTCTACCTTGCCGATCAGCTTGCGTATCTCGGCTGCGTGCAGCAACAGCTTGCGCGTACGCGTTGGCTCTGCTTTTACGTGCGTCGAGGTCGTCGGCAGCGGACTGATGTGCGAGTTCAGCAAATACAACTCACCACTTCGGACTACGACGTACGCCTCGTTAAGCTGAACGTGATTTGCCCGGATCGATTTGACTTCCCAACCCTCGAGCGCGACCCCAGCTTCGTATCGCTCCTCGATTGAGTAGTCGTGTGTCGCCTTCTTGTTTTGAACAATTGTCACTGCGTGTTGCGTTGCCGCCGACAATACAATCCGGCTTTATATCTCACTGGTGCGCGTGATGAGCCCTGGCTGGTTGACAGTCACCGTGGTGTACTGCGCACCAGGCGTTGAGGATTGGAGTGAAGTGCGGCTACCGCAAGGATCGGCGGTAAGCGATGCGATCGCGGCCGCAAAGCTGGCGGCGCGAATACCGGACTTCGAGACGTCAATCGATGCGGGTATCTGGGGCCGCCGCTGCCCGCTGGACCATCCTCTGGCGAACGGCGACCGTGTCGAGATTTACCGGCCGTTGCAAATCGACCCTAAGGAAGGACGGCGTGTTCGCGCCGCCTTGCGACGTAAAACGCGCTTTTGATCGCCGCGTCCTAGCCGCACGCGGTCTGGATGATTTTGCGCGTACGGTCCGCCTCGGCGGCGCGCTGCTCATCATTCAGAAATTCCCGATTGCCGGACGCATCGGTGCGCGTGATACGTACACCGTCGTCGAGCGACTTCATGTAACCGCGAGCGCGATCGCACTCAGCAGTTTTGGTGGCGCTCTTCGTTTGCTCTTCGGCTGCTTTCTTTTCGCCGTCGGCGCGCTCCTGCTGCCGCTTGCGAAAGTCCATCTCGCGCTCAGCGACGGTTTTCGGTGCGTTCGAGGCCGGCGCGTTCTTGGTATCCGAATTCTTCGCTTCCGAAGGTTTGCCTGCATCATCGAGCGGTGCGATTTCCGGGCTCGGTTTGGCCAGTGGCTGTGTGCTTGGCTGTCGCACGATATTGGCAGGCTTGATATCCGACGGCGGCGGCCGGTCGGAGTAGACCGTGCGGCCATTGCCGTCCTTCCACACCCACTGAGCTTCGCTTGGCGTCGACGTGAATCCAGCAAGCACGATGGCGGCCGCAATCGTCAACCTGATCATGTTCAAATCGATACACATAACGTCTCCTGAACGGCGCATATTTTCCAACGCTTTTACCAAGTGCCGCAAGCGCAGCGATTACCTAGAAAGGGTGTAAACACCCCGCTATTGCGACGCGCTAAGTCGTCCGGTTGGTCCCGTATACTCCGTCTTTGCGTCTGAGGAAAAGTATGCGGTTGGTACAAAAAGCACTGACCTTCGATGACGTGCTGCTCGTCCCCGCCTACTCGGCGGTCCTTCCCCGCGACGTACAGCTTTCTACCCAGCTCTCCCGCAACATCTCGCTCAACATCCCGCTCGTTTCGGCGGCGATGGATACGGTGACCGACGCTCGTCTTGCAATTGCGCTGGCGCAAGAAGGGGGTATCGGCATCATTCATAAAAACATGACTCCCAAAGAGCAGGCGGCGCAGGTGATGAAGGTCAAACGCCACGAAGCCGGCGTGTTGCGTGATCCGATCACGATCACGCGTGATATGACGGTTCGCGATGCGATCGAACTTCAACGCGCACACAAGATCTCCGGTTTACCGGTGGTGGAAGGCAACCGCGTCGTCGGCATCGTGACCAATCGTGACTTGCGCTTTGAAACCCGGCTCGACGCGCCGATTCGCGACATCATGACGCCGCGCGCGCGCTTGATCACCGTACGCGAAGGTACGACGCCCGAAGAAGCGAGGGCGCTGCTGCACGAGCATCGGCTCGAGCGCGTGCTGGTCATCAACGGCGACGATGAATTACGCGGGTTGATTACGGTCAAGGACATTACAAAGGCGACCGAACATCCGAACGCTGCCAAGGATCATCTTGGAAAACTAAGAGTCGGCGGGGCCATCAGCACGGGGCCGGATTCCGACGAGCGGGCGGAGTTGATGGTGCGAGCGGGCGTCGATGTCTTGATCGTTGACACCGCGCATGGACATCATCAAGGCGTGCTCGATCGTATTGGGTGGACCAAAAAGAATTTTCCGCGCGTCGATGTCATCGGTGGCAACGTCGCCACGGCAGAGGGGGCGCGTGCGGTGGTCGAGGCGGGTGCCGACGGGGTCAAGGTGGGCATCGGCCCCGGCTCGATCTGCACCACGCGCATCGTCGTCGGCGTCGGCGTGCCACAGATCACGGCTGTGGCCAACGTCGCCAAGTCGCTTGATGGCACAGGGGTGCCGCTGGTGGCGGACGGCGGAATTCGCTATTCGGGCGATCTGGCCAAGGTGCTGGCGGCCGGCGCGCATTCAGTGATGATGGGCGGAGTATTCGCCGGCACCGAAGAAGCGCCAGGCGAGGTGATTTTGTTTCAGGGGCGCTCATACAAGAGCTATCGCGGCATGGGTAGCATCGGCGCAATGGCCGAAGGCTCGGCGGAGCGCTACCTTCAGGACAACGACGCCAACGTCGACAAATTTGTGCCCGAGGGAATCGAAGGCATGGTGCCCTACAAAGGCAGCGTGCTTTCCATCATGTTTCAGATGACAGGCGGGCTGCGTTCGAGCATGGGCTATTGCGGCTGCCGCACCATAGATGAGCTTCGCACCAAGGCGCAGTTTGTCGAAATCACCGCCGCGGGAATGCGCGAATCGCACGTGCACGATGTGCGCATAACAAAAGAAGCGCCCAATTATCGACTCGAAAATTGACTCGGGAGTGGCCGAGCACGACCGCATACTGATTCTCGATTTCGGCTCGCAGGTCAGTCAGTTGATCGCGCGCCGCGTGCGTGAAGCGCGCGTTTATTGCGAGATACATTCGTCGGACGTGAGTGACGCCTTCGTGCGCAATTTCGCGCCGAAGGGAATCATCCTTTCCGGCAGCCACATGTCGGCGTACGAGGAATCGACCGACCGCGCGCCTGCTGCGGTGTTCGAGCTGGGCGTGCCGGTGCTCGGCATCTGTTACGGCATGCAAACGATGGCGCAGCAGTTGGGCGGCAGTGTCGAGCGCGGAGCGAAGCGCGAGTTCGGCTACGCGGAGGTACGTGCGCGCGGCCACACTCGGCTGCTCAGTGACATCGAAGACGAGCGCACGCCCGACGGCCACGGCGTATTGAAAGCATGGATGAGCCACGGCGACAAGGTTGCGGAAATGCCGGCCGGCTTCAAGTTGATGGCATCGACAGCGTCATGCCCGATCGCCGGCATTGCCGATGAAGGGAGAAGTTTCTACGGCGTTCAGTTCCATCCCGAAGTGACGCACACGTTGCAGGGGCAGGCGATTCTGACGCGCTTCGCGCTCGATATTTGCGGCTGTAGGCCCGACTGGGTGATGGGCGATTACGCCGCCGAAGCAATCGCAAGGATTCGTGCGCAGGTTGGTAGCGACGAAGTGATCCTGGGCCTCAGCGGCGGCGTCGATTCTTCGGTTGCTGCGGTGCTGATTCAGCGCGCAATCGGCGCCCAGCTGACGTGCGTGTTCGTCGACACCGGTTTGCTGCGGCTCGGTGAGCGCGAGCAGGTCATCGAAACATTTCAGCGACATATGGGTATCAAGCTGCTGGCGGTTGATGCCGGAGATCGCTTCATGCATGCGCTCGCCGGCGAAACCGATCCCGAAGCCAAGCGCAAGATTATCGGGCGCGAATTTGTGCACGTGTTTCAGGAAGAAGCTGCCAGATTGCCGGCCGCGAAGTGGCTGGCGCAGGGAACGATCTATCCGGACGTAATCGAGTCGGCAGGTGCGAAGACCAAGAAGGCGACCACGATCAAGAGCCACCATAACGTCGGCGGCCTGCCCGAGACGCTTCACCTCCAACTGCTTGAACCATTGCGTGAATTGTTCAAGGACGAAGTTCGCAATCTCGGCATCGCACTCGGCCTGCCGCGCGAGATGGTGTTCCGACACCCGTTTCCCGGTCCAGGGCTCGGCGTGCGCATCCTCGGCGAAGTCAAAGTCGAGTACGCCGATCTGCTGCGCCGCGCCGATGCAATATTTATCGAAGAGTTACGCTCGAGCGGTTGGTACGACCGCACGAGCTAGGCGTTCGCGGTGTTCCTGCCGGTAAAAAGCGTAGGCGTGATGGGCGATGGACGCACATACGAGTGGGTCGTGGCACTGCGCGCGGTGCAGACCTCGGATTTCATGACGGCACAGTGGGCTGAACTTCCGCACGATTTGCTCGGACGCGTATCGAACCGCATCATCAACGAAGTGCGTGGTATCAACCGCGTTGTGTATGACATAAGCGGCAAGCCACCGGCGACGATTGAGTGGGAATAGTTGTCCGCCTGCTTTAGTTGCTCCATCACTTCGACCATCGTCATAATGTTGACAACGTTTTGAATCGATCCGATGAAGACAATCGAAACCGGCGCCCTTAGCGTTGAAGGCTGGCTGCAGCGGATGGAACACCTCGCCCTGCGACACGGCGTTCATCTTTCTACATTGCAGCAAAAAGACGGGCGCGATCTTGAAGTGCTGTTTGCGAGCGCAATGCTCGCCTTTCCAGAAGATAAATTGCTTGGCGAACAAGCGGCCAACACAATCCTCCGGCGTTTTCTTGAGACCGCTGGTGTGATGGTAGCCACCGACCACGTTGAATTGCGGCGGTGGATGGTCGATACAGGTTTTTTGCAGCGGTCCGACTATGGGACGGACTATCACCGCGGAACGGTTCCTGCGTGGCTTGCTGATGCGGCTAAAGCCTTGGACATCGATCGCATTGTCGACACTTTGGTGCGTGCGCGCACTGCAGATGTAACTGAGCGCGAGACACGCCGGCAGGCATGGTTGGCGAGCCAGATCGAAGTCACCGAAGATGCGACCGGTGAGGCCGGGGTGGATGAGACATTCATGCGGCTCGCGCTTGACCAGGCGCACAACGCATGGGCGCTGTCCGAAGTGCCAGTCGGCGCGGTCATTGTCAAAGACAAACAGGTTCTGGCGACCGGTTTCAATCAGCCAATCGGCAACACCGATCCCACCGCACACGCCGAGATCCGCGCGATGCGCGCAGCCGCGGAGTTGTTAGGAAATTATCGACTCACAGACTGCGATCTGTATGTGACGCTCGAGCCGTGTGCAATGTGTGCCGGCGCCGTGCAGCACGCGCGCATTAGACGTCTGATCTACGCAGCTCCCGATCCGAAGACCGGCGCCTGCGGCAGCGTGGTCGATCTGTTTGCCGAGCCCAAACTCAATCATCACACGGTGGTGCGCGCCGGTGTACTGGCCGACGAAAGTCGTCGACTGTTGTCGGGCTTTTTCGTCGCGCGTCGCGAATTGAAGCGTCAAGGCAGTTTGCCCGCCGAAGACGACGACAGTGAGTAGAACGCTTGGCATCGTCGCGCCATCCGGATTTCTGCCGGACCCCTTGGTCATCGATCGCGCTGCGGCTTTTTTTGCCAAACGCGGCTGGCGCGTGGAAGCAGGTGAGAGCGTGTTCGCACGCGCGCAGCGGTTTGCCGGCGACGACGATCTGCGCCTCGCAGATTTGCACCGCTTTGCGACCGACACCACTGTAACGGTAGTGGTGTCGGCGCGCGGTGGATACGGCCTATCGCGATTACTCGATCGTATCGACTTCGCCGCGATCAAGGCCCGCGCCCCGTTGCTGATCGGCTACAGCGATTTCACAGCATTCAATCTGGCATATCTGAAGCGCGGTGGTGTCAGCTTCGGCGGACCGTGTGCAATCGAATTTGGCGCTATAAAGCCCGATCCATTTACGGTCGAGCATTTTTTCGGCGTGTTAAGCGCAAAGCGATACGCAGTCGAGCTCGCGTTGCAAGGACCGCCCGCCGATGTGTCTGGCCGGCTCTGGGGCGGTAATTTGGCGATGGTGGTGGCGCTTCTGGGCACCCCGCACTTCCCACGGGTTACAGGCGGAATTTTGTTTGTGGAAGACGTCAATGAACCCGCGTACAAGATTGAACGCATGTTCTACCAGCTTGCGCACGCCGGTGTTTTGCAGCGACAGGCGGCGATCATGCTCGGCGCCTTTTCGCCGATTACACCGATGCCCAACGACAACGGGTTTGATTTGAACTCGGTGGTCGAGCGGCTGCGCGAGATCAGCGGAGTGCCTGTGTTCACCGGATTGCCATTCGGTCACTCCGCTCACAAGCTGACGCTACCCGTAGGCGGCCATGCGCGCTTGGTTGTGAAGCGCGACGGGGATGCGAAATTGGAGCTCAGTCGTTATCCAAACTTGGCTTGAAACGGCTCTGCACGCCTATGATCGCGCCATCGTGAAAACTGTCCCGCCATGTCAGGCCCACTGACCCGCTTCGGCTTTGCCGAGGAAACTCCAGAGCAGCGGCAGGAGAAAATTCTCGCCGGCGTGATGGCGTCGGTTTACCGGCAGGTTCCGCAATCGGTATTGGTCAGCATCGTCGGCGCGTTTGCACTCGCCATGGTGCTGTGGAATTCGATGGAGCAGAACCTGCTGCTGGGTTGGTCGCTGCTCATCTTGCTTGAATCGCTGTCGCGCCTGCGCTTGTCGTACAAGTTTCGACGCGCCGAGCGTGTGGCTGAGTCGGTCGACACCTGGGCCACGCGCTGGGTCGTGCAGGCGGTGGCGTCCGGGTTGCTGTGGGGCGCCGCAGGCTTCTTGTTTTTTTCCAGCAACCAGCCCCTCAATCAAGTGGTCCTGGTAGCCGTCGTTCTGAGTGTCGCGTTCGGATCGCTGACGCTGTACGCAAGCCATCGCCCTGCGTTTCATGCCTTCATGTTGCTCGCCGTGGTCCCGCTCATCGCGCGCATGGTGTTGGAACAGGACCCGACTTACTACACCGCTGCGGTGGTGATGACTGCCGTGTTCCTTTTTACTGTGCTCTACGGCCGCGACTTTGGCAACGCGGTGTTCGAGTCAGTCAAAAACACTTACGAAAACGAAGTGCTGGTCGAGCAACTCGTCGCTGAAAAACGCATGGCCGAAGAAGCACGGCGTGAGGCGGAAAACGCGACGCGCTCGAAGACACAGTTTTTCGCGGCGGCAAGTCACGATCTAAGGCAGCCGTTACAGGCGATCGGCATTTACGTTTCACTGCTGAAAAAACGTGCGCATGGCCCGCTCGAGCCGCTCGTCAACAACCTTTCGACGGCAGTCGAGACGCTGTCCAAGCTGGTGGAGGAGCTGCTCGAGATTTCGCGGCTCGATTCGGGTTCGATTCAGCCGCGTATCGAGCAGGTGTTGATCGACGACATGTTTTCTCTTCTGGAGCAGGAGTTCACCCCACTCGCGGCGTCAAAGGGACTGTCGCTGCGGATCAAGCGGGGCGGCATCCCGATCGACAGTGATTCGTTGCTACTGCAGCGAGTGATTCGCAATCTGCTCGCCAATGCGATTCGTTACACGCAAAAAGGCGGTGTGCTGTTGGCGGCGCGCCCGCGCAACGGGTTTATCAGTCTCGAAATCTGGGATACCGGCCCCGGCATCAAGCAGGGTGAGCTCGACCGTATCTTCGAAGAGTTTTATCGCGGCGAAAGTTCCAAAGCGGAAAACAGTGGCTCGGGCTTCGGGCTTGGCTTATCAATCGTAAAACGTATTTGCGGACTGCTCGGTCATCCGCTGATCGTCACCACCAGGCCAGGCACCGGCACGGTATTTCGCGTCGAGGCGCCACGTTCGAGCTCGCCGCCTCGTGTAAAGCGCAGCAGCCCCGAGACGCTTGACGTCACGATCAGGCCACTCAATGGC
>Ga0136612_10001307_pt1 | contig 10516 bp, 10 predicted proteins | sample AntDryUQ224A2306_2_FD_106644 | JGI IMG/M metagenome (GOLD analysis project Ga0136612, IMG submission 106644) | Polar desert sand microbial communities from Dry Valleys, Antarctica - metaG UQ224A (23.06) | ecosystem: Environmental > Terrestrial > Soil > Desert | place: Antarctica: Dry Valley...
GTTGAACGCCGATGACCTGGCCCAAGCGTTCGGCGTGAGCCGGATCCCCGTCCGCGAGGCGCTCCGATCGCTAAACGCGGCCGGATGGGTGGAGATCCGACCACGGCACGGTGCCTACGTTCGTCAGCGATCGCTCCAGGAACTCGACGACCTATTTCACGTCCGAAGCATGTTGGAGGCCGAAGCAGCCCGACTGGCGTCGAAACACGGCTCGACGGCGCCGCTCGAAGCAATCAAGGCCGCTCACGACGAGCTAGTCGTGAGCATCCGTAAGGCCGATGTGGTCGGATCAGCAGAGGCCAACAGTCGATTCCATCGTGCGGTGGCCGACGCCAGCGGCAACCTAGTCCTGGCCGATCTTACCTACCAACTGGCGAAACGCATCCGTTGGTACTTCGCGACCGTCGCCAAGTCGCGGGCGAGCCACTCGGCTGAGGAGCATTTCGACATCCTCGAGGCGATCCGCGACGGTGATGGAAGGACCGCCGCCAAGCTCGCGAAGGAGCATGTCACCCACACGTCGACCCTAGTGCGAGAGGCTTTGCGCGCTGAGCTTGAAGGCGAGGCGCTCGATCCGGTCGCCCGTTAGACCGCCCCCCAATCTGCAGCGCAGCCGCGGAGCGGCACTAGTAGTCCAACCCCACGAGCGATAGATCTGACGGTAGCCGGTCGGTCGCCCGAGATTCCGCAATCACTCGACTCTTCTCGGCTTCGGTCCAGCACGAACGATCCGCGCCATCCCACCAGGAGGAGACTTGGTCGAGGAAGGCCGAAGCCGTCCTGGCGATCCCGTCTTCATCGAGGCCGTAGTACGCATAGCAGTGTGCCGGCGGTCCGATTATGCAGTACTCGTCAGGGATGCCGTGCTTCAAGAGCGGTCTACGATGGCCGGCGAGTGCAAGCGACTCGGCGACCATCGAGCCCAGACCTCCCTCCGTGTTGTGATCCTCGACCACGAGGATCGCCGGATAGCGTGACGCGTGCTCGACAACCGCGTCACTCGAGAAGGGCTTCAGCGTGTGCACGTCGAGGACGGCGGCGTCGATCCCATGAGCTGCCAAGGCATCCGCGGCACGGACCGAGTTGCCGACCATGATGCCGGTGGAGACAATCAACAGATCAGCGCCTTTCCTGGCCAACCACGGAACGCCTGGTTCGTAGCCTCCAGGCAGGTTCTCGTAGAGGGTTGCTTCTCTCCCGCGGCCAAGCCGGACGTAGATCGGGCCCGGGTAATCAACGGTTGCCGTCAGCAGCGCCGCGGCCGACGTCCCGTCGGCGGGACTCAGCACCATAAGTCCCGCCACTGAACGTAGGGCAGAGATGTCCTCGGTCGCATGATGCGAGGTTGAGAAGAACCCCATCGAGATGCCTGAGTGAGTTGCCAAGATCCGCACCGGAACTTGCGGGTACGCGAGGTCTGTACGGATGCCCTCATACCCGAGGAGCCCGGAGAAACTCGCGAACGTGGCTATGTATGGGATGAATCCGCAGGTCGCCATACCCGCGGCGGCGCCGATCATATTGCGCTCCGCGATGCCGAACTGGAAGAACCTTTCAGGGTGACGTTCCTCGAACTCGCTCACGAGCGTCGCGTACTTGAGATCGGAACTCGCCACGACGATGCGGTCGTCTTCGTCAGCCAACGCGGCTAGCGTTTGGCTCACCTTCACGAGCTGCGTGGCTTGATGGCGTGCCTCCCATGACTCGTACGTCTGGTCGCTCTGAGGGCTCATCGCTCAGCTCCCGCGTTGACGGCGGGATACATCGCTCGAATCGTGCGTACGGCTGCCTCCATGTCGGGTCCGTGGAGGTAGCCCACATGCCAGGCTGCATCGCCCTCGATGTCAGGGATTCCCTTGCCGGCGCTCGTCCGCGCGATGACGATGGTCGGGCGGCCGCCCTGATTCTGCTGATCCTCGGCCACGTCCTCCCACGTTCGCACGAGCGCAGGAAGGTCATGCCCATCAACCTCGCGAACGTTCCAACCGAAGGAACGCCACTTCTCCCCCATCGGCTCGAGATCGAGGATCTCTTTCGTAGGACCGTCGACCTGCACACCGTTGCGATCACAAACCGCCATGAGATTGCTCAACCCGCGGGCTGCCGCGTATCCGGCGGCTTCCCACATCTGTCCTTCGTCCTGCTCGCCATCGCCGATCACGACCACAACTCGACCTGCACTTCCTCGCAGTCGAAGGCCCGTGGCCATGCCGGCGCCCACAGACAGGCCATGACCGAGCGAGCCGGAGGAGAAGTCCACGCCAGTCACCTTCGTGCGGTCGGGATGATCCCCGAAGTCGCTCCCAAGTCGCGTGAACGTGTGCAACTCCGCCCGGTCGAAGAACCCGAGATCCGCCAAGACCGCATACAACGCTGAGCATCCGTGCCCTTTCGACAGGATCACGCGATCACGATCGATCCAATCCGGATCATCAGGTCGGACGCGCAGATAGGTGTGGTAAAGCGACACGAGCAGCTCGACAAGGGAAAGGCTCGATCCGTAGTGACCTCCTCCGGCAACCTCGATCTGCTCCAGGATGCGCAGCCGCGTCTCTAGACACCGCCGCTCCAGGTCCTGGATGTCAGTCACTCCGTCACTCATCTCAACCTCTCCTCAAGAACTCACGGGGCAAGTAGCCACCGTCGATCACGAGCGACGTGCCCGTCACGTATGCAGCGGACTCCGAAGCGAGGAGGCGGACCACCCCGACAACATCGGCCGGCCCACCTTGTCGCCGCATCGGGATGGCAGCCTCCAGCTTGCTCCGCGCTGCTTCCGGATCGGTCTGATGCGCCCAGTGTCGCGTCGTTGAACGAGGTGTCGATCCATCCCGGGCAATCGCGTTCACGCGCACTCCGTCGGGAGACAGTTTGTCAGCCAGGGCCCGCACGAGATTCACGATGCCGGCCTTAGACGCCGCGGAGGCCGGCATCCCCGCGGGCACGGGCCGGACCACTTCGTCCGCCGACGGCTCATCTACATCGGCCAGTGTGACGGCGTGGCCTTCGGCGCAGAACGCCTCGACGACCGCTCGCCTAAAGCCCTTCGCGCCTCCAACCACCAAGATCGAACTCATGGGGGCAGAAGTATAAAGTATCTCCCCGATGAGCAGGTCGGTGCTGTCCCGTGGCGCGCTTGGGGCCGTCGCCGCCGCGCACCCCGCGGCGGTCGATGCCGGCCTCGATGCGTTCCGTCGCGGAGGCAACGCGGTGGATGCTGCCATCGCCGCCCAGGCATCGCTCTGCGTCGTAATGCCGGAGGCATGTGGTCTCGGTGGTGACAGTCTCTGCCTCGTGGCGTCGCCCGATGGTCTGGTAGGAGCGGTCAACGGTGCCGGGGCGGCCCCGCTCGTCTCCGTGCCGGGCGCGAACGACCCCGGGAATACCGTCACGGTGCCGGGAATCGTGCACGCCTGGGGGGCACTCACCAGATCGACCGGTCGGCTAGACCTCGCGGCAGATCTCATGCTCCCCGCTCTCCTTGCTTCGGAGGGCGTCGCCGTGGGTCGGTCCACCGCGGCTGCAGTGGCCTCGCAGCGGGAACGGCTGATCGCCGGTGGCGGGAACCGCTGGGGTCTTCTTCAGTGTACTGCGGGAGAACTTTGGAACCAAGATGCCCTCGCGGATCTGCTCAAGAGTATCGGCTTTGATGGCCCGGACGCGTACTACCGCGGGAAGATCGCGGCCGCGATCGGCGCAGCCGTGCAGACCCACGGAGGCTCCCTCGGTGAGCGCGATCTTGCCGAGCACGTCACACCTCGACCAAGACCGATCAGCGTTCCTTGGGACGGCGGGCGGCTCTTCGTCCAACCACCGATGAGCCAGGGCGTTCTCCTAGCGATGGCCGCCACTTGGTTCGAGGCCCGCGAAGCGCCCGATAGCGGGGACCTCCAACACCTGGGCGTGGAGGCGGTGGGTGCAGCCTTCGAACACCGTCGCCGCGTCCGCCACGGAGAATCGCTGCTCGAGGTAGAGCTCGACGTGGATCCACACACCGCCTCCCACAGATCAGGTCCGCGGGGCTACTTGCACACCGCGGGAATCGCGACCGCCGACGCCCAAGGGATGGTGGTTTCCTCCCTGGTGAGCGTCTTCGACGACTTCGGATCGGGCATCTTTGTCCCCGAAGGAGGATTCGTACTCAACAACCGGGCGGAAGGATTCGGGGAGGCCCCCAACGACCCATTTCCCGGGAGGCGACCTGTGCACACCCTCGCACCCGCAATGGTGCTCGACGCGAACGGACGACCGATGGCCTTGGCGACGCCAGGGGCCGACGGTCAAATCCAGTCCCTCCTTCAGGTGCTACTTGCGATGCGCTACGAAGGTGTCGACGTCAGCTCGGCCATGAGACGGCCACGATGGCGCAGTGAGAACGGTCAGGTATTGATCGAAGAAGGACACCCCGCAACCAGCGGGTTCAGTGACCGCGGGCACGTGATCGAAACGATCGAGTTCGGCGATCAGCGCTTCGGCGCCATGGTAGCGGCCGGAATCGACGAGACTGGGCCGTGGGCATGCGGGGACGAACGACGGGAGGTGGCATCCGGTGCTGTCTGACCTCGAGCTGACGGAGGCCGTGGATGCCGCAGAGTCTGATCTGGTGGAACTATGCTCAAAGTTGGTGGCAGCGCCGAGCGTTAGCCCGCCTGGTGACACTCGGGCCGTGGCCGAAGTCGTGCGCACACATCTCCGCGGGGTCGGAATCACCAGTGATCTCGCTATCCGTAACCCTCTCAAGCCCTCGCTCCTCGCAAGCATCGAGGGCGCCGATCCGGGCGCCCACCTCGTGATGAACGTCCACTTGGACACGATGCCGGCAGGTGATGAGACCGAATGGTCTGTCGACCCGTGGGCCCTAACCGAGCGCGACGGACGTCTCTACGGCCTCGGCATGGGCAATATGAAGGGCGCCGTGGCGGCCATGACACTGGCCGTGGAACTGTTGAGTGCTCGCGCACAGAGCTGGCCGGGCCGCATCACCTTCGCCGCTGTCTCTGACGAGGTCATGTTCGGTCCGGACGGTGCTGCGTGGCTCTTGGAGGCACGACCCGACCTATACGGAGACGCCCTGATCTGCGGCGAAGGACCAGGTTGGATGCGTCTCGCAATCGGCGAGAAGGGAGTGGCCTGGTACGAGCTCGAAGCGGAGGGGCCATCGGGTCACTCCTCGAGAGCGCTTGTAGGACAGTCAGCCGTCGCGCGCCTCGCAGCGGTGGTCACCCGGCTCGACGCCCTCGGCGGAAGGCGCATCGACCCGCCCCCAGGTCTCGAGGCCCTTTCGGGCGATCCGGAAGATCCTGGAACGCTGCTGAGTCTCAACGTCGGAACCTTCGAGGGAGGCTCGGTCGTGAGTCAGCTCCCGGTCCGAGCGCGTGCGAGCGTGGACGCGCGGATGCCGCCGGGCATCGGCCTCGATGAGGTCGACGAGCTAGTGCGTACGGCCTGTGAGCAAACCGAAGGAGTCGAGTGGCATCGCACGAAGGGTTGGGCCGCCGATTGGACAGACCCATCGGCGTCGATCGTGAGCTGCGTGTCGGCGGCAGCGTCTGCGGTACGCGGCGAGACGCCGAAACTCGCGGTAAGACTTCCCGCGAGTGACGCAAGTCGCTGGCGGGCGGAAGGGATCCCTGCGGTCTGTTACGGGCCCCAGCCCACCTTCTCCGCTGGGACGGACGATTTCGCCGAGCGTCAGGATGTCGTGGACTGCGCGAAGGTCTACGCGCTTGCGGCAGTTCGGTTCCTTCGAGAGTTGCAGACGGAGGCGACGAAGCCACAGGACACCTAGACATCCAAGCCGGCCGAGCGAAGCGCTACCTCCGCACAAGCACGATCCTCCTCGGCCGCTGAACCTGACACGCCGAGCCCACCGATCGACACCCCATCCGTCGTCGATCCAAGAGACCCGCCTGCGAACACGACGAACCGACCCCGAAGCGCCGTCAGACCCCCATCCCCCTCACCTGGGACGCTGGAGGTTGCTCATCGTCCCGTCGGCTGCCCGCAGGCGGCGGCGGTCCAGCCTTCGTCGATCGCAAAGGGGCGGCAACGCGACCAACTGAGCACCGTCCATACGGGCATGAGGCGACGACGTTCCCCCCGATATCCACGACCGCGGGCCTATGGCGACCCCATGCTCTGCGGCTTCGGATCGCACCGCCGCGAGAAGATCGAGGGAAAGGTCGAGGCCGAAGGACGCGATCTGTACCGAATCCCGGCTAATCGATGCGCGCCAGCACGGTCCCGACGTCGACCGTCTCTTCCTCTTCAGCGAGGATCTCGGTTACCGTCCCACCCACCGGGGCCTCAACTGAGGCCTCCACCTTGTTGGTGGAGACGATGACCAGTTCCTGTCCCTGCGTGACCGTGTCGCCGACGGCCACCTGCCACTCAATGATGACGGCGTCTTGCATCGTCATCCCCCACTTGGGCAGCTCTACATCCGTACTCATGCCTTCACCTCGGCTCCCTCCAAGGTCCGGCGAACCGCCGCCAGGACACGGTCGTCGTTGACCAGAACACGCTTTTCAAGCACCGGCGAGAAGGGGATCGGCACGTCTTCCCACGCCACTCTGAGTGGTGCCGACTTGAGCAGATCGAACCCGCGCTCCGACACGGTAGCGGCGATCTCGCTCGCAGCTGAACACGTTAGTCGCGCAGAGTCACAGACCACCAGGCGGCCGGTCTTCGCAACCGAATCCAGGATCAGATCGAAGTCCATCGGTACAAGGGTGCGGGGATCGATCACCTCGGCGGAGACCCCTTCGCCCTCGAGGGCTGCGGCGGCGCGAAGGGCGATGGGGACGGTCGCGCCGATGGCGGCGATGGTGACGTCTCGGCCCGTTCGCTTCACGTCTCCGACGCCGATCGGTACCTCGTAGGCGCCCTCGGGGACCGGCCCTCGGGTGCCACCAAGCACCGCATCCTGGAAGTAGACGATCGGGTCGTTAGCCCGCACGGCGGAGATCATCAGGCCCTTGGCGTCATACGGGGTGGACGGCATCACGACCTTGAGACCGGCGACATTCATGATCATGGGATGCGGATTCTCAGAGTGCTGGGCAGCCGCCGAACCCGACGGCCCGGTGCCCGTGAAGTAGACGATCGGCAGCTCAACCTGACCACCCGACATGTAGCGAAGCTTCGCGGCTTGGTTCGCGAGCTGATCCATGGCGACGTAAAAGAAGGAGCCGATCATCATGTCCACGACCGGCCTGAGACCCGCAGCTGCCGCTCCGATGCACGCGCCCACGAACGTTGCTTCGCTGATGGGCGTATTCACGATCCGTTCGGGTCCGAATTCATCGATCAAGCCTCGCGTGCCACCGATCACCGAGATCGCCACGTCTTCACCCAGAACGACGACCCGTTCATCCTCCCGCATGACCTCCGCCAAGCCCTCGGCCATGGCGGTGGTGAAGTATGAGTTGCGCTCCTTCATGTCCGCACCACGTTGAGGTCGTCGGCGAACAGATGCATCAAGGCTTCTTCAGGATCGGGGTAGGGGCTCGCTTCCGCGAAATCGACCGCTTCCCCGACACGGGTCTGCTCCTCGAGATCCATGGCCCCCATCTCATGCTCGGTCGCCGATCCAGCGGTCACGAGACGTTCCATGAGCTTCTGGAGGGGGTCGTTCGCCCGCCAACGGGCGATCTCCTCCTCCTCGCGGTAGTTCCCAGTGAACGCCTCCTCACCTTGGTTGTGGCCGTGGTGGCGATAGGTGCGGCACTCGATCAGAGTGGGACCTTCGCCGATGCGCGCCCGAGCTACCGCACGCGCCGCTGCCTCGCGAACGACCATGACGTCGTTCCCGTCGATCTGCTCGCCGGGCACCCCCATAGCCTCCCCTCGGTCAGCGATCTTGCCGGCGGTCAACTGCTCCGTAGGCGTCCACTCCGTATAGCCGTTGTTCTCGCAAAGGAAGATCACAGGGAGGCGCCAAATCGATGCCAGATTCATGGCCTCGAAGAACACCCCTTGGTTCGAGGCGCCATCGCCGAAGAAAGCGACAGTCACCTTGTCCGACCCCTGGTGCTTGTCGGCGAAGGCGGCTCCGGTCGCGATGGGGATGCCGCCGCCCACGATTCCGTTCGTCCCGAGGATGCCGAGGCTGAAGTCCATGATGTGCATCGACCCGCCCTTGCCGCGACAGCAGCCATCGACCTTGCCGAACAGCTCAGCCATCATGCGGTGGACTTCGGCACCCTTGGCGATGAGATGTCCGTGTCCGCGGTGGGTCGACGTGATGCGATCGTCCGGACGCAGGGCTGAGCAGACACCCACGGCGATCGCCTCCTCGCCGATGTAGAGATGGACGAACCCAGGGAGCCTCCCGGCCCTGTGGAGTTCGATCAGTCGTTCCTCGAAACGCCTAATCCGGAACATCAGCCGCAGCATGTCGAGCTGCTCCGACGCAGTGGGGGCGTTCACCTTTACATCTTCCGCCATGCTGCCTCCTTCGCTCGGCTATATAATATCCAAAATCATGGGACTCCTCGACGCAAAGACAGCTGTCGTCACGGGCGGGGCGCGTGGCATCGGACTCGCGGTGGGCAAGGCGTTGCTCCGAGAGGGCGCGAACGTCGTGCTCGCTGACGTTGACGTTACAGCTGCGGCCGCGGCGGCAGAGGGACTGGGGCACTCAGCGCCGGGACGTGTGGCCGCACTCGCGGTCGATGTGACAGACGAAGCCGCGACGGAGACCCTCGCGAACGCCGCCCAGCAACGGTTCGGCACCGTGGACATCGCCGTCGCAAACGCCGGGATCCTCTTGCTCCAACATGCCGTCGACACCGACGTCGCCGCCTTTCGTCGCCTGATCGACGTCAACCTCACAGGAGCTTTCATCACCGCCAAAATCTTCGCGAGGCAGATGGTCGCTTCGAAACGCCCAGGACGGATCATCTTCACATCGTCGCTCTTCGGTGTTCGCGGCGGAATCGAGAACACCGCGTACTCCGCCTCGAAGTTCGCGATGGTCGGCATGACCCAATGCATGGCCGCGGAATTGGGCGCCCACGACATCACCGTGAACTCCGTGTGCCCTGGGCAAGTGGAAACGGAGATGATGCATCAACTGGCCCGCGATCGAGCCGCTCTCAAGGGATCGACGCCTGAGGCTGAGATCGATCGACTGACGTCACGGATCGCCGTCGGTCGGCTCGCCGACCCGACGGAGATCGCGGATGTATATGTCTTCCTGGCGAGCGACCTCGGACGTTATGTGACGGGACAGGCCCTTGTCGCCGACGGCGGCTGGCTGGTCGGCTGAGTCGTCGTCGGATGGAATCCTTCCTCGTCAATCCAGCGGTGCCTGGCCAACCGGAGCCGCTACCGGAGGAGACCGGTCCCTCCCCCCTGGAATTCCATCGGAAGCTCCCGAAGTACGCCCCCACGCCGTTGCGGCTGCTGCCCGACCTAGCGCGGACGCTACGCGTTGCCCAGGTGCTTGCCAAAGACGAGTCGGAGCGGCTGGGGCTCCCGGCCTTCAAGATGCTCGGCGCATCATGGGCGGCATACCGCGAATTGTGCGAGCGGCTCGGCACGGAGCCGGAGTGGTCATCGATCGAGGAGCTTCCCGCTGCATTCGCCCCGCTGCAGCCGCTCACCCTCACAACGGCTACGGACGGGAACCACGGCCGGGCGCTCGCTCGATTTGCGCGTCTCGCGGGACTGAGCGCACACATACTCGTTCCCAAAGGAACCGCCGAGGCGCGCATCTTGGCGATCGAATCAGAGGGTGCCTCCGTTGTGGTAATCGATGGAACTTACGACGACGCCGTGGCGCGTGCCGCGGGGGCCGACCCAGATCGCAACCTCGTGGTTTCTGACACGTCATGGGACGGATACGAGCGTATCCCAGGCTGGGTCATCGATGGCTACGACACAATTTTCCTCGAGATCGAGCAGCAACTCCGAGCGATGGAGATGTCTACTCCCCATCTCATAGTAGTCCCGTTGGGCGTCGGGGCACTTGGTGTAGCCGCAGCCCGGTTTGGCGAACGTGTTTGGTCGAACGGTCGGCCGCGGCTGCTCGGTGTAGAACCTGTTACGGCTGCATGCGTCATGTTATCGGTGGCACAAGGTGAGATCACCGAGGTCCCAGGACCGCACACCTCGATCATGGCTGGGCTGAACTGCGGGCTACCTTCGCCTCTGGCGTTCCCGTTGGTGTGCGCTCGCTTCACCGCGTTCGTCTCCATCAGTGACGACCGTGCAGCGGGCGCCATGGTGATGCTCGCGCGTGAGGGCGTCGCCGCTGGTGAGACGGGTGCAGCGGCCCTTGGAGGTCTCGAGTTCGCGCTTGAGGCCGACGCCGACGGGGTGCTCGGCCTAGGGGAGGACGCATCGGTGCTGGTCCTTGTCACTGAGGGACCGACAGACCCGGAGTCCTTCCACCGCATCGTGGGGTCGAGTCCGGGCGACGTGCAATCGTCCCGCGTCGAAGGGTAGCCGTCAATTGGCAGCGCCCGCCCTCCTTGCCACAGCGACGCTATCACCGCTCGATCTCGTGTTA
>Ga0136612_10001308_pt1 | contig 10512 bp, 14 predicted proteins | sample AntDryUQ224A2306_2_FD_106644 | JGI IMG/M metagenome (GOLD analysis project Ga0136612, IMG submission 106644) | Polar desert sand microbial communities from Dry Valleys, Antarctica - metaG UQ224A (23.06) | ecosystem: Environmental > Terrestrial > Soil > Desert | place: Antarctica: Dry Valley...
CTGACGGCGAAGGCGATCGCCAGGGCGAGGGCCACCCCGGACGCCGCAAGCACCGCAATCGTCGTTTCAGTCAGTTGCCGCCTCCGAGACCTACGTAGCGTAATCGGTCTACTCACCTGCGCCACGGCCGCAGAAAGCCCTTCTTTGCTACCATCCCGCGGCTTGGTTGGCGGGCATCTCGTGCCTGCCGGCCGTTCTGTGTGAGTTCATACGACCGTCGCTAGGAGCAGCGTGCCCACCGTCAATCAGCTCGTCCGCAAGGGGCGAAAGACCCCGAAGGTGAAGACGAAGACACCGGCCCTCCGGGGAGCGCCGCAAAAGCGGGGCGTGTGCACGCGCGTCTATACGACGACGCCCAAGAAGCCGAACTCCGCACTGCGCAAGGTCGCGCGCGTGCGGCTGACCAACGGCATGGAGGTCGGCGCGTACATCCCGGGCGAGGGGCACAACCTGCAGGAGCACTCGGTGGTGCTCGTCCGTGGAGGCCGGGTCAAGGACCTGCCGGGCTTCCGCTACAAGGTCATTCGTGGCGGGCTCGACTCCGCGGGTGTGTCCGAACGGCGTCAGGCCCGCTCCAAGTACGGCGCGAAGAAGGCCTAGGGACGATCGTGCCTCGTCGCGCAGAGATTCAGCCCCGCCAGCTCGAGCCCGATGCCGTCCACGGCTCGGTTCTCGTCACGCAGCTCGTCAACCGGATGATGCTCGACGGAAAGAAGTCGGTCGCCGAGTTGATCGTCTACGACGCGCTCAGGATCGCGTCCGAGCGCGCTGGGAAGCCGGAGCTCGAGGTGCTCGAGCAGGCCGTCAAGACCGTTACGCCGGTGCTCGAGGTGCGCTCGCGCCGCGTGGGTGGCGCCAACTACCAGGTTCCGATCGAGGTTCCCCAGCGGCGCGCGCGGACGCTGGCGCTGCGCTGGCTGGTCCAGAACGCCAGGGACCGCCGAGAGAAGGGAATGCCGCAGAAGCTCGCGGGCGAGCTCGTCGACGCGTTGAACCAGCAGGGCGGCGCCTACAAGAAAAAGGACGACATCTACCGGATGGCGCAGGCCAACAAGGCCTTCGCGCACTACCGCTGGTAGGACGGCTAGCGAACGATGAGCGCCGTCGCCACATCCGCCGCGCTGGACCGCGTCCGCAACATCGGGATCATGGCCCACATCGATGCGGGGAAGACCACGACGACCGAGCGCATCCTCTACTACACGGGGCGCACCCACAAGATGGGCGAGGTGCACGAAGGCGCCGCGACCATGGACTGGATGGCCCAGGAGCAGGAGCGCGGCATCACGATCACCTCTGCGGCCACGACCGCGTCGTGGCGCGACTATCGGATCAACATTATCGATACGCCCGGGCACGTGGACTTTACGATGGAGGTCGAGCGGAGCCTGCGCGTATTGGACGGCGCCGTGGCCGTCTTCGATTCCGTCGCCGGAGTACAGCCGCAGTCCGAGACCGTCTGGCGTCAGGCCGACCGCTACGCCGTGCCCCGCATCGCGTTCATCAACAAGATGGACCGCACCGGCGCCGACTTCGACGCGGCCGTTCAGTCGATGCGTGACAGGCTCGGTGCGATTCCCGTTCCGATCCACCTCCCGATCGGGAGCGAGGAGCAGTTCTCGGGGATCGTCGACCTGGTCGAGATGAAGGCGGTCACCTACTCGAACGCCCTCGGCACGGAGTTCGCGATCGAGGAGATTCCGGAGGCGCTCGCTGACGCGGCGGGAGTCGCTCACCACGCGCTGATCGACGGTGTCGCCGAGTTCGACGACGAGCTTACGGAGACATACCTGGAGGACGAGACCGCGGTCACGCCCGAGATGATCCGGCGCGCTCTGCGCGCGGGCACGCTCGCCGGGCGCGTCACGCCCGTTCTCGCCGGCTCGGCGTTCAAGAACAAGGGCGTGCAGCCGCTGCTCGACGCGATCGTGGACTACCTGCCGAGCCCGGTCGACATTCTGCCGGTCCAGGGCGTCGACCCGAAGTCGACCGAGGAGGCGACCCGCGCGCCAACGCTGGAGGCGCCCTTCGCCGCGCTGGCGTTCAAGGTCATGACCGACCCCTACGTCGGCAAGCTCACGTATTTCCGCGTCTACTCGGGCCAGATCAAGGCCGGCGATCGAGTGCTCAACACGACCAACGGCAAGACGGAGCGACTCGGCCGCATCCTCGAGATGCACGCCAACCACCGCGAGGAGCGGGAGGAGATCGGCGCGGGAGAGATCGCCGCGGCGGTCGGGCTCAAGTTCACGACGACGGGCGACACGCTTGCCGTCTCGACCGCTCCGATCGTGCTCGAGTCGATGTCCTTCCCCGAGCCCGTCATCTCGGTCGCGATCGAGCCGAAGACCAAGGCTGACCAGGACAAGCTCGGCGCCGCGCTGCAGCGGCTGACCGAGGAGGATCCCACCTTCCGCGTGTCCTCGGACGAGGAGACGGGCCAGACGCTGATCGCCGGCATGGGCGAGCTCCACCTCGAGATCATCGTCGACCGCCTCCTCCGCGAGTTTCGTGTCGAGGGGAACGTCGGCCGACCCCAGGTCGCCTATCGCGAGACCATCTCGCAGCCGGCCGAGAAGATTCGAGGGCGGTTCGTGCGTCAGACCGGCGGCTCCGGCCAGTACGGCGACGTCGAGATCAACCTGTATCCGCAGGAGCCGGGCTCGGGCTACGAGTTCGACGACAAGATCGTCGGCGGCAAGATCCCGAAGGAGTACATCCCCGCGGTCGACGCCGGGATCAAGGAAGCCATGAGCTCCGGCATCCTGGCCGGATTCCCGGTCGTCGACATCAGGATCGAGCTCGTCGACGGCTCGTACCACGACGTCGACTCGAGCGAGCGAGCGTTCAAGATCGCAGGCTCGATGGCGTTCAAGGAGGGCATGAAGCGGGCAAAGCCGAAGCTCCTCGAGCCGGTCATGTCGGTCGAGGTCGTGACGCCCGAGGACTTCCTCGGCGACGTCATTGGTAACCTGAATGGTCGTCGCGGCCGGATCGAGCACCTCGAGCCGGTTGGCGGATCGCAGTCGATCAAAGCGAGCGTGCCGCTCGCGGAGATGTTCGGCTATGCGACCGACCTGCGCTCGATGTCGCAGGGCCGTGCGACGTTTTCGATGCAATTCGACCGCTACGAGGAAGTACCGCGCACGATCGCCGAGGCGCTCGTGTCCAGCGACAAGCCAGCGTAGAGACCCAGATCAAACGAGTACCCGGAGGCAATAACCCATGGGCAAGCAGAAGTTCGAGCGCACCAAGCCGCACGTCAACGTCGGGACGATCGGTCACATCGACCACGGCAAGACGACGCTCACAGCCGCGATCACGAAGGTGCTCTCCGAGTCGGGCACCAACACCCAAGTGGCGTCTTTCGATTCGATCGACAAGGCTCCCGAGGAGCGTCAGCGCGGCATCACGATCAACACCGCGCACGTCGAGTACGAGACCGAGAACCGGCATTACGCCCACGTCGACTGCCCGGGCCACGCCGACTACATCAAGAACATGATCACCGGCGCCGCCCAGATGGACGGGGCGATTCTCGTCGTATCGGCAGCAGACGGCCCGATGCCGCAGACGCGTGAGCACATCCTCCTCGCCCGCCAGGTCGAGGTGCCGTCGATCGTCGTCGCCCTGAACAAGGCAGACATGGTCGACGACCCCGAGCTGCTGGAGCTCGTGGAGCTGGAGGTGCGCGAGCTGCTCACCAAGTACGAGTTTCCCGGCGAAGACATCCCGGTCATCCAGGTCTCGGCGCTGAAGGCGCTCGAGGGCGATCCCGAGTGGACGCCGAAGATCCTCGAGCTCATGGAGGCCGTCGACTCCTACATTCCCGAGCCCGTCCGCGACGTCGACAAGCCCTTCCTGATGCCGATCGAGGATGTCTTCACGATCACCGGCCGCGGCACCGTCGTGACCGGCCGTATCGAGCAGGGGATGATGAAGGTCGGCGAGGAGATCGAGATCGTCGGCATCCATCCCGCGATCGAGAAGACCGTTATCACCGGTCTCGAGATGTTCCAGAAGACGCTCGACTACGCGCAGGCCGGCGACAACGCGGGTGCCCTGCTCCGCGGTATCAAGCGCGAGGACGTCGAGCGCGGCCAGGTGCTGGCGAAGCCCGGCTCGATCACGCCGCACACGCACTACAAGGCCGAGGTGTACGTCCTCTCGAAGGACGAGGGCGGGCGGCACACGCCGTTCTTCGACGGCTACCGGCCGCAGTTCTACTTCCGGACGACTGACGTCACCGGCTCGATCAAGCTGCCCGAGGGGCAGGAGATGGTCATGCCGGGTGACAGCACGAACATGGAGATCGACCTGATCCAGCCGATCGCCATGGACCAGGGCCTCCGCTTCGCCATCCGCGAGGGTGGCCGCACGGTGGGAGCCGGCGTCGTCACGGAGATCATCACGTAGGACGGGCGCTCCCGTCCCTACAGGAACCCATAGAAAATGGCGCAACAGAAGATCCGCATCCGCTTGAAGGGCTACGACCACCAGCAGGTGGACCGCTCCGCGTCCCAGATCGTGGAGACGGCGCAGCGCACCGGCGCGACCATCACGGGACCGGTGCCGCTGCCGACGGAGAAGAACGTCTACTGCGTGATCCGCAGCCCCTTCAAGGACAAGGACTCGCGCGAGCATTTCGAGGTGCGCACGCACAAGCGCCTGATCGACATCCACTCCCCGACGCCGAAGACGGTCGACTCGCTGATGCGGCTCGACCTCCCGGCCGGGGTCGACATCGAGATCAAGCTATGAAATTGCGCAGCAATTTCATAGAAGTAACCGAATCACTGGCGCGTTGCGCCAGCGATGCCTATGTCGTATTCATTTCCGCGGAGCGGAAATGAAAGGGATTCTCGGCACGAAGCTCGGCATGACCCAGGTCTTCGACCCGGAGAGCGGCCGCATGTCCGCGATCACCGTGATCCAGGCCGGGCCCTGCCCGGTGGTCCAGGTGAAGACGGTCGACACGGACGGCTACGACGCCGTGCAGCTCGCGTTCGAGCCCGTGGCCGAGCGGAAGCTGTCGAAGCCCGAGAAGGGGCATCTCGCAAAGGCCGGAGCCGGGCCGCACCGTCATCTCGTGGAGATGCGCGGTGAGAGCGAACTCATGGTCGGCGAAACGGTGACGGTCGAGGCGTTCGAGCCGGGGCAGAAGATCAAGGTGTCCGGCGTCTCGATCGGCAAGGGCTTCCAGGGCACGATCAAGCGGCACGGCTTCACCCGCGGTCCCGTTTCGCACGGCTCGCACAACGTCCGCGGGCCGGGATCGATCGGCGCGTCGGCGACGCCGTCGCGCGTCTTCAAAGGGATGCGGATGTCGGGCCGAATGGGCGGCGTTCGGGTCACCCAGCCGGGGCTCGTCGTGCACGAGATCGACGTCGAGCGCAATCTCCTGCTCGTTCGGGGGTCGGTGCCCGGGTCAGCGAGTGGGCTCGTGGAGATTCGGGAGGCGTAGGAGCCATGGCGACCGCACCAAAGGCGCCCGTGCTCGGCGGCATGGAGGCGAAGGACACGACGCTCGACGCGTCCGTGTTCGCCGCGGAGGTGAAGCCGCATCTCGTCCACGAGACCGTTCGGGCGGAGATGAACGCCGCTCGAGCCGGGACACGTGGCGGAAAGAGCCGCGGCCTCGTCACCGGCGGCCGCGCCAAGCCGTGGCGACAGAAGGGCACCGGACGTGCCCGAGCGGGCACCACTCGCGCGCCTCAGTGGACCGGCGGGGGCATGGCATTCCCGGCGGGAATGCGGAGCTTCGAGGTGAAGGTGAACCGCAAGGCGCGCCGCGCTGCCCTCAAGGGCGCGCTGAGCGACCACGCGGCCAACGGGACGATCGCGCTGCTCGACGGCTCCGCCTTCGACGCACCGTCGACCCGCAAAGCGGCGGAGCTCATCGCGGATTGGTCGGATCGGCCGACGCTCGTCGTCGCGACCGAGGACGAAGACGTTCTCGTGAAGTCGTTCCGGAACCTGCACCGCGTGCTCGTCATCGTTCCGGCCGAGCTCGAGGTCGTCTCGGTCGTGTGGGCGCGCTCGCTGCTCGTGACCGAGGCCGCCCTCCCGCTCGTCCTCGCCCGTGCCGGTGCGGAAAGCGAGGAGAACGGCGTATGAGCCTCCATCCGAATCAGGTTCTGCTCGCGCCGGTGGTGTCGGAGAAGAGCTACTCGCTCATCTCCGACCGGAAGTACACCTTCCGCGTGCACGAAGACGCGCACAAGACCCAGATCCGGCAGGCGGTCGAGGAGCTCTTCGACGTGAAGGTCCAGAAGGTGGCTGTGCTCAAGGTTCAGTCGAAGCCGAAGCGCCGCGGGTTCACGAAGGGGCGCAGGCCCGGCTGGAAGAAGGCCATCGTGCAGCTCCGCGAAGGCCACGAGATCGAGATCTTCGAAGGAGCCGCGGTCTGATGGCCCTCCGCAAGTACAAGCCAACGAGCCCCGGGCGCCGTTTCATGGCGACCTCTGGCTTCGAGGACATCACCAAGTCCGAGCCGGAGAAGACGCTCCTCGAGCCGCTGACCAAGAAGGGTGGTCGCAACAACCGCGGCCGGATCACGACGCGGCATCAGGGCGGCGGTCACAAGCGCCGGTTCCGCACAATCGACTTCAAGCGCACGAAGGACGGCGTGCCGGCCAAGGTGGCTGCGATCGAGTACGACCCGAACCGCTCGGCTCGGATCGCGCTCCTGCACTACGCCGACGGGGTCAAGGCCTACATCCTCGCGCCCTCTCGGCTGCGCGTCGGCGCGACGGTCGAGTCCGGCCCGAGCGCCGACATCAAGCCCGGCAACGCACTCCCGCTGGCCAACATCCCCACCGGAACGCTGGTGCACTCGGTCGAGCTCAAGCCGGGCCAGGGAGGTCGCATGGCGCGCTCGGCAGGCTCCTCGGTGCAGCTCGTGGCGAAGGACGGTGACCACGGCGTGCTGCGGCTTCCCTCGGGCGAGCTGCGCCGCGTGCTGCTCACCTGCCGTGCCACGGTGGGCCAGGTTGGAAACACCGATCACGCCAACCAGTCCAGCGGCAAGGCCGGCCGGAGCCGGTGGCTCGGCAAGCGGCCGACGGTGCGTGGCTCGGCGATGAACCCGGTCGATCACCCGCACGGCGGCGGCGAGGGCAAGTCGAAGGGCGGTCGCCATCCGGTCACGCCCTGGGGCGTGCCGACGCTCGGCAAGCGCACGCGCCGAAAGCACAAGGAGTCCGACAAGCTGATCGTCCGCGGCCGGCGCCGCGGCAAGGAGAGGAAGCGCTAGTTCATGAGTAGATCCTCCAAGAAGGGACCTTTCGTCCAGGAACGGCTGCTCAGCCGGATCGAGGCGATGAACGCGACCGGCGAGAAGCGGATGGTTCGCACATGGTCTCGGACGTCGACCGTCTTCCCCGAGATGGTGGGGCACACGATCGCCGTCCACGATGGCCGCAAACACGTGCCCGTGTTCCTGACCGAGCAGATGGTCGGTCACAAGCTCGGCGAGTTCGCACCGACCCGGACGTTCCGAAGCCATTCCGGCGATCGCCAGGCCCAGGTGAAGAAGCGGACATGAGCACCGCTCGCCTTCGGCTCGCGGTCGTGGGGGAAACCATGTTTCCCCCACGTGCCCCCTTCTTCCCGAGAGCGTGGGGAACCTCCCGGTTCCCCACACCCCTCCCCGCTCACGAGTCGAGGAACGACTCGTGAGCAGCGTGGCAACAGACGGTCGGCAGCGGGTGCGCGCCCAGGCAAAATGGGTGCGGACTTCCTCGCGCAAGGCCCGGCTCGTGCTCGACCACATTCGCGGTCGCACGGTTCCCGAGGCCCGGACCGTCCTCGCCTTCAGCACCCGCGCCGCGGCGACGGACATCGAGAAGGTGCTCCGCTCCGCGGTCGCGAACGCGGAGGCGAACCACGGCCTGGACGGCGACGAGCTCGTCGTCGAGGTCGCGTACGCCGACGAGGGCCCGACGCTGAAGCGCTGGAAGCCACGCGCTCGCGGCCGGGTCAACCGTATTCGGAAGCGCACCTGTCACGTGACACTCGTCCTCGTCGAGCAGCCCGAGTCGGCGCCCAGGCGTCGTCGTCGGGCGAAAGCGGACGCGCCGGTCGCGACTGCCGCCCCGACTGCCGAGGCCACGACTCCCGCCGAGAAGCCGAAGGCTTCGAGGCGACAAAGGAAGAAGGAGGCGGTCGCCTGATGGGCCAGAAAGTGCATCCCGGCGGGTTCCGCGTCGGAGTCATCCACGACTGGAAATCGAACTGGTGGACCGGGCGGCAGGAGTTCGCGGCCTATCTGCTCGAGGACGTCAAGATCCGCAAGCACATCCTCGGCAAGCTCTCGCACGCGGGGCTCTCCGACATACTCATCCGAAAAGACAAGCAGCGGATCACCGTGGACATCTACACGGCGCGCCCGGGCATCGTGATCGGCAAGTCCGGTGTCGAGGTCGACGCGCTCCGCCGCGACTTGCACACGCTCACGCAGAAGAACGTCCACATCAACATCAACGAGATCAAGCGTCCCGAGCTCGACGCAAAGCTCGTCGCCCAGTCGATCGCCGAGCAGCTCGAGAACCGCGTGAGCTTCCGTCGCGCGATGAAGCGCTCGCTCGCTTCGGCGATGCGCTCGGGAGCGCAGGGGATCAAGATCACCGCCGCAGGCCGCCTCACCGGTGGTGAGATGAGCCGTCGCGAGATGTACTCCGAGGGCCGGGTCCCGCTGCACACGATTCGCGCTGACATCGACTACGGGCAGGCGGAGGCAAAGACGACGGCCGGTCAGGTCGGCGTCAAGGTCTGGATCAACAAGGGCGAGATCATGCCCGAGGGCTTCGAGGGAGCCGGCGGTCGCGACTCGCGCCTCGGCGACCAGGATCAGGCGCGCCGGCGACAGGGCTCGTCGGGCGAGGGGCTCGGGGCGTCCCGCGAGGGTCGCGGGCGCAACGTGGATCGCGAAGGCCTCGGCATCGTGCAGCGCAAGCGAAAGGGACAGCGTCCCGGCGGTCGCGCGACTCAGCGTCCGCGCCGCGAGGACGTGGGCGCGATCGCGACGGAGGCCGGGGCGCAGCCGGTCGCGGCCGAGACCACCGCACCGGAGCCGGCCGTCGAGGCAACGCTCGAGGTGGCACCCGTGCCGGCGCCTGAGGCAGCCTCGGAGCCGACTCCCGAGGCCACTCCGGAGCCGACTTCCGAGCCGGCTTCACCGCCCGAGGGTGACTCCTGATGTTGATGCCGCGCAAGACGAAGTTTCGCCGCCATCATCGAGGACGCCGCGCGGGGCTCTCCAAGGGGCAGACGACTGTGCAGTTCGGCGATTACGGTCTCAAGAGCATGGAGGCAGGGTGGATCTCGAACCGCCAGATCGAGGCTGCCCGGATTGCGGCAACCAGGAAGATTCGCCGAAGCGGGAAGGTCTGGATCAACCTCTTCCCGGACAAGCCCTTCACGAAGAAGCCTGCCGAGACCCGCATGGGCTCCGGCAAGGGGTCACCGGAGGGCTGGGTCGCGGTCGTCAAGCCGGGCCGCGTCATGTTCGAGCTCGCCGGAGTCGACGAGGAGCTGGCGAAGGAAGCGCTCCGGCTCGCGGGCCAGAAGCTGCCGGTGAGGACAAAGTTCGTGAAGAGGGAGGCCGATCTCTTTGAGAGCTAGACGAATCGTGGGGGAACCCATGGTTCCCCCACGTACCCCCTCCTTGCGCTGTGCCGACCCGGAAAGCGGGGCCAGGGCTCCCGCCGGGCAAAGCCCGGCTCCGCCCTCGGCAGTGCCGCGCCACGGGGGGAAGTCATGAGAGCCAGAGAGTTGCGAGCCTTGACCGACGACGAGCTCGACCGGAAGATGGCCGAGACCCGGCGGGAGCTCTTCAACCTGCACTTCCAGACTGCGACCGGCGTGCTCGAGAACAGCGCCCGGCTGCGCACGGCAAAGCGCGAGATCGCGCGCATCCTGACCGTCAAGAACGAACGTGCCAGAGGACTGATGACATGACCGACGAGAACGTGAACCCAAGCGAAGAGACGCAGGACGAGACCGTGACCGACGTCGCGCCGCAGGAGGCATCGGCGGAGACGACCGATGCCCCGGACGGCGTCGCGGACGTCGAGAACGTGCCGGACGAGGCAGCCCCCGAAGGCGAGCCTGCCGCCGAGCCGGAGCCGCCTGAGACCGAGCCCGCGACCGCCGAGCCAACGACCGCCGAGCCCACGACCGCCGAGCCCGCCGATGCCGAGCCCGCGGACGCGCCCGACGAGGTTGGCGACGGGCCCGCTGCCGAAGCGGTCGAGGTGACCGAAGAGATGCCCGTTCCGGACGCAGACGAAGCGATCGAGGAGGAAGCCGCCGCCCAAGAGGCTTCTGCGCCGAGCGAGGAGCCCTCGGAGGTGGAGTCCGATCCCGTTGCTGCCGCCGTCTCCGAGCCCAAGAAGAAGAAGAAGCGGCTACCGCGCGCGCTTCGTCCCCCGCGCACGAAGACGAAGCGCGAGCGGCCTGCCGAGCGCAAGGCGATCACTCGCCTGCCCAAGCCGGAGCACTCCCGCGGGC
>Ga0136612_10001309_pt1 | contig 10504 bp, 10 predicted proteins | sample AntDryUQ224A2306_2_FD_106644 | JGI IMG/M metagenome (GOLD analysis project Ga0136612, IMG submission 106644) | Polar desert sand microbial communities from Dry Valleys, Antarctica - metaG UQ224A (23.06) | ecosystem: Environmental > Terrestrial > Soil > Desert | place: Antarctica: Dry Valley...
CGCCTGCTTCGCCTGCTCCGCATCGCGAAGCTCGCACGCCGACTGTTCTCGCTCGAAGGTGTGAAGTGGGCTGCGCTGCTCGCCGCGCTGACGGCGCTCGCGGGCGGCGCGGGCTACGCCTACGTGGAGAAGGGAGCATCGACCTGGGACGGAGTGTGGTGGGCGGTCTCCACCATGACGACGGTCGGCTACGGCGACGAGTTCCCAGTGACGACGCTCGGGCGCATCCTCGGCATCGCACTCATGCTCGTGGGCATCGGCTTCATCGCGGTGCTGACGGGTGCAGTAGCCGAACGGTTCCTCGCCGGTGACATCGAAGCGGCGCAGGAGGAGGTGGACGCCGAGGTGAAACACGCCGAAGCGGATGTCCTCGCCGAGCTACGCGAGATCACGCAGCGGCTCCAAGCACTTGAACAGAAGCTCGGCGCGCGCGCCAGCTAGCGGCGCTCGTTTTTGACGGCGACGCAAGTAATCCCGCCCTCCTCCTGCGCCGCGCAAAAACGCGTGGGGACAGTAGACGGTTAGACTCGCGCCGTGGCGGCGGTTGAGATCACGCGCGTCGGACAACAGGTTGACCCGTCGTCGAAGGGATGGGGGCCGTCTCAGAAGCCAGACGAGTGGAAAATCGTGGTCCTGCTGAGCGATACGCCGAATAGAGCTTGGAACGCGGCATGGGAGAAAGCGTGGCCAACCGCGCTCCGAGGAACCGAGCTAGACGCGGCTGAATGGGAGTACAAGCAGGAGGAACAGCGCATCGAGATTTGGTCAGCAGAGGATGCAGCCGAGAGGCTGATCGCCCAACTTGACGATGTCCTCGACCAGACGAACAAGCGGTGCGCGGAGATCGTGGATCAAGGGAAGAAGTGGCGCGCTGAGCGAGTGGCAGCCGCCGACGACGACCGCGCTGAGGCTGCGCGGCTCCAAGAGAGGCTCGACTCGATTTAGAGCCAGCCGAGTAGTCGGGCGGGCTGCTCGACGTGCTGGGCGCGTTCGCATGCCTTCGCGAGCGCGATCGTGGCGTCGATCTGGGCGGCGTTCCCGCCTTGGACGAGTCGCCAGCCTCGCCCGGTCTGTTTGGCGGCGGCGGCGGCGATGTGGGCGTCGAGTTCGCGGTTGCCGCGGTGGCGGAGCTTCCGCTCGACGATGACGCGGTGGAGGCCCTCTGAGGCGATCGTCATGCGAGTGTGACTCTGGGGAAACGCGACCATGAGGAGGCCGTGGTCGCGTCCGAGGCGGAGCGCCTCTGATTGGAACCGCCAGGGGTCGTAGGCGACTTCGCGAAGCTGGTAGCGCCCGGCGAGGGCGAGGAGGATCTCGGGGACGCGGAGCACGGCGTCGTCGCCCTGCATGATTTCGACGGCGGCGACGCGGAGATCCTGGGTGACGGCGACGACGGCTGTGGAAGCGCGGGAGCCGCCGACATCGACGGCCGCCCAGACGGGCTCGCCGTCTTCGACTTCGTAGGCGTCGAGGCAGGCGCTCCACGCTCCCGGCGGGAGCCAGACGCCTTCGCCTGCGCCGGGGAGGTTCGCGTGGAACTGGAGGAAGACGGGGCGGGGCAGCGCGTGCCGCTGCTCGGAGAGCGCCTCCTTGCTGATCCAGGAAGCCGGATTCGCAGCCTTGACGAGCGCGTCATCTTCGAGGTTGTCCTGTGGGGTGAGTCCCCATTCGAGGAGGCGGAGGCCGGGTGCGCGCGCGTCAGTGAGAACGCTGCGCCGGGTCACCTTCCCGGCGAGGGCACGGGCGCGGAGCCGCCCGAGCGGGGTCTCGACGCTTCGCGGTCCGGTCGTGATCACGAGGAGGCGCGCGTCGGGTCGCTTGATGAGCGCGGTTCGTTGCGCTTCGTAGAGTTCGCCGCTGCGGTGCGCCCAGAGTTCGTCGCAGATCGAGAGGGATGGTGTCGGGCCGTGCGCGAGGCCGCCGTCGGAGGCGACGACGCGGAGGCCGCCGCCGGGGACCCGGAACTCCAGGTGCCGTCGCACGAACAGGCCGTCGAGGGAGGGGTGCTCGGAGAGGTCGCGGGCGATCTCGTAGACGACGCGGGCTTGGTCGCGGGAGCCTGCCCCGAGGAGGACGAAGGGGCGCTCGACTGCGAGGAGGTGATGGAGGGCGAGGAGGGCGGCGAGCGTGGACTTGGCGTTGCCCTTGGGGATCAGGACGACAAGCTCGCGCTCACCTCCGAAGTAGGCGCGCGCGATCTTGCTCTGAAACGGCTCTAGCGGCAAGTCGAGTTGATCGCAGAACGCGAGGAAATCGCGTGCGTTATTCCGGCGGATCACTCGTGCTCACATCGCGTGCTAAGCGAGGTGGAATAGCTCACGTTATGTTCTTCGATAATCGGCATCACGTTAGCGGTCGTCTTTCCGTACACTTCTAGTGTATGGAGGCGACAATCGAGCGGCGACGTTTCGGCTGGTTCAGACGCGACGCCGAGGAGCGTGCCCTGACGCGGGAGACGGTTCCCGCCGTGATGCTGGGCGGCTCGACCGTCGCCGGGGTGCCGGTCACGGCACAGACAGCGCTCCAGCTTGTGGACGTGCTCGCCTGCGTGCGTGTCCTCTCAGCGCGAGCGAGCCGACGAGCGAGGCGATCAGGTTCGCTTGCGTCGTCGCCGGAGCCGGACGCTGGAGCAGGTCGGAGAGACGGCCCTCGGCCCGTCTGCGGCCCCTGTGAGGAGCGGCGGTAGGCGATCAGCGGGAGCGTGCACGCGGTCTCGGCGAGGACGGCGAGATCGAGCAGCTTGGGATCCTCCCCGCCGAGCGCGTCAGGGTCGAGATCAAGAGCGGGTTGCCGCTCTACACGCTCACCCATGACAGCGGGCGGGAGACGACGCACTCGACGAGCGACGTAATCCACCTCAAAGGGCTGAGCTTGGACGGGGTGATGGGGCTCTCGCCGATCGCGCAGGCGCGGGAGGCGCTCGGACTCGCACGTGCGCTCTCCGATCACGCGAGCGCGCTCGTCGGGAACGACAGCGCCCCGCTCGGCGTCCTCACCGTCCCCGTCGGCCCGACGCAGGAAGACATCATGGAGAACTTGCGGGCGGGGTTCGAGGCGAGGCATCGGGGCGCGAAGAACGCGGGCCGGGTCGCGGTGCTCTCAGGCGAGATCACCTTCAGCCCGATCTCGCTGAGTCCCCATGACGCCGAGTTCGTCGCGCAACGGAAGCTCTCCACGCAGGAGATCTGCCGCCTCTTCCGGGTGCCGCCGCACCTCGTCGCAGCCGAGGGCGGGTCGAGCATGACCTACTCAAATCTGGAGACGGAGGGCGCGTACTTTCTCACGTTTTCGCTCGCGCCGTGGCTGACGGTGATCGAGCAGGCGCTAAGCGCCGACGCCGACCTCTGTCCGTCCGGCGTCTACGTCGAGTTCCTCGTGGACGGGCTGCTGCGGACGGACGCGAAGACGCGGGCGCAGGTCTACGCGACTGCGCTCGACCCGCTTACCGGCTGGCTGACGCGGGCCGAGGTGCGCCGCTTGGAGAACCTCGACGCCGAGCGCGAGACGGTGGCGGCGGCGTGACGAGTGGCCGAGCTACCGCCCTTCATGCAGAGGGTGAAGGACCACCTCGTCCGCGAGCGTGGGATGCCCGCTCCGAAAGCCGAGGCGGTCGCGATCCAGAGCGCGCGGAAGATGTGCAGCGACCCGGACGGCTCGAACTGGAAAGGCGTCCAGGACGTGAACGCGGGCTCGCGGGCGGAGGCGTGCGCGGCGGTAGCCGAGTGGGATCGTCGCAAGACGCAGCCCGAGCCCGAGCCGGACGTTCCGGAGCCGGTCTCGGAGGAGCCGTGGGACGGCTCGCCCTCCCGCTTCACAGACGCCGAGTGGACTCGATCGTGTGCGCTCGACCTCGGCCCGGAGCTCACGAGCATCAAGGAACGCTACTCCCTGCCGATCCGGGAGCCGGACGGAACACTGAACCGCAGCGCCGTCCACGCGGCGGCCTCGCTGCTCGCACGGATCACGGCTGCGAGCGTGGCGGTGATCGCGGCGGCTGCACGGCTCCTGCTCGCGGCGTTCCGGGCGCTCAGGGACGACCCGCCGGAGAGCCTGCGACGGCTCGCCCGGAGATCCGAGAGACGAACGGGAGAGGCTGAGATGAGCGAGCTTGAGCAGCGCACGATCGACGTAGACGTGAACGATCTCGACGTGCGGGGACGCACCCTGCACGGCTTCGCCGCGGTCTACGGGGTGCTCTCGCATGACCTCGGAGGCTTCAAGGAGAAGATCGCGCCCGGCGCGTTCGCGGATGTCTTGAGCGCTGACGTGCGCTGCCTCGTCAACCACGACCCGAACCAGGTGCTGGGCCGGACGCGTTCGGGGACGCTCCGGCTCCATGACGAGGAACGCGGCCTCCGCTTCGAGTGCGACCTTCCCAACTCGCCTTTGGGCGACAACGTCCGGGAGGCCGTCAAGCGCGGCGACGTGGACGGTGCCTCGTTCCGGTTCAAGTGCGCCGACGAGGACTGGGACGGCGAGGTGCGCACCGTCACGAAGGTCGGGGAGCTTCACGACGTGACCGTCGCCACCTACGGCGCATACCCGGACGCGAGCATCGAGCTTCGCACCCGCCCCATCATCGAAACCGAGGAGGAACCTGAAGTGAAGACCGAAGCCCGCACGACGCAGGGCGGCGGGCTGACGGTCGAGGATCGCAGCGCCGCACCCGAGAATCAGGACATCGAGGTGCGCGTCCTCGACGCGATCCTCAGCGTCCGCAAGGGGGAGTCTCGTTCGCTGACGACGACGAGCGCCGGGCCGCTGACGCCGCCCGAGCTTTCCGTCTACGTCTTCGACCGGATGCGGCCCGCGAGCGTGCTACTGCGCGCAGGTGTGCGGGTGATCACGACCGACCGGGACTCGATCCAGTGGCCGCAGATTGTGAGCGATGTGACCCCCGGCTGGGTCTCGGAGGCTCAGGCGATCACGCCGAGCGACCCGACGTTCGCGACGCTGACCGCGACGCCCCGGAAGCTCGCCGCGCTCGTTCAGTTCTCAAACGAGGTGATCGACGATTCCCACCCGGACATCGTCGATCTGATCCGCCGTCACGTCTCGAAGATCCTCGCGCTCCGGCTCGACCTCGCGGCCTTCGAGGGCACGGGTGTCGCACCCGAGATCCGAGGAGTCCGCGCGACCCCCGGCATCCAAGAGATCGTCGCGGGAGCGAACGGGGCGGCGCTGACGCTCGACATGGTCGCGGACGCGCTCGGGCTGCTGGAGGCGGCGAACGTCCCCGGCCCGCATGTCGTGGTGCTGCCGCCGCGTAACTGGTCGGCAATCCGGAAGCTGAAGGACACGACGAACGCGCCGCTACTGACGGAGTTCCCGAGCGACGACGCTCCGCCCCGGATCTTCGGCGCACGCGTCCTCGTCAGCGGCCAGCTCAGCCTCGCCGAGACGCAGGGAACGAGCAACCTCACGAACTCCGTTTACGTGTTCGCGCCGAGCGAGCTTGTGCTCGTCCGCCGCCAGGACGCCGAGCTGGAGCTCGATCGTTCGCGTCTCTTCAACTCGGATCAGAGCGAGCTGAGAGGGAAGCTGCGCGCCGATCTGCTCATCCCAAACCCGGCCGCCATCGTCCGAATCCGTGGAGCCCTCTAATGCCGCAGAAGAAAAGCGATTCGACCGTCGCCGTCCGCGTTCGCCCCGGACGGATCCTCCGCACCCATCCCCGGCACGTCGATGGGCTTCGCGCCCCGGACGCGGAGACGCTGGCCGCGACCGGCGGGATCGACGGGCCGGAGACGATCCATCGGGAGGGCGAGAGCGTCGAGCTGCCCGCCGAGGCCGTCGAGGAGCTGGTGCGGGCGGGCGTCGTCGAGCGCGTCTGATGGCCGCCTACGCCTCAAGGCAGGAGCTGCAGGACTACCTCTCGGGCAACCCGGTCGCGCAGCTTCCCGACGAGCCCGAGGTCGAGCGGTTGCTGGAGCGCGCCCAACGCGCCGTCGATCGCGTCCTCGGCCGCTGGCCGCTCCTCTCGACCGCGCTGAAGCTCGACCCTGGATCGCTCGACCTCGTCCAGCGCGCGGCGCTCAGTCGCGCTACCTGTGCGGCTTGCGAGCACATCCTCTCGCTCGACGCCGAGTTCTGGTCGGGCGACGATGACTACCTTCCGAACGAGGTGTCGATCCTCCGCCGAGCGCAGCGGGTCAGCCCGAGGATGATGGAGGAGCTTGCCGGGCACGGGCTGATCCGGCGCTCCGGCACCGTTACCACGATCTTGAGCGCCGCGCCTTCGGAGGCCGTGGCCGCTCTGGGCGAGGCGTGATGGATCGCGCGGGCCAGGTCCGCCCGGCACGGCCCGCGCGAAGCCTCGCCGAGGTGCTCGTCTACTGCCAGCACGAGGGCTTCGAGTTCGGGATGGCCTGGTATCTCGCCTGCGGCTATGTGCCTCTTGCGGACGGCGAGGAAGGGGACCGCTGGGCCGAGTTGATCGGGCGCTACAAGCCCGCGTGGGAGGAGCAGTGGAATGCGGGGAGTCTCCCGCAGATGGCGAGCGTGCTCGCCGCCGCGCTGGAACGAATCGAGAAGAACGAGCGCCCGGCGGAGTGACCTGCGAGGAGCGTGATCGGCTGCGGCTGCTGATCGACCATCGCCGTCGCGAGCTATGCGAGATCGACTCGGCAAAGCCTTCCCGGAAGCCGCCTCGGCGGTCAGACCGCCGCACCCATGCGGACACGCTGTGGGAGGCGTTCCGGCGGCTCGGCACCGCGACTCAGGCGGACGCTGCGAGGGAGGCGAGGATCGACTCCGGCTCGGCGTCGTCGGCGGTGCGGCGGCTGCTCGCCGACAACCTCATTCGGCCGACCGGACGAGTGCTGGGACGTCCAGAGAGTTCTCCGTGTCGCGTGGGCCTCTCGTGGTATCGTGATTTCGTAATACGACTAGCAGGAGGCGTCTTTGGGATCTAGTCCGATGAAGGTTGTTCCCGTGCGGATGAAGGACGAGGAGATCGCGGCGCTGACGGGGTGGGCGCGGCTGCATAGCCGCAACGTCAGCAGCGAGATCCGGCTCGCTGTCCGTGTGCTGCTGCGGATGCACATGCTTCATCACCTCGAAACCCCGGAAGGGCGCGCCGACGTGAAGCAGCAGGGTCTCGATCCGCGAACTGAGAAGGCGTGGCTTCAGGAGGATCTCAAGAGGCTGACGGAGGAAGCGTTCGCTCCCGCAGCCCCTGAGCCGCCGCATCCGTTCACGAGCATCCGTCAGCCCGAGAAGGCCCTGAACTAGCACGAAGCCGCCCGGCAAAGGCGGCTTCGCGGAACACACACACAAGCGCACCCCAACAGGAGGAGCACTCAGATGAGCAGCAGTTTACAGGAAGGTCACGACGAGACTCAGGCCGATCGAATGGTCGTCGTGATCTACGCCGCGAAGTCCGACGAGGATAAGCACGGCTCGATCCCGGATCAGCTTCGCGACTGTCGCCAGAAGGCGTCTGCGCAGGGCTGGGAGGTGCTCGCGGAGCGGACCGACGAGGCGTTCTCGGCGTACAAGGGGAATCGAGGGCCAGGTCTTGAGGACGCGAAGCGGCTCGCTGCCGAAGCGGCGGTCTCACGCGGCCACGCCGTCCTACTTGCGCAGCACTCGGATCGGTTCGCACGGGGGCCCGGGGATGCACCCGGTGCGGCTGACCATCTCGCGGAAGTCCTGTTCTGGGCGCTCCGCCGCAATGTCGAGCTTCGCTCGGTCGAGGACGACGACAGCTTGACGAATCCGCTGCTCGCCTTCGTGATGGGCCAGCGCAACTACGAGGACTCACGGCGTAAGAGCACAGCCGTGAAGGGCGGCCTGCGACGGCGTGCCGAGAGAGGGATGGCGTCGGGCGGGCCTCGTGCGTATGGCTATCGGCAACGCGACGTGACGCCGGAGGGACGGCCGACCGGCCCGCTCGTACCGAATCCCCCAGAGGACGTGGTCGTCTGCCGGATCTTCGAGGAGTACGTCGCCGGGCTCGCCTATGGAGGCATCGCGAGGCGTCTGAACGTCGAGGGCATCCGTACCCGTAATGGGAAGCTCTGGGCGACCCGGACGGTCCAGCGGGTGATCGACAACCCGATCTACGCCGGTCGGCTACGGCTGAACGGCACCGTCCACGAGGGGACGCATCCGCCGCTCATCTCGGAGGCGCTCTGGCAGGACGCGAGACGCCTCCGCGCAGCGCGTACCACCGCAAGCCAGCCTCCACGCCGAAGGCCGACCCGGCATTTCTTCACGGACGGCCTTCTGCGCTGCCACTGCGGCCATGCGCTGCGGCCTCGCTCCCACAAGCGAGGCAACACCGCATCAGATCGTTACCAGTGTTTTGGTCGCGAGTTGTACGGAGTGGAGTTCTGCCCGCAGACTCCCATCCCCCGCCCCGCGATCGACGATGCCTTCGCCGACTATTTCACGACGCTCGTGGTCGATGTGGAGGCGACCGGGCAGGCGGTGTCCGGGGAGATCGCTCGCAGGGTCGCGGAGTGCCTCGCGTTCCGTGAGGAGGCCGAGCGAGAGGTGATGCGGATCGACGGACACCTCGGCAAGATCGAGGCCGACTACCTGTCCGAGGCGCTGCCACCCGAACGCTACAGCGACCTTCACGATCGTCACAGCGCGGATCGTGTCGCCGCCCTGGCGAACGTCGAACGGCTCCGAGCGCACGAGCAGGAGATCGAGCAGCAGGTCTCCATGCTCGACGGAGAGGAGATCGTGCTGCGTCGGCTGGCCGCGATCCGGGAGGCCGTCGCCGACGCCGTCAATAACGAAGGCGAGATCGACGCGGTACGCGCCCGGCTGCACATCGTGTTCTCGCACTTCACGCTCCACAACCTTGCGCTTGCATCTCCGATGAGTCCTTCCTACTGGCAGCCCGAGCTACTCGTCGCCGGGCACGGCGGCCTCTACCTGGAGCCGCACCCGCGCCCGGAGTTCATCGCCGACGCCGACAAGAGCGTGACGTTCCCCATGTTGCACCGTGTGCCGCTCAGCCATGCGGCAAACAATCTGACACTCACCCACGCGAGACCGAGAGCCGCGGCCGGGGCAAGGGGCGAGAGCAGGGCGCCGAGCAGCGCCAACCCGAGCAACGGCCCGATCGCCAGCGTCACGAGCGCGTTCGCGAGCAGCGAATACACCTGGATGGAGCCGAACTGGAGCCACAGAATCGGCGCGGTTGCCACCCCGCACGCGATCGAGATCGCGAGCGCCTCGCGGAGCCAGCGGGGAAGCGGATACCCCTCGAGAACGAGATTCAGGCGCGGCACGAGCAGGAAGATCGATGCCACGGCTGCGAACGAGAGCTGGAACCCCGGCTCGAAGACGGTCGCCGGCGTCCACGCGAGCAGGGTCGCGGCACCGAGCGCCATGAAATGCCAGCGGTCGCGTGGACGCGAGACGAGCCACGCGAGCGAGGCGAGGACGCCGGCGACCCCGGCCCGGACGACCGACGGCTGCCAGCCGACCGCGAGTACGTAGGCAACGACCACGCCGATCGCCACAGCCTCGGCGGGGAGCCGCGAGATGCCGAGGAGCCATGCGAGCACCAGCACAGCCGCGGCCAGGAAAGCGACGTTCTGGCCGGAGACGGCCAAGAGGTGGTACAGGCCGGCGGCCTTGAAACTGTCTTGCAGCTCGTCGGAGAGGCCTTCGTCCTCGCCCAGCACGATGCCCGCGAGCACCGCACGACGTTCGCCCTCCAGGCCGGGCGCGATCGAGCGAGCCACGTGGGTACGGAGCCGGTCGGACAGCCCACCGAGCCCGCCACGGCGTCCGACGACGTGCCAGTCCGAGCCACGGACGATCGCGTGCACGCCGCGGCGCGCGAGCCAACCGCTCTCGTCGAAACCGTTCTCGGAACGGCGAGGGGCGACGAGGGTAGCCCGGAAGGCTAGGATGGCGCCCTGCGGCGGCGAGCGGCCGAGCGGCAGCTCCAGCAGCACGGGCTCGTGGAGGCGTGCTCCCGCGAAGCGGCGGACGTCTGCCGGCATGCGCAGCGCGAACATCGTGCGCCGCACGGGTCCGGTTACCGCCGCTTCGACATCGCCGGAGCGGCCCACATACGAGCGGAGGACGCTCTGATCCAGAACGTCGAGCCGCGCGCTTCCCCACCACCAGCCCGCGACGAGCAGCGCTACCACCGACGCAGGTACGCGGGCACGAGGAGCCGCGAGCGACGCCGCGAGGAGGAGCCCGACTCCCGCCAGCGCCGCGTCGGCAAGCCGCAGTGCGTTCGAGAGCATCAGCCCCAGGCAGGCCGCGACCACGAGCGCCGTCGGCCAGACGCGCTCGATCACGGTCCCACCAGATCTCGTAGCTGATCGATCCGGACGGGACCGATGCCCGGGATCGCATCCAGGTCGTCCACCGAGCCGAAGCCGCCGTGGGCGACGCGATAGTCGACGATCTTCTGTGCGGTGACGGGGCCGACGCCGGGCAACTCGTCGAGCTCCGCAACGTCCGCAGCGTTCAGGCTGACGCGCAGCGGGGCGAGCTTCGCCGCCCCTGTCGCTTCACCCGCCGC
>Ga0136612_10001310_pt1 | contig 10502 bp, 9 predicted proteins | sample AntDryUQ224A2306_2_FD_106644 | JGI IMG/M metagenome (GOLD analysis project Ga0136612, IMG submission 106644) | Polar desert sand microbial communities from Dry Valleys, Antarctica - metaG UQ224A (23.06) | ecosystem: Environmental > Terrestrial > Soil > Desert | place: Antarctica: Dry Valley...
ACCGCTCCAGCCTCGCGTATTGCGGACCCGCGCCTGACGTCGCACCGTTGAGTCGGCCTCCCCGCCCAATCAACCCACCAAAGCCCGATTCGTCCCATGCCGAAGTACTCACCGGGCAGTGTCATCGTCCTCGTCGGCACCCTGAAGGGCGCGTTCATCCTGTCCTCGGATGCCAACCGGCGACAGTGGAAGATCGACGGGCCGCACTTTCCAGGCGAGGCCGTGTACGCGGTGGCGCACGACCAGCGTGGCGGACGGAGCCGAACGTTCGTGGGGGTGAACAGCAATCACTGGGGCAGCACGATTCGCCTGAGCGACGACTTCGGGAGCACCTGGACCGGTCCGGAACGTCAAGCCGTTCGCTTTCCGGAAGCCTCGGGGCTGTCGCTCGCGCAGGTCTGGCAGATCACCCCGGGCCTGCCCGAGGAGCAGGACGTCATCTGGTGCGGCGTGGAACCGGCTGCGCTGTTCAAATCCGAGGACGCTGGCGAGAGCTGGGCACCGGTGCCCGGGCTCCTGAATCACGAGCATCGATCTCAGTGGATGCCCGGCGGCGGCGGCCTCTGCCTCCATACCATCGTCCTCGATCCGAAAAACGCGCGTCGCATGGCCGTCGCGATCTCCACCGCGGGGTTCTACCGTACCGACGATGGTGGAACGACCTGGCATCCCCGCAATACGGGCGTGCGCGCGGTGTACCTCCCCAACAGGTATCCCGAGTTCGGACAGTGCGTGCACAAGGTGGCGCACCATCCATCGCAACCCGAACGTCTCTTCCTCCAGAACCACTGGGGCCTCTACCGCAGCGACGACTGGGGCGACACATGGGTCGACATCGCCAACGGCGTACCCTCCGACTTCGGATTCGCGATGCATATGCATCCCCACGACCCTGATACCGTCTACATCGTGCCGATCAAGTCCGACGAGTTTCGCGTCGTGCCCGACGCGAAGCTTCGCGTGTACCGAACACGCAATGCGGGCGCGTCGTGGGAGCCTCTCATCGACGGGTTGCCGCAACAGGACGCATACGAGACCATCCTCCGTGATGCGCTCACGGCCGATAGCCACGATCCCGCCGGCGTGTACTTCGGCACTCGAAGCGGCAAGCTGTTCGCTTCAGCCAACGGCGGCGACCGCTGGACGGAAATCGCCGCGGCGCTGCCATCGATCTGCTGTGTGAAAGCGGCCGTCGTCGGTCCACACTGATCGCTCCGCTCACGTGTCCATCGCCGTCGTCGTGCCCAACGCACTCACGCCCTACACGAGGGGAGCCGGCACCCTGCGGGTGGACGCGCCGTGCGCCACTGTCGCCGACGCGCTGTCGGCCGTCGCCGCACGGTGGCCAGCCCTCACCGACCGCGTGCTCACGGAGCAGGGGGAACTCCGCCGGCACGTCAACGTCTTCGTAGGCGATGAAAGCATCCGGTTCCTCGACGGTCTCGACACTCCCGTCCTCGACGGCGCCACGATCATGATCGTGCCGGCCGTGAGCGGCGGGTGACGACGAGCATGACCTCTCCCATCGGACTGCCTGTCCTGTCGCCGGCAGAGGTGCAACGCTACAGCCGGCATCTCATCCTGCCGCAGGTCGAGCGCCCGGGACAGCAGCGCCTCAAGGCGGCCCGCGTGCTCGTCATCGGCGCAGGCGGGCTCGGCTCACCCGTCGCGCTCTACCTCGCCGCCGCGGGCATCGGGACTCTCGGCCTCGTCGACTTCGACGTCGTGGACGTCAGCAACCTCCAGCGACAGCTCCTGCACGGCACCAGCGACGTGGGACGACTCAAGCTCGATTCCGCGCGTGATCGACTGCACGACGTGAACCCGCATGTACACGTCGAGACCTACCCGACACGCCTCACTTCCGCGAACGCCCTCGAGATCATCGGAGACTACGACATCGTCGTCGACGGCACCGACAACTTCGCGACGCGCTATCTGACCAACGATGCGTGCGTGCTGCTCGGCAAACCGAACGTCTACGGGTCGATCTTTCGTTTCGAAGGGCAGGCGTCGGTGTTCTCAACCGTTGGTGGCCCCTGCTACCGCTGCCTCTTTCCCGAGCCCCCGCCGCCCGGCATGGTCCCGAGCTGCGCCGAGGGCGGAGTGCTTGGCGTGCTGCCGGGCATGATCGGCACCATCCAGGCGGCCGAAAGCCTCAAGCTCGCGCTCGGCACGGGCACCACGCTCGCCGGCAGACTGTTGCTCGTCGATGCACTCACGATGGAATTCCGCACAGTGAAGCTTCAAAAGGATCCGGCGTGCCCGGCATGCGGCACGCGCGTCATCACGGAGCTCATCGACTACGACGAATTCTGCGGATCAGCCGACGTCGCCATGATCGACGGGAGCGATGAGGTGAGGGAGATCACCCCCACCGAACTTGCGTCGCTCCTGCTCGACGGCGCGGACGTCGACCTGATCGATGTCCGCGAACCGCGCGAGTGGGAATTCGCCCACCTCGCCGGCGCGCGACTCATTCCGCTCGGCACACTCGGCGATGCGCTTCCCACACTCGACAGGTCGCGCCTGATCGTCGTCATGTGCCGGAGCGGCCAGCGCAGCGCCAGCGCCGTGCTGCAACTGCAGGCCGCGGGCTTCGCGCGTGTGAAGAACCTCGCGGGCGGCATCCTGCGCTGGAGTGACGACGTGGATCCGACGGTGCCGAAGTACTGAGCGACACCGTCGAATTTCCTATGCGTGCGACGCCCAGGACTTCTCGCCCGGCGCGTACGGAAGGCACGGGTCGAACCGGCCCGGTGACTCGACGTAGCGCATCGCCTTGGTGTAGCCGATCTCCGACGTGAAGTATCCGAGGAGCGTCAGTTCCTTCATCATGCGGAAGTAGTGCTTCGGCGGATCCTTCGTGATCGCCGCGGCGCCACTGCCATCGCCGCCGACCGCGTTCTCCTTCCGCTGATCGGGGAGACGCTTGTCAGCCTGGCCGTCGGCGGAGTCCGCGGCGGCTTTCTTTGCGTCGCGCTCCTTTGCAGCCTTGTAGCGACCGTCGGCATCGGCCTTCTGTTCCTTGTCCAGTCGCTCGAGCAGTGCGAGCCGCTGCTGCGGCGAGGCCTTCATGAACGAGAGCTTGTTCTCCTTCATGCTCTCCTCGTCCAGCTTCCGCATTCCGTCGCGGAAGTGCTGCTGATCGTCCGGGTCGTACGTATCGGTGACCATGAGCGCCATGAACGCGCCCACCTTGGCCGCCTTTGCTCCGGGCGTCTTCGTCTCGGGCAGGATGGTGTCCGCCACCTCGTCCAAGAACGCCACGTCTTCCGCCGAGAAGGTCGTGGCGCGCGCGAGTTCGGAGCGGTCGCGACATCCGGTCATGAGCGCTCCGCCTCCCACGAGCGCCATGCCGCCCAGCAGCGCCGTCACGCGGCGAATCGCTTCACGCCGGTCGATCATCGCGCTTTCGTCGCCGCGATCACCCGCGACGGATACTTCCGTGTCCGTTGGCATCGTCGTGTCGTCCGGTCAGAGGTTGCGGCGATTGAGCTCGTTCACCGCGAAATCCGCAGCGCGGGCCGTGAGCGCCATGTACGTGAGCGAAGGATTCTGGCACGCGGCCGATACCATGCACGAGCCGTCGGTGACGAACACGTTCGGTGCATCCCACACTTGATTGTGGCCGTTGAGCACGGACGTCTTGGGGTCGCGACCCATGCGGGCCGTCCCCATCTCGTGGATGCCCATGCCCGGGAAATATTCCGCGTCGTAGGTCGACACCTTCTTCATGCCGGTCTGCTCGAGCATGTCGGCCATGTCGGCGACCATGTCCTTGCGCATCAGGCGCTCGTTCTCGCCCGTCGCGCAATCGATGTTGAGCACCGGAAGACCCCACTTGTCCTTCTTCGTGGAATCGATCGAGATCTTGTTGGCGTGATTCGGCAGCATCTCGCCGAACGCCGTCGCGCCGATCGTCCAGGCTCCCGGCTGCGCCATCGTGTCCTTGAACGCGCCGCCCACGCCGAGCTCGGCCACCGCGCGCGACCACCCCTCGCGGCTCGCGCCACCCTGATAGCCGAAGCCGCGCAGGTAGTTTCGTGTGTCGCCGAACAGGTTGCGATAGCGCGGGATGTAGAACCCGGTCGGCCGGCCACCGAAGTAATACTTGTCGTCGAGCCCCTCCATCGTCCCGTTGGCGCCACACCGGAAGTGATGGTCCATCAGGTTGTGGCCCAGTTCTCCGGAGCTGCTGCCCAGGCCGCCCGGCCAGACGTCGGTGGCCGAGCGCATCAGCAGCCACGTCGAGTTCAGCGTCGAGGCGCAGACGAAGACGACCTTCGCCGAATAGTCGGTGGACTGCTCGCTGATGGCATCGATCACGCGAACGCCCGTCGCGCGTTTCTTGTCACGGTCGTACAGCACTTCGGTGACGATCGACCATGGCTTGAGAGTCAGCCGGCCGGTCTTGACCGCCGCCGGCAGCGTCGATGACTGCGTGCTGAAGTAGGCGCCGTACGGACAGCCGAGCCAGCAGGCATTCCGGTACTGGCAGGCGCCGCGTCCCTCGAGCGCCCTGGTTGCGTTGGCGGTGCGGCCCGGGATGATCAGCCGGCGGCCGCCGAACTTCGTCTTCAGGCGTCCGGCCACCAGCTCCTCGCCGCAGTTCAGCGGCATTGCCGGCTGAAACTGCCCGTCCGGCAGTTGCTCGAGTCCATCGCGCGATCCGGCGATGCCCGCGTGCCGCTCCACCTTGTCGTACCACGGCGCCAGTTCCGCGTAGCGGATCGGCCAGTCGATCGCCGTTCCATCCTTGGCGTTGGCGTCGAAATCGAACTCGCTCCAGCGGTAGCTCTGCCGGCCCCACATCAGCGATCGACCGCCCACCTGATATCCACGATACCAGTCGAATCGCTTCGTCTCGGTGTACGGCGACTCCTTGTCGTTCACCCAGAACGAGAGGTTCTTCTCGTTGAGCGGATAGTCCCGCTTCAACACCTGATACTCCTTCTCCATCGCCTTCGTGCGACCGCCACGGTGCAGATACTCCCAGGGCGCCTTCGTCGCATTCACGTAGTCCTTGATGTGCTCGACGTCTCGTCCGCGCTCGAGCATCAGGACCTTCAGCCCCTTTTCGGTCAGCTCCTTCGCGGCCCAGCCGCCGGAGATCCCGGACCCTACCACAATCGCATCGTACTCCGAAGCCTGCACCGTTGCCTCACTGCGTTGAAGGAACCGCGTGGACGCGAGGAACGCCGGCGGAGGCGTCCTCTATTGCATGACGCGAATATGTCCCTGCGTAGTCGAGTTGGCGAGTGGGGATGCGTTCACGCGACCGGCGAGCGAGATTCGCCCATGGCGCCGATGACCATTCCTCAGCTGTATCCCGATCTCGCCCGACTGCTGGCCGCATATTTCACCCTGGAGCGCACCCGCGACGGCGCGCGGTACCAGGATGCCGTGCTGGTCTTCGTGCTCACCGAAGCGCACGGCACCCTCCTTCAAACACTCAGCGACGCGCGGGCCATTCTCGCGAGCGAGACGGACCTCCGGGCCTTCGAGGCGTACCTCGTGGAGACGGGCTTCGAGTTCGGTCAGCTCGGGCACGGCGTGACGGCGCGCGACTGGTTGTCTGACGTCGTCATGCTGATCGCGTCGTCGGTCTGACGCGCTACTTCGCGAACGCCGCGCGATCCAGCCCGGGCACGATTCGCAGCGCATTACCGTGGTACACCTTGCGGAGCACGGAGTCGGGAAGACCCAGTCCGTACATGCCCCAGAACGCGTGGCGTCGGCGATACCAGGGGAAATACTCGTCGCTCGTCTCGAAGATCCGGAAATACACGGCGAATTCGTCCGGGCCACCGAACGTATCCTTGCCCATCAGGATGCGATCCTGATACTTCAGGAAGAACGCACGGCCCGCGCGTGGTTGCCGGCCGATCTCGTACAACGCGGCCGCGACCTCGACGTTCATGTTCGGGATGCTGTCCAGCGTTCGCCCGAGCCGGCCGAGGTCCTGCCCGAGCCACGAGAGATGCGCGCTGATGAACGTCGTCTTTGCATGGCGCTTGAACATCCGATGCTGCTCGGCGATCAGCGAATCGAACGGCGGATACTTGTCCGCCGGTCGCGTCCGACCTGGAAACTGCGTGAGCTCCAGGTACCGCTCGTTGGTCTTGTCCACCGGGAGAAAGAACGCTGCCGGCTCGGCGGTGTGAATCAGCACGGGAATCCGCAACGCGCCCGCCTTTTCCCAAATCGCGCCGAGGCGCGGGTCGTCCGTGCGCACGCGTGTGCCGTCCGTCCAGAAGGTGTCCATGCCAAGATTCTTGAACACCTTCAGACCCGCGGCGCCACCCTCCTTCACGTCACGCTCGAGCTGGGCCGCAGCGTCGGTCGCGAAGCCGGGCTCGTTCACCTTTGACCAGTCGACGTTCGCGAACACCACGAAGCGCCCCGGGTACTTCGCGCGCGCGTTGCTCACCTGCGCCTTGAGCCGCTCGCCCGATCCACCGCTGAGATTGACGAGCGTGCGCAACCCCATGCGGTCCATCTGCGCCACCAGCGCGCCAAGCGCGGCGTCGTCCATCGCGAGATTCTGGTGCCCGTGAATGTCGACGAAGGGAAACTTCGCACGCGCCACCGGATGCTCGTCGACCCTGAGCATGGACGTCGGCTCGTAGTCCTCGAGCGTCATCGACGGAGGACGCTGCTGCTCGTTGCGGCGCACCTGCGCATGCGCGGCGAGCACGGGGGAGAGCAGGGCGGCGACCACGAGCGTGACGGCGAGGCGTGAGGCGAGGATGCGCATGACGGAGCGGGAGGGAGATGACGGTGCCGAGCGTCGGAATTATCGAGGCGGATGACCGGAGAGCAAGGGCGGAGCGCTCGCGGCGTCGGACGGAGCCCGCGCCGTTCGCCGCCGCACCGGTCTGCCAATTGCTCCACAACGTGCCAGCCGTAATCAATGGATCTCCTTCTCACGCACTCCGAGATAGCTGAATGCATCCGACTCGCGCGACATTGCTCATCACTCTGTGCGTCAGCGCCGCAAGCGCTGCATGCACGCCACGCACGGCGGAGTCGACGTCCGGCACGTCCACCACCGTGCCCCTTGGCGGACCATCCACCGACAACGCGTGCGCGCCGCTCGAAAGCCGCGCGGCGAACGCGCCGAGCCAGCGGCCCGCCTTTGCTGGCCAGACGCGCGCTTGCGCCGCAGAGTCCGTCGCTGCCTACGACGTCGCCGTCGTGGCCACCGGCATCGCGAAGCCGTGGGCCGTGGAGCCGCTCGCCAGCGGTGATTTTCTCGTGACCGAGAAGGGTGGCCAGCTCCGTATCGTCTCCGCCACCGGCACCATCGGCGCTCCCATCACTGGCCTGCCCGCCATCGACTCCCGCGGTCAGGGTGGCCTCCTCGACGTGGCGTTGAGCCCGGGCTTCGACACCGATCGCACCGTGTTCTGGAGCTTCAGCGAGCCGCGCGATGGGGGGAACGGCACGAGCATCGCCCGGGGCGTCCTCTCGGAAGACCGTCGCTCGCTCGGCGACGTCCGCGTCATCTTCCGCGTGCTGCCCGCGTACGCCAACAACTTGCATTTCGGGTCGCGGCTCGCCTTCGGGCCGGACGGCATGCTGTACGCCACCTTCGGCGAACGCTCGGACAACGAGACACGACCCTACGCGCAGCGGCTCGACAGCCACCTCGGCAAGATCGTGCGAATCCGGCCTGACGGATCGGTGCCGACCGACAATCCATTCATCGGTCAAGGCAACGCGCGGCCCGAGATCTGGTCGGTGGGCCACCGGAACATCCAGGCAGCGGCGTTCGACGCGAACGGGCAGTTGTGGGAGATCGAGCACGGCACGCGCGGTGGCGACGAGCTGAATCGGATCGAGAAGGGCAAGAACTACGGATGGGCCGAGGTCGGTTACGGCGTGGAGTACTCCGGTAGTCCGCTGCCCGGCCCGACCGCTCGCGCCGGCACCGAACAACCGGTCTACTACTGGGACCCGGTGATCGCGCCGTCGGGCGCCCAGTTCTATACGGGGGACGCGTTCCCCGCGTGGCGCGGCAACCTGTTCATCGGCGCGCTCAGGGAACAGCGTCTCGTGCGCCTGTCCATCCAGAACGGGCGCGTCACCAGTGAGGAGCACCTCCTCGCCGATCGCCGGCGCCGCATCCGCGATGTGAAGCAGGGACCGGACGGGGCGCTGTACGTCGTGACCGACGATGCCAGTGGCGAGTTGTGGAGGATTTCCCCGCGGCGATGAACATGTCAGTCCGTGTCGCGGCAGTCCTCATTGCGTGCCTGGCGTGCAGCGCGCCGGCGCAGTCGTCCGGCGCGCGCACGTACGTCAACCCGATCGACATCGACTACAAGTACAACTGGGAAGGGCTGAACCAGGGGGTGTCGTACCGCTCGGGCGCCGATCCCGTGATCGTCAACCACCAGGGAGCGTACTATCTGTTCTCCACGGTGTCGGGCGGCTACTGGCGCTCGACGGACCTGGTCCGGTGGCGGTTCGTGACGCCCAGCCGGTGGCCGTTCGAAGACAACGTCGCCCCGGCGGCACTGTCGTTCGGCGACACGCTGCTCCTCATGCAGTCGGCCACGGCGCCGCGCCCGCTCCTCTACTCCACGGATCCTGCGCAGGGTCGCCTCGAGTTCTACAACAGGATCCTGCCGCCGCTTCCGTACGCTGTCGCGCAAGGGAGCGAGCGTCAGGGTGAGCTGGTGCCGCGCGATTCGATCCAGCCCGGCCCGTGGGATCCGGCGCTCTTCCGCGACGACGACGGCCGAACGTTCCTGTACTGGGGATCGTCGAATGTCTATCCGCTCTACGGCATCGAGCTCGATCCCGCGCGGCGACTCGCCTACCGCGCGGGCGCTCGTCCCGCGAAGCTGCTGACGCTGCACCCCGAACAGCATGGCTGGGAGCGGTTCGGGCAGGACCACCGCGACACGATTCGACCCTATGTCGAAGGCGCGTGGATGACGAAGCACGCCGGCCGCTACTACCTGCAGTACGGGGCACCAGGCACCGAGTTCAACGCATACGCCACCGGCACCTATGTCGGTGACTCGCCCCTGGGACCGTTCACCTACGCGCCATACAATCCGGTGTCCTACAAGCCGGGTGGCTTCGTCACGGGCGCCGGACACGGCAACACCTTTCAGGACCTCCTCGGCAACTTCTGGAGCACGGGCACACCCTGGATCGGCGTGAACGGCAACTTCGAGCGGCGCATCGCGATGTTCCCCGCCGGCTTCGATACGGACGGTCACATGTTCGCCAGCACTCGCTTCGGCGACCTGCCGCACTTTGCGCCCACGTCGCGATGGAAGAGCCCGGACGAGCTGTTCACCGGATGGATGCTGTTGTCCTATCGGAAGGCGATCATCGCGTCATCCGCCCGCGATTCGTTTCCCGCGTCGAACGTGACGGACGAGAATCCGCGCACGTTCTGGGTCGCGCGCGATACCGCGCCGGGTGCGACGCTGACGATCGACCTCGGCGGTGAGCGCGAACTTCGCGCGCTGCAGGTGAACTACGCCGACCACAAGGCGGCGATGTTCGTCAGCGACTCGAGCGTGTACACCCGGTTTCGCGTGCATGCCTCGCGTGATGGAAAACAATGGCGCGTGATCGCCGACCTCACCCGCGAACGACGCGATCGGCCGAACGCGTACATCGAACTTCCGCGACCGGTCCGGGCCCGTCATGTGCGATGGGAGCATCTGCACGCGAGCGCGCCGAACCTCGCGGTCAGCGACATTCGCGTGTTTGGCTCCGCCGGAGGGCCCGCGCCGTCGGTGCCTGCGGAGTTCTCGGTGCGTCGCGACGCGGACCCGCGCAATGCGCATGTCGCGTGGCGTCCCGTGCCGCGAGCCGTCGGGTACAATGTGCGGTGGGGCATCGCGCCGACGAAGCTCTATCAGACCTATCAGGTGTGGGCGGATCGCGAGCCACAACTCGAGATCCGCGCGCTCACGTCCGGCCAGGAATACTGGTTCGCCATCGAGACATTCGACGAAAGCGGCGTGTCGCCGCTCAGTGCGTCCGTCAAGGCCACACGTCCGGAGATGTAATTGGTGGTGCCTGCGGATCACGCGATCCGCAGGCACCACCGGCTGCGGGGCGCACTACATGCCGGCGATTTCCCGAGCCACCGCGGCCAGCTTCCGAACCCGCATCGCATCGCTCGATCTCTGCGCGTCCGCATCGAGCAGCGTCGCGAGCGTGGTCAGTGCCGTCCGTCGCTCCGCCACGCCCATTCCTTCGGCGCGGGCGAGCTCACCCCGCACTGCCGACACGCGCGTGCCCGAGAGCCCGTTCCCGCGCGCCAGTTGATCGATATACGCCCGCGCGAGCACGAAGCTCGCCGGCCACGAAGCCTTCGGCTGCGACTGCGCATTCAAGTACTCGAGCCGCACCAGCTTCGCCGCGTCGATCTCGTTCTGCGTCAGCAGGCCGCTCGGCTTCAGCGCGAACACGTCGAGGCCGCGCGACATCTCCGACGAGTAGATGTAGCCGTTGTACCAGTACGC
>Ga0136612_10001311_pt1 | contig 10494 bp, 4 predicted proteins | sample AntDryUQ224A2306_2_FD_106644 | JGI IMG/M metagenome (GOLD analysis project Ga0136612, IMG submission 106644) | Polar desert sand microbial communities from Dry Valleys, Antarctica - metaG UQ224A (23.06) | ecosystem: Environmental > Terrestrial > Soil > Desert | place: Antarctica: Dry Valley...
CACGAACGCCGGCTCGAAGTAGCCTCTCTGCCGGGTGCGCGCGGACTTTAGAACGTCGGAAAACACGTCCGTCAATCCTCCGCGGAACCACACGCCGAGCGGCACACCGAATCCCTGTTTCTTCCTATCGATGATCCCCGGCGGCAGCAGGGATCGGACGGCCTCCTTGAGGACGTGCTTCCGGCGCCCGTTCGCGATCTTGAGATGAGCCGGCAGCGTGGCCGCAAAGTCGATGACCCGGTTGTCGAGCAGCGGCACCCTCGATTCAATCGAATGCGCCATGCTCATCCGGTCAACTTTCGTCAGGACGTCTTCGGGCAGATATGTCTCGAAATCGAAGCGCATCATGCGGCTGTGCTGAGGCAGCGCCGCAAACCGCGTGAATTGCGCCCCGAGGCTGGCCTCCGCATCCCATCCTTCGAGCGCACCACGCACGCCCTCCGAGTAGAGCGCGTGCTTCTCGTCGGCCTGAAAGAAAGCCACGGAATCCAGGTATCGGCCGTTGTGGTCGCGCGAGACGTGCCTGAGGAAATTCTTGCCGCGGACACCGTGCGGGAGCAACGGCCACACCGCTCCCGCCAGCCGACGTCCCGCAGGGATGCTCAGACGGTCGAACTGGGTGACGCGCGGATGCGGGAGGTAGCGGTCGTAGCCGCCGAACAATTCATCCCCTCCATCGCCGGAGAGGACGACCGTCACGTGCCGTCGCGCGACTTCCGAGACATACCAGGTCGGGATGGCGGAGGAATCCGCAAACGGCTCGTCGAAGTGTCCGATGAGCCGATCCAGAATCGATAAGCCATCAGGGCGGACCACGAATTCGTGATGCTCGGTGCCGAAGTGCTTCGCGACAGTACGCGCGTGCTCGAGCTCGTCGAACTGTGGCTCGTCGAAGCCGATGGAAAATGTCTGCACGGGGTGCGATGAGGCCTCGGCCATCAGCCCGACAACCGCGCTGGAGTCCAGCCCACCGGACAGGAAGGCCCCGAGCGGAACGTCGCTGACCATGTGCGAGCGCACGGCGTCGGCAAGCAACCCTCGGAGGGTTCCTGCCGCCTCTTCAGCGGTGCCGGTAAAGGGCTCGTTCGCCGCAATCTCCCAGTACTTTGCCATCTCGGTACGGCCATCGCGCCAGCGAAGAAGATGCCCCGGGGGAAGCTTCCGGACATTCTTGAAGAGCGAGCGGTCGCGCGGTGCATACAGGAAAGACAGGTAGTGATCGAGCGCTTCCAGGTCGATTTCACGATCGACGACGCCGGCAGCGAGGAGCGATTTGATCTCCGATCCGAAGTACAGGCGGCCGTTGCGCTCGGCGAAGTGCAGTGGCTTGATGCCGGCGCGGTCGCGAACGAGCAACAGCGTGCGCCGCGGGCGATCCCACAGCCCGATGCCGAACATTCCACGCAACCGGCCGAATGCCGCCTCGCCCCACTGCTCGTACGCGTGCACGATCACCTCGGTGTCGCTCGACGTATAGAACGCGTGGCCGAACGCCTGCAGCTCGGACCGAAGCTCCCGGTAGTTGTAAATCTCCCCGTTGAAGACGACCCAGATCGATCGTGCTTCGTTGTGGATCGGCTGCTGGCCGGTCGACAGATCGATGATGCTGAGCCGCCGCATCCCGAGGCCCACCCCCGCCTCGACATGTATGCCTTCGTCGTCCGGGCCCCGGTGCCGGATAACTTCACACATTTGATGAACGAGCGCGAAATCCGCCTCGGAGCGCGCTCCCGCCCCGTCCTCGGAGCGGTCGCGTTCAGCAAATCCAGCTATGCCGCACATTTCCTGTGTCCCACCAGATCCAAATCCAAGAGGGCGGATGAAGGTCCGCCACCTGAGCTATGCACGGCTCACGCCAGCCCTGTGGCCGCGGCCTCCGTACCGAGAATGGTCAGGGGCGCCTCACCGCCGAGCTGGATGAAGGCGACACGGGCGTCGGTGGTTGCGAGTTGGCTGCCCCAGACCGCGCGGGGCGAGCCTCCGCCCCCGAAGTCCGGTGAGGTTTCGGTCGCCGCCATCACAATCGCCTGTTTCCCTTCCCACGACAGCCGAAAAACCGCGCCATGCCAGCGGGGTCCCGGCAGCCGGGTCACCGCCAGCCTGTCCACCGTAGCGGAGGGTTCGGCGCACGCGGAGGGAATGAACGTCGCAATCGAATCGGGCACCGCCGCCGTCGTTCGAGCACGCAGACAGAGCCCCTGCTCGCGCCTGCCGTAGACGGGCGAGTAGCCATCGAGTCCCTCGGCCGCGCCCGCCGACACCACCTCCAGTGTCGCGGTGCACGCTATCGATCGCACGTGCCCGTCGTGGTGGCGTAGTGCGATCCGGCCCGATTCGGGCAGCGGTTTCCAGTCCGGATGAATGTGCCAGAACAGCTCCGCGTTGACGTGCGTTCCCGGCGGACCCAGCAGATGATCGATGACAATCCATCCCACGCCGTGCACGGTCAACACGGCGCGCGCGTGCGCTGCGGGCTTGTACCCGTTGTGGATGCCCTCTGCGTAGTCAAACAGCGCCTGCGACTCCCACACGAGGCACCGCGCGTCCGCGCGCGATGCCCAGTGGAAAGGGCCCCGCGGCTCCGACTGGGGCCTCCCGTCGAGCACGACGGTGTTGTGCATGGCGGTCGAACGGAATCGATCGCGTTCAGTCGGGTCCATGGTGTAGGTCCACGTCCCCGCGTCCACAACGAACGGATGCCCTCCTGCGGTCAGCACGATCGAGAGCGCGTCTGCGTGCGCGTGGCCCGCATTCAGGTACCCAAGACACCCCGCGTCGAAAATCAGGTGGTTGCCGCCCGGAGACCGGGAGACGTAGTAGCCGCTGACCGGGAATGCCTGCGATCCAACCGCCGTCCGCGGAGTATCCGCGACTGCACTCCCGCAAAACCAGTACGCACTTTCCGGCGTGGTGTCGGTGGCCAGGGCCGGGGCGTTCAGAATTGCCGCCGCGCTGCACAGCGTATCCCGGCAATCCGACGCGTCGCTGCCGCAGACCGGAAATAGCTGCCCTCCATCATCGTCGCCGATCAGCGGCAGCCTTCCGGTATCGTCCGTGATCGCCCGCAGGTATCCCGCCTGTCGCCGAGCCGCGTCCTCGAACGACGACGCGGCGGGGTCGTGCGCGAGCCGCGCGACCAGCGTCGCGAGCAGATAAAAATCGGTGGAGTAGCGATGGTAGTGCGCCGACAATTCGGCGTGGCCACCGTCGGCGTTCACCTGTCGGTGGATTTCCTGTATCAGGACGCGGCGCCCCAGCGCGGCGCGGCGGCTGCTGCGGGCCAGCTCCGGCAGAGCGACGCCCGCAACATAGAGGGCGAGAGCTTCGCCCGACAGATGGGTGTTCGGGCTGAAGTACTGCGAGAGATTCTCCTCGATGTGGGTCAGCTGCCGGTCGACGCCGAGCAGGAGGTCGACCATCCAGGGAGGCGCGTGCGTCGTGTCCGAGCAGGCGGCTGGCGCAAAAAAGTGCAGCGCCCAGATCCAGGACAACGTGCGAAACCCGAGCTCGAGCATGCTGGCCCAGTTCACACCCTGGAGCGGCGGATTCGCCGCCATCCAGTGTTCGAGCTGCGCCACGAATGCATCGTAGTAGCGGCGATCTCCGGTCAGCTGATATGCGCGCCCCAAGGCAATCCAGTGCTGATGCCGATTGATCTCCCAGATGATCTTGTGGTCGCCGTATTGCGGATCGAGATATGGCACGACGGACCAGAAGGCCGGTGGCGGCTGACGTTCGTGCACCGGATCCCGGTGCCAATCGGGGGGAGTCCCGAAGGGAACATCCTCGTACCCGAGAATGTCGTAGCGGCCACGGAGCATCCTCTCAGCCCGGTCCATTGCGCTCGCCCGTGCGTCCGGGAACCGGCTCGAGACCGCTTCGGCGAGCGTTGGCAACGTCGCGGGGTTCAGGGGGAAACGCGAAGCGCGGGTCGCGAAATGACGGGCCAGGCTCCGGTGCGCCACGCCCCAGTCACCGTGCCGAAGGGCATGGCGGGCGCCGCTGATGTGGCCGTTTTCTGCAGGCCCCGCCAAAGCTGCCGCGAGCGTGTGCCGACGCCACCGCTCCGGACTGACAAGGGCGCGCAACCGGCCGGCGGATTTCCGCAGCTCACATGCGAGCCGGAAGCGCAGTTCCGTTGCATTTGCCTGGCGAAGTCGATCGAGGGATGGCACGTCAGCGTCGCGGAAAATGCGTGGCGTGCATCAGGCCTCCGTCGCCGCGCCGTCCGCCGCGCGGAAGGGAACCGAGGCAGCCATCCGGGTGTAGAGATCAACCCACCGCGCGCGCACCGCGGTCCATCGATACTGCTCGCAGCTGGCCCGCGCCGCGGCCGTCAATCTGGCCACCAGCAGACCGTCGGACAGAAGCGCCAGCATCCGGGCTGCGGCAGCCTCGTGATCGTCGCAGCCCACGAGCAGTCCATGGACCCCATCGGTCAGGATGGCCGGGACACCACCCGCATTCGTACTGACCACGGGGCAGCCGCTGGCAAATGCCTCCAGCACGGACGCGGGCATGTTGTCGATGTTGGGCGTCTGCAGGTAGATGTCCGCTTCCGCGTAGTAGCGCCAGATGTCCCCCGGAGGGACCCGTCCGGCGAATCGGACGTGTCGCAGGTCCAGTCCGGCGGCGAGCTGCCTGAGGCTCTCATCCTGCGAGCCTGCGCCAACCAGCGTGAACGTCGCCTCCGGGTAGCGGTTCTGCACGAGGCGGAAGGCACGCAGGGAGCAGGCCACGTTATAGAGGGGTTCGAAGTTCCGGGTCGAGAGAACATTCGGTCGCAGCGGGTCGCGGACGCGGAAAGCGAATCGCTCCACGTCGACGATGTTCGGAATGATTTCGGCGTCGATCCCATACTCCGCGAACACGTCTTTCAGGAATCGCGAGGGCACGGCATTCCGCTCCACCGCGCGCAGCGTTCGTCGAGCGATCGCAGAGCGCTTCAGGTGATCGGGAGCTTCGCCGCTGCGGTAGTTCATCACGACGGGCCGGCCGAACAGCCGCGCCACACTCACGGCAGGCAACGGCGCCAGCAGAAACGAGAAGTAAGACGCCGAAAAAACGTGGACCACGTCGGCGCGGCGGAGTTCCCGCAGGAGCAGTGGCAGATACGTCAGCTGCGTCGCGATCGTGCGAAGGTATTTAATCCCGAGGGCGAGGCGAAGCAATCCGGCGGGTACCGGATTGATCGGAACGAGCCACGCGTGGATGTCGGCATCCCCTTCCCAGGCGCGAACGAGCCGCTCTGCCTGGACCGCCTGGCCGCCCAGAATGCCCATGGACGGAGCGACGATCGCGACGTTCAGCCGTCGCGCCGTCTTCCTGTGAGTCGCGGAATCCACGGCCATCCTTCGAGCTTAGCTCTGCAAATAGCGCGCCCCGTGTTCGAACCAAGAGTGGGATCCGTGTAACTTTGCAGCCGTGTGTACGGAACCCGACCGTGTCGCCTGTCCAACCTTCCCTTGTCGGGACCACGTAACTCCAACGGTCACGACGTTTCCGGGAAGCGGCGATGTGGTCGACTCTTTGCGGCTCCCACGCCATCTGACTGTCCGGCTTACCATCCCGTCTGTTCCCGGAGCTTTTCGCCGACCTCTTCATATTATGACGACGACGTATGACCGCTCTCCTGTCAATAATCATCACCCCTTAAAACTCGGAACGTCGGTCCGACGCCAACATCGCCCACTGCACACTCTCCTGTTGGTTCTCGGGGCGTGCGTCAGCCTCGCAGCGGTTTCTGCATCTGCCCAGACGCTTTCGCCGTCCGATCCGGGTTTCTGGGTGGTCTTGCCGGACGGCGGGCGTGTACCCTATAACCATCCGCTGGCGGCGGATGATCGACGGCGCGTTCCCGCGCGGACCCCGACTGCGCCCGCGCCGTCACCATCAACCACTCTCAGCCCGGGGGATCCCGGGTTCTGGGTTGTGCTTCCAAATGGCGGAAGGGGCCCGTACAACCACCCGGACGCCGTGGGGGCCGGCGCTCGCCCCATAACGTCGGGCGGAAGCATCGCACCCGGAGAGCCGCTGCCAGAGCCGGCTTCGGCCCCTGGAGCTCCCAGCCCGGCCCTCATGCCGTCTGACCCCGGCTTCTGGGTCGTGCTGCCGAACGGCGGCATGGTCCCCTACAATCATCCCGAGGCGATCGCGGCCGCCAGGCCTCCCGAGGCGATCGCCCCCGCAGCCCGTCCGGCCCCTCGCCGCCTCAGCGCCCAGCCGGCCCCCGCGCCGGAGCCAGTGCCCAGCGTAAATGGCATCAGACTGCGCGTCCTGCACTGGAACCTGCATCACGGCGTCGGCACTGACGGCAGGTACGACATCAATCGGATCGCGTCCTGGATGGCCAGGATGGCGCCAGACGTCATCACGCTCAACGAGGTCGAGAAGAATACGTGGTGGGGGAGGGAGGATCAGCCAGCCCGTTACGAGACCCTGATGGAGCGGCTCACGGGCCGGGAGTGGCACGCGTTCTTCGTACAGGAACTCGGGGACTGGAATGCCAACGGCAAGGGGCACCTGATACTTTCAACTTTTCCATTCGCCTCGACGGCGCGCGAGGCCATCAGTTACAACCGGACTATTGGAGCCGCCGGCATCACGGTGAACGGTCGAACGATTAGCCTGCTGGTCACGCACCTGGATCCGGAATCTCACAGCCGCCGGCTCACGCAGGCGCGGGAGGTCGTCGCATGGGCGGGCACGCTTGCCGAGAACCGGATTCTGACTGGTGACATGAATGCCTGGCCGGATCAGACATCCATTGCGGAACTCACTCGCACATACCGGGACTCATGGACCGACGCTGGCTCGCGGGCGGTCCAGTTTTCGGGCCTGGCACCCGATGGGGCCACGAGAAAGGGCCGCATCGATTACATCTTCTATTCACGGGGCTCCGGCCATCTGGCCGTGCGGCGCTCCGAGGTCGTTGATACACGCGACAGCCGCAACGCGATGCCCTCCGACCATCGTCCCGTCGTCACGACCTTCGACGTTCGCTGAGTCGTCGGGTTGTAAGATTTTTGTACAGACGTCCTAGTTGAACCCCCATCGTTAGACGCTGAAGTAGGTGGCCGTCTCACTCTCCGACACCTCGAGCGTCCAAGCCTTTGCTCAAATCAAACCAAAAATCCTAGCCACGTGTAATTGCTTCATAAAGATGGGTTGCATTACGTTTACGCGCCTGAGTCGGCATTCCATGCGGTGTGCGGAAATGCCGCACTTTGTAGGTGGTCAGGAGATTTGCGACGCTCATGTGGCGGTTCGGTGTCGAAAATGAGCCGCGGTCCCCTCGCCGTGTTGGCAATCCTGTCGGAGGTTTCATGATCCGGGTCGAGCAGTGGAAATTCGCCGCGCGGCAAGCCGTTCTGGTGCTTCTCTTTGGCGCCGCCATCGCGGAGCCGGCCGTGGCGCAGAAGGTGACGTACTCGAAAGCCGGCGACGTCGTGCTGCACACAGGGACCGCCAGGACTCGCGTCGGAAGGTGGAGCGTCGAGGCCGACAAGACAGCGGCGGACGGCTTACTGATACGGAACCAGGACCGTGGAGGGGGGAAGATCCGCGTCGCCGCCTCGAAACCAGCGAACTACTTCGAGATGGTGTTCGACGCCGTGGCGGGGAAGCCATACCGCCTGTGGGTCCATGGCCGCGCCGACCGTGACCGCTGGGCGAACGACTCGGTGTTCGTGCAGTTTTCCGGCAGTGTGACGTTCAAGGGCCGTCCCTCCTACGGCATCGGGACGACCTCTGCCGCCGAAGTCAATCTCGAGGAGTGCCGCCACTGCGGGGTTTCCGGCTGGGAGTGGCAGGACAACGGCTACGGTGCGCGCTCGCTCGGCGCCCCGATCTACTTTGCGAGGTCGGGACGGCAGACGGTCCGCGTGCAGACCCGCGAAGACGGCCTGGCCATCGATCAGATTCTCCTGTCGCCGGCCGCATACCTCCACAAGAAGCCGGCAGAAACGCTCGACGGGGATCCAGTTCCGCCCTCCCCCGGTCCAGTTCCCGATCCCAGGCCCACGCCGAAGCCGCCCGAGCCAACGCCGGCGCCCGAGCCGGATCCGGAACCGCCCCCGGACGCGCCTCTCCCAGGCCCTGCTGGCACGAAGCTCCGCGTGTTGCACTGGAACCTCCACCACGGAGTCGGCACTGACGGGAGGTACGACATCGCGCGCATTGCATCCTGGATGGCGAAGATGAAGCCAGATGTCATCACGTTGAATGAGGTGGAAAAGCACACGGGTTGGGGCAACGAAAATCAACCCGCGCGCTACGAAGCACTGATGGAGCAGCTGACCGGCCGTCGATGGTATGGAGAGTTTTCGCAGGAGTTCGGCAACTGGTCGGCGAACGGCAAGGGGCACCTCATTCTCTCGACGTTTCCGTTTGAATCGACCGCGCGCGAGGAAATCAGCCACGCCCGGGTCATCGGCGCCGCAGGGATCAACGTGAACGGACGAACGGTCAGCCTGATCGTCACACACCTGGATCCGGAATCTCACGCGCGAAGACTCCGGCAGGCAAGGGAAGTGATCTCCTGGGCGTCCACCATCGCGGACAATCGGATTCTGACGGGGGACATGAACGCGTGGCCCGACCAGAGCTCGATCGCGGAGTTCAACCGGTACTACCGGGACTCCTGGTCAGACGCGAGTCACAAGGGAAAGGCGGCGCAGTTCTCAGGGCTGAATCCTCACGGAGCGACGAAGAAGGGCCGTATCGACTACATCTTCTACTCGAAGACGGCGAGTCACCTGACCGTACTGAGTTCGCAGGTGTACGACACACGCGACGCACGGCGTGCCATGGCGTCAGATCACCGGCCCGTCGTTACGACATTCCTGGTCCGCTGAAGTCACTCGGCGGCATCCGGTTGGTGCGAGTCGTTTCGCGCCTCCGGATGCCTTCTCACCCGCGACATCGCTCCCGCCCAACCTCGATTCCCATCCTCCAAACTGGTTTTCGATTTCCGACGCGCGTTCTGAGTGGTTACCTGCGTCCACATTCGCGACACTTCGGCCTGCTGTCTCACGCTGATACTGATGGGTATCAAGCTGACTGAATAGAATTGAGACGTAAAAATTTCAAGTAAACTCCTAAAATATTGGCTTTTTTGAACTTGAGTGTATTTGTTACAAACTGATGAGTTCTGCGCGGTTAACCTGATGAGTTCGAAATTAATGCGTGTCGGTAGAATACGTTTAAATCCTCGCGTTTCACTACTGGTCGCGTCTTTGCGCTGAAAAGAGCGGCCGACGGGTCTCCCCCCTAACGGTCTCAGAACAATCACGTGGATCGCCCGCCCGTCACCGGCCGGTGCTCTGCTCGCCCGACTTCACTACATAGAGGACAACGACGAAATGCACTTCAAAACGACGCTTCGCGCGGGGATGCATGCAGCTGCCGCTCTGGTACTCTCGGCCGGTGCTGCGGTTCAGGCCACCGCTCAAACGATTCAGCTCACCGACTCCAGCGCCACTGTCGTGCGCGGCGGGAGTTATGCGAGTACGAATCTGGCGTCGGACGTGCTGCTGAGCACCCGCGCGAGCAGTGACGCCACCTACACGCGACGCATTCTTCTGAAATTCGATACCCAGAACACGATCCCCGCCGATACGCCCATCGCGTCCGCCACGCTGACGGTGACGGTCAGTGGCGGCAACTCCGAGGCGCGCAGCGTCGCCGCGTATCGCATCAGCTCGGTGTACGACGAAGAGGCGGCCACCTGGGTCAAGCGCAACTCGACCACCGCCTGGAGCCAGAGCGGAGGCGACCTGGCCGAGCGGTACGGTTCCGCAACTGTCTCCAGCGTGTCGGGCAGCACTGTGGCGTTCAACGTCACGGCTCTGGTGCAGAGTGCGGTCACCGGCAGCTTCGGGTCTTCGCGCTATTCCAGGATCGCCTTGGTGGACACCGGATCGTCCACCAAGGACTCCTATAAGGAGTACTTCTCCGACGAGGCCGCTGACTCCTCCGTGCGTCCGCGCCTGACCGTCATTTATGGATCGGCGGCGCCCGCACCCCCTCCGGCTCCGACGCCAACGACTTCCGGCGAGACGAAGTTGCGTGTCCTCATGTGGAACATTCACCACGGCGTGGGCACCGACGGGAAGTACGACCTTGATCGCCTCGCCACCTGGATGGCGAAGATGACGCCCGACTTCATCATGCTGAACGAGGTGGAGAAGTACACGGGATGGGGCAACGAGGATCAGCCGGCGCGGTTCGAAGCGATGCTCGAAGCGAAGACCGGACGCCGGTGGTACAGGCACTTCGCCCAGGAATTCGGCAATTGGTCCTCCAGTGGCAAAGGCCACCTCATGCTGTCAGTGTATCCGCTGGAGTCAACGGGCTACGTCGAGATTACGCCGTCGGACGGTCTCAAGGGGGCCGGCGCCGCGTCGCAGGTACGTATCGTGGTGAACGGACGTACTATCAACTTCGTCCTGACCCATCTCGATCCAGAGTCGCAGGCGATGCGGCTGATTCAGG
>Ga0136612_10001313_pt1 | contig 10492 bp, 11 predicted proteins | sample AntDryUQ224A2306_2_FD_106644 | JGI IMG/M metagenome (GOLD analysis project Ga0136612, IMG submission 106644) | Polar desert sand microbial communities from Dry Valleys, Antarctica - metaG UQ224A (23.06) | ecosystem: Environmental > Terrestrial > Soil > Desert | place: Antarctica: Dry Valley...
CGTACCTCGCGCGCGGCCGCTATGCCGACCAGCTCGCGCGCTGGCTCGACCACTTTCCGCGCGAGCGGTTGCTCGTGCTCTCGAACGAGGAGCTCGCGGAGCGGCCGGCGGAGACGTACGCGCGTGTCCTCGAGTTCCTCGGCGCCCGGCCGCACCGGCTCGCGTCGTACCCGCGCGTCTACGACCGCGACTACCCGGCGATGCGACCGGAGACCAGACTGAAGCTCGCAGTCGCTTACGCCGAGCCGAACCGCCGCCTCTACGCGCTGCTCGGCCGAGACCTCGGCTGGGGATAGGTTTACGCCTTGCAGGGTCCCTCCTCGCTCTTCTCCTCTGCCTCGCTCTATGGCCGCAGCACACTGAGGGTGCTGCAGCGCCGCCGCCGGCTTGCGCCCGAGGAACGCCTCGTCTTCGTCACGGGCTGCCCCCGCTCGGGGACCACGTTCGTCGCCGGCGCCCTCGGCTCGCAGCCAGGATTCGTCGACTTGGGCGAGGTGCACCCGCTCAAGGCAGCGATCCCGACCCTCTCGCGGTTGGGGGAAGCGGAGGCCGCGGTGCGCCTGCGCCGAGTCCTCGACCGCGTGCGGCGGCTCGGCCTCGTGCGGCACCTGCGCGGAGTCGAGCAGACGCCGGAGACCGCTCACGTCCTGCCGGCGGCACTCGCCGCCTACCCGGAGGCGAAGGCGGTGCACGTCGTCCGCGACGGCCGCGACGTCGTCTGCTCGCTGCTCGAGCGTGGCTGGCTCAGCTCGGGTCGCGCAGGCGCCGACGACGCGCGACTCGCCTACGGCTCAGGGGCTCGATTCTGGGTCGAGCCCGAGCGCGTCGAGGAGTTCGAGCGGCTGAGCGACGCAGGGCGCGCCGCCTGGGCCTGGCGTCGCTACGTGCTGGCGGCGCGGGCGCGACCCGAGCGAACGATCGAGGTGCGGTACGAGGAGATCGCCGCCGACCCCGATGCCGTCGCCACCCGCGTCGCAGCGTTCCTGCATACCGAGCCGGAGCTGATCGCGCGCGGCTTCCGCGAGGTGCACAGCCGTTCGGTCGGCCGCTGGCGGCGGGAGCTCGACGAGGTGCAACTCGCCGAAATCGAGCGGGAGGCCGGTGGCCTCCTGCGCGAGCTCGGCTACTCCTGAGGTTAGAGCTCCGTGTGCCGCTCGGCGATGCACGCCCAGGCCCATCGCTCCGCGATCGGCAGCAGCGCGGCTGCGTTGCTGCCGCCTGCTTCGACCCGGATCTGGTGCACCGAGGCCTCGGTGTCGCGGTCGACGAGGAAGCGGTGCTCTGCCACGACCGTCACCGATTGCGCGTGGCCGAGCAGCTCGCGGGCGAGCGCCTCGATCTCGGCCGCGGTCGCCTCGCGCCCGGCAAAGATGCCGAAGTTGACCCGAACGTCGCCGTCGTCGGCCACGAACGCGATGGGAGCAGGATCCTGCATCTCTGTCGAATTCCCCCGCGAGCCGCAGGCTCTAACGCTCGCGCGGCTCCCAGCCAAACCGGCGGGCACCCACGATCGCCCCACCGATGCCCCAGGCCGAGACGACCGCGATCGCGAGTGGATCGTCCCAGATCGGCTCTCTCTCTAGATAGACGGCGTAGACGAGATCGATGAAGTACTTCAGGGGCAGGACGTTGGCGATCGCCTCCAGCACGGCGGGGTAGTCCCGGCTGCCGAAGGCGCCGGAGAGGAAGGCCATCGGCAGCAGGATCACGTTCAGGACGGCCGATGCGCCCTCGCCCGAGCGGATCAGGGCGGCCGAGCCGATGCCGAGGCCTGCGAACGCGACCACGCCGAGCACCACGAGCAGCAGGAGCGACCCGATCCGGTCGGGTAGGGCGGCGTCGTAAGCAAGGCGGCCGAGCGCGAAGAGCGTCAGCACCTGCAGTGAGAAGACGATCAGCGACGAGGTGAGGACGGCGCCGAGGTAGGTGACGGCCGGGAGCGGTGTCGCGCGCAGGCGCTTCAGGATTCCGTACTCCCGCCGGAGCACGAGCGAGATCGCGAGTCCCGCGAACGCCGTGTTGGCGGCGCCGTAGCCGATCATCCCTGCGAGCAGCACATCGCTGGCCGGGTAGTCGACGTTGCCGATCGTGATCTCGCCGTCGTAGAGCGAGCCGAGCAGGACGAAGAGAAGCACCGGGAAGATGAAGACGAAGACTGCCGACTCCCGGTTGCGCCAGAAGATCAGTTGCTCGGCCCGCAGCTGGTGCGCGAAGACCGTCACTCGTCCTCCATCAGCTCGAGGTAGACGTCCTCGAGCGTCGCGCGCCGCACCTCGAGCCCATCGAGCTCGCGACCCTCGGCGACGGCCTGTCCCGTCAGCTCGTGGAGAGTCCGCGTCAGCTCCCCGGTCTCGACGACGATCTGCTCGCCGTTTCTGCGGTAGCGGATCTCGGCGCGCCCGGAGGAGGCGATCAGCTCCTCGGGCCGGCCCATCTTGACGATCTCGCCGGCGCGGAGAACGGCGACGCGGTCGGCGAGCTGCTGCGCCTCGTCGAGGTAGTGCGTGGTCAGGAGGACGGTCTTGCCGAGCGCGCGGAGAGAGCGCACGAGCTCCCACGCGTTGCGTCGCGCTGCCGGGTCGAAGCCGGTCGTCGGCTCGTCGAGGAAGACGAGATCCGGGTCGCCGACGAGAGCGATCCCGAGGTCGAGCCGTCGTTTCTGGCCGCCGGAGAGCGTCTTCAACCGGGCATCGCGCTTCTGCGTCAGGCCGACGAGCTCGATCACCTCGTCCACCGCGCGTGGGTGCGGGTAGTAGCCCGCGAAGATCCGGTGCACCTCGCGCACCTTCAGGTTGGCCCACAGCTCCGAGGTCTGGAGCACCACGCCGATCAACCGGCGGAAGCTCGGCTCCATCCGCCCGGGGTCGAACCCCAGCACCTCCACGTCGCCGCCGTCACGCTGTCGATAGCCCTCGAGGATCTCGACCGTCGTCGTCTTACCCGCCCCGTTGGGGCCGAGCAGGCCGAACACCTCGCCGACGGCCACCTCGAAGCTGATACCGCGGACGGCCTCGATCTCACCATAGTTCTTGACGAGGCCGCGAACCGAGATCGCTGTCATCGCAGCTCGATCTCGACGGCGCCGGCGGGCGGGAAGTCGACGGTGCCCGCGCCGAGCTCCGACGCGATCTCGGAGCAATCGGGCTGGTGGCCGACGGCGACGACCGTCGCTCCCGCGTCCGCCACCGTCTCGAGCAGGCGGTCGACGCTGGCTCCGGGGGCGAGCCGCTCGTCGACGCGGAGCTCGGCTCCTGCCGCCTTCGCGATCACGGCTGCGGTCTCCCGCGCGCGCAGCAGCGGGCTCGAGACGACGGTGTCCGGGCGCGCCGCGGCAAGCCGCTCGCCCAGCTCGCGCGCCTGCTCGCGACCGCGCTGCGTGAGCGGACGCAGATCGTCGGGGTCCCCCGGCGCCGAGTGAGCGTGGCGCACGAGGAACAAGCGCATGGGGGGAGGATAAATACAGTGACGCCGTGCGATCATTTCGCTACGTCGTCGCCGACGTCTTCACCGACACAGCGCTCGCCGGGAACCAGCTCGCCGTGTTCACCGACGCGCGCGACCTGGACGAGCTCACGATGCAGCGTCTCGCGCTCGAGATCGGTTTCTCCGAGACGGTGTACGTGCTGCCGCCGCGGGAGGGCGGGAACGTGCGAATCCGGATCTTCACCCCGGTGACCGAGCTGCCCTTCGCCGGACACCCGGTTCTCGGGACGGCCTTCGTGCTCGGGGCGCCGCTCCAGCTCGGGACGATCGGGCTCGAGACGGGTCGCGGGATTGTGCCGGTCGAGCTCGAGCGGGACGAGTCGGGCCGCATCGTCTTCGGGCGGATGAGCCAGCCCGTGCCGACGGTCAAGGCCTTCGAGCAGGTCGACGGGCTCTTGGCCGCGCTCGGTGTCGACGGCTCGGAGCTTCCGGTCGAGGTGTACGACAACGGCGTGCGTCACGTGTATGTGCGGCTCGGAAGCGAGGACGAGGTCGCGGCGGTGGAGCCCGACCTCCGCCTGCTGACGGGCCACGGGCTCGTCGGCGTCAACGTCTTCGCCGGCTCGGGGACGCACTGGAAGACGCGGATGTTCTCGCCGCTCGACGGTGTCGGCGAGGACGCGGCGACCGGCTCCGCCGCGGGGCCCCTCGCGTGTCATCTGGCGCGGCACGGAGAGATCGCCTGGGGCGAGCAGATCGAGATCGCGCAGGGAGCCGAGATCGGCCGGCCCTCGACACTCTTCGCATGCGCCACGGGCTCCGGCGAGGCGATCGAGGCGGTCGAGGTAGGCGGCTCGGCCGTCACCGTGGCGCGCGGGGAGTTCAGGATCCCGTAGCAGCGGCTGCTCAGGCCCAGCGGACGGCCTCGATGTCGGGCAGCTCGGGGGCGAGGCTGCGCCAGAAGCGTCCGCCGTCCCGCGAGAGGTAGAGGCGGTTGCGGGCCGCGTAGAGCACCCGGTCCGGGTTCTCTGGGTCGATCGCGACGGCGAAGCCCGCCGGCAGCCCGCCGCCGGCCTCGCGCCAGGTGGAACCGGAGTCGCCCGAGACGAGCAGGGGTGGGCGACGGTCCACAACCGCGATCACCACGGCGCCGCAGGCCGATGCGCCGACAAGCCGCGGCAGTTGGAGGTCGACCGTCTCCGGCACGACGTCCACGGGGGTCTCGCCGAGCACGAGCTCGTCCTCGATGTCGATCGCCACCGCGCCCTCGACCGTGCGCACGAGCGCGATCAACGAGCTTGTGTCGCAGCGACACCTACTCGGGCCAGCTCGAGCATCCGGGCGGCCGTGGACGCTGCGTGTCGCGCTGCCGAGACCGGCCGGTGCCCGCAGGCGCGCGCCCACACGTAGGCGGCGAGGAATGCGTCGCCGGCGCCGGTCGGGTCGGGCTCGCCGTCGATCCTGCGCACGGGGATGCGCTCGCGCCGGCCGCCGGTCAAGAGGAGCGCACCGCGCGATCCCTGTGTCAGCAGGATCTCCGGGACGCCGAGCTCGATGAGGCGCTCCTCGCCGCCGAGCGCCTCAGCCTCGTCCTCGGCGACCTTGAGGATGGTCACGTGTCGGAGCACGTCCTCGTCGAAGCCAGCGTCGAGACGAACCAGGCCGGTGGCTGCGGCGCGAGTCAGCCCCTGGCCGTCGAGCGCCAGCCGCCGATCCCGCGCAAGGGTCGCCAGCACGTCGGGGGGGAAGTCGGCCCGCGTCAGCGAGCCCACCTGCACCCACTCCGCTCGTCCGACCGCCGCCACGTCCGCGAGCGACCACGGCTCACCCGTTGCGGTGATCTCGAGCGTCCGATCCTCGCCGCCGTAGCTGATCGTGAAGGCCGCGGTGCTGGCAGAGCGCACCCAGGACACCGGGACGCCGAGGGCGACCACCGGCGGGAGCAGCGTGCGGCGGTCGGCCTCGGAGCAGCGCGCAACGACGTTCGTTCGGCCGCCGAGGAGCCGCAGTGCCCGGGCGGCGTGGTAGGGCGCGCCGCCGACGCGCGGCGCGCCGCCGTCGACAACGTCGTGGGTGAGGTTGCCGATGACCGTGACTCCGCGCACTAGCGGATCCTAAGACAAGGCCGAAAAGATCAGCTTGCGCCGAGGATTTGCGTCGGCACCACGAGGAGTGAGCGCGATCGAACGAGACGATGTGGTGGCCATCATGTCGTCATTGATGGGACTGCATCTGAAGAACAGACATCATCCTGGACCTCCTCGGAGGAGACGATGAAGCCGAAGAAGAGGAAGCTTGACGCCGAGTTCTGGCGCCGTGACGCCGAGGTGAAGCGCATGCTCGAGGATCGCATCGCGTACCACAAGGCGAAGCTCGCACAGGAGCGCCCGCAGCGTTAGCTCGCGAGGAGCCGCCGCAGCACGTACGGCAGGATGCCGCCGTGGCGCAGGTGCTCACGCTCGCGCGGGGTATCGAGGCGGACGCGCGCCCGGAAGCTGATCCCGTCCGCACGCACCGTTACCTCACGCGCCGCACCGTTCTCCACTCCTTCGATCGAGAAGCTCTCGTGACCGGTCACCCCGAGGGTTAAAGGCGTCTCGCCCTCGAGGAACTGGAGCGGCAGGATCCCCATCATGAGCAGGTTCGAGCGATGGATGCGCTCGTAGCTCTCGGCGATCACGGCCCGCACGCCGAGCAGGTTTGGCCCCTTCGCGGCCCAGTCGCGCGAGGAGCCCGAGCCGTACTCCTTGCCGGCGATCACGATCAGGGGGGTGCCCTCCTCGAGATACCGCGCCGACACCTCGAAGATCGTTCCCTCCTCGCCCGACGGGACGTGCACCGTCCACGTCCCCTCCGACCCCGGGACGAGCTGGTTGCGGAGCCGCACGTTCGCGAAGGTGCCGCGCACCATCACCTCGTGGTTGCCACGACGCGAGCCGTAGGAGTTGAAGTCGCTGCGCTCGATCCCATGCTCGACGAGGTAGGTGCCGGCCGGGCTCACCGGCTTGATCGATCCGGCCGGAGAGATGTGGTCGGTCGTGACCGAGTCCCCAAGCACCACGAGGCAACGCGCGTCGGAGAGATCCTCCACCGTTCCCGGCTCCCGGGACATGCCGTCGAAGTACGGCGGCCGGCGGACGTACGTCGACTCCGGATCCCACGCAAAGAGCTCCCCTTCGGGGACGGGCAGCGCGCGCCACTGCTCGTCGCCGGTGAAGACATCCGCGTACGTTGCCCGGAACATGTCGTCGGCGATCGAGCTCGCCATCGTCTCCTGGATCTCGGCCGAGGTCGGCCAGACGTCGCGGAGGAAGACGTCGCCGCCGTCCGATCCTCGCCCCAGCGGCTCCTCGACGAGATCGATGTCCATCCGGCCGGCCAGCGCGTACGCGACAACGAGGGGTGGCGAGGCGAGGTAGTTCGCCTTCACCTCGGGGTGGATGCGCGCTTCGAAGTTCCGGTTGCCGGACAGGACCGAGCAGACGACGAGGTCGCCCTCGGCCACGGCCTTGGAGATCGGCTCGTCGAGCGGACCTGAGTTGCCGATGCAGGTCGTGCAGCCGTAGCCGACGGTGTGGAACCCGAGCGCTTCGAGGTAGGGCGTGAGGCCGGAGCGGTCGTAGTACTGGGTGACGACCTTCGAGCCGGGAGCGAGGCTCGACTTGACCCACGGGCGCCGGCTGAGGCCGCGCTCGACCGCCTTCCGGGCGAGGAGGCCTGCTGCGATCATCACGGCCGGGTTCGACGTGTTCGTGCAGGAGGTGATCGCCGTGATCACCACGCTGCCGTGCTCGATCTCGTACTCCTCGCCCTCGACCGGCACGCTCGTGCGGCCGGGACCGACGACCGCGACCGGAACGGAGTCGGGTACCGGCTCGGGCGAGCCGCCGGGCGCCTGCTCGGTGGTGGGGTCGCTGGCGGGGAAGGTGTCGGCGACGGCCTTGTCGGCACTCCCGTTCGAGAGCGTCTCGACGCCGAAGGTGCCGAGCGAGTCGAGGAAGGCCGTCTTCGCGTGCGAGAGCGGCACGCGGTCCTGCGGTCGCCTCGGCCCAGCGAGCGACGGCTCCACCGAGGCGAGGTCGAGCTCGACGACCTGCGAGTAGGTGGGCTCCTCTTCCGGCCGGTGCCAGAGCAGGTTCTCCCGGCAGTAGGCCTCGACAAGGGCAATGCGCTCGTCGCTGCGCCCGGTCAGGCGCAGGTAGTCGAGCGTGTGCTCGTCGACCGGGAAGAACCCGCATGTGGCGCCGTACTCCGGCGACATGTTCCCGATCGTCGCGCGGTCCGCGAGCGGCAGCCCCGCGAGGCCGCGGCCGAAGTACTCGACGAACTTCCCGACGACACCGGTCTCGCGCAGGATCTGCGTCACCGTCAGCACGAGGTCGGTCGCGGTCGCGCCCTCGGGCAGGTTGCCCGTGAGCTTGAAGCCGACGACCTGCGGTACGAGCATCGAGAGCGACTCGCCCAGCATCGCGGCCTCCGCCTCGATGCCGCCCACACCCCACCCGAGCACACCGAGGCCGTTGATCATGGTCGTGTGGGAGTCGGTGCCGACGAGCGTGTCGGGGAAGGCCTGGCCGTCGCGCGTCTCAACGACGCGCCCGAGGTACTCGAGGTTGACCTGGTGCACGATCCCCGTGCCGGGCGGCACGACGTTGAAGTTGCGAAAGCCCCTCTGGCCCCAGCGGAGGAACGCGTAGCGCTCGCGGTTGCGCTCGAATTCGAGCTCGACGTTGCGACGGAAGGCAAAACGGCTGCCGAACTCGTCCACCTGCACGCTGTGGTCGATCACGAGCTCGACCGGGATCAGCGGGTTGATCTTCGAGGCGTCACCGCCGAGATCGGCCATCGCGTTGCGCATGGCAGCGAGGTCGACGACGGCGGGAACGCCCGTGAAGTCCTGAAGGAGCACGCGCGCCGGCGCGAACGCGATCTCGCGGCTCGGCTCCTCGGTGGCGACCCAGGTCGAGACGGCCTCGACATCGGCGTCCGTGCCGGTGCGAAGGACATTCTCGAGCAGGATCCGGAGCGTGTACGGCAGCCGGGCGACATCGACACGCGGCTGCAACGCGTCGAGCCGGAAGATCTCGTACTCATGTCCGCCGACGGTGAGCGTCGAGCGGGCGGAGGACGAGGCGGCGGCCATCCCGGCGAATCTAGCGGACTGTGCTTGTTTTAGCCGAAGACGTCCGAGGCTCCAGGCCCTGGACGTATCGCGTTAGGACAGGCGAGGACGCAGCTCCTGCTCCCAGAAGCGAAAAAACCCCTCCTGATCCGGGCCGACCTGGTGGAGCGCGACGTGGTCGAAGCCGGCCTGCTCCCACTCGCGCACCTGCTCGACGATCGGCTCGGGATCCGGGCCGCAGGGCGTCTGCGCCGTCGCCATCTCGGCCGTGACGCTCTCCGCGACGGCGTCGAAGTCGGACGGCCGCGGTAACTCCTGGTTGATGGTGCCGCCGAGGCCCGAGTGGCGCCAGAGCCGGAAGACCGTTTCCTTGGCGTCCTCCTCGTCCTCGGCCCAGCAGAGCTTCACCTGGCCGTAACGCGGACCGTGGCCTCCCGCCTCGCGGTAGGCCTCGACGATCTCCGCGTCCGGCACGACGTTGATGAGCGCGTCGCCGACCCGGCCGGCCAGCTCTGCCGCAATGGGTTTCGCGGCCGCGACTGCGATCGGTGGCGGCTGCTCCGGCAGTGTGTAGAGTCGCGCGTGGTCGACGGTGTAGTGCTTGCCACGATGTGTCTGCTCCCCGCCCTGCCAGAGCAGCCGCATCACCTCGATCGCCTCCTCGAGCATCTCGATTCGCTCGTCGGGAGCGGGCCAGCGCGCGCCGGTGACGTGCTCGTTGAGGTTCTCGCCGGTGCCGACGCCGAGGAAGAAGCGGTCGCCCATCAGGGCCGCGCAGGTGGCGGCCGCGTGGGCCACGATCGCCGGGTGAATGCGGATGGTGGGGCACGTGACGCCCGTGCCGAGCCGGATCCGCTCGGTCGTCGCTGCAATGCCGCCGATGATGCTCCAGACGAAGGCGCTCTCGCCCTGGGCGTCGATCCAGGGGTGGAAGTGGTCGGAGATCATCGCGAAGGAGAACCCCTCCTCCTCGGCGCGTCGCGCATGCGCGACGAGCTCGCGAGGCGTGTGCTCCTCCGCCGAGAGCCAGTAGCCGAACTCGGTCACCCGCCGCAGGTACCGCGCGTTCCGGGAGACGAAACTAACGGAGGCGGCTGAGCGGGACCCTTGTCGCTGGACCGGCGTTCCCGGCCTGATCGACGGCGACGATGCTGATCGGCGCCGTCACATGGCTCCGGGGTAGTGAGAGTGTCTCCTTCGCCGTCGCAAGCAGCCTGCTCCCGACCCGGACGCGGTAGCCGAGCAGCCCGCCGCTGTCCCGAGCCGGCGCCCAGGTCAGCACGATGCGCTTCGCGAGCTTCCGCACGGTCACCTTCGTGACCGGAGCAGGCGGCACGGTGTCGCGCAGGAGCCGACCGGTTCCGTCGACGATTCCGAGTCCGGCGGTGAAACGGAGCGAGACCGTCGCGCTCAACCGGCCGACGCCATCGACGGCGTTCACCTCGTAGGTGCTGGTGCTCCCGATCAGCGCGTCGAAGCGTGCCGAGGAGCCTGAGACCTCATCGAAGAAGAGACCGTCCCGCGAGACTCGGTAGGCGACGGGCCCGACGTCGTCGCTCGACGGGCCCCACGAGAAGCGAACCCCGCCGAAGCGGTCGCTCGTGATCGTGGGCGCCGTGGGAACCGAGGGCGCCGTCCGATCGGGCGAGTCGAAGCGGTCGAGGAAGCGGGAGTCCGCGACATCGGACCACGTGCCGGCGTGGCCGTAGTAGTCGTTCCGGCCGACATCGAGCAGTCGCGACTCGAGGGTCGTCTCCGTCAGCACCGCCGTCATCAGGTCACCGAGGTTGTCGCAGACGTGGCCGCTCTTGCAGTTGTTCGGCGCCGCGCGCTCGACGGCTCCGAGTGCGTGCACGAGCTCATGCGCAGCCACGATCGGCCGGATCTCGTCCCCTCCGGCGACGCCGCACGCGTCCAGGTAGACGACCGCCATTCCGGACACGTTGA
>Ga0136612_10001314_pt1 | contig 10483 bp, 14 predicted proteins | sample AntDryUQ224A2306_2_FD_106644 | JGI IMG/M metagenome (GOLD analysis project Ga0136612, IMG submission 106644) | Polar desert sand microbial communities from Dry Valleys, Antarctica - metaG UQ224A (23.06) | ecosystem: Environmental > Terrestrial > Soil > Desert | place: Antarctica: Dry Valley...
AACGAGTGCCTCCGCCGCCAGTTGCGGGAAGAACAGTGCGATCACACCGGCCGCGATGCTGACGACGCCCTCCAGGAGCTCCAGCCACCAACTTCGATCCACACGGCGGCTTCGGACGCCGGCCACGATGTTCGCCGCGCCGTCGATCAGTGCCCACGCCGCAAAGAGTCCCACCAGCACGGTGATGCCGAGCCCGGGTGCGAAGAACGCGAGGATGCCGAAGGCGATGGCCAGCAAGCCGCGCAGGACGAAGGTCCACCACCAACGGGCCAGGGCGACCGTGCCCGATACGTTGAACGTCATGAGCCGCTGTCCGGCTTTACGCGCTTCGCCGCGCCTGGGGATGCGTTGCCGCCACCGCCTCCAGCAGCTGTTTCGATGCGGCCGCAACTGCCTCGACCGCTTCGTCGAAGGCATGCTCATTGGCGGCAGATGGCTTGCGATACCCGCTCACTTTGCGGACGTACTGCAGGGCGGCGGCTGTGATTTCATCGTCGGGCGCCGGCTCGGCACCGGTGCGGAGGGTCTTGATGCTTCGACACATTCTCTGAGCATAGCGCCGATGGCGCGACGGTTACGGCCGCAGGAGCTCTTCGAGCGAGTCGATGACCCGATCGGCCGCGGAGACGTCGGTCTCGGCGAATTGCGGGACGCCGATGCAGACTAGCCCGGCCGCCTTGGCGGCGGCGACGCCGGACTCGGTGTCCTCGAGCGCGAGTGCGCTCGAGGGAGGAACGCCCAACCGCTCGCACACCAGCAGGTAGATATCCGGTGCCGGCTTGGCGTGCTCGACATCGTCGGAGGTCACGATGGCGTCGAACCCATCGGTCATTCCGGCGCTGGCCAGGGCTGCGTCGACGAGCCGGCGCGGCGAGTTCGAGGCGAGCCCGAGTCGCACGTCGTTGATCTCGCGAAGGCCGTTCAGCAGCTCGACGGCGCCCGGCCGCGCCTGGACCGCACGCTGCACGCGCTCGTACATGAGCTCGATCATCTCGGCCACGAGGGCGTCTCCCTGCTCGCGCGAGGTTCCGAGCCGGTCGGCGAAATAGGCGGCGGTGACCGCGAAGCTGGTCCCCATGACGGCGAGCTTGTCGTCCCAGGTGAACTCCGCGCCGTGACGCTCGAAGAGCTCGACCTCCGCCTCGTGCCAGAGCGTTTCGGTATCGAGCAGAAGGCCGTCCATGTCGAAGACGACGGCCCGATAGCGCCCGGAGAGCGGCACCCCTCAGTCCTGCGACCGAAGGAACATCCCGCCGCGGTCGGCCAGGTGGCGCAGGAGCGGCGTGACCCGATACCTCCCATCCGGGACGGAGGCGTGCATGGAATCCAGCAGCCGGACGACGGAGACGAGACCGATGCGCTGGCCCCAGGCCAGCGGTCCGTCGGGCCAGTTGGTGCCCAGCCGCATGGCCGTGTCGATCGCCTCCGGCGATGCCACGCCGTCGGCGACCGCCGATGCCGCCTCGTTCACGATGGCCGCCAGAACCCGCGCCTCGATCTCGGCCGCCGCCAGGCGCGTGAAACCCCAGGCGTCCGCGGAGCGCGCGCCTATCTGCGACCAGGCCGCGCCACGCCCGCCATCGGCTCCATAGTCGTAGTACCCCGCGTTCGACTTGCGTCCGAGCCGGCCGGCATCCGCAACGCGCCGCTGCACGAGGCAGGGGCGGTAGCGCGGGTCGCCGAAGAAGCCTTCGAATATCGCGATCCCGGCAGCGAGGTTGACATCAGTGCCGACCACGTCGGCGAGCTCGAAGGGGCCAAGCCGGAAGCCGGTCCCACGCATCGCGTCGTCGACGGCCGTGACGTCCGCCAGCCCGCGCTCAACCATGCGGCAGGCCTCGAGGTAGTACGCGCGCTGAACGCGGTTGACGATAAATCCAGGCGTGTCGGCGGAGATGACCGGCATCTTGCCGACCAGGCGCGCCATGAGCGCAACGCTGTCGGTCACGACAGGATCGGTCAATGGACCCGGGATGACCTCGACCAGCGCCATGAGCGGCACCGGGTTGAAGAAGTGCATGCCGACGACACGGTCCGGATGCACCGATGCGGACGCGATCCGCGCCACGGAGAGCGAGCTGGTATTCGTCGCCAGGATGGTGTCGGCTCCCGCCACGACGCTCAGGCGGCGAAATGCATCGCGCTTGAGTTCCATGTCCTCGGGAATCGCCTCGATCACGATTCCGGCCACGGCAAGGCCCTCGAGCGTGGCGGATGTGCCGATGCGCGCGACGGATGCCGCGCGTTCGACTTCGCTCAGCTCGCCCTTCTCGACCTTGCGCGCGATGAATGCGGCGATCCGCTCCCGGGCACGATCCGTCGCGCCGGCAACCGGATCATGGATGAGCACCTCGAGCCCGGCCTCGGTGGCAGTCTGGGCGATCCCGGCACCCATCGTGCCGGCGCCGAGGACGCCGACCATGGTGACCTCGTTCATCGACCGCTGAACTCGGGATCTCGCTTCTCGCCGAAGGCTGCCACCCCCTCCGCGTGGTCCTCGCTGCGCCCGGCCACCTCCTGGATGGCCGCCTCTGCCTCGAGGCTCTCCGCAAGCGTCGCGTCCTCCGCTGAATTCACGACCCGCTTCGTGAGCCCGATGGCGCCGGTCGGGCCTAAGGCGAGCCGCAACGCCAGGGCGCGGGCCGCATCGGCCAGCTGGTCGGTGGCGACGACGGCAGCGACAAGACCTGATGCCTGCGCTTCTTCCGCGCCGAGCTGGCGCTCGCCGAGCAGGATCTCGAATGCCCGATGCCTGCCCAGCGTCCGCACCAGCGTGCGCGTCAGGCCCGAGTCGGGAACGAGTGCCATCCGGTTGAAGGCCGGAACGAAGCGAGCATCCGCCGATGCGATGACCAGGTCGGCGGCCAGGGCGAGGCTGACGCCCGCTCCTGCCGCCACGCCGTTGACCGCCGCGACGATCGGTTTCGGCAAGCCGCGGATCGCCTGGATCAGCGGGTTGTACTCCGACCGGAGGACGCGCCGGAACGCGCGCTCGCCTGAGCCGCCGCGGAGGTCGGCACCGGCACAGAACCCGCGGCCAGCACCGGTGATCACGACAGCGCGGACGCCGGCGTCGCGGGTGACGGACTTGATGGCGGCCAGGAGCTCACGCCGCATGGTGGCGTTGAGGGCATTCAGCGCATCCGGGCGATTGAGCGTGATGGTGGCGACGCCCGCATCGGTCTCGAAGAGGATCGCCTCGTTTGGTTGCTCAGGCATCGAGCGTGATTGTACGGCGCGCGGGGCGCGAAAACGCCCGGTGCCTAGCCGGCACCGGGCGCATCGGTCTGGGCGTTCGAACGTCAGACGGCTCGGCTGCCGCCTCGCTTGGTGACCATGTTCCACACGAACACGACGATGATGGCGCCGACAATGGCAGCCAGGATCGTGCCGATCGTGATGCCCTGCAGCCAGTCCTCGCCGGTCAGCTGACCGAACAGGAAGCCGCCGAGGAGTGCGCCGACGATGCCGGCGATCAGGCCGCCGAGCACGCCATAGCCCTCGTCACCTGGGACGACCTTGCTTGCGATGAAGCCGGCGATGGCGCCGACAACGATCCACGCGATGATGCTCATGAAAATCTCCCTCGTGCTGTTACTCGGGGACGGTCTGCCGCACCCGGGACCCACACCAGTGCAGATATCATACCGGGCCGGTCAGGAAGCGCTTCTCTGCTCAGCGACCGAGCGTGTAGAAGTTCCCGACGTCGGCCATGCCGGCCGTCGTGTACAGCCGATGGGCCACCACGCGCTGATGACCGGACTCGAGCGCGGCCGCGTAGGCGCCGCGACCCGCCGCTTCGGTGAATGCGGCGTCGAGCAGCGCGGCACCGATGTCCCGGCCGCGGGCGGACTCGGTCACAACAAGGTCAGGGATCCACGCCTGGGGAGCCACGGTGAAGAACGAGTGGCGGAAGACAAGGCTGATGAAGCCCACTGGCACACCATCAAGGAAGGCGAGCATGGATCCGCTGTCAGGGCTCGCCACGTGGGCATGGTAGGTCCGATGCAGTGCCGGCAGCCGCTCGTCGCTCGGTGCCGGTCGTCCGAGCTCGGCGAGGAGCCGGGTCATCGCCTCGAAGTCATCGTCAGCATCCACGATCGCCCGGATCTCGACCCCCTGGCTCGGCTGGACGTTCCGCGGCCGGATGGGTGCCATCTCGAAGTATTTGCCCTTGTCGACGAATCCGATCGCCTCGTAGAGCGCCCGAGCCGCCGTCCGCTCATCACCCACCTCGAGCATGATCTGGTGGCCACCGCGCAACCGCCACTCGGCGATCACGGCGCCGAGCAGCGCCCGGCCGATGCCGCGCCTGCGGAACCGCTCACGCACATGCAGGTCGCTGACCCAGCCCTCGAAGGTCGGGTGGTTCAACCGCCGACGGAATCGGAAGCCGATGAAGCCGGCCGGCTCGCCATCGACGATCGCCACGAAGGGCGCGGCGTCAACGTCGTTGACGAGCGACTCGAACCTGGCGCGATGCGGGTCCGGATCAGAGTCGGGCAGGCCGTACAGCTCGCGCGCCATTGCGAGCGCATCGGCGAAGTCGTCGCGTCCAAGGGGCCGAAGGTCGACACCGGCCGGGCGCGGGACGGCGAGGCCCCCCACTGCGTGCTCTGGATTTCCCAGGTTCATCGGCCCTTGAATTCAGGCGTGCGCTTCTCGAGGAATGCGGCCATGCCCTCCTTCTGATCCTCCGATGCGAAGAGCAGGTAGAAGAGGCGCCGCTCGTGGGCCAGCGCATCGGTCAGGCTCATCTCGTACGCGGCGTTCACCGCCTCCTTCGCCAGGCGCAGCGCGATCGGTGACTTCTCCGCCATCCGTGCCGCCAGCGCCAGCGCGTCCTCCACCACCAGCTCGTCCTGGGTCACGAGCGCCACCAGGCCAGCGCGCTCCGCCTCTGCCGCGGTGATCGGATCGCCGGTCAGGATCATCTGCATCGCCCTGGCTTTGCCGACGGCCCGCGTCAGGCGCTGGGTGCCACCTGCGCCGGGGATGACGCCGATGCTGATCTCCGGTTGTCCGAACTTCGCCCCTTCGCCTGCAATGATCAGGTCGAGCGTCATAGCCAGCTCGCAGCCGCCACCCAGCGCCCAGCCGTTGACCGCGGCGATGACCGGCTTCGTGATCCTTCGGATGCGGTCCCACTGGCCGATGCGGTTGGTAAGCAACATCTCGATGGGAGTGGCGGTGGCCATCTCGCCGATGTCCGCGCCCGCCGCGAACGCCCGCTCGCTGCCCGTGACGACGATGGCGCGAATTCCGTCGTCCGCGTCGAGCGCCTCGAGTGCGGCGCAAAGGGCATCCATGACCGCACCATTCAGCGCATTCAGCTGCTTCGGCCGGTTGAGCCGCACGAGCGCGGTCCGCTGCTCCGCCTGACGCTCGACGAGGACGAGCTGCTCGTCGCTCATCGGCGCATCGTCGTTCGTTCAGAGGTCCGGCGTGGATTCGTGCAGTCGTGCACTCGCGTTACACGCCGATGGGTCGACAGCATCAGGCTGACCACGGGTCCGGCAGCTCCACGCCGCATGAGCCGCAGAACCGGTGCGACGCCGGCAGCCCAACCGCGCCGCAGGCAGGACAGCCACGACCTTCGCCCGACTCGAGCCGGCGAAGCTCGACGAATCGAGGCTTCCGCTTCTCGTGGAAGGCAGCGACGGCCTCGCGTGTCTCATCGGCGGTGGAGTGGACCGCCAGCCAGTCGCGCGCGTGCTCGACGGTCTGCGACCAGACGAGGTCGCGCCACCAGTTCAGCTGCGTCTTCGTGTAGCGCATCGCTTCGGGGAGCTTGCGCGCCAGGTTGTCCGCCAGTCCCGCCACGGTCGCGTCGAGCTCTTCGCGGGCCGCCACCCTCGACACGAGCCCCCACTCGAGCGCGCGCGACGGTGGAATCGGCTCACAGAGCATCACGATCTCCCGGGCCCGTCGGTCGCCGACGATGAGCGGCAGCCATTGCGTCGCGCCACCAGCCGGCACCGATCCATGCTCCGGACCCACGTGCCGGATGTACGCGTCGTCCACGAGAACCGACAGGTCGCAGGCCATCTGGAGCTCGTTGCCACCACCGACGCAGATGCCGTTGATGCGTGCGATCGTCGGCTTGCCGATGTGTCGCAGCCGATCGTGCATCTCGATGAATGCACCCATCCAACGCCAGTACTGGCCGCTGGTGGCGCCCATGAGCGCCTGCTCGTCCAGGTCGGCGCCGGTGCAGAAGGATCGGTCGCCCGCCCCGGTGATCACCACGACGGCCACGGAGTCATCCCACGATGCCTGCTCGAAGGCGCGCCCCAGCTCACGGAGGGTCGGAAAGTCGAGAGCGTTCAGGACCTCGGGTCGGTCGATGGTGACCGTCGCCACGCCCCGCGCGGCGTCGCGCTCGTAGCGGATGTGCTCGAAGCCAAGCGTGGCGAGCTCGGAAGCCATCGGCGAGCCGGGCTCAGGCATTGGCCTCATCGGGCGCGATGAACATCGTGACGCCGGCACCGGCGAAGTTGCGCAGGTCCTTCGCGCTGGCCACACCGGGCTCGGAGACGAGGGCAGCGTCGAGATCGGTGGCCGTGTCGAACGTCATCTCGGCCATCAGGTAGAAAGCCGCCTCGCGACCTCCGACGCCGGCCGGCTTCGAGAGCCGCATGTCTCGCAGATTGGGGTAGCGCGACACGATCGGCGTGTGGACATCCCGGTAGTGCGCGTCGAAGGCCTCGGTGTCTTCGGGCCTGTTGTAGAGAACGACGAGGCGCGGCATACGGCTACTTCTTGAAGTAGTCGGCGTTGATCTGGATGTAGGTGGACTGGACGTCGGGCACCGCGTCCTCGGCGAAAATGGCGGTGACCGGACACTCGGGCTCGCACGCCCCACAGTCGATGCACTCGTCGGGGTCGATGAAGAACATCGCGTCGTCATCGGTGGCGTGGATGCAATCGACCGGGCAGACGTCGACGCAGCTCGCGTCTTTGACGCCGATGCACGGCTCGGTGATGACGTACGTCATATCGCAGCGAAGTCCCTCGAGCGGATGGGCTTCATGAATCGCCCCGAGTCTACACCGATGCCGGCGCGGGTCAGAGCGAGAGCAGCCTGTCGAAGAATGACCGATAGCGCCGCAGCGAGATCCGGAGATCCTCGGTCGACACCTCGCCTCCCCGATCCCACTGCTGCTCGAGGGTCGATCGCTCGCTCGCGAAGGTTTCCGCAAGCTCCTGCATGAGCTGCGCGACGAGCGCATCCGCCCGCTGGACCGCCTGGCGCGGGTCATCGACAAACTCAACCTGCACGTCCTGCCATCGGCTTCGGTACTCGGAGGCGTCCTGGTCCGCGAAGAGAGCCGCGGGCTGTTCGTTATCGTCGCTCTCGTCGTCGGAAGCGGACTGGGCTGACCGCCCTTCGTCCTCAGGTGCAGATCCGGCTCGTGCGAGATCGGCGGTGCTCGGACCAGGCGGATCGTTCGGGCGCTCTGCGCCTTGGTCCGTGGCTGAGGCCTCGCGCCGCTGGCGGCTCTCCTCCGCCCGCTCCTCGACCTTGCGGTCTGCCGCGTTCTGGTTCGCCTGGTCTGTGGTCATCGGTGCCTCGCCGCTTCGGGTGCTGGCTGGTCGGTTGGAGTGGTGCCGAGGAGGTCTTCGAAGAGCGCGCGGTAGTGGACGAAGCCACGTCGCAGCATCTCGGTCGGCATGCCCTCCGCAGCGTGTTGCTCCGCGATGTCGCGTGCCGCGCGGTATTCGCTCACGACGCGCGGATGGTCGACCGAGATGTCGGCAGCTCGCTGCTCGAAGTCGGAGCCGATCGGGTAGCCACGGGCTGCCATCACGTCCTCGACGAGCCGGTCGGCCTTGGTGGTCGCCCCGGACGGATCATCGACGAACTCGGCCTGCACCTGCTTCCACGACGCGAGGTACTCGTCACGCTGGCCAGCGTCGAGCATTCGAAGGTCCATTCCCTCCACGCGCTTGCGACGTTCGTCGAGCTCGCGCTCGGCCGCTCCGCGGTCACTGCTCTGTTCGAGCGTGTGCTCGTACTCCGGGCCGAATCGGCCCCGGAGCTCCTGGCTGCGACGGCGACGCGTGGCCAGCCATGCCACCGCGCCGCCCACCACCAGGATCACGAGCAACGCGACGGTGATCTGCCACAGTTCCATCTGCTGCCTCCTGACTGTCTCTCTGTCAGTCGACGTACGTTGCAGTACCCGTGCCGCGTCGGCCAACCGCTAGCATGATGGCGTGAAGCTCCTCTCCGATCTCGACCATCGACCGTTGATCGTCGCCGCCATCACGCCGCTCTCGGATGGTGGTGCCGCGCTCGACGCCGAGGCCATCCCGGCATACGTCGCCTTCCTCGAATCGCACGGTGCGGACGGCGTCTTTGCGGGCGGGACGACCGGCGAGGGCGTCCTCCTGACACTCGACGAGCGCCGGCGCGCGGTCTCCGCATTCCGCGAGGCGGTCGAGGGAGTCCTGGTCGTCCACGCGGGCGCCCAGACCACCGCCGACACCATCGCACTGGCCGAGCATGCGCGCCAGGTGGAAGCCGATGCGGTGGCCGTCATCCCTCCGCCCTACTTCGCGCTTGACGAGGACGCGCTCACCGCTCACTTCGTCGCCGCGGCGCGCGCCTGTGCCCCCCTCCCGTTCTACTGCTACGCCTTCACCGCCCGCTCTGGCTACCCACTTCCGGTCGAGGTGATCCGCCGCATCGCCGCATCCGTCGACAACCTCGCCGGCCTGAAGGTCAGCGAGTCTCCGTTCGAGCGAGTCGAGCCCTACCTGGATCTCGAGCTGCCGGTACTGATCGGCAGCGAGCCACTGATCGCCGCCGGGCTGGCGCGCGGTGCCGTCGGCACCGTGTCGGGCATGGCCGCCGCGTTCCCCGATGTGGTGCGCGCCGCCCTCGACGCCGCCGACGACGCCGGGACGGTGCGCCTACGCGCGCTGCGAACCACCATGGAGGCGAGCGGCCAGTTCATCGCCGCGGCGAAGTATCTCCTCGGGCGACGGGGAATCGCGATCGGGCCCGGAATGCGGGCTCCCCTGCGCCGGCTGCGCCCCGATGAAACAGCGGCGCTCGACGACGCCGCGGCCAGCTTCCTTGCGTCCGCGCTCAGCCCAGCTCGGGGCTGAACCATCGGCGCAGGCGGTGCGTCGCCAGGCCCAGCGTGATCCCGTAGACCCAGTGGGCGATCACCATGGTTGTCACCCGGCCAGGGTCATCGCGCGACGCCGGCGGCATGATGTGCAGGCCGGGCACCCAGCCCTGGTAGCTCACCAGCCAGATGGCGGTCGCATACAGCATGCCCATGAACCCGAGCAGGGTGCCTGGCAATCGCGGCAATGCGGCCGCCAGGATGCCGAACGGGACGCCGGCACCGGTTCCGAATCCCAGGTGCAGCGCGGACGCAACGGCGCGTGTTTCGTCATGGGTCGCGGGGCGGTCGGTCGATGACTCGATCATCCTCTCGGCTATCCTGCCCGGCGGCAGCTGCTCGGTCAGCCCAAGTCGCCGAGCGCCGAGCATGATGACGCTCATGAGCAACGTCGCCCCGAGGCCACCGATAGCGCCGCAGATGGCACCTCGTCCGAATCGGTTCATGTCGGCCGAATACAGCAGAGAGCGTGCCGCCTACGCGGTCGCCAGGTCCGCCGCGGCGCGGGCCGCTCGCAGCGATGCGTAGCCTGGCTTGATCTGCTCGTTGATGATTCGCAGCCGCCCGTCGAACGGCCAGAAGGCAGACTTCATGGCATTGAGCGTCAGCCACTCCATGTCGTCCAGCCCGATTCCGAAGGCCCGCGACAACGTCGCGAACTCGCTGCTGAGCGTGATGCCGCTCATGAGTCGGTTATCGGTGTTGACGGTGACGCGGAAGCGCAGCCGCCGCAGGAGGTCGATCGGATGCTCCTCGATCGACGGGGCCGCACCGGTATGGACGTTCGAGGTCGGGCACATCTCGAGCGGAACGCGCGTGTCGCGGACGTAGGACGCCAGGCGACCAAGCGTGACGCGTCCATCGGCCCCGACTTCGATATCGTCGACGATGCGCACGCCGTGTCCCAGGCGCTCGGCACCGCACCATTGGAGCGCCTCCCAGATCGACGGCAGCCCGAAGGCCTCGCCCGCGTGGATCGTGAAGTGGAAGTTCTCATGCGCGATGAGGTTGAAGGCGTCCAGATGCCGCGTCGGCGGGTAGCCCGCCTCAGGACCGGCGATGTCGAAGCCGACCACGCCCGCGTCCCGGTGGCGAATCGCCAGCTCCGCGATTTCAACCGATCGCGCCGCCTGGCGCATGGCGGTGACAATGAGAGCCACCGTGATCGGCCGTCCCTCAGAGCCTCGCCGGAACCCATCGAGCATGGCGATGACCGCTTCGTCGAGCGACAGTCCGCCGTCGGTCAGCAGCTCGGGTGCCATGCGCACCTCCGCGTACACGACGCCGTCGGCGGCGAGGTCCTCGGCGCACTCGGCGGCCACCCGCTCGATGGCATCGCGGGT
>Ga0136612_10001315_pt1 | contig 10476 bp, 14 predicted proteins | sample AntDryUQ224A2306_2_FD_106644 | JGI IMG/M metagenome (GOLD analysis project Ga0136612, IMG submission 106644) | Polar desert sand microbial communities from Dry Valleys, Antarctica - metaG UQ224A (23.06) | ecosystem: Environmental > Terrestrial > Soil > Desert | place: Antarctica: Dry Valley...
ATCCCACTCCAACGCGGTGCCCCACTTCTGCGCCCACTCGAGCCGGTCGGCCTGCTTCTCCCAGAACGCCAGGCGATCGGCCGAGGCCTCGCCATAGGCGTCCTCGCCGACGTTGGCCTGTGCTGCCAATTCCTCTGGAGGGTCGAAGTGACGGGTTTCGTGGCTCAGGTTGGACAGGGCGGGATTCTCGGTCAACAGATCTCCTCAGCCATACGGAATGCACTCGATGCCGAACCTACCGACGGGCCCCCACCCAAAGCCATGGTCGCGCGGCCAGCGGCCCCGTACAGGCGGCGAAAGCGCAGGTTGGGAGATTCGCCGTACCGTGTGACGGTGACCGCCACGGGATCAGCCGGCGAGGAGTTCCTCGACTCCACCGAACCCGAGCCCAGGCCGCCATCGCGGCGCTGGCTTGCAGCAGCGGTCGCGGCGGTTGCCTTCCTGGTCGTGCTCTTCGGCTTCCAGGCTCTGCAACCGGATCCGGTCCCCGACGAGCCGATCTCCAGCCCGACATCCACTTCCACCTCCACCACGGCGGCCGACCCCTCACTCGTCGATGCGTCTGCGACCCGGATCTACGGGGATCTGCCGGCGGATGGTCTGCAGAATTTCTCGACGGCGGTGGGCGCGGCCACCGACGTGGTGCGCATCTACTGCCGGACCGACATCACGTCGTGGTCGGCCAGCTTGATCAGCTCGGGCAACTCCTACGATCAGGCGATCTTCCTGATGTCCCCGGCAAATCGGGCGTTCGGGACCTTCGTGGTCCAAGTTGAGCTGACCTGGACTGTTGATCACTACGCCTACGCCGTCGTGGCCGGGCATGTGGAACGGTGCTTCTGATTGCTGGAGCCCAGACCCGACCCCGCACTTCCCGCAAGGATCAGGATCGACCCTAGAATGCTGGAGTGACCATGAGTTCGCCTGCCTCGCCGCCGCACCCGACGTCCGGAAACGAACGCGCAGAGCAGCCGATCGGGGCCCTGTTCAGCAGTGCGAGTGAGCACATCTCGACGCTCATCCGCGGTGAGGTGGAGCTGGCCAAGGCCGAGATCACCACCTCTGCCAAGCGGGGTGGCATCGGTGCGGGCATGTTCGGCGCTGCCGGGGTGATCCTGCTGCTCTCGGTGGTTTTCCTGTTCATCGCCCTTGCCGAGGGCCTGGTCGCGCTCGGCCTGCCGCGGTGGGTGTCCTACCTCATCGTCTGGGCCTTCTTCGTGCTGCTCGCCGGACTGCTGGTCCTCGTCGGTCTCCGCATGCTGAAGAAGGTCAAGGCTCCGGAGCGGACGATCGAGACGCTCAAGGACTCCAAGGAACTGCTCTCCCGGCAGCCTCCTGGTCAGCGCAGCCCCGGGTTCGCTCCCAGCCCGTGACCACCAGCACCTACGGCCGCCCCGCCTCGCGCGCCGGGTCATGGCGCGCTGAGCGCGCGAGTCACCGGCGGCGATACCTGTGAGTCCGCGGCGAGCCGATCGCCCCGATGCCAGCTCTGTCCTCATAGACGGGCCCTGGTCGCACAACGACTACTCGACGAACGGCGTACGGCTGCATGTCGCTGAAGCCGGCAGCGGCCCTCTGATCCTCTTGCTGCATGGCTTCCCACAGTTCTGGTGGGTCTGGCGACACCAGATCGTCGCGCTTGCCGATGCCGGTTATCGCGTCGTGGCTCCCGACCTTCGTGGCTTCGGTGCCAGCGACAAGCCACCGCGGAAGTACGACGCGATGACAACTGCCGGCGATATCGCGCGCCTGGTGACGGCCATGGGAGAACGGGAAGCCACCCTCGTGGGTCACGACCTCGGGGGCAGCGTGGCCTGGACTGTGGCCCGGTTCCGGCCCGCCGTGGTCAACCGGCTCATCATTCTCTCCGCTCCTCATCCACGTCGGTGGCGGGCAGCGCTGGTCAGCGACTTCAAACAGATGGCCGCCAGCAAGCATGTCTTCGGCTTCCAGACACCGCGCTTGCCAGAACAGCATCTGACCCGCGACGGCGCGGCCGAGGTCGGCCGGATGATGACCGACTGGGCGGGCGAACGCTGGGCGTCCACAATGGACTTCGCCGAGGCTCGAACTCGGTACCAGCAGGCCATGTTGATCCCGCAAACGGCGTACGGGCAGCTGGAGCACTACCGCTGGGCGGTGCGCTCACTGTCCAGACCAGACGGCATCAGCTACACCCGGAGGATGTCGACACCGATCGGGATGCCGACTCTGCAGATGCACGGCGGCCAGGACACCTGCATGCTGCCGACCAGCGCGCAAGGATCGAGCCGCTACGTGTCGAGCGCCTACGAGTGGCAGACGATCTCCCATGCGGGACACTTCCTGCCGGAGGAGGTACCGGACCTCGTCACCGGCGAGATCCTGCGCTGGATCAAGAGCTGAGGCCTCAGGCGCAGGGGCCGGAGTCGACCTCGCTGCTCGAAGCGGCGCCCACGGTCGCCGCGATGGCAACCTGACTTGCAGACAGCGCATAGCCGGTGGACGGATCGTCGATCGCCGAGGCGAACACCACACCGAGCACAGAGCCGTCGGTGCCCAGGAGCGGGCCGCCGGAGTTGCCCGACCTGACTTGCCCGAACAGGGAGTACACCTCTCTCGACACCGTGCCGTCCGCACGGAAGTTCGGGCCGCGGATCTCGCTCAGAGCGCGAACCCGAGCCGGGCCCACCGCAAGATCACCACCCCCTGGATAGCCCATGATGATCGCGTCGTCGCCGGACTCTCGCGTGGTCGCAGCCAGATCCAGCGGCGACTGAGGCAGTCCGGGTACGGCCAGCACGGCGACGTCGACCTGCTCGTCGACGTAGACGATCGTCGCCCCGTACCGCTGACCCTCTGCCAGTACGGTCGGCGCGTCGACACCGGCCAGAACATGCGCGTTGGTCATCACCCGCTCGTCGGCGTAGACGAAACCCGATCCGTTGACGCCTCGAGAGCAGGATGGGGCTTCACCGCTGACCTTGACGACCGACCCCCTGACCTGGTTCACGACCGGGCTGGACAGCAGGGCGTCGTCGGGTGTGGCGACGTCAGGGACGACCGTCTGGGTCAACGGGTCCAGGACGTCGGGAAGACCCTGCCGATCCAGAGCTTCGCGCAAGGATTGGTACAGCGTCCGCACCGGGTCCGGGACGGCACCGTCTACAGCCTGCAGGATCTGGGACTGGCGTACTTGGCTGGCCAGCGCAGGAAACGGTGAGGCGGCCAGTGGCGTTGCCACGATCCAGGCCACCAGCAGAACGGTGAGTGCAGAGACCACCGTGCCCAGCACGGAATCGATCACCCGAGCCGGTCGCCAGGTCACCACGCGTCGGATCCTGGTACCGACCAGGCCAATCACGAATTGTCCCAGACCGGCCAGCCCGAACACGATGACGAGCACGATGATCACGCGGACTCCGGAGTCGTCGGTGATCGTCGTCGCGATCTGGCCGGCGAGCTGCGCGCCGACGATCACCCCGAGCAGGAACCCGAGAAAGGAGAAGGCCGACGTAATGAGTCCCTGTCGGTAGCCGTTGACGGCGAAGAGCACCGCGAAGGCCACGATCAGCAGGTCGACCACGTCAGTCGGTCCCGCCAAGAGGGTAAGTCTGGTACGTATCTATCGCTACAGGGGTCCCCTGAGTCCGCTTGGAAGGGGGCGTGATCATGCCGCCACGGTCATCACGCCCGTGTGTCCCTGCGGCTCGTGGAAGGAACAGATGAAGGCATACTCGCCTGGCGTGCTCACGCTGAACTCGATGGTGTCCACCTCAGTGGGGGCTACGACCGGGATGGATTCTCCGATGTCGTCGGGGCTGTCGCCGGTCGGGAACTCCAGGCTGTGCGTGAGCTGGGTGGCGGTGTTGTCCAGCGTGACCCGCACCTGACCCGGAGCGACAGTGAACTCGGCGGGTACGAAGCGGTAGTCATCGCCAGTGACCAGTGTGATCGCCTGCACGCCATCCGAACCGAGGCTCACCTCGCCGGTCACGTCGCTGGGCTCGGGTTCGGCCGGTTCCGTGCTCCCGCCGCATCCACCCGACCCGGCGGCCAGGATCGCGCTGAGCAGCACGACGGCTGCCCGCCGCCACCCGAGACACGAGGTCACGGAAGCTGAGCCGGTAGCCCAGCGGGAATCTCCAGGTCCCGCACGTCGCTGCGATCCCATGGCCGGGTCCAGCCGCCCAAGTCCAGCAGCATGGACAGCAACCCCGCGGTGAAACCCCAGACGACCATGCCGGCCACCCCGAATGCCGGTCCGGTGTATCCCGAGGGGTGACTCACCTGAAAGCGATTGACCGGATCGGCGAGGTCGGCGATCAGCACCCGGGCCACGGAGGCGATCTCACCGGGGTCGTGGACCCCGACCGGGCCCGGCGTGTGCCAGTAAGCCAGGACCGGGGTCACCACGTACCCCGAGGGCGCTAGGTAGAGCACCGGCAGGCTCGCGACGACGCTGACCCCAGCTGGGTCGAGACCTACTTCCTCGGCGGCCTCCCGCAGCGCCGTGGCGTTCAGATCCGCGTCGCCGGGCTCGGCCGCACCGCCCGGAAAGGCCGGCTGGCCGGCGTGCTTGCGCAGCATCGCAGCCTTCTCGATGAGCAGTACGTCCGGCTCGCCACCGTTGTCCGCGATCAGGATGAGTACCGCTGAGGCCCGCCCACCCGCCTCGGGCGGTGCCCACCGGGACATGTGCTCCTCGCCCAGGCCGTTGACCCGCTCGGCCAGAGCGCTCATGTACTCCGGCAGCTTCACCGCCGTGGTCACGACAGCACACTCCGTGCTCCGCACGGACGCGCCCTTCGGGCGCTTGTGTTCGCTGCGCTCCTCTCGTTCACCTCGTGCGCTTCGCGCACCGGCCGATCCGCTCGATCACCCCGCCTTGTGCGCTTCGCGCACCGATCGGTCCGCTCCTCCCTTGCTGGCGCTCGGTCGATGCTCCCGCTCTTTTGTCGACCCTCGTTGGCGCTCGGTCGATGCTCCCGACCTCTCGGCGCAGCTTGCTCCTCGCTGCGATGCTCGCTCACACCGACACTCCGAGGTGCTCCTGTACGAGCGCGACCAGGTCCTCGTACGAGGTGATTGGCGCGAGCTCGGCATGGGCGATGATGCCGTCGGCGTTGACGAAGAATGTCCCGGGCAGCCCGCGCATCCCCTGAGCGACGTAGAGGTCCCCGTTCTCGTCGAGGCCGCTCGGGAACTCGATGCCGAGGTCGACGACGAACTCGGCCGCCAGCCCAGGGCCGTCGCGCGTCACGACACCCGCGACGAGGAGTTGCTCTCGATCGGATGCAAGGTAAAGCTGGCTGAACAGCGGAAGCTCGTCCCGGCAGGAGGTGCACCACGTCGCCCACAGGTTGAGCACCAACGGAACGCCCGGGGCCACGCTGAGGGTCAGCGTCCCGCCTTCCCCGTCCAGACAGGGAAGGTTCAGTTGGGGAAGAATCGGGTCGCCGGTGGCCGGCTCTCCGGTGGGGGCTGGGCAATCGGTGAGGTCCGGCAGGTCCTGCGCCTGTTGTGTCGAGCCGCCACCGTCAGCGGCAGCGTCTCTGTCATCCGAGGAACACCCAGCCAGCGACAGCACCGCGGCGACCAGGACCAGCACCGCGACGCACTGCCTGCGACCGGCGCCCGGTCGGCGGCCGATCCCCCGTACCCCGCGATAGGGCCCCAGACGGTTCATGCGGACTGCTCCAGGGCTAGCTCAGCGATCTCTTCGGGCGAGCGGACCGGCAGTCCGAGGGCAGCAGCCCGGGCGCGCGCGGCCGCATCCGGACCCTTGATGAGACGGGCAGCGACCTCGGGATCGAGCGGCCCCTCGCCGTAGGAGGGGCACCAGGTGGCCAGCGCACAGGCACCGCAGGCGGGCCTTCGGGCGTGGCAGACCCGTCGGCCGTGGAAGATCACCCGGTGGGACAGGATCGTCCACTCCTTGCGAGGGATCAGCGATCCCACCGCGTGCTCGATCTTGACCGGGTCTGTCTCGGCGGTCCACGCCCAGCGGCCCACCAGGCGTTGAAAGTGGGTGTCGGGGGTAATCCCGGGAATACCGAACGCGTTGCCCAGCACAACGTTTGCCGTCTTCCGACCGACCCCGGGCAGCGTGACGAGGTCGGCCATCTTGGCCGGCACCTCACCACCGTACCGATCTTCCAGTGCTTGGCCGAGGCCGATCAGAGACTTCGTCTTGGCGCGGAAAAACCCCGTCGGCTTGAGCAGCGTCTCCATCTCGTCGATGTCGGCGCCTGCGTAATCGGCGGCGGTCCGGTACTTCGCGAAGAGGGTGGGCGTGACCGAGTTGACCATCTTATCGGTGGTCTGCGCGGACAGGATCGTGGCCACGAGCAGTTCCAGGGGAGTGCTGAAGTCCAATTCGCAATGGGCGTCAGGGTGTAGGCGGGCGAGCCCGGCATTGATCCGGCGCGCCCGACGCGTCCGCGACAGGGAGGTTTCGGCCTCGATCTTGCGCCGCCGTGCCGCTGCTCCTGCCACACCACGAGAGTACGGCGGGCCGCTGGGACATGTGGCTCCGGCGTGGGCATACTGGTCGGGCGATGGCCGGACTGCTGGTGGTGTTCTTTCCCCTCTTCCTCCTGGCGTTCCTCCTATTCATGGAGCGAGTCGAGGAGCCGCTGACGCGCGGGCCCACGGAGAACGACGTGGCCGAATTCCTCGACACAGCCAGCCGCGAGGACGTGGACAACGTCTTCCGGTACGGCGTCCGCCGCTCTCTCGAGCGCTGGCGTAACCGTCGCCGGCGGCTCCCGCGGCTGGCCTCGCTGGTGGGCCGTCAGCGTGAAGACGAGAACAGCGTCAACGCCGAGCCTCCTAGCGCCTAGACTCGGCCTGCCTCGGGCTGGTGCCCAAAGAGGCGAACGTGCCCAGGCGGCGAAAGGAGGAGTGCGTGAATGACGCCCTAGCGCGGTCCGGCGTCTTCCAAGGAGTCTCGCCCGAGGCGGCCGAACCAGTCGCCGCCGATCTGGAGCTACTCGACCTTCCTCGCGGCACCACTGTGTTCGCCGAAGGTGAGCCCGGCGACAGCCTGTTCATCATCTTGGACGGCAAGGTGAAGATCGTCCGGCGGGCGCCGGACGGTCGGGAGAACGTGCTCTCGGTGATGGGCCCCGCCGATCAGTTCGGTGAACTGTCGATCTTCGATCCAGGCCCCCGTACCGCCACCGCGACCGCCCTCACCGACGTCTCGCTGGCGAAGATGTCACAACAGGCGCTGCTGCCATGGATCGATGCGCACCCGGAGATCGGCGTCCAGTTGCTGCGCGTTCTGGCCCGCCGGCTCCGCCGTACCAACGACACAGTGGCCGACCTGATCTTCACCGACGTTCCGGGCCGGGTGGCCAAGTCCCTGCTGGGAATGGCCGACCGGTTCGGTAGCCGCAATGAGTCCGGGCTGCTACGGGTCACCCACGACCTGACCCAGGAGGAACTGGCCCAGTTGGTCGGGGCGTCCAGGGAAACCGTCAACAAGGCGCTGGCCGACTTCGCCCATCGCGGCTGGCTGCGCCTGGAGGGCAAGACCGTGCTCGTGCTGGACGAGGATCGGCTGCGTCGCCGCGCCCGCTGAGCCGTTCGAGGGCCGGTTGTGTAGCGAACAGCCTCTTTGAGCCGTTCAAAGGCCGGTCGTGTAGCGAACCGGCAATCAGCGCAGGCCCAGGCCAGTCAGCGGGTGCCGCCGGGACCCAGTCGGATCGGCGTCTTCACCAGGCTGCCATCGGGCATCTCGACGTACTCCGAGCCGTCCCGTTCGACCAGTCTCGGCACGACCGGTGTCAGCGGCTCCTTGGGTGCGGCCTCGAGTATCTCAGCGACCGACCCGTACGCGACCAGGTCGGTGAGCGTGACCAAGGTCGGCGGCAGCATCATCCGGCTCCCGTTCTCGTTCTCGGCGAGTGCGTCCACGACCCGGACCCAGGCTGCCTCGTCGGCCTCGCCAGAGACATCTCGGGGTTGCTGACCGGCCGGCACGGCTGCGGTGAAGAACTTGGTGTCATACCGCCTGGGTTCGGTTTCCGGCGTGATCCAGTGCGCCCACGGACGGAGCAGGTCGGCCCGAAGGGTCACCCCGTGGGCCCTGAACACCTCGGACAGCGAACGTTCGCGCGCCATCAGGGCCAGCCGATCGGCCTCCCAGTCCGCCGAAGTAGGATCCAGCGGCGAACCATCAGTCGCCGAAGCCAGCAGCACGCCGGACTCCTCGAACGTCTCCCGTACGGCCGCACAGACGAGCTCTCGGGCAAGCGGCTCGTCGCAGTGGAAGCTGGCCGCCCACTGCGCCGGTCCGGGGCCAGTCCACGAAACATCCTCATCCGCATCCCGAACGTCCACTCCCCCACCGGGATAGGCAGTCATCCCTCCGGCGAAAGGCATCCCCCGCACGCGTCGCAGCAGGTACACCTCGACGCCCTCGAGCCCGTCACGCAGCAGTAGCACGGTCGCGGCCTGCCGTGGGACCGCGGCGGCTGCACCCAGCTCCGCTGGGCGCGGTGGTTCTAGGGTCACCGTCGACCTCGCAGCCCTTCAGGCCCTTAGGCCTGGCTGACCCGGTCCGGCTAGGCGAATGGTCGGTCCGGCCGCACCGAGCTCCGCGATGACCTCGACCTCGACCGGGGTGCCCAGTGGCAACTCGGCCACGCCCACTGCACTGCGAGCGTGCACGCCTGCATCGCCGAAGACCTCGCCGAACAACTCGCTGGCCCCGTTGATGACCCCAGGTTGACCGGTGAAACCCGCTGCGCTGGCGACGAATCCGACCACCTTGACGATGCGGGTGATCGAATCGAGGCCGACCAGCGCATCCATCGCGGCAAGCGCGTTCAGGGCGCACTGTCGCGCGTCGGTGGCCGCATCCTCGGCGCTGACCTCGGCCCCGACCTTCCCGGTCCGCGGCAGCACGCCATCGACCCAGGGCAGCTGCCCGGAGACGAAGACCAGTGGTCCGGTCTGCACAGCCGGCACGTAGGCGGCCACCGGAGCCGTGATGGCCGGCAGGCTGATCCCCAACTCGGCGAGGCGTTGCTTTGCTGTCACGACCCGGCCAAGGGGCGCTTCAAGTAGGCGACGAGCTGTTCGGCGTTGGGCCCGGGGATGACGGCGACCAGTTCCCAGCCGTCCTCCCCCCAGCTGTCGAGGATCTGCTTCGTCACATGGACGAGCAGCGGGACCGTGGCGTACTCCCACTTCTGCATGCCCGGACGCTAGCGCAGCACTCGTGAGGCCCGTCGATCCCGGCCGGAGCAGTGACTCCAGTCACCACCGGATGCAGGGAGATTCCAGGCTGCCTACCCTGGAGCGATGCCTCGTCCCACCACCTGGCCCGTGGCACGACTGCACGTCGTGACGGGTAAGGGCGGGACCGGTAAAACGACCGTGGCTGCTGCGCTGGCGCTGAGCATGGCCCGCGGTGGGCGGCGCGTCCTGCTCGTCGAGGTGGAGGAACGGCAGGGCATCGCGCAGTTGTTCGACACCCCGCCATTGCCCTACGAGGAGCGCCGGGTCGCTGTTGCCCAGGGGGGTGGCGAGGTCCGTGCGCTGGCCATCGATGTCGAGGCAGCTCTGCTCGAGTACCTCGAGATGTTCTACAACCTCAAGCGCGCCGGGCGGGCCCTGCGCAGGATGGGCGCTGTGGACTTCGCCACCGCCATCGCGCCGGGGCTACGTGATGTCCTGTTGACCGGCAAGATCAAGGAAGCCGTGACGCGGCAGGTCAAGGGCAAACGGGCCTACGACGCCGTCGTCGTGGACGCGCCTCCCACCGGTCGGATCGCACGGTTCCTGTCGGTCACCGAACACGTCGCGGGTCTGGCCAAGGGCGGACCGATCAAGACCCAGAGCGATGGCGTGATGGCTGTCCTGCGTTCTTCGCAGACGGCGATCCACATCGTCACCGTGCTCGAGGACATGCCGGTCCAGGAGAGCGCAGATGCGATCGGTGAACTTCGCGCCGTCGGCATCCCGGTGGGATCGATCATCGTGAACATGGCCAGGCGGCCCTTGCTGCCGGTGAACGCGATGGCGCGAGCGGCGAGCAGCCGACTCGACACCACGGCGATCGCGGCAAGCCTGAGTGCGGCCGGACTGGACGGAGAGTCCTTGGCCGGGCCGTTGTTGCTGGAAGGCGTCGAACACGCCTTGGGCTGGCAGGCCCAGCAATCCTGTCGGGCCCGGGTTCAGGATCTGGGCCGGCTGACCTACGAACTACCCGAACTGCAGGGACCGATCGACACCGGATCGCTGTACGAACTGGCCGACACCCTCACCGACGCGGGCATCAAGTGACCACAACCCGCTCAGGGGCCCGGTCAACGACCAAGGCGCCGGCAGGCAGAGCTCACACGGTCGGCACCTCGCCCGCCCTCGATCTGGCCGCAGTCATCGCCGATCCCGACACCCGGATCATCGTGTGCTGCGGTGCCGGCGGCGTCGGTAAGACCACCACCTCCGCGGCCCTGGCCCTGGCCGCCGCCGAGATCGGGC
>Ga0136612_10001316_pt1 | contig 10471 bp, 9 predicted proteins | sample AntDryUQ224A2306_2_FD_106644 | JGI IMG/M metagenome (GOLD analysis project Ga0136612, IMG submission 106644) | Polar desert sand microbial communities from Dry Valleys, Antarctica - metaG UQ224A (23.06) | ecosystem: Environmental > Terrestrial > Soil > Desert | place: Antarctica: Dry Valley...
CAGAGCGATCGAGATGGCGCCCGAGTACGAGGACGACTACGAGACCGATGCCGGCGAGGCCGGCGACATCCGATTCGAGGGCATTGTGGCCATCAAGGAGCTCGATGACCCGCCCGCCGCCGGTGCCGAGGTCTGGCACGAGTTCATGTCGCCCGATCCCTCGCGCGCCTCCGCCGGCGATGAGGGCGAGCCGCTCCCGCCGGTCTACCCGGAGGAGATGGCCTTTCCGCGCGCCCGCGACGACTGAGCCGCGGTGAGCGCCTGGCGAATTGCCGCCTACCGCGCCATCCGGCCCCTCCTCTTTCGGTCCGACCCCGAGCGAATCCACAACGCCGCCCTCTCCGCGCTGCGCCTTGCCGGACGATCCGGCCCCGGTCGCGTGCTCTGCTCCTTCGCCTCCGGTGCCTCCGGTGCCTCCTTGACCGATGCGGCGCGCGCGCCGATCGAGCTGATGGGACTTCGTTTCCGCAACCGGATCGGCCTGGCCGCTGGATTCGACAAGGACGGCGTGGCGATTCGCGGCTGGGCGGCGCTCGGCTTTGGCTTCATCGAGCTCGGTACGGTCACGCCTCGCCCTCAGCCAGGCAATCTCCGCCCGCGGCTCTTTCGCCTGACTCATGACGGGGCGCTCATCAATCGGATGGGGTTCAACAACCTCGGCGCCGATGCGTTGGCCGCGCGGATCGCCGCCGCTCGCCATTCGTTGCCGCCCGGCTTCGTCATCGGCGTCAACATCAGTCGCAACCGAGACGGCGACGCATCTGACTTTCCCGAGGCGACTCGCGCGGTGGCCGATCTCGCCGACTACCTCGTCGTGAACGTCAGCAGTCCGAACACGCCGGGCCTTCGTGATCTCCAGGATCCTGAACGGCTGCTGGCCATTCTCGCCGCCATGCAGGAGGCCGCGCCCCGACCGCCCCTGTTGGCGAAGCTCTCGCCGGATCTCGACGAATCTCGTTTCGACGACCTGATCGGCGCACTGGTGTCCTCGCCGGCGGCCGGCGTCGTCCTCTCGAACACCACGACCGTGCGCACCGGGCTGCGTTCGAGTGGCACCGCTGAGGCCGGCGGGGTCTCGGGTCGTCCGCTCCTGTCGCGCACGCTGGACCGTGTCGCGCGGGCTCGAACGACTGCCGGCGACCGGCTCGTCATCGTCGCGTCCGGTGGCATCGGTTCGGCATCCGAGGCCGACGCGGTCTCGCGGGCCGGCGCCGATCTCATCCAGCTCTGGAGCGGGTTGATCTATGCCGGACCCGGGTTCATTGGCGAGGCCGTTGCCAAATGGTCCGAACGAGCGCAAGTGCGGTGAGGGGCGTGCGATGATCGCGACCAGATGATTTCACTCGACGTGCTCGCAAGCCCGCTGGCCATCGCGGGATTCCTGACCGGCGTGGTAGTCGCATTCCTGGCGGGACGCATCCGCGGCGACCCCGGCCACGTGATTTTCCTCTCGGCCGTCGGCAGCGGCGTCGCGCTGGCGGGATTGGCCTGGGCCAACGAATTCGGCGGAGGACCAGTGTTCGCCGCGGCTGCCGTCGGCCTCGGTGCCAGCCTGTGGGCGATCGGCAATGAGCGCTCGAGGCGGGCCACCATCCGTTGACCGCGTTTGCGCTGGCGCCTGCTAGGATGCATCGGTCTAGCCAAGGTGCGCGGGCAGGACGCGCCGCTCCGAATCCGGAGTGCTACACCCAATGACCACGATCGAGGCCACACCCTCGCCTGCGGCTGCCCACGAGCTGACCGCGCCGCACATCGTCACCGAGCTGCCGGGCCCGAAGGCCCGCGAGCTCATCGCCCGGGACGAGGCCGTCTCCTCGCCGTCACTCACGCGCGCATACCCGCTCGTCGCCGATTCAGGAGCCGGTATGGTCGTCACCGATGTCGACGGCAATCGATTCCTCGACTTCGCGGCCGGCATCGCCGTCTGCTCCACGGGCCACTCGCACCCGAACGTGGTGCATGCCATCAAGGAGCAGGCTGATCGGCTCATCCACATCGCGGCGACCGACTTCTACGAGCCGCGATACCTCGAATTCATGGAGCGACTGGCCGCCATCGCTCCCTTCAGCGAGAAGGCGCGCGTCTTCCTCACCAACTCCGGCACGGAGGCTGTCGAGGGCGCCATCAAGCTGGCCCGATACCACACGCATCGGCCCGGAATCATCGCCTTCGAGGGCGGATTCCACGGACGCACGATGGGCGCGCTTTCGCTGACCAACTCGAAGGTCAAGCAGCGAGCGGGCTTCGGGCCCCTCATCCCCATGGTCCATCATGCGCCATTCCCGCGCGTCCGCGCGTGGCGCGAGGATTCAGGCGGCGATGGATCCGCCGAGCTGGCCCACCTGCGAGGCACCATCTTCGGACGCCAGATCTCACCCGGGGATGTGGCGGCCATCGTGGTCGAGCCGATCCAGGGCGAGGGCGGCTACTTCCCCGCGCCGACCGCCTTCATGAATGGCCTGCGCGAGATTTGCGACGAGCACGGCATCCTCCTCGTCGCCGATGAGATCCAGTCCGGCATGGGCCGCACCGGATCCTGGTGGGCGATCGAGCAGATGGGGATCGAGCCCGACATCATTCTCGCCGCGAAGGGCATCGCCTCCGGCATGCCGATCGGTGCAATCATCGCGCGCGACTCGGTCTGGACCTGGCCGCCGGGCGCCCACGGTTCCACGTTCGCTGGGAATCCCGTGTGTGCCGCCGCCGGCCTGGCCACGCTCGACATCATCGAGTCCGAGGGGCTGGCGAATGCCACCTCGATGGGCGAGCGGCTGCGCTCCGGCCTGGAGCGGGTCTCGTCTGACGTGACCGCGGTGCGCGACATCCGCGGCGTCGGCCTCATGCTCGGCGTCGAGTTCAACTCGCACGCCACGGCCGAGGCAGTCCAGGACGGGGCCTTCCGGCGCGGACTCCTCACGCTGGAGTGCGGGGAGTCATCGCTGCGCTTCTCGCCGCCGCTCATCGTGGACGAGGGCTCGGTGGACACCGCGATTCGGATCTTCGCCGAGGCGATCGCCGCCGCAGCTGGGAGCCGCTGAGAACCCCACCCGTCTGACGGCTCAGAAGCTCCCAGCATGCATCGCTCGGAAGAGCGCGTTCGTTGGGACCAACATGCGCTTGGGCGAGCACTGTCGAACTAATCGAATGCTCGCGGGCAGCTCGTGAGCGAGGAATGGACGGCGCAATGGCTCGCCGACCACGCAATGTTCAGCCGGGCGCGCATTGTTCACAACGAAGGCACCGACAGCAGCGAACCTGGCGGCCTAGTTGAGCAGGTCGGAGAGGCTGGTGAGCTTGAAGCCGCGGTCGCGCAACCCGGGGATGATGAGCCGGAGGGAATCCAGCGTCTCGTAACCGCCGAGGTGAAAGAGCACGTTCGAGCCATTCACCGAGTTGCCGATGACTTTGGCCGCAATCTGTCCGGCGGATGGGCCGCCGTCAGATATAGGCTTCCAGTCGATGGTGTCGATGTCCCACATGAAGGTCTTCGTGTAGCCCACCGCTGCGGCGGCATTGATCACCCCGTCGCTGATCGAGCCATACGGCGGGCGCCAGTAGGGCTGCGGGTTCTGGCCGGTGCCGTCGTGCAGGATCGCCTCTGCGTCGGCGAGCTCCTGCCGAATTCGATCGACGCTGAAGGGACCGCCGGCGCAGGGCGCCGTGGTCGGTGAGCCGCCACCACCGCGCACGAGGTCACAGTGGTACATCGTGTGATTGGCGATCTCGAACAGGCCGGGGTTGGCACGAATGATCGCCATGACCTGCTGACCCTGCGCCGTCTGGCTCATGATGCCGGTCGCGAAGATGGTGGCGCACACCCTATTGGCGACCAGGAAGTTCATGATGTCGACCGCAGGCTCCATGCGGCCGCCCATGTCGAAGGTGAGGGCAACGCCGGGACCGGCGTTCGGGATGGTCCGGAAGGTCTGCGCGGATCCGGCCGCCATGCGGTTGTTTGCCGTGCATCCGGCCCCGGTCGAGGGTGGTGCCGTCGGCTCCGGGGTCGCCGGCGCGGCCGTCGGAGCCGGACGCGGCGAGACGCTCGGGTCGCCGCTGACGACAAGCGTCCAGCCGGGCTCGATCACGTTTGGATTGCCAGCAAGGGACGGGTATCGATCGGCGTTCAACGCCTGGAGCTGTGGCGACGTGGTGCCATACGTGCGCGCGATCGCGGCCAGGGAATCTCCGGCCTGGACGGTGTAGACCGTGCCGGCAACCGGGCTCGCGGCGGGATCAGCAGAGTCGGCTGGGACGGACGACGGGCTCTCGGTCGGACCCGTCGCGAGGGATACGGAAACGGAAGGCGAGGGGGCAGGCGTGAATGTTCCGCCCCGGATGGGAGGCGAAGCGCTCGGCGAGGGGATGCTGGCGGGCGTCGAGCACGCGGCCAAACCGACGAGGAGAACGAGCAGGATCGGGACACCGGACCGGTGACGCATCGGTCTAGTTGGGGTGGTAGTCGATGTCGGACGCCTGGACCGGCGGCAGTGCCCCGTCATCGAGCAGGCGGGATTCTCGTCGCAGGAGCTGGACTTCGGCTCGGAGCCGGGTGGCGGCATCGGGGAGCTCGAGCAGGTGCTGCTTGCGGGTGAGCTCGATCTGGAGCAGGCCACCGATGGCATAGCTGGCGGCCACCGGATCATTCGGCAGCTGGATCGGCTTGAGCATCTGGTCGAGGGAAGCGGCCACGCTGGGAGTCTCCTGCGTTTCGTCACCCACAGACGCCACCCGTACCACGAAACGTTTCACGGTCGCCATGTAGCCATCCAGCGCTCGCTGCGCCGGACCCAGCAGCGTTTCCGCACCCTCGCCGGCCGGTTCGCCGATCGGGTCGGCCTCCACGAGCGCGTACTGCCCGCTCCGGTCGATTGCCCCCAGCCGCGCGCGGCCCACACCGACCGCCAGGAGCACCCACCGGCCGTCCGGGAAGCGCTCGGCGCTGCGAACCTCGCAGATGGAGCCGACCGGCCTCGTGGCGGCATCGCCGCCAACCTCTGGGCCGTCCACGATCATGGAGACGATGAAGCGTCCCTCGTACGGGCTCCCGTCCGCCATCAGGTCGGTCGCCATCGCCCGATAGCGCTCCTCGAAGACGTGGATCGGGAGTGGCAGGTGCGGGAAGACGACCGTGTGAAGCGGGAAAAACGGAAGCTGCATTTCGCGGCGCATGCTCCCACGCGCGGCGGAGAGCGGCAAGCGACGCTCGCCTTGGGCTGCTGCTCACCGTTGCCGACGCGGCCGAGCCGCTCGCGTCCGCGCGACGCGTTGCGGCGGGCGGATCCGCGATCGACCCGTCAGTTGTCGACGAGATCGTGCGTGGGCGCTCGACACAGGAGCGCCTCGCGGTCCTGACGCCGCGCGAGCGCGAAGTCCTCGCCCTCGTCGTGAAGGTCTCTCGAACCGTTCCGTCGCGGAGCGTCTCTCGATCGCCGTGAAGACGGTTGAGGCACAGGTGGCGGGCATCTTCTCCGAGCTCGGCCTCGAGGAGCGAGCCGACGACAACCGTCGGGTCCCTGCGGTTCTCGGCCTACCTCGAAGGACCCGGGTGAGCTGCGGCTACGCCTCGTCCACGAACGTCGTGTCGATCTGCGCTCGCTGAAGTTTGCCCGAGTAGTCGATGTAGACGCTCTTCCACTCGCTGAAGAAGTCGAGCGCGGCCTGTCCGACCTCGCGGTGCCCGTTGCCGGTCGCCTTCGTGCCGCCGAACGGCAGGTGCGCCTCCGCACCGATGGTGCCGTGATTCACGTAGCCCAGGCCGGAGTCGAAGTCGCGGATGGACCGGAACGCGAGGTTGACGTCACGCGTGAAGAGCGAGGTCGACAGCCCGTACTTCACCGAGTTGACGATCCGCACCGTCTCGTCCCAGTCATCGACCGGAATGACCGATGTGACGGGGCCGAAGATCTCCTCCTGGGCGATGCGCGCATCGGGCTTGACCTCGGTGAAGATGGTCGGCTGGAAGAAGGAGCCCTTCGAGAGCTTGCCGTCGCGAGCTGCCTCGCCACCGATGACGAGCTCGGCCTCTCTACGCCCGATAGCGGCATAGGACGCGATGCGCTCGACCGCCCGGTCGTTGATCACAGGGCCGATATCGGTCGTCTCGTCGAGGCCATCGCCCAGCACGAGTTTCGCGACCCGCTGCTGCAGCCGATGCACGAAGTCGTCGTGGACCGCTCGATGAACGATCAGCCGTGATGCGGCCGTGCAGCGCTGACCGCTGGTGCCGAACGCGGACCAGATGACGCTGTCCAGCGCCAGGTCGACGTCGGCATCCTCCCAGACCACGATCGGGTTCTTGCCGCCGAGCTCGAGGCTGACGCGCTTCAGGGTCTTGGCGGCGCGGGTCGAGATCTCGACGCCGGTATCGGTGTGGCCGGTGAAGCTGATGACCTTGACGTCGGGATGGTCGACGATCGCGTTGCCGACCTCTCCGCCGGAGCCGGTCACGACATTGACCACGCCATCCGGGAGTCCGCCCTCTACGAGCAGCTCGACGAAGCGGACGAGACAGGCCGGCGTGTCGGAGGCAGGCTTGATGACCGCGGTGTTGCCGCAGATGAGGGCCGGGAACAGCTTCCAGGCCGGGATCGCGACGGGGAAGTTCCAGGGCGTGATGATGCCGACCACGCCGATCGGCCGGCGGATGGCCATCGCGAACTTGTCGGGCATCTCGGATGGCACGGTCTGGCCGAACAGGCGACGTCCCTCTCCGGCCATGTAGTACGCGACGTCGATCGCCTCTTGGACGTCGCCGCGCGCCTCGGGCAGGACCTTGCCCATCTCGCTCGTCATGAGGCGCGAGAGCCCTTCCTTGTGCTCGGCGAGCAGGCGAGCGATACGGAACAGGATCTCGCCGCGCTTCGGCGCGGGCATGGCGCTCCAGCTCGGGAACGCACGCACGGCCGCCCCGACCGCGGCCTCGACGTCGGCCGGGCCGGAGGCCGGGAACTCGCCGATCACCTCGTCATGGTCAGCAGGGCTGACGCTGGTGAAGGTGGCACCCGATGCGGCATCCTTCCATTCGGCACCGATCAGGTTCTGGTAGGTCTTCGTCACGAAGTTGAATCTCCTCGATGGTGGCGCTTGCCTCAGCGTCCGTCACCGATTCTATCGCGCGACGGGACGACTCCCATGCTGCGGCGGTGCTGAATCGACCGGCACTGTTGGCGCACAACGCGCGCAGGCCGCGCTTTGTGCTGGTCAAACCCCTTCGGCTCGCACACTGCTCCGCCAGGCCATCGTTGTGCCGTCGTCGGACCCGTTTCGATCTGAATCCACGCTCAGAGACGAGGCAGGTCAGGCTCAACGGCCCAACAATGCTCGCACTGGTGGGCACTGTTCCATTCGGGGCGTCCCCAGTCGCCACGAAGGCCGGTCTCGATATCGTGCGCGGGCCTTCAGGCTCGAGACGGTCGCGGATTGCCCGGGACCAGCGGGACATTCGACCCTTTCCGGGACCCACGGCAGGAGCGCATCATGCCGGCACAATTGAAGAACCGTCGTGCTGGGTTCCTGTAATCCAAAGATACGGGGCTGAAGTAGTGGCACCCCGGCATGACGGCTTCGGGAAAACGCCGGCTCGGAAACGGGCCGGCGTTTTCATGCTTCCGGATCGGACCCACGATGGCCAGTAAGCCGCCAGTAAGCGGCGATAAAGAGACTGTGGCGCATCATGCGCAGCACGCCATCGAACGCAGGCTCGCCTCCAGCGAACAGGAGGCTGCCCCTATGTTCACCAAACGGATCGTGCTCGCCGCCATCGGCGGACTGGTGCTGACCGCCACGCTGGCGGCTCCGGCATCGGCCGCCAAGCCGACCGTGCCACCCACCTCGCCGCCGATCGAGCGGCAGCTGACCGCCGAGGAGCGAGCAGAAGCCAGCCGCAAGGTCGCGGACTCGGATGCGTACCTTGCCTCGGTCGCCGAGCAAGGAGGCGACCTGGCGACGCTCTCATGTGTGTCCCCAACGGGAACTAGCACCCAGGCCGAGATCCCGCCCGGCTGCTACGCGCCGCAGGCATATCTGTCGGTTACCGCACGCGATCAGACGAAGTCGTACTACTGCGGGCCTGCGACCGGCCAGGTCATCAGCAACTACAGCTGGGCCGTTGCTGCCGGCGGCGACAAGTACACGCAGGCAAAGATCGCCGGCTGGATGAAGACCGAGCTCAACGGCGGTACGAGTGCGCCGGAGCTGGAAGCGGGGCTCGAGCTGGGTACGCAGGGATCGCCGCGCCGGGCGGCGGGCTGGAACTGGGTGGTCCTCGACGTGTTCGATCGCGATCGCGATGGGCACACTGGCGACGAGCTCCACGGATACGTGCGCAGCAATGTCAGCAACGCGAAGATGCCGCTCGCCATCCCCGTAAAGCCGCACGATCCGAAGTCACACTACTACCTGGTGAGTTGGCCGAGGGCCGTCGTATCAGTGGGTCACTGGATCGCCGCATACGGCTGGTACGGGCACTTCACGGGCACGACATTCGCCCGCATCTACTACACCGATTCCTCGCGAGACGAGGGCGGCAGCACAGGCAAGTTCTGGGATCCGACACGCGACATCGCGGCGCTGATCCAGGAACACACGAAGCGGCTCGTGTGGTGATGGAGCGACCACGCTGCGCTGCGGTCCTGACCGCGCTGCTCCTGGGAGGGGTGGTGGCTTGCACGGCCGCCACCCCGTCGAGCACGTCGTCCCGGAAGGCTGCGCCGGACGCCAGCTCATCCCTGTCGCCTCCGACCGGATCCTCGGCGCCGTCCCCGACCCCGACTGAGCGCGCCGCCAGCCCGAGCCCGAATCGCCTAGACCTCGATATCGGGCAGCTCGATCCCGAGTGGATCTGGCCCATGCTCGACTTCGCGAGCGACAGCCGTGCCGTGATCTATTCATCGGGCGTCCTCGACGAATCGGTCAACGACCGGTCGGCCGGCACCGGCGCGCCCGACCTGTGGCGCTACGTGCCCGGTCAGCTTGAGCCGGAGCTCCTCTGGCGCAATCCGGATCGTGAGCGGCAGCTGATCAAGATCGCCGGCGACATCGACGTGTGGGCATTCGCCGAGATCAGCTCGCGAGGCGAACCGTGGTGGAAGCTCTGGCTGCTCACCGAACCCGGTGGCGAACCGATTCTGCTCGACGCTCATCCAGGCGACGTGGACGTACCGAGCCTCGTCCCATCCTTCGATGTCGATGCGGGACGGGTGGCATGGACCTCGTTTGGCCGCGGAGCGACGAGCGGAAGCGTCGTCAGCCGGCTCTTGATCGCAGAGGCGCCTGCGTGGGAACCCCGACTGCTCGCCGAGCATGACGCGTCGGAGCAGGCGTACTGGCTTCCATCGATGTATGGGGGTGAGCTGGCCTATGTGGACGTCACGATCGGCGCGGGGGAGGCCGACGACGTTCGCCACGTGATGCTGCTCGACTTCCGCACGCCCGGGGCGACGCCCAGACGGCTGGACACATCGGGAAATGCGACGATGCCGGTCCTGACCGCCGACGCGGTCATCTGGAAAGAGCCGGACGTCGGGTTCGCCATGTTCAACTGGGGCCGGCTCTTCAAGTACACGCTCGAGACCGGTGAAGTCGCCACACTTCGCATCGCCCCACAGGAGTACGTGAACTATCCGTCCGGAGGGAGCAGATTCGTGGCGATGTGGGGAGCGGACTCGTTCCAGTTCGCGGTCCATGACCTCGAGCGTGGTGCCAGCCGTCTGATCGCCAAGTACGACAACCAGATCGACACCATCGTGCGCCCGCACCTGGCCGGCGACCTCCTCGTCTGGCTCCATCCTCAGACCGATGGCCTCGGCAACGGCCCGCCGGCACCGATCGAGTACGCGTATCTGCCGGAGCCGGGAGGTGACCGAGGCGAGTGAATGCCTAGGGCGTGGTCATGCGCATGACGTCGAGCGCTTCGTCCAGGTCGGCCTCGGTGAGGCGTCCCGCGGCGACATGGCCGCGCTCGATCACCACCTGACGAATCGTCTTGCGCTCGGCGAGCGACTGCTTCGCGATGCTCGCCGCCTCCTCGTATCCGAGGTGTCGATTGAGCGGCGTGACAATGGCGGGCGAGCTCTCCGCGAACTCACGAAGGCGCTCAACGTTTGCCGTGAGCCCGTCGACGCATCGGTCGGCGAGCAGACGACTGACGTTGGCGAGCAACCGGATCGACTCGAGCACGTTCCGGCCGAGCATCGGCAGCATGACGTTGAGCTCGAAGTTGCCCGCGGCCCCGCCCCAGGTCACGGCGGCGTCATTACCGATCACCTGTGCGCAGACCATCAATGTCGCCTCGGGGATGACCGGATTCACTTTTCCGGGCATGATGCTGCTCCCTGGCTGAAGGTCCGGAAGGTTGATCTCGGCGAGGCCGGCACGCGGTCCGGATCCCATCCAGCGCAGGTCGTTCGCAACCTTCGTCATGCTGACCGCGATCGTGCGGAGCTGGCCGGACAGCTCGACGAGACCATCTCGG
>Ga0136612_10001317_pt1 | contig 10470 bp, 7 predicted proteins | sample AntDryUQ224A2306_2_FD_106644 | JGI IMG/M metagenome (GOLD analysis project Ga0136612, IMG submission 106644) | Polar desert sand microbial communities from Dry Valleys, Antarctica - metaG UQ224A (23.06) | ecosystem: Environmental > Terrestrial > Soil > Desert | place: Antarctica: Dry Valley...
CCTACCCGCACGGCGTGGTCGTCGCGACCAAGGGCGGCCTGGAGCGCACCGGGCCCGGGCAGTGGCCGCGCAACGGACGCCCCGAGCACCTGCGGGCGGCGTGCGAGGGCAGCCTGCGGCGCCTGCGCCTGGAGCGCATCGACCTCTACCAGCTCCACGCCCCCGACGAGGACGTCCCCTACGAGGAGTCCGTGGGGGCGATCAGGGAGCTGCAGGACGAGGGCAAGGTCCGTCATGTCGGCGTCTCCAACGTGACCGTGGAGCAGCTCGAGCAGGCGCGCTCGATCGTCGAGGTGGCCACCGTGCAGAATCGCTTCAGCCTCGGCGACCGTGACGCCCAGGAGGTGCTCGATCACTGCGAGCGTGAGCACATCGCCTTCATCCCGTGGTTTCCGCTGGGCGCCGGCGACCTCGCCGAAGCGCCGGCGTTGACCGAGATCGCGCAGCGGCACGACGCCTCGCCGTTTCAGATCGCGCTGGCCTGGCTGCTGCACGTCTCGCCGGTGATCCTGCCGATCCCGGGGACCAAGTCGCTGGCGCACCTTCAGGAGAACGTGGCGGCGGGCGAGATCGCGCTGAGCGACGACGAGGTCGCCCAGCTCAGCGCGATTGCCGAGTGACGATCTCGCGCCCCGCTACCGGGGGCGCCGGATACGCTGCAGCGTGAAGGGCACCCGCCGCCACGGGGGCGCCTTGCTGTAGCGCCGGCGCTGATCGATCTGCACCAGCCACTTGCCCGACGACAGTCGCTTGACCGGGACGCGGCGCGCGCGGACGACCAGCGTCCCGCACGGTCCCTGGGCGGTGCCGAAGCGGTAGTTGCGCCGCGTCTGACCGCCGAAGCGGAAGTGGCCGAAGATCGGCTGGCCGGTGACGAAGCCGGCAAAGCGCCAGGTCGTGGTCTGGCTCGGGCGGCCGTTGATCGGGGCGTTCGTGTCAAAGGCGCGGGCCACCACCGGGAGCGCCAGGGTCGCGGTGTTGGCCGCGTTGACGTTCTCGCTCGCCGTCAGCGAGACCGTGATCGGTGTGATCGACGGCAGGGGCGCGAGGCTCACCGTGGCCACGACGGCGCCGGCCGCGTCGGCGATGGCCGACGCGCTCGCCGCGCCGGCGATCGTCACCGTGGATCCGGGGGTGAAGCCCGAGCCGGCGAGGTTGACCGGGGCGTCGGCGGCGACGCAGCTTGCCGTCGCCGCGAGCGTGGCGGCCTCGGCGCCGGCGGGGAGCGCGAGCGCGCTCGTGGCGGCAAGCGCGGCGCTGGACAGGACCTTCACTGGACCCCCTCGTGGTGGGCGCTACGGGCTGTCGGGCGCGGGCACGGGCACGGCACTGACCTCGGCTGTCCCGCTCGCCGTCTGTCGACGCCCGCCGGCAAGCGAGGACGGCCACCATACGCGATCGCCGATGTCGAGGACGAGGGCGGGGACGAGGACCGAACGCACGAGGAACGTGTCCAAGAGCACGCCGAAGGCGATCACGAACCCGATCTGGGTGAGGAAGACCAGCGGCAGGACGCCGAGCACGGCGAACGTGCCGGCCAGGACGATGCCGGCCGACGTGATCACGCCACCGGTGACGGCCAGGCCGCGCAGCATCCCCTCGCGCGTGCCGTGCCTGACCGCCTCCTCGCGCACGCGCGCCATCAGGAAGATGTTGTAGTCGACCCCCAGCGCGACGAGGAAGATGAAGGCGAACAGCGGCAACGACGGGTCGCTGCCCGGGAAGCCGAAGATGACGTCGAAGACGACGGCGCCGACCCCGAGCGCGGCCAGGAACGACAGCACGACGGTTGCGATCAGCAGGATCGGCGCCAGCAGCGAGCGCAGCAGCCCGATCAGGATCAGCAGGACGACGACCAGCGCGACGGGCACGAGCAGCAGCGTGTCGTCGGCGGCGGCGTTGCGCAGGTCGTACTCGACCGCCGTCGCGCCGCCGACCAGCGCATCGGGATCGGCCCGGCGCACCGCGTCGCGCAGACGCGGGATCACGTCATAGCCCGGCGTCGAGTAGGGGTCGACGGCGAGGAAGGCGGCAAGCTGCACCCCGGCCGGCCCCTGCTTGACCGGCTGGGCTGGCACGTCGGCGACTCCGTCCACGCCGGCGGCCGCCTGCACCACGGCGGCGACGGTGGCGGTGTCGCGCAGGACGATGTCGGTCGGCGTGGCCTGGCCCTGGGGAAACGATCGGGCGATCAGCTCCTGACCCTGGATCGACTCGACCTCGTCGCGAAACGAGTTGCCCTGGGTCAGGCCGGTGGAGAAGTTCAGCAGCCCGAGCGCCATGATCCCCAGCACGATCGTGCTCAGCGCGCCCACGCGTCGGGGCTGGGCGGCGACGCGATCGCCGATGCGCCGCCAGCTCCCGTGGGTCTCGTCGCCGCCCTCGGCGCCGAAGCGGGGCACGAACGGCCAGAACGGTCGCCGCCCGGTGACCACGAGCAGCGCGGGCAGGAAGGTCAGCATCACGATCATCGCCACGGCGACGCCCATCGCACCGATCGGTCCCAGACCGGCGGTGCCGTTGACCTTGGCCAGCGTGAGCGTGAACAGGGCGGCGCACACGGTCAGCCCCGAGGCGAAGATCGCCGGCCCGGCGCGGCGCAGGGCCAGCGCCATCGCCTCGTGCTTGTCCTCGTGGCGGCGCAGCTCCTCGCGATAGCGCGCGACGAGCAGCAGCGCGTAGTCGGTTCCCACCCCGATCACCAGGATCGACAGGATCGACGAGGACTGGCCGTTGACGGTCACCCCCAGCTCGGTGATGGCCCAACCCAGGCCGCGGGCGCCGATCTCGGCGACGACGATGGCCAGCATCGGCAGGAACCAGAAGATCGGGCTGCGGTAGATCAGGATCAACAACACGACCACGAGCAGGAACGCGGCGCCGACGAGCGTGCCGTTGATGTTCTCGAACACCTTGATCGCGTCGGCCGAGATGCCGGCCGGGCCGGTGACCTTGACCTCGAGCCCGCCGCCCGGGTTGCTCACCACCTCGCGGTAGGCATCGACGGGGTCGATGATGTCGCCACCGTCGCCCGTGCCCTTGATCTGGTTGACGATCAGGGCGGTGCTGGCGTCGCGCGAGAGCTGGAAGGGAGCGGAGGCGCCCTCGCCCTCGGGGTTGCCGAACGGCGTCGTGTTGGCGTACTTGCGCGTCGCCGCGTTCAGGCTCTGCACGTCCCGCGTGATCTTCGCTCGGTCGCCCTCCGTGAGCCCGCCGGCGCGGCGGTAGACGATCACGGTCGGGGCCAGCTCACCCTCATTGAGCTGCTCGGTGACGGCCAGCGCCTTGGTCGACTCGGCATCACCGGGCAGGAACGACGTCGACTCGTTGTCTTCGGCGTCCGAGAACTTGGTCGGAAGCTGGCCGGCGACGATGGCGAAGGTGATGGCCAGGCCGGCCACGAAGACCAGCCACTTGGCCCGCGGACCGGCCGGGAAGGCGAAGATCGAACTCATGCCCGCGGAGACTACAAATCCGCGCTCGCCGGCCGGTGAACGGATAGCAACGCGGCCAGCTCACTCGCCTCGGTGACCGGCGCGCGGCAGGCGAAGTGCTCGCACACGTAGGCGGCGGCGCGGCCGTCGATCGGCGTGCGGCCGGCCAGCAGCGGGACGGCGCTGTCGTGCTCGCCGTCGCCTCCGGCGAGCACGATGTGGGGGCGAAAGGCGCCGCGCACGACGTCGGCCAGGGCGCGGACGCCGTCCCCGTCGCCGAGCAGAGCAACCTCGTGCGTGGGCGCGAGGTGGAAGTCGATCGCCTGGAGCAGGTGGCCGAACGCGGTCGGATGGCGCGGAGCGAGCTCGACCACCAGGCGCAGGTGGGCGAGGGCGTGGCGCTCGTAGTCGTGCTCGCCGGTGAGCGCGGCCAGGCGCAATAGGCCGAGCGAGGCAGCCGAGCCGCCGGCGGGGATCGGGGCGTCCTCGAGATCCTTGCGCCGGGCCACGAGCTGCTCGTGGTCGTCGGAGGTCGAGAAGAAGCCGCCGTGGTCGGGGTCGGCGAAGCGGGCGATGATCGTGTCGCCCAGCGCGCGCGCCTCCACGAACCAGCGCTCCTCGAAGGTCGCCTCGTAGAGGGTGAGCAGCGCCTCGAGCAGGAAGGCGTGATCCTCGAGGTAGGCATTCAGGCGCGCCTGGCCGGCATTGAACGTGCGCAGCAGGCGCCCGTCCTCGTTGCGCATCTGCTCGAGCACGAACGCGGCCGCGTCGCGCGCGGCGCCGAGCAGGTCCTCGCGCTGAAGGACGGCCCCGGCGTCGGCCAGCGCGCTGATCATCAGCGCGTTCCACGCGGCTAGGCGCTTGTCGTCCAGGCCGGGGCGCACGCGCTGGGCGCGAACCTCGAGCAGGCGCGCGCGGATGCGCTCGCGCACGTCACCCCCGGGCTCCGGGCCGCGCGACTCGAGCACGTTGGCGCCCTCGTGGTTGCCGCGCTGCGTCGCGCCCAACCACGCGATCGCCTCGTCGGCGTCGGGACCGAGTGCGTCGTGCAGCTCGTCCAGCGTCCACACGTAGAACTTGCCCTCGACGCCCTCGGAGTCGGCGTCGAGCGCGCTGTAGAAGCCACCTTCGGGCGCGCGCATCTCGGCCAGCGCCCAGTCCAAGGTCTCCTCGCACGTGCGACGCAGGATCGGGTCGCCGCTGACCTGCCAGGCGTGCAAGTAGGCGCGGGCCAGTAGCGCGTTGTCGTAGAGCATCTTCTCGAAGTGCGGAACCGTCCAGGTCGCGTCGACGCTGTAGCGGGCAAAGCCGCCGCCGACCTGGTCGTGGATGCCGCCCGAGGCCATGGCCCGCAACGTGTAGAGCGACATCTGGTGCTCGCCCCGGCGCAGCAGCAGCTCGATCGTCGACGCGGCCGGGAACTTCGGCGCGCCGCCCCAGCCGCCGTTGAGACTGTCGGACGCTCCGCGCAGGTTGGCCAGCGCATCGTCCAGGGATCCCGCACCGATCGGCTCGGTCGAGGGCTCGAGCAGCGCGCCGCCGCGCAGGCGCTTCGCCATCTTCTCGCCCTGCGCGCGGATCTCGTCGCGACGCTGGTCCCACGCGTCGGCCACCGCGCTCAGCACCTGGGGCCAGCTCGCCATGCCGGGGCGCGGTTGGGGTGGGAAGTACGTGCCGCCGTAGAACGGGACCTGCTCGGGGGTCAGGAAGACGTTCAGCGGCCAGCCGCCCTGGCCGGTCATGGCCTGCACCGCCTCCATGTACAGGGCGTCGACGTCGGGGCGCTCCTCACGATCGACCTTGACGCAGACGAAGTGCTCGTTCATCAGCGCCGCGATCGCGGGATCCTCGAAGCACTCGCGCTCCATCACGTGACACCAGTGGCAGGCCGAGTAGCCGATCGACACCAGCAGCGGGCGATCCTCGGCTCGCGCGCGGCCCAGCGCCTGCTCGCCCCACGCCTGCCAGGCGACCGGGTTGTCACGGTGCTGAAGCAGGTATGGAGAGGTCTCGTGGGCCAACGCGTTGGGCATCACTGGCGGCCCTACCCGCGACGGGCGGCCGGTGACAGTGGCGGCAGGCGGCTTGCCCAGTCGCTTCCCTGCACCCGGGCCGCGCGCGCGGCGCCGGGCGCGCGGTTCACGCGCCGCCCGCCCAGGGTGCCGGTGATGCGGCCGCTCGCGCTGATCCGAATACGCCCGCGGGCCGCCGCGCTGCCGCCGACCGTGAACGTCGACGCCGCCTCGTCGCCAGTGGCCAGGAGGCCGCTGACCGTCACCCCGGGCACGTATTCCACGCGCTCCAGGCGAATGCCGGTAGACCGCAAGCGGGCACTGCCCGAGCGCAGCCCGGCCACGCGCTCACCCGGGCGCGGCTCGCGCCCCGCGGCGATCGCCGCGCCCAAGAACTGGTTGGCCACGTCGACGACCGTCTGTCCCACAGCGTTGAGCGTTCGCCGGCTCAGCGAGGAGCCGGGCACGCGCGACAGGCGCGTCGGGGCCACGGGGGTCGGCTCGAAGGGGTTGCGGGTCGGCGCGCAGGCCGCCACCGGCGCCCCCGAGAAGAACGCGGCGACCGCAGCGCCCGAGCAGGCCGACTGGTCGCTGCCGAGCACGGAGTGACCGGTGTGAGGGATGGCCAGAAGCTGGGCGCCCGGGATGCGAGCGGCGAGCGCCTGGGCGTCCTCCAGCGGTGTGCGCACGTCACCCGCGCCGCTGAGGATCAGGGTCGGGACGGCGGGCAATGGGCCCGGCGCTGCCGGCGGGGGCGAGGCGTTGGGCCAGCCCAGGCACAGCGGGATGACCTCGCTTTGCAGCCCGACGCGGTAGTTGAACGCGCCGAGCTGGGCGCGCGGAATCGCGCGGCCGGCCGCGAGCGCCGCGTCGGCGCGAGCCTCGGCGCCGGCCGCGCGATCCCACGGGAAGACCGACTCCTCACAGCGGGCGGCGACGAACAGCGCGTCGCTGTCGCCGCCGGCGGACGGATCCTGCAGGCGCCGGGACGGGACACCGTCGAGGCCCGCGGCTCGGGCCGCGATGCGCAACAGCGGGCGCAGGTCCGAGCGCAGGGCGCTGCGCATCGCCCCGGGCAGCTCGGCGCGCAGGGTCGGGTTGAGGTCGCCCGCGAGCAGGATCTCCATCAGGCCGGCGTCGTCGAGCTCGATGCGCACCTGGCGTCCGCCCGGCGTGTTGATCGTGCCGCGCAGCGGGCGCCGTTGGCTTCGCAGCACGAGCGCGCGCACGTCGCCCAGCGGGTTGGCCGAGATGCCGCGACACTGACCGCCGGCGCACACCTCGCGCAGCACCCGGCCGACGGCGACCAGCGAGGACCGATTGAAGACGTCGCTCCCCTCCGGTAGTACGACCGAGTCCAGGACCATCGACTCGACACGATCGGGATAGCGTGCCGCGTAGTCGGCGGCGACCTTCGTCCCGTAGGAGACGCCGAACAGCACCAGGCGCTCGTAGCCGCTCTCCACGCGCAGCGCCTCGAGGTCGTCGACGCTGTCGGTGCTGCGAAAGAACGCGCGCGCGGGGCCGAGCTGGCCGGCGCAGCCGCTGATCGCCCGCAACAACGACCCCGAGCCCTGCTCCAGCGTCGCGCAGCGCAGGCGTCCCGAGGCGCCGGTCCCGCGCTGGTCAGAGACGAGCAGGTCGCGCGTGGCCAGCGCCGGGCCCAGCGTCTGGGCGAAGAAGGGCGCCACCGGAATCGCGGCCTGCCCGGGGCCACCGGCCAGCGCAACGACCGCGGTGCGCGTCGGGTTGGCGCTGGAGACGACGCGCTTGACGCTGAGCGCCACCGCGCCGGGCGTCGCTCCGGTGCGATCCAGCGGCACTGACAGGGTGCCGCACTCGAACCCGGTCGGCGCGCACGGCGCGTAGGCGATCGTCGCGGAGGCCGGAGAGGCGGACGCCGCGACGAGCGCGACGCCGGCCAGCGGGCCGGCAAGCAGGGAGGAGACGCGCATGGCCAGCCACGGTAGCGGCCGGCGGCGCGGGCCCGTGAACGCCGGACGAATCGACGGCGTGCAGACGAAGTAGGGTCCGCCCCGCTCACCGCTGTGATCCCCCGTCATCAGGAGGCTGTTCATCGTGTCCCATCACCGCGAGGTCGTCAGCGCCCACGGCGCCCCGGATGCCGTCGGGCCTTACAGCCATGCCATGAAATCCAACGGCCTGCTGTTCTGCTCCGGCCAGACGCCGCTGGATCCCGCGACCGGCAAGCTCGTCGAGGGCTCGATCGGCGACCAGACGCGGCGCTGCCTGGAGAACCTGCAGCTCGTGTGCGCGGCGGCGGGCGCGAGCCTGGCCGACGCGGTCAGGATGGGAATCTACGTGACCGACATGGGCGTCTTCGCCCAGGTCAACGAGGCCTACGCGACGTTCTTTTCCAGCGATCCGCCGGCGCGCTCGACGATCGGGGTCGCCTCGCTGCCGCTGGGCGCCGACGTCGAGATCGACGCGGTCGTCGCCCTACCCGGCTGAGCTCCGGTGACGATCGGTGGCACCGGGGCGAGCGACTACGCTCGGCTCCGTGCTCGAAGGCGTCGTCAAGCTGCTGCGTTGTCCCCACTGCGCCGCGGTGCTGGCCGCGGACGGCGCAGCGCTGCGCTGCGGCGAGGGACACGTCTTCGACGTCGCGCGACAGGGCTACGTGAGCCTGCTCGGTCGCGAGGCGGCGACGCGCACGGCCGACAGCGCCGAGATGGTGGCGGCGCGCGACAGCTTCCTGGGCGCCGGGCACTACGACCCGCTGGCCGCGCTGGTCATGGGCGCCTGTCGTCGCTCGGTCGGTCGCCAGGACGAGGGGGCGGTCGTCGATCTCGGGGCGGGCACCGGGTATCACCTGGCCGGGGCGCTGCAGGCGCTGGACGGGCGCGTCGGGCTGGCCCTCGACAGCTCCAAGTTCGCCTTGCGCCGGGCCGCGCGCGCCCATCCGCGCATCGGCGCGGTGGCCTGTGACGTGTGGGGCGACCTGCCGGTCACCGACGCCTGCGCGGCGATCGTGCTCAGCGTCTTCGCCCCGCGCAACAGCGCCGAGATCACGCGGATCCTGCGCCCGGGCGGGACGCTGGTCGTGGTGACGCCGACGCGGCGCCATCTGCGCGAGCTGATCGGCCCGCTCGGGCTGCTGAGCGTCGACGAGCACAAGCGTGAGCGTCTGGACCGCACGCTCGGCCCGCGCCTGGCGTCGACCCACGAGAGCGGCTGGGAGGAGCGCATGTCGCTGACCCGCGCCGACGTCGCGGCGCTCGTCGCGATGGGGCCCAGCTCCCGCCACAGCGAGCCGGCGACGATGGCCCAGCGGATCGCCGGGCTTCCCGCGACCGTGAAGGTAACGGCCTCGGTAACGGCGACGACCTACCGGCGGGCGTGAACCGCTCGGGTCGAGGGAATCGGCACTCATGTTCTCCGATGCCTCGTTCATCCAGAAAAGCGTAGCTCGCGCGCCTGAGGTGCGCGAGCGGTGGACTAAGGGGTCGCTCGCCGCGATCGGCTCCATCTGCCCGATGTGCGCGAAGGTGTCGCAGTCCATCCTGACCTGGCGTGACCTCATCCACCGCCCGTCAAGGAGAACCGCCATGCATGGTGCCCTCACCGTCTTCCTCGCCGACGCCCTTCGCGCCGACCTGGCGCGATACTCCGACGATGGCCACTCGCGTGACCAGCGCGCGCCTCGTCGGCCGCGTCGCCGAGCTCGCCGAGCTGCAGGCCGCGCTGTCCGACGCGGAGCTCGAGCGCCCGTCGCTGGCGTTCCTTGCCGGTGACTCGGGCGTCGGCAAGAGCCGGCTGCTGAGTGCCTTCGCGAGCTCCGCCCGGGAGAGCGGTGCGCGGGTGCTCAGCGGCGACTGCGTCGAGCTGGGCGAGGGCGAGCTGCCCTACGCTCCGCTCGTCGCCGCGCTGCGCCCGCTGGCGCGGGACGGCGACCCGGCGCTCGACGAGCTGGCCCCGGGGCGTCCGCGCCGAGCTCGGTGTGCTGATGCCCGGTCTCGATGGCGGCCTTCCCGTCGCGCGCGACGACGGCGCCTCGCAGTCGCGCCTGTTCGAGGCGCTGCTGACGCTGTTGGACCATCTCGGCCGGCTCGTGCCCGTGGTCCTGATCGTCGAGGATCTGCATTGGGCCGATCGCTCCACGCGCGCGTTCATCACCTTCCTGGCCCGGAGCCTGTGTCGCGAGCGGGTGCTCGTCGTGGCCAGCTACCGGGCTGACGAGCTGCACCGACGCCATCCACTGCGCCCGCTGCTGGCCGAGCTCGAGCGCGATGCCCACGCCCGGCGCATCGAGCTGCGCCCGTTCGACCGCGATGAGCTGAGCCAACAGCTTGCCGGGATCCTTGGCTCGGAGCCGGCCGATGATGTGGCGACACGGCTGTGGGAGCGCAGCGAGGGCAACGCGCTGTTCACCGAGGAGCTGCTCGCCGCCGGCCTCGACGGCCGTGCCGCGCCGTCGACGACCCTGCGCGACGCCCTGATGGTGCGTGTCGAGCGCCTGAGTGAGCCGGCGCAGGAGCTGCTGCGCGTGCTGGCCGTCGGCCAGCGCCTGCGCCACGACCTGCTCGCCGACGCCGGCGCGATCGACGCCCGCGTCCTGCGCGACGCGCTGCGCGAGGCGGTCGACAGTCACATCGTCGTGGCCGACGACGACGGCCGCTACGCGTTTCGCCACGCGCTGCTGCGCGAGGTCGTCGACGACGACCTGCTGCCCCGGCGAACGTGCCGAGCTGCATCTCGCGCTCGCGTGGGCGTTGGCGTCGTTCGCCGCCGCCAACGGGACGTCGGCGCAGCTTGCCGCCGGCATCGCCCACCACTACCTCGCGGCCGGTGACCAGCCCGCGGCGCTGGCCGCCAGTGTGGTCGCCGCGACCGAGGCCGAGCGCGTGCACGCCTACGGCGAGGCGGCGGCACTGCTCGAGCGGGCGCTGGAGCTGTGGGACCGCGTCGAGGACGCCGCGGCGCGGGCCGACAGCGACCGTGTCGCCATCCTCGCTCGTGCGGCCGCCGCCCACGGCATGGAGGACGACCACGTGCGCCAGGAG
>Ga0136612_10001318_pt1 | contig 10468 bp, 11 predicted proteins | sample AntDryUQ224A2306_2_FD_106644 | JGI IMG/M metagenome (GOLD analysis project Ga0136612, IMG submission 106644) | Polar desert sand microbial communities from Dry Valleys, Antarctica - metaG UQ224A (23.06) | ecosystem: Environmental > Terrestrial > Soil > Desert | place: Antarctica: Dry Valley...
ACGTGGTCTGCCACGTAGTCCAGGATCTCCTGCGGGGCGAGCAGCAGGCGCCAGTTGAAGGACATGGCCCCGGAGGAGGAGCACGACGCCCAGCGCGTGCGCTGGCTGCGGATGGTCAGGCCGGCGTAGGCAGCGTCCACGGCCGCGCACTCCGTGTCCAGCCGGGCCGCGACCTCGCGGCGCGCCTCGCGCCGGTACCAGCGCTCGAGCGCCGGGCGCGGGTCGCGCGCGGGGACGAGCAGCGCGTCGCCGCGCCGGTGCACGCGCGAGCGCCCGGGCTGAGGGCGCAGCCGCAGCTCGCCCCCCAGCAGGGGAACGGTGCCGGGCGTGCGCGGCAGTTCCTCGCGGACGCGGTCCAGGGCCCGCAGCCGGCGTTCGATCCACGGCCGCAGCTCGACCACGGCCGCCGCCGCCGCGCGCGCCGGGGCGCGCTCGGGCAGGACCACGTGCACATCCCCGTCGGGCTCCACGACCACGCGCACGTTGCGCGCGCGGGCCGAGCGGCGGACGCTGTAGGGGATCTCCGCGGGCGGGCTCAGAGCACGCGCAGGGTCTGCAGGGACGTGTCGCGGGCCACGATCGTGCCCCCGGCCTCGCGGGTCTCGATCAGGTAGCGCACGGCGTCGGCCGAGACCCGGAAGCCCTCCAGGATCAGCGGCACCCCGGGTGGGTAGACCTCGACGATCTCGGCCGAGACCTTGCCCACGGCCTCCTGCAGCGGCAGCTCGTGCCCGATCGACTTGGCGTAGCGCCGGGCCGCGTAGGGGTGCATGACCGCGCGGTCCTCCAGGGCCGAGAACGGGTTCGAGGTCAGCGGCTTGCGCTCGCCCTCGGGCAGGCGGTGCTCGGCCAGCACCGCCTCCAGGGCCGCGACGGTGTCCGGGACCGCGCGGTCGGCGAGCTGGAAGGTGGTGATCAGGGTCAGCGTGTTGATGCCCGCCTTCTCGACGATGACCCCGTGGGCCACGAGCTCCTCGGCCACCCCGAAGCCCGAGCGCCGGTAGCGCGAGAGCCCGAGCGTGGTGCGCACCGGGTCGCGCCCGTCGACGTGCGGGGCGTGCGCGGCCAGCCAGCCGGGCTCGGCCAGGTGGTCGACCTCGGGCAGGCGCTCGTGCACGGCATCGGCCAGCGCGCGGGTGCGCTCGATGCACCCGCCCAGGGCCTGTTCGCCGGTGGCCACGAGCGAGCGCACGGCGGCGTCGGCCGAGGCCAGCAGGTGGTAGCTCGGGCTGGTGGTCACGTACTCGCGGAAGGCCTCCTCCATGAGCTCGGAATCCACGCGGCGCTCCTGCCAGTGGATCAGCCCGGTCTGCTGCAGCCCACCGGCCAGCTTGTGGGTCGACTGCACACAGACGTCGGCGCCGGCGGACATGGCCGACGGCGGCAGCTCAGGATGGAAGTGCAGATGTCCGCCCCAGGCCTCGTCGACGATGACCATCGCGTGCGCGGAGGCGTCGTGCACGGCGCCGGCGATGTCGGTCGTGTTGGCCGTCAGCCCCTCGTAGGTGGGAGAGGTGTAGAGGACGGCCAGCGCCTCGGGATAGCGGGCCAGCCCCTCGCAGACCTCGGCCACGCTGGGCGGCAGCAGCGCCTCGAAGGCGGCGTCGTAGGGGGTGGGCAGGAAGCGGAAGTCCAGCCCGAAGGCCTTGAGCGCGTTGATGACCGAGTGGTGGACGTTGCGGGCCACCAGCACGAGCGCGTCGGAGCGCTCGAGCGCGAGCATGCGCAGGACGATGAAGTTCGAGCCCGAGGACCCGTGCACGGAGAACATCGTGCGGTCGGCGCCCTGGGCCTGCGCCGCGAAGCGCTCGGCCTCGCCGAAGACGCCGGTGTGGTCGACCAGGGTGCCGAAGAACCCGGCCGAGATCGAGATGTCGGAGGAGTAGAAGTCCGTGATCCGCTCCTGGGTCTCCAGGATCGAGGGCGTGCACCAGCGGTGGTAGCGCCCGACCTCCTCGTTGAGGATGCGCACGATCGGGCTCGGGCTGGGCGTGGTGGCGGGCGCCGGTCTCACCGCTGCCATCATGACGCCCGATGCAGCGGTGGCAGGCCCGCCTGCCGGACCACGTCCGGCGCCCATACTCGGTCTTCCTCAACGGGGTGGCCCAGGTGCAGGGCCGCGACTACGAGGAGCGCGACGGGGTGCTGCTCTTCGACCGACCGCTGGCCAAGGAGGGCCGGCTCGGGGCCGGGCGCTGGTTCCTGGGCGCGTGGGGCATCGGCACCTACCGCAAGAACGACGCCGTCGACGTGGCCTGGGAGGTCAACGGGGCTCCGCGCGTGGCCCACGCGCTGGAGATCGTGGCGCCGAAGGACGCCTGAGCGCGACTCAGCCCTGCGCCCACGGCCGCAGCACGCGCAGCGCCGACAGGATCGCGCGCGTGGCCGGCGAGCGGTTGATCGTGTAGAAGTGGATGCCGGGCGCTCCGCGGCGCAGCAGGTCGGCGCACTGCAGGGTGGCGTAGGCGACGCCGAAGTCGGTCACGGCCTCGGGCTGCTCGGAGCGCAGCTCGAGCTCTGAGAGCAGCGGCTCCGGAAGGCTCGCCCCGCACATGCCGGTCATGCGCTTGAGCTGCTCGAAGTTGGTGATGGGCATGATCCCGGGGATGATCGGGACCTCGATCCCGGCCCGGCGGGCGCGCTGCACGAAGTCGAAGTAGAGTTCGTTGTCGAAGAACAGCTGGGTGATCAGGAAGCGCGCGCCCGCGGCCACCTTCTCGCCCAGGAAGCGCAGGTCGGATTCGGCGTCGACGGCGTCGACGTGGACCTCGGGGAAGCAGGCCGCGCCGATGGCGAACTCGTACTCCTGCGCGATCAGCGCGACGAGCTCGGTGGAGTAGGCCAGCCCGCCCTCGGTCTGCTCCCACTCCTGCTGGCCCTGGGGCGGGTCGCCGCGCAGGGCCAGCACGTTGTCGATGCCCGCGTCGCGCATCCGCCCCAGCGTGCCGCGCAGGTCGTCGACCGTGGAGCCGACGCAGGTGAAGTGGGCCATCGTCTCGAGGCCGTAGTCGCGCTTGATGTGGGAGACGATGTCGATCGTCTTCTCGCGCGTGCTGCCGCCCGCGCCGTAGGTGACCGAGACGAAGTCGGGCTCGAGCTCGCGCAGCTCGGCCAGCGCGCCGCGCAGGTTGGCCTCACCCTGCTCCGTCTTGGGCGGGAAGAACTCGAAGGAGAAGACCGGGCGGCCGTCGGCAGAGATGATCTCGTCGATGCGCAAGCTCCCTCAAGGATGGCAAAGGCGCCCGGCCCGGGCCCTCGGCCCTAGAGCAGGCGCCAGCGCTCGGTGCCCTCGCCGTCGGCCTCCGCGGCGGCTTCGCCGCGCTGCTCGAGGTGGCGCAGGTAGCAGAGCACCTTGGTCAGCAGCCAGCCCGCCGTCGCGGCCGACATCGCCTCGCCGTAGACGCGCGGGGCCAGGGCGAACGGGGTCAGCGGCCCGTCGCCCAGGGCAGCCCGCACGGCGTCCAGGCGGGTGGCGACCAGCGCGCGGTTGGCCCGCACGTGCGCGCGCACGTCGGTGAAGGGCCGCCCGTGGCCCGAGAGGGCAAGGCGGGCGTCGAGTGAGTCGACCTCGTGCAGCGAGCGCAGGAACTCGCCCACGGGGTCGGGCGTCCAGCCGTAGTCGAAGTAGAGCGAGACCCGGCCCAGCAGGTGGTCGCCGGAGATCAGCAGCCGCTGCTCGGGCTGGTGCAGGCAGACGTGCGAGGGCGCGTGGCCCGGTGTGGCCAGCACGCTCCAAGTTCCGAGGTCGGTCTCGATCTCCACCCCCGGCAGCAGCTCGCGGTCGGGCAGCACGATCGCGGCCAGCCCGGAGCCCTGCTCGCGGCGCCCGCTGGCCCAGCGCTCCAGCGGCTCGGCGGGCACGCCACTCTGGCGCGCGACCTCCAGGCGCCGGGCCAGGGCGGCCTCGGGGTCCTGGGCCGAGGCCGTGGTGTGGGCATGCTCGGGGTGCATCCAGAGCTCGCAGCCGGTGCGCTGCACGACGGGTGCGGCCTGGCCGTAGTGGTCGGAGTGGGCGTGGGTGCAGACAAGCAGGCGCACGTGCTCCAGGCGCAGGTTGACCTGGTCCAGGGCGCGCTCGAGGTGGGCCAGCGAGCCGGGCTCGTGCATGCCGCAGTCGACCAGCACGATGCCGTCGCCGGCGGCCAGGGCCCAGGCGTTGCAGTGCGGCACACCCGGCCAGGGCAGCGGCAGGCGCAGCCTCCAGACCCCCGCCGTGACGCGCTCGCCGCGACCCAGCTCGCGTCTGCGCTTGGGCTCGGACACGGCGCCCAGGTTATGGGAGACTCGGCGCGCCCAGCGACCAGGAGGACCCGTGCAGGAGACGACCGTCCAGAGCGCCCGCGGCGAGGAGCAGGACGTGGCCGAGATCGCTCGGCGCTACTTCGGCGCCTTCGCCGCTCACGACCCCGACGCGATGGCCGCCTGCTGGGCGCCCGATGGCGTCGACCGCCTGCACGGCCAGGCCGTGCTGCACGGCCCCGAGCAGGTGCGGGCCTTCTTCGCCGATCTGCTGGAGGCGATCCCCGATCACCGCATCGAGCTCCTGGACCTGGTCGCCGAGGGCGACCGCTGCGCGGCGCGCTGGCGCATGACCGGCACCTTCGCCGGACCGGGCGCCTTCCAGGGCATCGCCCCGACCGGGGCGCGCCTGGAGCTCGAGGGAGCCGACCTGCTCGTGATCCGCGACGGCCTGATCACCGCCAACGACGCCTACACCGACGGCCTCACCTTCGCGCGCCAGATCGGCCTGATGCCGCCCCAGGACGGGCCGGCCGAGCTGCGCCTGCGCTCGGCCTTCAACGCCCGCACGCGACTGGCCGCGCGGCTGGGCCCGAGCGCGCCGGAGCCGGTGGCCGACGGCGTCTGGCTGGTGCGCGGCGGCCTGCCCTCGCGCACGATGAACGTCTTCCTGATCGAGCAGGACGGGGGCGTCTGCCTGTTCGACGCCGGGATCTCGGCCATGACCCGCGGCCTGGCCGCCACGGGCGCGTCCATGGGCGGCATCCGCCGGGTCGTGCTCGGTCACAGCCACGCCGACCACCGCGGCGCCGCGCCCGGGCTGGGTGCGCCCGTGCTCTCCCACGCCGAGGACCGCGCCGACGCCGAGGGCGACGGCGGCGCGCGCTACTTCGACTTCTCCAAGCTGCCCCTGCACGCGCGCTGGCTGATGCCGCGGCTGCTGGAGCACTGGGACGGCGGCCCGGTGCAGATCGAGGGCACGCTGGCCGAGGGCGACGAGGTCGGCGAGTTCCGGGTCGTGCACCTGCCCGGGCACGCCCCCGGCCTGATCGCCCTGTTCCGCGACCGCGACCGCCTGGCCCTGACCTCGGACTGCTTCTACACCCTGGACCCGACCACGGGACGCAAGGGCCACCCGCGCGTGCCCCACGCGGCCTTCAACGCCGACACCGAGCAGGCCCGGGCCTCGATCCGCAAGCTGGCCGCGCTGGAGCCGGCGGCGGCCTGGCCCGGGCACGCCGATCCGCTCCTGGGCGACGTGCGCTCCGCGCTGGAGCGCGCCGCGGACAGCACCTGAGGGCCGCGGTGGGCAAGCGCAACCGGGGCCGGGGCAAGGTCACCCCTGCGCCCGCCGAGCACCCCGACGGTGACGGCGGCGCCCTCGCCCTGCGCACCTCGCTGAGCCCGGCCAGCCGGCGGGCCTACGCCGAGGTCCTGGCCGGATCGCCGCTCTCGCGCGAGGACGCCTGGCAGCGGGCGGTCGAGTTCCTGTTCGAGCGCCTGGCCGTGTCGTGGTCGATCGCGGGCGTCGAGCCCATCACCGCCCAGCGCGAGCTGCTGGCCCGCTACCGCTTCGCCACGGCCCAGGAGCGCAGCCGCGTGCGTGAAGCGCTGCGGGCCCACCTGGCCGAGCACTTCCCGGAGCTGCAGGCGCCGTGAGTGCACCGCGGGTGATCGACCTGTCCGTGCCCGTGGAGGCCAGCCCCAGCGAGCCGCTGGCGCCCGTGATCGAGTACGAGGACCATGCCGCGTCGGCGCCGTTCGTGGCCACGATGTTCGGCTGCGAGGTCTCCGAGCTGCCCGAGGGTCAGGGCTGGGCCACCGAGACGGTGACCCTGATCACCCACGCGGGAACCCACGTCGACGCCCCCTGGCACTACTTCCCGACCACGGCCGGGCGCCCGGCCAGGCGCATCGACGAGCTGCCGCTGGACTGGTTCGTGCGCCCCGGGGTGCGGCTCGACCTGCGCGAGGTCCCATGGGGCACGCGGATCGAGCCGGCCCAGCTCGAGCGCGCCCTGGCGGCGGCCGAGCACGAGCTGTCCCCGTTCGAGATCGTGCTGCTGTGGACCGGGGCCGAGTCGCGCTGGGGCCAGGCCGACTACTTCGCGGCCGGCTCGGGGATGGGACGCGAGTCGACCGAGTGGCTGCTGGACCGCGGCGTGCGCGTGGCCGGGACCGACGCCTGGGGCTTCGACTGGCCGCTGCCGGCCCAGCGCGCGCACTACGAGAAGACGGGCGACGCCTCGGTGCTGTGGGAGGCCCACCGGGTCGGCAGCGAGCGCGAGTACTGCCAGATCGAGAAGCTGCACAACCTCGGCGCGCTGCCCACGGCCACCGGCTTCACCGTCTCCTGCCTTCCGGTCAAGGTCGCCCGAGCCTCGGCCGGGTGGTGCCGGGCCGTGGCCATCCTGGACGGCTGAGCGCCCCGGAGGACGGTCCGGGGGCAGAGCCCGCTACCGTCCCCGCCGCCGTGCGCCGAACCAAGATCGTCGCCACCATCGGCCCGGCCTCGCGCGACCCGGAGGTACTGGTGCGCATGGTCCAGGCCGGCATGGACGTGGCCCGGCTGAACTTCTCCCACGGCACCCACGAGGAGCACGCCGAGACCGCGCTTCGGGTGCGCGAGGCCGCGGGGCGGGCCGGGCGCTCGGTCGCGGTGCTGCAGGACCTGCCCGGGCCCAAGCTGCGCATCGGGCCCGTGCGCGGCGACCTGGCCGAGCTCAAGGCCGGCGAGCGGGTGACCTTCGTCTGCGGCAGCGACGAGCTCGGCGACGCCCGCCGGCTGTCGATCTCCTGGCCCGGCCTGGCGGACGCCCTGGGCCCGGGCGACGTGCTCTACCTGGCCGACGGCGCCGTGCGCCTGCGCGTCGAGGCCGTGCGCGCGGGCGAGCACGAGCTCGACGCGATCGTGGAGATCGGGGGCACGGTGGCCTCGCGCCAGGGCCTCAACGTCCCGGGCGAGGCGGCCGGCCTGGTCACCGTGCCCGAGGAGGACCTCGAGCACCTGCGCGCCGGCCAGCGCATCGGCGTCGACCTGGTCGCCGTCTCGTTCGTGCGCCGGGGCCAGGACCTCGACGACCTGCGCCGCCATACGCGCACGCCGCTGGTGGCCAAGATCGAGAAGCCGCAGGCGGTGGAGCGCGCGGAGGAGGTGGTGCGCGCGTCGGACTGCGTGATGGTGGCCCGGGGCGACCTGGGCATCGAGATGCCGATCGAGGAGGTGCCGATCGTCCAGAAGCGGATCATCGCCCTGGCCGGCTCGCTGGCCCGTCCGGCGATCACCGCCACCCAGATGCTCGATTCGATGGTGCGCTCGACGCGACCGACGCGGGCCGAGGTGGCCGACGTGGCCAACGCGATCCTGGACGGCACCGACGCCGTGATGCTCTCGCAGGAGACCGCGATCGGCGCCCATCCCGTCGGCGCGATCGAGATGATGGCGGCGATCGCCCGCAGCACCGAGCCCGAGCTGCCCTATGAGCACTGGAACGAGCACCGCGTCATGCGCCACGAGCGGGTGGACGCGGCCTACACCGTGGCCTACGCCGCCTGCTCGGCCGCGCGCGAGCTCGAGCTGGCCGCCCTGGTCATACCCACCCTCTCGGGCCGCTCGGTGCGCCTGATCTCCGCCCACCGGCCGGTCGTGCCGATCATCGCGCTCTCCCCCGGGCGCGAGACGGTGCGCCGCTGCGGTCTGATGTGGGGCGTGCGCGCCGGCTCGCTGCCGCGCCACGAGACCACCGAGGAGCTGATCGCCGCGTGCGGGCGCCGGGTCGTGGAGCTGGGCTGGGTGCAGCCGGGGCAACGCATCGGCGTCACCGCCGGGCTGCCGAGCGGGCGCCCGGGGACGACGAGCCTGTTCCAGGTCCAAGCGGTCTAGCTGCCGCCGCGCGCTCGCGGCGCAGGTCGCGCCGCAGCAACAGGGCGCCGGCCACCGCCATGACCACCAGCACGGTCACGGCCACGATCGCCTCGGGTGAGCCGAGGTCGTCCAGCGAGCCACCAAGGGCCGCATAGGCGAACGCGCGCGGGGCTACGCCCACCGCGGTGCCGGCGGCGAACGCGCCCAGTCCGACCGGGGTCAGACCGGCGCCGTAGTTGACCAGGTGGTAAGGGATCGCCGGGGCGATGCGGGCGTAGAGCACGGCCACGAAGCCGCGGCGCCCGATCCACTCGCTGAGGGCGGCCACGCGCCCGCCGATCATGCCCTGCACGGCGTCGCGGGCCACCCAGCGCGAGATCGAGAAGGCCAGGGTGCCGCCCACGGTGGCCGCGGCGATCGCCACCGGGGTGCCCAGGGCGGTGCCGAACAGCAGCCCGGAGGCGCCGGCCAGCAGCGGGCCCGGGAACAGGGCGACGGTCAGCGCGGCCGAGACGGCCACGAACACGACCGGGCCCGCGGCGCCGTAGGGCGCCACCCAGTCGCGCACGCGCTCGGCCGAGAGCTCGCCGGTCAGCGCCACCACGGCGACCAGCACGCCGATGCCGGCGGCCAGGGCGCCGAGGCGCAGGCGCGCGGCCCTGGGGCTCACGAGGCCCGGCGGCCAGGCCCGAGGTCGCGCCGGACCAGGGCCAGGCCGAGCAGGCCCATGCCGACCAGCAGGGCCACGGCGACGATCGCCTCGGGCGAGCCGAGGTCGCCGAAGGAGCCGCCCAGCGCGGTGTAGGCGAAGGCCCGCGGGGCGATGCCGATCAGCGTGGCCAGGGCGTAGGAGGCGAGCGGGATCGTGGTCAGGCCGCAGAGGTAGTTGGCCAGGTCGCGCGGAACGCCGGGGAAGATGCGCAGGTAGAGCACGGCCACGAAGCCGCGCCGCTGCACCGCGGCCAGCAGGCCCTGAAGGCGCGGACCGGCCAGGGCCCGGACCGAGCCGGCACCGAAGCGGCGGGCGATCGCGAAGGCGGCCACCGCGCCCAGGGTCCCGCCGAGCACGGCCAGGGCCGTGCCCGCCGCCGTGCCGAAGGCCAGGCCCCCGGCCGCGGCCATGACCGGGAACGGGAAGAAGGCGCAGGTCAGCCCCGCCATCAGGGCCACGAAGGCGACCGGGGCGGCGGTCCCGAGCGTGTCCACGCGGCGGCGGATGGTCTCCGGGTCCTCGGCCACCAGCACCAGCGCGAGCACGAACAGCACGAGCGCGGCCGCGGCCAGCGCGGCCAGGCGCAGTCGGGCGGCGCGGCGGGCTGTGTCCCCCTCAGGCGGGAGCGCGGGCGTAGAAGGCCGCTTCCAGGCGGCCGAGCTCCGTCTCGGGCTCGTCGTCGTAGATCCACTCCCGCGCCACGCGGTGCCAGTTGGCCGTGGCCCGCAGCTGGGACAGGACGGCGAGCGTCAGCATCTCCACCCGACGGGCGAAGATGTGGTCCGGAGGCAGGGTCTCGTGGCGCATCTGGCCGAAGTGCTCCGAGCGCGGGTCGGACATGTCGATCATCACCTGGGTGGCGATCTCGGGCACCAGCGCCACCTCCTCGTCGAGCACGTACCACCAGGTGGCGTCGCGGAACTGGGCCAGCAGCCGGTCGGGGCGGAAGCGCTCGGGCTGGGCCAGGAAGCCCGACTCGGCGAAGATCCGGTGCAGCTCCTCGCCGTCACCCTCGTGCCCGGCCCGCTGGCAGGCGAGCTCCAGGCCGACCTGCTCACGGCTCATGCGCTTGAACAGCCCGAAGTCCAGGAAGGCCACGCTGCCGTCCTCGCGCAGCATGAAGTTGCCCGGATGCGGATCGCCCGAGAACTGACGGTGGCGGTACAGGCAGCCGAAGAAGAAGCGGAAGACGATCTCGCCCGTGCGGTCGCGCTGCGCCGCGGGCAGCTCCTTGATGGCGTCGAAGCCGAGCCCGTGCACGTACTCCGAGACGATCACCTTCTCGCGCGAGAGCGAGGAGACCACGTCGGGCACGAAGATGAACGGATGCCCGCGGAAGATGCGGGCCAGCGAGCGCTGATTCTGGGCCTCGAGCTCGTAGTCGAGCTCCTCGTCGATACGCGCGCGCACCTCCTGGGCGGTGCTCTTGACGTCCAGGCCCGGGGCCACCCGCTTCATCAGCCGCAGGATCAGCCCCAGGTTCTGCATGTCGGCCCGGACCGCGGCGGCCACGCCCGGGTACTGGACCTTGACCGCCACCTCGCGCCCGTCGTGCAGGTTCGCGCGGTAGACCTGGCCGATCGAGGCGGCGGCGATCGGCCAGGTCTACCGCGCGAACCTGCACGACGGGCGCGAGGTGGCGGTCAAGGTCC
>Ga0136612_10001319_pt1 | contig 10463 bp, 7 predicted proteins | sample AntDryUQ224A2306_2_FD_106644 | JGI IMG/M metagenome (GOLD analysis project Ga0136612, IMG submission 106644) | Polar desert sand microbial communities from Dry Valleys, Antarctica - metaG UQ224A (23.06) | ecosystem: Environmental > Terrestrial > Soil > Desert | place: Antarctica: Dry Valley...
CACCACAGGTCGCGGTAGACGAGCCGCCCGGTCATCCAGTCCTCGTGCGCATCCAGCAGCGCTACCTGGAAGGCCGCGCCGGGCGTGCGGGCCGACGCCGGCTCGAAGCCGTGTCGCCCGGCCTGCTCGAAACCGCGGGCGCCGTAGTAGGAGGGGCTGCCCTCGAGAAACAGTGCGGGCGCGCCGACATCCCGGGCGGCCTCGATCGCGGAGCCGACCAGCGCCGTACCGATGCCGTTTCGCTGCGCGTCAGGGACAACGCTGAGTGGGCTCAGGACGGCGACGTCGACGAGCGCCTGTCGGGCATCGAGCCAGGCGTGGCTGATTCCGACATGGCCGACGATTCGCCCGCCCAGGCAGGCGACCAGGCTCGACCGGACGAACCCGGAGGCGACCACGTCCGCCCAGAGGTTGGCGACGTGCGCTGCGTGCGCGGGCGGCGCCTCCCGCCCGAACGCGGCCATGATCACGCGTCGTACGACTTCGGCGTCCACGGGCCGGTCCGGGCGAATCAGCAGGCGGTCCATGCCGCCATCCTCACCGGACAGACGACCACCCGCGACCGAATTCGCCCCCTCGAGGATCAGTGCGAGCTTGTTCACGCGCGCTCACATGTCGGCTGGCCACTGGTGGCCTCATGGGTCAGGCCGAGCCGGCGTCGCCTGACCCGGCCAGTTGTTCGGTGCGGGAGGCGAGCACGAGAGCCTCGATGATCGCGTCCAGCTCCCCGTCCAGGACCTGCTCGAGGTTGTTGGCCTTGAAGCCGATCCGGTGGTCGGCGATCCGGTTCTCCGGGAAGTTGTACGTCCGGATCCGCTCGCTGCGGTCGACCGTACGGACCTGGCTGTGCCGTACGTCGTTCGCCGCCCCCGCCGCTGCCTCCATGGCGGCGGCCAGCATCCGGGCACGCAGGATCCGCATGGCCTGCTCCCGGTTCTGCAGTTGCGACTTCTCGTTCTGACAACTCACGACCAGGCCGGATGGGACATGGGTGATCCGTACGGCGGAGTCGGTGGTGTTCACGCTCTGTCCGCCCGGGCCGGAGGAGCGATACACATCGATCCGCAGGTCGTTGGGATCGATCGTGACCTCGACGTCCTCTGCCTCGGGCATGACCAGGACACCGGCCGCCGAGGTATGGACGCGGCCCTGCGACTCGGTGACCGGTACCCGCTGCACCCGATGCACGCCGCCCTCCCATTTCAATCGGGACCAGATGCCCGGCTCGTCCGCTGTGCGCGCCTTGACCGCGACGCTGACGTCCTTGTACCCGCCCAGGTCGGACTCCACGGCGTCGAGGACCTCGGTCTGCCAACCCTTGCGTTCGGCGTAGCGCAGATACATCCGCAGCAAATCACCGGCGAACAGCGCGGACTCCTCGCCCCCCTCGCCGGCCTTGATCTCCAGAATGACGTCCTTGTCATCATTGGGGTCGCGCGGCAACAACAGCTCTTCGAGCCGCTCGGTGAGGGCTTCGATCCGTACGGCGAGCTGCTGCGCCTCTAGCGCGAAGCCGGCATCCTCGTCGGCCAGTTCGCGAGCCGCGGCCAGGTCACCGCGGGCGGTTTCGAGCTCGCGGTGGGTGGCCACGACCGGGCCCAGCCGCGAGTAGCGCCGACCGAGGGTCCGGGCCCGGGTCCCATCGGCGTGCACGGCCGGATCAGCCAGTGCGGTTTCCAGATCCTGGTACTCGGCCAGGATCTCGGTCAGGCGCTGCGGATCGGCCGAAACAGGGGCGCTCATCATGTGCTCCTCTCCTTTCCTGGTGGTTATGACGCAAACCGCCAGGGTCTCGGCTCCGGGTTCTGGCTGGAGACAGCAAACGGCGCCTGCTGCCCACCGGGAAGGGTGAGCGCGCAGGCGCCGTTGGTGGAGCTAGCTGTCGGCTTTGGCGCTATCGGTGCTCGTGCGCTTGCCGAAGCGGCGCTCGAAGCGGGCCACCCGTCCACCGGTGTCGAGGATCTTCTGCTTGCCGGTGTAGAAGGGGTGACACGCCGAGCAGACCTCGGCGTGCATGACGCCGTTCCTGGCCGTACTGCGGGTGGTGAAGGTGTTCCCGCAGCTACAGGTCACCTGGGTGTCCACGTAGTCGGGATGGATATCGGATTTCATGTCTGACTTCGCTCCTTGATGTCGGCGCCGAGTGTAAGGCCGCAGGCTTGCGCGGTATTCCTCCGCATTGACCCGAGGCGTCTACTCGTTGGGCCCCAGAGTGGTCTTCTGGATCTGCATGAGGAATTCGACGTTCGTGGGCGTCTTACGCATCTTGTCCAGCAGCAACTCGATCGCCTGTTGGGGGTCGAGAGCGTGCAGTACCCGGCGCAACTTGATGACGACCGCGAGTTCGTCCGGTGAGAGGAGAATCTCCTCCTTGCGGGTGCCCGAGGCGTCCACGTCGACAGCCGGGAAGATCCGCTTGTCGGCCAGCCGGCGGTCGAGCTTGAGTTCTGCGTTACCGGTGCCCTTGAACTCCTCGAAGATCACCGTGTCACCGGTCGAGCCGGTTTCCACCAGCGCAGTCGCGAGGATGGTCAGCGATCCACCGTTCTCGATGTTGCGCGCCGCACCCAGGAAGCGCTTCGGCGGGTAGAGCGCGGTGGAGTCGACGCCACCGGACAGGATCCGACCGCTGGCCGGCGAGGAGTTGTTGTACGCCCGGCCGAGGCGGGTGATCGAGTCCAGCAGGACGACGACATCGTGGCCCATCTCAACCAGGCGCTTGGCCCGCTCGATGGACAGCTCCGCGACCGTGGTGTGGTCGGTCGGCGGCCGGTCGAAGGTGGAGGCGATGACCTCTCCCTTCACCGAGCGCTGCATGTCGGTGACCTCTTCGGGACGCTCGTCGATCAGCACCACCATGAGGTGGCACTCCGGGTTGTTCTGGGTGATCGCGTTGGCGATCGACTGCAGCACCATCGTCTTACCCGCCTTGGGGGGGCTGACGATCAACGCGCGCTGGCCCTTGCCGATCGGCATGACGAGGTCGATCACCCGGGTGGTCAGCTGCTCGGAACTGGTCTCCAGCCGCAGCCGGTCCTGCGGGTAGAGCGGGGTGAGCTTGTGGAACTCAGGCCGCTTGCGCGCATCGTCGGGGTCGAGACCGTTGATCTTGTCGAGCCGGACCAGGTTGTTGTACTTGTCCCGGCGGTCGGTTTCCCGGGGCTGACGGATAGCACCGGTGACGGCGTCACCGCGCCGCAGTCCGTGCTTGCGCACCTGTTGGAGCGACACGTAGACGTCGTTGGAGCCGGTGAGGTATCCCGTCGTCCGGATGAAGGCGTAGCTGTCCAGGACGTCGAGAATTCCGGCGACCGGGATGAGGACGTCGTCCTCGCTGATCGCCGGCTCAGCCTCGTTGCCGGCGAAGCGGTCACGGCCGCCCGAGCGGCGGTTGCGATCGCGATAGCGGCGACCGCGCCGACGGCTGCCGCCCTCGAAGTCGTCCTCGTCTGAACGGTCCGGACCGCGGTCGTTGTCCCGGCCATTGTCCCGGCCATTGTCTCGGCCATTGTCTCGACCACTGTCCCGACTGTTGTCCCGGTCGTTGCGATTGTTGTCGCGGCTGCTGTTGCGATCGTTGCGGTTGTTGTTGCCGCGGTCGTTGCGGTTGCCGTCCTGATTGTTGCCGCGATCGTTGCGGTTGCTGTCTTGGCTGTTGCTCCGGTTGTCACTTCCCCGGTTGTCACTGCCCCGGTTGCCGCGGCGGCCGTCAGTGGAGGCCTCGTCGCGGTCGGTTGCGCCGCGCTCCCCCTCGGTTCGGTCCCCCTCGGTCCGGTTGCCGCGGTCATTGTTGGCGGAGTTGCCCGAACGCTCGCCGGATTCGGCTCGCACGCGTCGTCCACCGGTGGAAGCGGTGTTGGGGGCCGTTGCCTGTACCGGCGCGCTCACCTCGCCATTGGGTGAGGTAGCCGATGCGGGCGATGCTGCCGTGGCAGCTGCGCCGCGATCGGTGCGGATTCGCTGATCCGCGCCATCAACTGCGCTGTCCTGACCGCGCGCTGATCGGCTGGCAGCCCCGTCCGAGCTGCCCGACTGGGCCGCCTTGATCGCGGTCAACAGGTCGCCCTTGCGCAGCTTGGCGGTGCCACCGATGCCGAGCTGACCGGCCAGCTGTTGTAGCTCCGGGAGCAACATCCCGGTCAGGCCGCTCGCCCGACGCCGCGGCTTGGCCTCCGCCTCGGAACTCTTGGCCGAGTTCGGGCTGCTGACTGCGCGGGTCGAGGTGGGAGCAGTGGCGGCACCGTTCGAACTGGCGTCGAAGCGGTGGTCGCCTGCCTCGCTCCGCCGGGGGCCGGTGGCCTCCGGGGTGGCGAGGTCTGTGGTTTCTGTCACGTACAGGTCCTTCCCTGCTGTGTGTGTCTGCTGCGCGTACTGCGCAACCGTGTGGTGCGACCGAATCAGGAGGCGGCACGGAGCCGCCGGCCTACCTCCAATGACATGGAAATTCAAAGGCTGAAGAGCCTGATCGGGAAGATGCGAAGCTTTCGCGGCGGCGGCGAAAAGGTTACGACGCAGGCGGTGTGCTCCGCGTGAGGCGCGCCCCTAGGGGCGGCAACACCGTAAGCCTAGACTGCTGGTGTCAGTCTGCACAACAGGGGTCCCTTCGAGATTATTCCGCAGCAAACTCGACGGCGGCATCGACGCCGGCCGAGACCTCGAGCCGATGTCGGGTCCAGCCGGGCGGCAGGATCGACTCCACGTTGGATTGCGCTCCGGTCCCGGCGATGACCAAGGCCAAGAGGCTGGGCCCGGCTCCGGAGACGACGCCTGCTATCCCCCGCCGGCGCAGTCGCTGGAGCAGCAGCGTGGTCTCGGGCATCGATGCCGCGCGATAGTCCTGGTGCAGCCGGTCCTCGGTGGCCTCCAACAGCAGCTCGGGAGCCGCGGTCAGAGCATGGATCAACAGCGCAGCGCGTCCCGCCGTGAAGGCCGCATCAGCGTGCGGGACGGTGGCCGGGAGCAGCCCGCGAGCGGTGTCGGTGGAGAACTCGAACGCGGGCACGAACAGCACCGGTTCGATGTCGCGATGCACGGGTACGGCGACGGCCGCAGCGCGATCCCCGCTTCGCCAACTGATCGCCAGGCCGCCCTGCACGCAGGCAGCGACGTTATCCGGATGCCCCTCGATGTGGGCGGCCACCGCCAGGATCTCAGCGAGGTCCGGCCGATCGTGTCCGGGAACCAGCATCCAGGCCGCCGCGACCCCCGCAGTGATCGTCGCAGCCGAGGAGCCGAGGCCGCGGCCCTGCGGGATGGCGTTGCGCACCCGGATCTCGACCCCGCCAACATGCAGACCGAACCGCTGGGCAGCCAGCCGCAGCGATCGCAGGAGCAGGTGATCCTCGTCGCGCGGTAGCGAGGCGGCGCCGATGCCTTGGATGTCGATAACGACCTGGTTGTCGGGCCGCAAGGTGACCGTGGCCTCGTCGTACAAGCTCAGCGCCAGCCCCAGGGCGTCGAATCCGGGTCCGAGGTTGGCGCTGGTCGCGGGCACCCGCACGTGTACCGAGACCGGATCCGTCAGCTGCACGGGTCAGGCCAAGCCGAGCGCTGAGGCTGCGGCTTGTGCGTCGACGGCGATCGTCACCGGCGCCGCCGACCCGGAGATCGCCCAGTCGGGATCCTTGAGCCCGTTGCCGGTGAGGGTGCAGACGACGCGTTGTCCGGGCTCGATCAGCCCGGCAGCGTGGGACTTGAGCAGACCGGCGACGCTGGCCGCCGAGGCGGGCTCGACGAAGACCGCCTCGGAACGAGCCAGCAGCCGATACGCGGCAAGAATCTCCCGGTCGGTGACGGCGTCGATGCGGCCATTGCTCTCGTCGCGCGCCCGCTCAGCCTTCGTCCAGGACGCGGGATTGCCGATCCGGATGGCCGTGGCGATCGTGGACGGTTCCTCGACGACCCGGCCCAGGACGATCGGTGCCGCGCCCGCGGCCTGGAAGCCGAACATCCGCGGGCGCCGTGCCGCGACCCCGTCGGCGGCGTACTCGACGTATCCCTTCCAGTACGCCGTGATGTTGCCGGCGTTGCCGACGGGCAGGCAATGCACGTCAGGGGCATCGCCCAGGGCGTCGACGATCTCGAAGGCCGCGGTCTTCTGTCCCTCCACGCGGTAGTCGTTGACGCTGTTGACCAGGCTGACCGGAAAGTCCTGAGCGAGCTTGCTGGCCAGGGCCAGGCAATCGTCGAAATTGCCGTCCACCTGCAGTAGCCGGGCACCGTGGACCAGCGCCTGCGCGAGTTTCCCCAGCGCGATCTTGCCTCTGGGGACGAGCACGGCGCACAACATCCCGGCCCTCGCGGCGTACGCGGCGGCACTCGCGCTGGTGTTGCCGGTGGAGGCGCAGATCACCGCCTCGGCGCCTTCCTCGGCCGCGTGGCTGATCGCCAGCGTCATTCCGCGGTCTTTGAACGAGCCGGTCGGATTGAGCCCCTCGACCTTGAGATACACCTGGCAGCCAGTTCGATCGGACAGGACCGGTGCGGGCAGCAGCGGCGTACCGCCCTCGTAGAGGGTGATGTTGGGGGTCGCCTCGGTGACCGGCAGCCGACCCCGGTACGCCTCGATCACCCCGCGCCATGGCCGGCGCATTTCGGTGGTCGCCAGCATCAGAGGCCTTCGACACGCATGACGCTGGTGACGTTGCGAACCATGTCCAGGGATCGGAGACCGTCCACCGTGGCCGCCAGGGCGGAGTCAGTGGCAGTGTGCGTGACGATGACCAAGGTCGCCTCGTCGCCTCGGCCGTCCTGGCGCACTGTCGAGATGGACACATCGTGGGTGGCGAACTCGTTCGCGACCGCGGCCAACACTCCCGCTCGGTCTGCGACATCGAGGCTGATGTGATAGCGCGTCGGGGTGAGCGCCATCGGGCGGATCGGCAGCGCGGCGTAGGCACTCGCGCCCGGACCTGCCGCCCCGGCGAGCCGGTTGCGGGCGACCGCGACCAGGTCGCCGAGGATGGCGCTGGCGGTCGGCTCTCCCCCGGCGCCGCGGCCGTAGAACATCAACTCGCCGGCAGCCGCTGCCTCGACGAAGACCGCATTGAAGGCATCGCCGACCCCGGCCAGCGGATGCGTACGCGGAATCATCGCCGGGTGCACCCGAACGGCGACGCTCTCGCCTTCGGGCCCGACCACCCGTTCGCAGATGGCCAGCAGCTTGATGGTCGAACCCATCTCCTTCGCCGCACGGATGTCTGCGGCGCTCACCTCGGAAATGCCCTCCCGGTGCACGTCCTGGGTGCTGACCGGGGTGTGAAAGGCCAGGCCGGCCAGGATTGCGGCCTTGGCTGCTGCATCGAAGCCGTCGACATCGGCGCTGGGATCGGCTTCGGCATAGCCACGATCGCTCGCCTCGTCCAGCGCCTCGGCGAAACTGGCCCCGGTGGCATCCATCCGGCTCAGGATGTAATTGGTGGTGCCGTTGACGATCCCCATCACGCGGAAGATCTGGTCTCCGGCAAGGGATTCCCGCAGCGGTCGCAGCAACGGGATCGCTCCGGCGACCGAGGCCTCGTAGTAGAGGTCGACGCCGGACTCGGCGGCCAGTGCGTGCAGCGCCGCGCCCTCGTCGGCCAGCAGGACCTTGTTGGCGCTGACCACGGACTTGCCGGCCTTGACCGCCGAACGGATCAGTCCGCTGGCCGGCTCGATTCCGCCGATCACCTCGATGACGATGTCCACGTCCTCGCGGGTGACCAGTGCTGCGGAGTCGGTGGTGAGCAGCTCGGGTGCGATCCCAGCGTGCCGGTCGAGGCGACGTACGGCGACGCCGACCAACTCCACCGGGCGACCGATTCGCGCGGCCAGGTCGGGCCCCTGGCTGGCCAGCAGCCTGGCCACGGCAGTGCCGACCACGCCGTGACCGAGCAGGGCTACGCGGATGGCTGGAGGCGTCATGAGTTGGCTTCGGACAGGGCGGCATCGAGTCGCCAGAGGTCCTCGGCGGTCTCGCGGCGCAGCAGTGTCTCGGACTGTCCGTCCCGGATGCCGATGACCGGGGGACGGCCGAGCTGGTTGTAGTTGCTGGCCATCGAACGGCAGTAGGCGCCCGTTCCCGCGACGGCAATCAGGTCGCCGGGGACGAGATCGTCCGGCAACCAGGTGTCGCGTACAACGATATCGCCTGTCTCACAGTGCTTTCCGACGACGCGGGCGAGCATCGGTCGAGCTGATCCGGTGCGCGAGGCGAGTACACAGGTGTAGGTCGCGTCGTAGAGCGCGGCTCGGATGTTGTCGCTCATCCCGCCGTCGACCGAGACGTAGGTACGGCAGTGCCCGCCGAGATCCACCGCCTTGACCGTTCCCACCTCGTAGAGGGAGATCGTGCCTGGGCCCGAGATGGCCCGTCCGGGCTCGACTGCCAGCCGCGGGACCGGTAGCCCACTGTTGGCGCACTCGTCGGCCACGATTGCGGTCAGCGACCCCGCCAGCGCCTTGGGTTCGGCTGGATCGTCTCCGGAGAGGTACGCGATCCCGAACCCGCCGCCGAGATTCAGTTCGGGCAACTCGACGTCGTGCTCGTCACGAATGTCACCCAAGAGGCCGACTACTCGGTGTGCTGCGACCTCGAAGCCCGCGGTGTCGAAGATCTGTGACCCGATGTGGCTGTGCAGACCGAGCAATCGCAGACCGGGAAGTCCCAGGACCCGTCGGATCGCCTCGCCAGCCGCGCCGGATGCCAGGGAGAAGCCGAACTTCTGGTCCTCGTGCGCGGTCGCGATGAACTCGTGGGTGTGCGCCTCAACTCCCACCGTCGCGCGCAGCAGGACATCGGTGCGCACGCCCCGCTCAGCTGCCAGGAAACCGAGCCGGGCAATCTCTTCAGCGGAGTCGAGCACGACTCGTCCGACGCCCGCGGCAAGTGCCTGCTCCAACTCCTGAGTTGATTTGTTGTTGCCGTGCAACGAGATCCGCTCCGCGGGGAAGCCGGCGGCCAACGCCAGGGCCAGCTCGTTCCCGGTGCAGACGTCGAGGAACAGGCCCTCGTCGGCCACCCACCCGGCGACCCGGCCGCAGAGAAACGCCTTGCCCGCGTAGTGCACATCGGCACCGGCGAAGGCGTCGACGAAGTCCCGGCAGCGGGAGCGGAAGTCCCCCTCGTCCAGCAGATAGGCCGGAGTGCCGTGGTCTGCGGCGAGATCGCGTACATCCACTCCGGCCAGATGCAGCACGCCATCGCGGCGCTGCGCGTTGCGCGGCCAGACCGCCGGGTCCAGGGCGCTCAGATCGGCCGGGATCCGCGGGGCGCCCTCCGGTACGGCCAGACCCGCATGCATCGGGCCGGCCGGATGCGCCCTCACATCCGCTCCAGTGCGCCGACGCCGAGCAGGCCCAAGCCGTTGGCCAGGACCGTACGAGTGGTCTCGCACAGCCACAGCCGCGGCGCCATCTCCGGTGCCGGCTCCTCGTCGCCACGGGGCAGGATGCGACAGGCGTCATAGAAGCGGTGATAGGTGCCGGCCAGCTCCTCGAGGTAGCGGGCGACACGGTGCGGGGCTCGGAACTGCGCCGCCGCGGCGACGACGCGGGGAAACTCCCCGAGGGCACCCAACAAGTCGGATTCCTTGTCGTGGTCGAGCAGTTCCAGATGCACCCCGGCCAGGTCAGGGAGCGGGTGGCCGAGCTCGGCGGCATTGCGCAGCAGTGAGGCGATCCGCGCGTGGGCGTACTGCACGTAGAAGACCGGGTTGTCCGATGTCTGGCTTGCCCAGAGGTCGAGATCAAGGTCGATCGTGCTGTCCATCGAGGACCGGACCAGGGCATAGCGAGCCGCGTCTACCCCGATCGTCTCGACCAGCTCCTCCAGAGTGAGCAGGTTTCCGGTCCGCTTGCTCAACTTGGCGCCGCGGATGTTCACCAGCTGGCCGATGATGATCTCGAGCGTCTCGTCCGGGTTCTCCCCGAGGCCCGAGACCAGGCTGCGCATCCGGCCGACGTAGCCGTGGTGGTCCGCGCCCAGTAGGATGACAATCTTGTCGGCGCCGCGCTCGCGCTTGTCGACGTAGTAGGCGAGATCGGCGCAGAAGTACGTCGGGCGGCCATCACTGCGCACGATGACGCGGTCCTTGTCGTCGCCGAAGTCGGTGGTGCGCAACCAGATCGCGCCGTCGGCGTCGAACACGTGACCGGCTTCGCGCAGCTTCTGCACGGTTGCCTGCACCGCACCGGAGGCGTGCATTTCGCGCTCGTTGAAGTAGACGTCGAAGGTGACGCCGAAGTCGGCCAACGACTTCCGGATGGCGGTGAACATCAGCTCGATGCCGTCGTGGGCGAAGACCTCCAGCGCCTTGTCTCGGGGCTCGTCGAGCAGTCCTGGGTTGGCCTTGACCACCTCGGCTGCGACATCGGCGATGTAGCCGCCTGCGTAGCCGTTCTCCGGGATCGGCTCGCCACGCGCGACCGCATCCAGCGACGCCGCGAAACGATCGATCTGGGCGCCGGCGTCGTTGAAGTAGTAC
>Ga0136612_10001320_pt1 | contig 10461 bp, 11 predicted proteins | sample AntDryUQ224A2306_2_FD_106644 | JGI IMG/M metagenome (GOLD analysis project Ga0136612, IMG submission 106644) | Polar desert sand microbial communities from Dry Valleys, Antarctica - metaG UQ224A (23.06) | ecosystem: Environmental > Terrestrial > Soil > Desert | place: Antarctica: Dry Valley...
ATCATCATCGTGGGTGCGATCGTGGGGTTCATCATCATCGCGATGTACCTGCCGATGTTCAAGGTCTACGACCAGATCAGGTAAGCGTTTGGCGATGCCGAGCGGCGCGGCCGCAAGCGCCGTGCTCAGCGCCTGACGATCACCGTTCCGATCCGCCGCGGCTCGTCACTGTCCACCGCCGTGAAGAGGACGGGATAGCGGGCCGGCCGGTCGATCAGGAGCGGAAAGCTCGCCGGGGTCGACGGCTCGGCGGGCGAGGTGAGCGCAGGGTCCTGCAGCTCGACCTGACCGGGCTCGGGAACCGAGACCGTGAGGGTCGCGGCGTTGCCGGCGGCCAGCCGCAACGACCGTGGCCGTCCGCGAGCCGAGAGCTCGAGGCGCACAGGCGGCCGAACCTCGGCCTCGGGCAGCGGCGCCGCGATGGGCGCGCGGTTCGCCCCGGTGCGCCTGGGTGCCTGGGAGATGGCGGCGGCCAGAGCGGCAAAGCCGAGCACGATCGCGAAGAGCAGCAACGCACGGCGCACGTGCACGAAGCCGACTCTAGACAGATGGACGAGCACGACTTACGTGCAATTCCTAAAGGAACCATGAGCACAGGTCGATCTAGTGACAAGCCAGGGCCACGGTGTCAAAGGCAAACCCACCGCGAGGTGGGGACGCAAAGTCCACGGGACTCCTCCTGAGAGTCGGCCGGACCACCACCAGGACCTTCGTTCGGGCGGCTTGCCGCGGCGACTGGCGACAGTCAAACACCAGTCACCTCACAAGGAGGATTTCAATGCTGCGCAAGATCCGCAAGCGCATGGAGAGCGAGAAGGGATTCACCCTCATCGAGCTCCTGGTCGTCATTCTGATCATCGGCATCCTTGCCGCGATCGCCCTCCCCGCCTTCCTCGGCCAGCGCGCCAAGGGCCAGGACGGAGAGGCCAAGTCCAACGCCAGGAACATGGTCTCCCAGGTCGAGTCCTGCTACAGCCAGAAGCAGGCCTACGACGACTGCGACACCGCAGCTGACCTCGGCACCACCGGTCTGACGATCGGTGCGGCGGACGGCGCGGTATCGGTCACGGGTACTGGCCAGGGCTACTCGATCATCGGCCAGTCGAAGTCGGGCAACGACTTCACGATCGCGAAGGATGCTACGAGCGGCGCGACCTCGCGCAGCTGCACGGGCGCCGGCAACGGCGGCTGTAACGGCGGCAACTGGTAGTCGCAACCACTCCCAGTCGTCTGCGGGGCGGGCCTTCGGGCCCGCCCCGTCGTCGCTCGGGCGCCGCAGAGAACCGGCCAGCCGCCATCTGCGCCCGTCAAGTCCCAGGCCGCCCGCGTCGATAGTAGATCGAGATGCAGTACTCCCTCGTCACCGACCAGCGCGGCTTCACCCTCGTCGAGCTGCTGGTGACCATGGTCATCGTGCTTGGCGGCATGGCCGCCACCGCGGCCCTGGTCGTGGGCGCGAACGCCACCACCAGCGGAACGCAGGCCCGCGAGGCCGCCACCAGCCTGGCCCGCGAGGCGGTCGAGGGCTCGCGGGCGCTGTCCTATCCGCGGCTCGCCCAGAACACCGTGGTCTCCGAGCTGCAGGCTCAGAACGGGCTCGACGACTCGCGCCCCGCCGACTCGGGCTGGCAGGTCGAGCGGCGCAACACCGTCTTCACGGTCACCGTCACGACCTGCTCGGTGGACGATCCGCGCGACGGCATCGGGGAGCACGCCGCGAGCGCCTACTGCTCCGATCCCGCGCAGACCTCGCCCGCCGACGCCGCGCCCGACGACTACAAGCGCGTGGTGAGCACGGTCAGCTGGAAGCCCCAAGGACGCCCCGAGCGCACCGTTCGCCAGACGGCCACGATCACCAATCCCGGCAGCAGCTCGGGCCCGAGGATCGTCACCCTCACCAAGGATCCGAGCGCGGACCCGATCAGCGGCGACAGCACCGGCCAGGTGTCCTTCGAGGCGACCACCTCGGTGAAGGCCGAGGCCGTCAAGTGGTCGTTGGACGGCGTGGTCAAGCACACCGACGCTCCAAGCTCTACCTCCTCGAGCTACGACTGGACCATCAACAACGGGAGCACGTACGTCGTGGACGGCACCTACGTCGCGAGCGTCACTGCCTACGACGCGCAGGGCCAGCCGGGCACCTCGCGCTCGATCACCGTGAAGCTCGACCGAGGCCGCCCCGTGGCGGTCGACGGCCTCACCGGAGGCTGGAACGCGCTGCGGAGCATCGTGGAGCTCGAGTGGCAGGGCAACCCAGAGTCCGACGTCGTGAAGTTCCGCGTCTACCGCAAGCCCCCCACCGGCTCGCCGGTGCTGATCTGCGAGAACGTGCCGACCAAGCTCGAGTGCATCGATCCCAGTCCGCCGGCCGGGGAGACGATCGACTACTACGTGGTGGCGCTCGACCAGGAGGTGCCCTCCGGCGCCCTGCGCGAGGGGGCGCCCTCGCCGCTGAAGACCGTCACGCGGACCATCAACCAGCCCCAGCCGCCGGGGGAGCTGTCGGTGACGCCGACCCCCGAGGGGCCGCGGCTCGCGTGGACCGCGGCACCCGACCCGCTCGTGCCCTATGCGGGCGACGAGAGGCTCTTCTACCGCATCTACCGCGACGGCCAGCTCGTGGGCGACCGGACCGCCCGTACCGGCGAGGCGCTCGAGCTCACGTTCACCGACACCGACGCCGGTGGCGGCGGTCACTCGTATTGGGTGAGCACCGTGGACGCCCGCTACTCGGAGTCGACACTCCTGGGGCCGGTGGTCCCGTGAGGGCCCGCCTTCGCGACCAGGCCGGCATGACGATCGTCGAGCTGCTGATGGTGCTCACGCTCAGCACCATGGTGCTGGGGGCCACGCTGTCGATCTTCACGCAGTTCGAGCGCGACAGCCGCACCAACCAGCTCCAGAACGAGGCCCAGGACCAGGCGCGGCGCGGGGTCACCACCCTGGCACGCGAGCTGCGCAACCTAGCGAGCCCGTCCACCGACGTGCCCCGCGCGGTCGACCAGGCGCAGCCCTACGACCTCGTCTTCAAGACGGTGGAATCCGTCAAGCCGGCCGGCACCCAGAACGAGCGCAACATCAAGCGCGTGCGCTACTGCCTCGGCGCCTCGAGCGGGGGCAAGGCCACGCTGTGGACCCAGGCACAGACCTGGACCGCCTCGACCAGCCCCGCCGCACCCTCTACGGCCGCCTGCCCCGACGGGGCCTGGCCCAACCTGCCGGGCCAGTCGGTCAACAGCCGCGCCGTGGCGGAGGACGTGGTCAGCAGAGACAAGCAGGCGCCGATCTTCTTCTACAACTCCGCGCAGGTCGAGAGCATCACGTCGATAAGGAACGAGCTGCTCCTCGACGTGAACCCCGGCAAGGCCCCGCTCGAGAGCAAGCTGGCATCGGGCGTCTTCCTTCGCAACCAAAACCGCGCCCCCAGTCCCTCCTTCACCGCACAGGACACGGGCACGGGGCACAGGGTGCTGCTCAACGGCTCCGCCTCCGAGGACCCGGAGGGCAACGCGCTCACGCAGTACATCTGGTCGGCGGCCGGCGTGGGGGAGATCGGCCGCGGCGAGGTCCTCTACTGGACGGCCCCGGGGTCCACCTTTCCCCGGACCTACGACATCACGCTGACGGTGATCGACGCCGGCGGCCGCGCGGGAGAGGCGACCCAGGCGGGGGTGCCGGTCTCGTGATCGCGCGCCTGCGCAGCGAGGCGGGAGCGTCGATCGTGACCGCGGTCATGCTCCTGACGATCATGATGGGGACCGCCCTGGCCTCCTACTCCTACGTCGACACCCAGCAAAGGGAGTCGAGCCAGGAGCGGGTCGGGGAGTCGTCGTTCAACCTGGGCGAGGGCTCCTTGAACACGCAGGCCTTCATCCTCTCCCGCAACTGGCCGGGAACGGCTTCACGGACCTACCCGACCTGCTCGAACAGCTCGGCGAGCACCGACTACTGCCCGCAGCCGGCCCAGCTCGCGGCCGGCTACGACAGCGCCGACTACGGAAACGGGAGCGAGCGCCGCTGGCAGACCACCGTGCGCGACGACGCCGGCACACCGCCGAGCGCGTTCTACGACGCCGCCGCGGTGACCGCCCGCCCGGCGTGGGACGCCAACGGCAACGACCGGGTCTGGGTGCGCGCCAAGGCGCAGGTTAGGGGGCGATGGCGGACGCTCATCTCCCTTGTCCAGATCGAGAAGGTCCCGGAGAGCTTTCCCAAGCGCACCGTGATCGCGGGGCGCTTCAAGACCACCAACACAGGCAACAAGATCATCGTCGACACGAACTCGACCGCTACCAGCCCCCACCCGGTCACTGTTCGCTGTTCCGACGCCGCCTCGAGGGCGTGCATGGACTACGAGCCGGGTAAGGGCCAGATAGCCCCGAACGACACCGCCGTGGCCACCGGCCAGTACGTGGGCCAGAAGGCACTCCCCGAGGACGTCACAGCGCGCCTCAAGGAGACCGCCCAGGCGGCCGGCCGCCTCTACCCGTCGGGCTCGTGCCCGTCGAGCCTGACCGCCCCGGTCACCTACATCGTGAACGCGGACTCGTGCGGGACCTTCAACGGCAACACCACGGCCAACTCGGCGGCGAGCCCCGGCATCGTGGTCGTCGAGCAGGGGACGCTGCGGTTCGGGGGCGGCTTTCAGTACTACGGGATTCTCTACCACCTCAACACGCTCGAGCAGTCGGCCGACCTGGTCGACCTCGGTGGCGACGTGAGCATCTTCGGCGGTATCTACATCGACGGCGACGGCCGCCTGCTGGCCGGCTCGAGCAAGGTCAACCTCGTCTACCTCGACGAAGCCTTCACGAAGGTCAGCTCCTACGGCACGGCCGGCGTGGTGCAGAACTCGTGGCGCGAGCTCTCCGACCCCAGCCCGCTTCCCTGAGGCGGTGCGCGTAGCCGTGGAGGCGGTGATCGTCAGCGGGCTGGGCGCCATGGTCGGCAGCTTCCTGAACGTGGTGGCCTACAGGGTCCCGCGCGGGGAGTCGGTCGTGACACCGCGTTCTCGCTGCCCGGGGTGCGACACGGCGATCAGCCCCCGCGACAACATCCCCGTGGTCTCTTGGCTGAACCTGCGCGGACGCTGCCGGGGGTGCGGCGAGCGGATCTCCCCCCGCTACCCGGTCACTGAGGCGGTCACCGCCGTGGCCTTCGCGGCGGTCGTGCTGGCCCGCGGGCTCGACGAGGGGCTGCTGCTCGCGCTGCCCTTCACGGCGATGCTCATCGCGGTGGCCAGCGTGGACCTCGAGCACCGCATCGTGCCCAACAAGATCCTGCTACCCGCCGCGGTGTGGGCGATCGGCGTGGGCTGCCTGATCGATCTCGACGCGATGCCCGAGCGCGTGGCCGCGGGGGCGGGGGCGTTCGGCTTCCTGCTCGTGGCCGCGCTCGCCTACCCGGCGGGCATGGGGATGGGCGACGTGAAGCTGGCGGGCGTGATGGGGCTCTACCTCGGCCTGTCGGTGATCCCCGCCCTCATGGCCGCGTTCGTCGCCGGGACCGTGGTCGGGCTGGTTGTGATGCTCCGCGAGGGCGCCGCGGCTCGCAAGCAGGGCGTGCCCTTCGCGCCCTTCCTCGCTCTAGGCGGGCTGGTCGGCTTGCTGGCCGGGTCCGAGCTGATCGACCTCTACGTCGACCGCTTTCTCTCCTGACCCCACGTCCAGGGAGCGCCTAGGGGTCAAGCGGCGGCGCGTGCCCGCCGATAGAGGAGGAGACCCGCCTCGCCCTCTCACCTCATGTCCCTTCTGCGCAACAGCTCCGCTCGCCGCACCGCCGGCCTCGACGTCAACGGACGCTTCGTAGCCGCCGTGGAGATCGATGGCGGCCGCGTGGAGCGGACCGTCAGCGCCGAGCTGCCCGAGAGCTTCTTTCGCGACGGCGCGGTGGCCGACGTGGATGGCCTCGCCTCCGCGCTCGAAGACTTCGCCTCCAGCACCGGGCTGCCCAAGACGGTGCGGGTGGGGATCTCCAACCAGCAGATCGCCATGCGCATGATCGAGCTCCCCGTGATCGAGGACCAAAAGGACCTCGAGGTCGCCGTCCGCTTTCAGGCCGCCGAGGCCATCGCCATGCCGCTCGACGAGGCGATACTCGACTACCAGGTGACCGAGACGTTCGAGGGCGTCGGCGGCCCTCGCCTGAGGGTCGTGCTGGTGGCGGCGCGCCGAACGATGGTCGAGTCGCTGCTCGCCGCACTGCGCAAGGCGGGCCTCAAGGTCGACGGGGTCGACCTCGACGCCTTCGCGCTGGTGCGCATGCTCGCCGAGGACACGCCGGGCTCGGGCTACTCGAAGGCCTTCTGTCATCTGGGCGGGGTGGCGAACCTGGCGGTTGCCTCCGGGCGCCTGTGCCTTTTCACCCGCGCTCTCTCGACTCGCTGGGACATCGAGGGCACCGCCTCGGACCTTGCCAGCGAGATCCGCCTCTCCATGGACAGCTACAAGTCCACTCCCGGCTCTCTTCCGGTCACCGAGGTGGTGCTCTCCGGTCCCGGGGCCGACGACGATACGCTCGTCGAGGGGCTCGAGAGCCAGCTTGGGCTGCTCACCACCGTCGCGCCCGCGCTGGGTGCCCTCGATCCAGCGGCCATCCCGGCCGGTGAGGACGCCAGCCGTTACACCGTCGCTGCGGGCCTCGCCCTCGGAGCCGCTGCGTGAGACCGGTAAACCTTCTCCCCGAGGGCGACCGCGGCCGCCGCCGCCCCACTGCGTCGAGCTCGGGGAACCGCTCCTACGCACTGCTCGGCATCCTCGCGGCGCTGCTCTCGATGGTGACCCTCTACGTGCTCACCGCCAACCAGGTGACCTCGCGTGAAGACGAAGCTACGCAGGCGTCGAGCGAGGCGGACGCGACAGAGGCGAAGGCCCAGGCCCTGAGCCCGTTCGGCGACTTCGCCGAGGTCGCGCAGACGCGCACCACATCGGTCAAGCAGCTGGCCGAGGGCCGCTTCGACTGGGAGCGCCTCCTGCGCGAGCTTTCTCTGGTCCTGCCCGAGGACACCTGGCTCACCGAGGCCGACGCCTCCACCACGCCCCAAAAGGAGGACGCGGCTTCCGGCGCCGCCGATACCGCTGCGGGCGCCTCCACCGGGCCGACCGCGACGCTCAAGGGCTGTGCCAAGCGCCAGCCCGCCGTGGCCAAGCTGATGGTGCGCCTGCAGCGCATGCACCGCGTCGACGATGTGCTGCTGCAGGAGTCCGCCTCGGGCGACAGCGCCGAGAGCGGCACCACGTCGGAGGGCTGCGGCCGGGCCTACGCCTTCGACCTCACCGTCGTCTTCGACCCCGCGGCGCCCGCGAGCGCCGCTCCGCCCGGCAACAAACGCGTGCCGGTCTCCCTCGGAGGCGGGCAATGACCCTCACCGACCGCGACAGGAAGATCGTGCTCGTGCTGGTGCCGATCGTGCTCTTGGTGGGCTATTGGTTCCTCCTGCTCTCTCCCCAGCGCGAGGACGCCGCAACCGCGGGGGAGAAGCTCGGCAAGCAGGAGCGCCGCCTTCAGGCCGCTCAGGGCCGACTCACGCAACTCAACTCGGCCCGCACAGGGTTCGCTGCCGACTACGGCTCGCTGGTGCGCCTCGGGAAGGCTGTGCCGAGCTACGTGGACATGCCCACGCTGCTGGTTCAGCTGGACTCCGCGGCCGGCGGCACGGGCATCAAGTTCACGAAGGTCAAGACGGGCGAGCGTGACGAGTCAGCCACGCCTGCTTCCCAGGGCCCGAAGGCCCCCGGCACGGGCACTGGCTCCCAGGGCGCCGCCGCAGGCGGTCAACCCGCCCAGAGCAAGCCGGGCCAGGCCGCCGAGGGCGCCGGCAAGGCCACCGACAACGCCAACTCCAAGGACGCGCAGACCTCGAGCTCCTCGAAGAGCGGCGGCCTCCCGGTGGGGGGCGGCGCCTCGCCGAGCACCGCCCCGGGCGCCACCGCCGGTGCGGCCCCGCCCGGTCTCGACACGGTGCCACTCGAGTTCGAGTTCAAGGGCAAGTTCTACCGGCTCGCGGACTTCTTCCACGAGCTCAAGCGCTTCGTGCGGGCGGCCAATGACCGCATCTCCGTCAGCGGCCGGCTCCTGACGATCGACTCGCTGAAGTTCACGAGCACCCCGGCGTCCTTCCCGAACCTGACTGCCGAGGTGAAGGCCACGGTCTACCTCGCGCCCAAGAAGCAGGGCCCCACCGCGGGCGCAACGCAGTCCGGCCCGGCCCCGCCGGCGCCCGCAACGCCGGGCCCCTCGACCTCGCCGCCCCCGACCGCCACCGCCACCCCATGACCGACTACTTCCGCGACGTCTGGTTCGAGCTTCGGGAAAGGCGCCTGTGGCCCATTGCCGTGGCGCTGGCGCTGGCGCTGGTCGCCGTCCCCGTCCTGCTGCTCGAGCATGGGGACGAGAAGCCCGCGCCGGTGGCCCAGACTCCGCCGGCGGAAGTCCAGGACAACCTGCGCAAGGTGGCCGTGCTGGCGAACGAGCCCTCGTCTCGAGGTTCGGACCTGAGCGTGTTCGACAAGAAGGACCCCTTCAAGCCGCGTACGCGCAAGCTCAGGTCGCTCCGGCAGATCGCGGCGCAGACCGGCATCACCGCCTCGCCGGACGCCGGGCAGGGCGGTGGCCCGGGCGGCGGCGCCTCGCCGGGCCCCGGCGCCAGTGGCGCAGGCAGCGGCGCCAGTGGCGGAGCGAGTGGCGGAGGCAGCGCCGGCGGCCCTTCGCCCGGCGCCGGCTCGCCCGGACGCGATGGTGGCGGCGGCCGAAGCAAACCAGGCCGGCGGCGCACCACGAACTACACCTACGTCGCCGACGTGACCTTCGGTCGCGAGGGCCGGACACGGAGGATCAGGAGCCTGCGGCGCCTGGAGATGCTGCCCGAGGCCGACAACCCGCTGCTCGTCTTCCTCGGAGTCGACGCGCGGGGCGGAAACGCCGTCTTCCTGGTCGACTCCACACTCGAGCAGCGGGGCGAGGGCAAATGCGCTGACAAGGCCTGCAGCGTGCTCTCCATCGGACCCGGCGCCGAACACAGCTTCATCGACGAGGACGGCCGCGAGTACCTGCTGCGCATCAACCACATCCGCCGTGTACGCGCGGCTTCGGCTTCTGCCTCCGCTTCACGGCGGGGAGCCGCCGGGCCGAGCGCTTCGGCCGCAAGCGAGAGCCGCAGCGGCGACCGAGGCCGGGCGCTGGTGAGCAGCCTGCTGGTGGATGTCCAGACCGTGGCCAGTGACGTCGCCGAGGGATCAAGGGCCGGCGACGGCCGCCGATAGAAGGAACGTGATGCGCCGCTTCACCCTGCTCCTCCTGGCGCTTGTCCCCGGCCTGCTGCTGGGGGCGCTCCCGGCCGGGGCCTCGGCGGGCAAGCGGGCGAAGCCCGCCCCCAAGGTCACCTTCGTATCGCCCATGCGGGTGCGCGCGGGAAGCTCGCTGAGCATCCGCGGGCGAAACTTCAGCGCCAAGCGCCGCGGTAACACCATCCTTTTCTCCACGCCGGGCGGGCGCGCAACCTTCGTCAAGCCGCGTCGCTCCAGCCGGCGCCGGCTCGTGCTCGTGGTGCCCAAGAGCCTCGACCGCTTCATGAGCCGCGACTCCGCCGGGCGTCGCAAGCCGCTGCGCTTCACGCTACGGGTGGCCACCGCGCGCTTCAGCAAGCACACGCCGCGCCGCCTGTCGCCGGTTGTGACTCCCTTCGACACGAGCGCCGCGCCGGTTACCGGCGGCGGTCCAGACAGCGGGTCCGACAGCGGTTCGGGCCCCCCGGCCGCGCCGGTTGCGCCGCCGTCTGAGCCCGACTGCGATCGCGACGGCACCCCGAACGGCTCTGACGCCAGCAGCGACGCCGACCTTCTCAGCGACTCCCTCGAGCGCTCGCTGAAGACCGACCCCTGTGACGCCGACACCGACGGCGACGGCGTCGAGGACGGCTACGAGTATCAGGCGGCCGTCGATCTCAACCATTCCCCGCGCACCCCGCCGCTTCCCTATCCGGACAAGCGCCCATACCCCAACGCGCTGGACCCGGCGGACGCCGGCACCGACTACGACGGCGACGCCCTGACCCTGCGCGAGGAGCACCTGCTCTGGCAGCGCTTCTCCGCCGACGGCGTTCGGCGCTCGGGCCACCCGACCACCCTCGCCGGCCTCCTCTACAGCGACGGTCTGCAGAAGTCGATCGACCCAGCGCCGCTGGCGCCCGACCCGACCAGCGCCCCACTTCGCAACTGGGTGCTCGACCAAGACGCCGACGGGCGCCTGACCGACGACGAGCGCGACGGGGACGACGACGGCCTGAACAACTGGGACGAGTCGCACGGCCAGATGACCGAGGGCTGGTGGCCCGCCCGACACGACGGCCAGCCCGAGCCCAAACCGTCGTTGTTGGTCACCGCGACCGACACACGGCGGAACGCGCTACGGCCTTGATCGTCAACGAGGTACACGGGTTCGCCATCCTCGATGATCGACGCCAAG
>Ga0136612_10001322_pt1 | contig 10452 bp, 9 predicted proteins | sample AntDryUQ224A2306_2_FD_106644 | JGI IMG/M metagenome (GOLD analysis project Ga0136612, IMG submission 106644) | Polar desert sand microbial communities from Dry Valleys, Antarctica - metaG UQ224A (23.06) | ecosystem: Environmental > Terrestrial > Soil > Desert | place: Antarctica: Dry Valley...
CGACACACTAGTCCTGACCACCACTCGAATCAATGGACTGTTCGCGCTGTCCCGTTTCGGCGCACGCCCTCCGGTGGCATAGTCGGCAGCTCCGACGAGGCGAGGAGCGACTGCAGTGAGGATTGTCGAGCTGGAGACCGTCCGGACACCGACACACCCGAACCTGCTCTTCGTCAGGCTTCGGGACGACGAGGGGGTGGTCGGGCTCGGCGAGGCCTTCAACGGCGTCGCGGCCGTGGATGCCTACCTCCACGAGACGGCGGCCGACGTCCTGTTCGCAGCTCCGGACGTCTCGCCCGAGCTCTGCGCCCAGCGCCTGACGCCCTACATGGGTTTCCAGGGCGCGGGAGCGGAGACCCGGGGGAACGGGGCCATCGACCTCGCCCTGTGGGACCTCCTCGGCAAGAAAGCCGGCCTGCCGCTCACGCGGCTGCTCGGGGGACCCGTCCGGACACCGATGCCGATCTACAACACCTGCGCCGGATCGGGGTACATCCGTGACGCCGCGCGTCAGTCGTCGGACAACTGGGGGCTGCCGTCCGAGCAGGCGCCGCAGGACCTCGAGGACCTCGACGCGTTCCTGCACCGACCGGGTGAGCTGGCCAGGTCTCTGTGGGACGAGGGCGTCCGGGGGATGAAGATCTGGCCGTTCGACCTGGAGGCCGAGCGGACCCACGGGACGGAGATCTCCGTCGAGGCGCTCGCGCACTGCATCGGCATCGTGGAGGCGGTCCGCGCGGAGGTCGGGCTGGAGATGTCACTGATGATCGAGCTGCACGGCCTGTGGCACCGGCCGGCCGCGGAGAAGATCATCGAGGCGCTCGTCCCGTACCAGCCGTACTGGATCGAGGACCCGCTCCGGTCCGACGCCACCGACGCGTTCGCCCGGCTGGCTGCGAGCACCGACCTCCCGATCGCCACCGGGGAGACGTGCGTCGGCAGGCGTGGTTTCAAGCCGCTGCTCGAGTCCGGGGCGGTCGACGTGGCCACCGTCGACATCGCGTGGACCGGCGGGCTCACCGAGGCCCGCAAGGTGGCGACGCTGGCCGACAGCTACGCCGTCCCCATCGCCCCGCACGACTGCACCGGTCCGGTCACCCTGGCCTGCTCGGCGCACCTGTTGTCCAGCCAGCCGAACGGTCTCGTCCAGGAGACCGTGCGTGCATTCCTGCGCACCTGGTACCGCGAGCTCGTCGAGGGTGTCCCCGTCGTCGAGGACGGGCTCATCCACCTCGGCGACGCACCCGGTCACGGAGTCAGCCTTCGTGACGACCTTCCCACCGGCACGTGGGTGAGCCGGGTGTCGAGTCACGGCTCGGGCTGATGTCGCGGGTGGGGTGTCTAGGCTGAAGCACCGCGACGACGACCGGATCGGAGACCCTCGTGAACGCCGAGAAGAACACGGCCGACGGCGGCGCCCCCCGCCCCCGGCGGGGCCTGCGCAGCCAGGAGTGGTTCGACAACCCGGCCAACCCCGGGATGACGGCGCTCTACATCGAGCGGTACATGAACTGGGGGCTGACGCGGGAGGAGCTCCAGTCGGGCAGGCCGATCATCGGCATCGCCCAGACCGGGTCCGATCTCGTCCCGTGCAACCGTCACCACCTCCAGCTGGCCGACCGCGTCCGCGAGGGAATCCGCGAGATGGGCGGGATCGCGTTCGAGTTCCCGGTGCACCCGATCCAGGAGAGCGGGAAGCGACCGACGGCCGCGCTCGACCGCAACCTGGCCTACCTCGGTCTCGTCGAGGTGCTGTACGGCTACCCGCTCGACGGGGTCGTGCTGACGACGGGCTGCGACAAGACGACGCCGGCCTGCCTGATGGCCGCAGCCACGGTGAACATCCCGGCCATCGTCCTGTCCGGTGGCCCGATGCTGAACGGCTGGTTCAACGGCAGCAGAACGGGTTCGGGCACCATCATCTGGAAGGCACGGGAGATGGTCGCGGCCGGCGAGCTCGACGAGGCCGGCTTCGTCGAGCTCATCGCCTCGTCGGCGCCGTCCCCGGGCCACTGCAACACCATGGGCACCGCCTCCACGATGAACGCCCTTGCCGAGGCGCTCGGGATGAGCCTGCCCGGTTGTGCCGCCATCCCGGCCCCCCACCGCGACCGTGCCCGGATGGCGTACACGACGGGCAGGCGGATCGTCGAGATGGTCCACGAGGACCTCAAGCCGTCCGACATCCTCACCCGGGAGTCGTTCGAGAACGCGGTCGTCGTCACCTCCGCGATCGGCGGCTCGACCAACGCACCCGTCCACGTCAACGCGATCGCGCGGCACATCGGCGTCCCGCTGGTGATGCAGGACTGGGAGAGCCTCGGCCTGACCGTCCCGCTGATCGTCGACCTGCAGCCTGCGGGCAAGTACCTCGGTGAGGAGTTCCACCGCGCCGGTGGGGTGCCGGCCGTCGTCCACGAGCTGATGGCGAACGGCCTCATCCACGCCGACGCGCCGACGGTCAACGGGCGGACCCTGGGTGAGAACTGCAGGGACGCCGTCGCGACCGACCGCGACGTCATCCGGACCTTCGACAACGCCCTGCTCGGAGACGCCGGCTTCAACGTTCTGACCGGGAACCTATTCGACAGCGCCATCATGAAGACCAGCGTGATCTCCCCTGAGTTCCGCGCGCGGTACCTGTCCGACCCGGCGCACCCCGACGTGTTCGAGGGTCGCGCCGTCGTCTTCGACGGGCCGGAGGACTACCACGACCGCATCGACGACCCGAACCTCGACATCGACGACGACTGCATGCTGTTCATCCGCGGGGCCGGCCCACTCGGTTTCCCCGGCGGTGCCGAGGTGGTCAACATGCAGCCGCCCGCGGCCCTGATCAAGAGGGGGGTGCACGAGCTGCCGTGCATCGGTGACGGTCGCCAGTCCGGGACGTCCGGGTCACCGTCCATCCTCAACGCGTCACCAGAGGCCGCGGCGGGTGGAGGGCTTGCGCTGCTGCGCACCGGGGACAGGGTCCGGATCGACCTTGTCTCCGGGACCGCGGACATGCTGGTGCCGGATCAGGAGCTGGTAGAACGCAGGCGCATCCTCAACGACGCCGGCGGCTACCCGACGCCGCCGTCGCAGACGCCCTGGCAAGAGATCCAGCGCTCGATGGTCGGCCAGCTCTGCGACGGCATGGTGCTCGAGCCTGCAGTCGCCTACCAGCGGGTGGCCCAGAGCAAGGGCGTACCGCGGGACAGCCACTGAGACCGCCGGCCGGTCAACTGGCCGCGGTCGATACCGGGGTCAGCGCTCGACCGGTCTCGAACCAGGTGGACAGGTTGTCGACCACGAGCTGACCCATCGCCCGGCGCGTGGGGACGCTCGCGGACCCGACGTGCGGGAGCAGGACGGCGTTCTCGAGCTCCATCAGCTCCGGCGGAACGTGCGGCTCGTCCTCGTAGACGTCCAGGCCGGCGCCGAGGATGGTTCCAGTGCGCAGCGCCTCGACGAGCGCGGTCTGGTCGACGACAGACCCGCGCCCCACGCTGACGAGAACACCCTCACCACCCAGGGCCCGCAGCACCTCCGCGTCGACGAGATGGAGGGTCGCCTGACCTCCCGGCGCGACGACCACCAGCGTGTCGACATCGTCGGCCATCTCCACCAGGGACGGGTAGAAGCGGTACGGCACATCCTTCTCGTGGCGGTTGTGGTAGCCGATCGTCATGCCGAACACCTCGGCGCGACGGGCGATCGCCTCGCCGATGCGGCCGAGGCCGAGGACGCCGAGCCGGCGTCCGGCCACCGTGGTCGGGGTCAGGGGATAGGGCTGGGTGGGCCACTGGCCGGCACGCAGGTACCGCTCGGCGCGTCCCAGCTCGCGGACACTCATCAGCAACAGCCCCAGCGCGGTGTCGGCGACCTCGTCGTCGAGCACACCGGGAGTGTTGGTGACGACGACACCCCGCTCGCCGGCCGCCTCCACGTCGACGCTGTCGTACCCGACGCCGAAGTTCGCGATGATCTGCAGGTCAGGGAGCTGGTCCATCAGGGCGGCGTCGAGGGGCCGTTTCCCCCCGGTGGCGACGGCCAGCACGTCCTGTCCACGGGCGGCGAGGGCAGCGTCGACGTCGTCGGACTCCCACAGCCGGATCAGGTCGAAGTGGGCCGTGCAGCCGTCGGTGACGACGTCGCTCATCGGGGTGGGCATCAGTACGGTGGGTCGGGACATGGTCCCTGCCTACTACACCCAACCACCGTCTCGTCGGGTACGCGCCCGCCAGATGCCCCTGTGGCTCGACGGACGCCGGTTCTTCCGCGAGCATACGGTGCGAGTGCCCAGGACCGAGGAGGAGCGGTGCACGGTCAGGACTGGACAAGACCGCGGCTGTCGGACGGGACGGTCGGCGTCGTGGCGATCGTCCGCCTCCGTGCCCACGAACCCGGCGACGAGCTGCTCGACGCGCTGCTGGACGGCGGCGTCAGGTTCGTCGAAGTCACCCTGCCGACCCCGGGTTCCCTGGACGCGGTCCGGAGGTGGACGGGCGACGGGCGCGCCGTCGTGGGGGTCGGGACCGTACGAACCCCCCAGGACGCCGTCGCGGCGGCCGATGCGGGAGCCGCGTTCCTGGTCACCCCGACGACCCGGCCCGCGGTGCTCGAGGCCGCGGCGGAGCGTGGCGTCCCGATCGTCTGCGGAGCCCTGACCCCCACCGAGGTCGACGTCGCCTGGGCGCACGGGGCCGCGGCGGTCAAGGTCTTCCCGGTGACCATGGTGGGCGGCGCCTCGTACGTGCGCGCGCTGCGGGAACCGCTCGACGACGTCCTGCTGCTGCCGACCGGCGGGGTGGACGTCGCCTCGACGCAGGACTTCGCGCGCGCCGGGTGTGTGGGGGTCGGCATCGGCAGAGCGATGGTGGGGGAGCAGCTCGTCGCCGACCGGGACTGGTCGGCCGTCGCCCGTCGGGCCGGCTCCTTCGTCGCCGCATGGCAGACGGGGCTGGACATCCGTGGTTGACGTGCTGACCGCCGGGGAGGCGATGGGGGCGATCAGGGCGGACGGGCTGATCAGGTCCGGCGCCCGGGCCCGCATCAGCGTCGCGGGCGCCGAGGTCACCGTCGCCATCGGGTTGTCCCGGCTCGGGCACACGTGCCGCTGGGTCGGCGTGGTCGGCGCCGACCAGCTCGGCGCCCTGGTGCTGCGGACGCTGCGAGCAGAGGGCGTCGATGCGACAGCCGTGCGCACCGACGACGCCCCGACGGGTGTGATCGTGTTCGAGGAGCGACTGGCGGACGTCGCCCGCGTCGACTACCACCGCCGAGGGTCGGCCGGGAGCCTGCTCGCTCCACGGGACCTGCTCACCGCCTGGGAGCCGGCGCCCAGGGTGCTCCACGTCACGGGCCTGACGATGGCCATCGGCGATGGCCCGGCGGAGACGGTCCGGGCCGGCGTCCGGGCGGCGCGCGAGCGTGGCGTCACTGTCTGCCTGGACGTCAACCACCGCGAGAAGCTGTGGACGTCGGCGTCGGCGCGAGAGGCGCTGGTCCCCCTGGCCGACGCGCTGGACGTCGTCATCGCCTCGGAGGACGAGCTCGCCCTGGTGGCACCGGATGGGGACGACGTGGAGGCCCACGTCGCCTCACTCCTCGAGTGCGGCGTGGACCAGGTCGTCGTGAAGCTGGGTGCGCACGGCGCGAGGGCCTACACGCGAGACGGCACCGTCCACGTTCCGGCGAGGCCGGTCAGACCCGTCGACCCGATCGGCGCCGGGGACGCGTTCGTGGCCGGCTACCTGTCGGGCCTGCTCGACGGGCTCACGGTCCCGGAACGGCTGGCGCTTGCGGTCACGACCGGTGCGTTCGTCGTCGCGACCACCGGGGACTGGGAGGGGCTGCCCAGCCGCGACGAGCTGGGCCTGCTCGACCTCGCGGCCGGGGAGGTGGTTCGGTGAACCCACCCGACCCCTGCCCACGAAGGAGCGACCATGCAGCTGATGCGCCTCGGCCCCGCCCGCGCCGAACGTCCCGCCGTCCGTGACGACGAGGGCACCACCTTTGACCTGAGCCCGGTGACCCATGAGATCGATGGCGCCTTCCTGGCCGACGACGGCATCGCACGAACCCGCGATGCCCTGGCGGGCGGTGGTCTGGCCGTCCTCGACCCCGACGGCCTGCGGGTCGGCGCTCCCGCTGCGAAGCCGGGCGCCGTCCTGTGCATCGGCCAGAACTACGCGGCGCACGCCGCCGAGACCGGAGACCCTGCGCCGTCGCTGCCGGTGCTCTTCTTCAAGCACCCGAACACCGTCGTCGGGGCCTTCGACGACGTCCGAGTCCCCCGCGGCGCCGAGAAGACCGACTGGGAGGTCGAGCTGGCGGTCGTGATCGGTCGCCCGGCGCGCTACCTGGACTCCCCCGACGCAGCGCAGGCGTGCATCGCCGGCTACACCGTCTCCAACGACGTGTCGGAGCGCACCTTCCAGGTCGAGCAGTCCGGTGGCCAGTGGTCGAAGGGCAAGTGCTGCGAGACATTCAACCCGCTGGGGCCAGTGCTCGTCCCCGCCGACGAGGTGGCCGACGTCCAGCGGCTGCGCCTGCGGTCCTGGGTCAACGACGAGCCGCGTCAGGACTCCACCACCGCCGACATGATCTTCGGCGTGGACTACCTGGTCTGGCACCTCTCGCAGTACCTGGTGCTCGAACCCGGCGACGTCATCAACACCGGCACGCCGCAGGGCGTCGCGCTGTCCGGGCGCTTCCCGTTCCTGCGGGCAGGCGACGTGATGGAGACCGAGATCGAGGGACTCGGCAGGCAACGCCAGCACCTCGTGCCGGGCTGAGCCGCCGCGCACCCACGACACGCGTCGGTATCGAATGCGCACAAACCATTGACGGTCCTTCCGGAGGAGGACGATGATGCGCGTCACATCTGATGAGTTGATCCCGACGTGAGGGCGGATCATGACCGAAGCGCAGGAGATCGAGCGGACCGACCCGTACATCCTGACCGCCGAGGGCATCAAGGAGCCTCCGGTCGGCTGGAAGTCCAGCTTCAAGTACCTCGGCCCCGGCCTGATCCTCAGTGCGTCCATCGTGGGCTCGGGCGAGCTGATCGTCACCACCGCGTTGGGCGCCGAGGTGGGCTTCGCCCTGCTCTGGCTGGTCATCTTCAGCACGTCCGTGAAGGTGGCCGTCCAGATCGAGCTCGCGCGCTGGACCATCGCCACCGGGCAACCGGCGCTCACCGGCTTCAACAAGGTGCCACCGAAGATCGGCCGGATGGGCTGGGTCAACGTCCTGTGGATGTTCCTGGCGTTGTCGAAGCTGCTTCAGCTCGGCGGCATCATCGGCGGAGTCGCTGTCGCCTTCAGCATCCTGGTACCGATCGGCGGTGACCCACTCGCCTTCACGCCGTTGCTGATCTGGACGTCGTTCGTCGCAATCGGCAGCATCGCGATGCTGTACTCCAGCAAGTACTCGCTCATCGAGCGGGGTGCGGTCTTCCTCGTGGTGGTCTTCTCCTTCCTCACGATCCTGATCGCCCTGGGCCTGCCGCTGACCCCATTCGCGTACGACGGCGGCGACCTGGCCACTGGGCTGACCTTCTTGATCCCCGCCGGAGCCCTGGGCGCCGCGCTCGCGATGTTCGGAATCACCGGGGTGGGCGCCGATGAGATCACCTTCTACACCTACTGGTGCGTCGAGAAGGGCTACGCCCGCTGGGTCGGCCCCAACGACGGCAGCGACGCGTGGGTCCGACGTGCCAACGGGTGGATCAAGGTGATGTACAAGGACGCCCTGGTCTCGTGGTTCATCTACACCTTCGGCACGCTGGCCTTCTACCTCATGGGCGCCGCGGTGCTCAACCCCCAGGGACTTGTCCCGGAGGGCAACGGGATGATCACAAGCCTGTCGCGGATCTACACCGACACCCTCGGCGATTGGGCGAGCATCGTCTTCCTGGTCGGCGCGATCGCCGTCCTGGGCTCGACGATGTGGGTCGCGATCCCGAGCTGGTCGCGGATGTACGTCAACCTGCTGGCCACGATGGGGGTGCTCGACTGGCAGGACCCCGTCGCCCGGCTGCGCTGGATCCGCAGGTTCACCGTCGCCCTGCCGATCATCTGGGGCGCGGCCTACCTGCTGATCCAGGCGCCGGTCCTGATGGTGCAGATCGGTGGCGTGATGACCGGCATCTTCCTGGTCGCGGTGGTGATCGCCGTCCTGTACCTGCGCAAGGTCGACACGGACCCGCGGCTGCACGGTGGTCGCGTGTTCAACGGGCTGCTCGCCGCGAGCAGCATCGCGATCGGGCTGCTCGGCGTCTACACGCTGATCACGGTGTTCGGAGTCGAGATCGCGTGAGCTTTCCCGACCACGTCGGCGGGGGCCGGCCTCGGCGACACACGCGGTCAGCCGAGCACCGACCCCGCGACCCTGTCGTGGCCGAGGTAGTGCTCGAGGTCCTCCTCGGTCTGCACGAGGTGCCCGCACATCGCCTCGCGGGCCCGCTGCGGGTCACCGGTGGCCACCGCCCGCAGGATCGCGGCGTGCCACTCGAGGGCGTGGGTGCGAATGTCCGGCACCGACGACGTCTCCTCGCGCAGGGTCCGCAGCACCGAGGCCAGCGGCTCGAACAAGGCGTCCAGGAAGACGTTGTCGGCGGCGTCGAACAGCACCGCGTGAAACGCGAGGTCCGCCTCCGCTGTCGCGGCGACGTCGCCCCGGCCATGGGCCGCGACCATCTCCTCGTGGCACCGGCCGAGGCGATCGACGTGCGACTCCTGGCGACGCATGGCAGCCAGCTCGGCGATCGCCACCTCGACGGCGCGGCGCGCCTCGAGCAGCCGACGAGGCAGCATCAGGGGATCGGTGTCGACACGGCTTCGTGCAGCCAGCAGCCGACCGTCCAGCGGCGACCACTGGGACGTGGGGTTGATCAGGCTGGACCGGCCCTGCTGCACGTGGATCACCCGCGTCGACACCAACGACCGGATCGCCTCGCGCACCGTGAGACGGCTGACGCCGAACCTGGTGGCGAGCTCGGACTCACTGGGCAGGGCATCACCGGCGGGGAAGATCCCGTCCAGGATCAGCTCCAGCAGCTGCTCGGCCACCGCATCGACCCGACCTCGGCGCATCACCGCAGCCTACAAGGCCGGTGCGGCGCGTGACCGGGACGGACGGCTTCTCGCTCGAGGGTCGCACCGCGCTTGTGTCCGGCGGCGGCCGTGGCCTCGGGCGGGCCATGGTGCAGGGACTCGCGGCCGCGGGCGCCGACGTGGTGGTCTCGGCCAGGTCGACCGAGCAGCTCGACGCGACCGTCGAGGCGGTGACCGCCGCAGGTGGCACGTGCCACGCGATACCAGCCGACCTCGGTCGGCAGGACAGCCCCAGCGAGCTCGTCGAGGCGGTCGTGGACCGCGTCGGCAAGCTCGACATCCTGCTGCACGCCGCCGGCAACCAGATCCGTAAGCCGGCGCTGGAGATGACCGTCGCGGACTGGGACGCCATCCACCACGTGCACCTCCGGGCCGGCTTCCTGCTCGCCCAGGCCACCGCACGGCACCTGGTGGACCGGAAGGCCGGGGGCAGCATCCTCTTCATCGGGTCCCTCACCAGCTTCCGCGGGATCCCTGACATCTCGCCGTACGTCGTGGTCAAGACGGCGATCCTCGGTCTGACCCGGAGCCTCGCCGTCGAGTGGGCGCCGTACGGGATCCGGGTCAACGCCATCGCGCCGGGCTTCTTCGCCACCGAGATGACCCGGGACCTCGCCGACCATCCCGGCCGGCAGGCGCTGATCGACCGGGCTCCGATGGGCCGTCAAGGCGAACCGGACGAGCTCACGGGTGCAGCGGTGTTCCTGTCCTCGGCGGCAGCCGGCTTCGTCACCGGGCAGTCCCTGACCGTCGACGGCGGCTGGTGCGCCGCCTGATCCGACAGCCGCCACGAGGGCGACAGGGTAGGACGAAGGAGAGGTACACCGATGCGCGCGTACGTCCGCCGGAGCGACACCCCCGGCGACGCCCGGGTCGACGACGTGGACGACCCTGCGCCCGGGCCCGGCGAGGTGGTGCTGCGGGTGAGTGCCTGCGGCATCTGCGGTAGCGACCTGCACGCCCTTCGCGCCGACCCCGGCTTCGAGTTCGTCGCGCAACCTGTCGTGCTCGGTCATGAGTTCTCCGGTGTCGTGGACGCGGTCGGCGCGGGTGTCACGTCGGTGCGGGTCGAGGACCGCGTGGTCGCCATCTCGATCCAGGGCTGCGGCCGGTGCGCCACCTGCCGCTCGGGTGCCACGCAGCTCTGCGCAGACCGGCGCGTCATCGGCCTGCACCACAACGGCGGGCTGGCCCAGCGCGTCACGGTGGGAGAGCGCTACCTGGTGCCCGTCCCGGACGACCTGGACCTCACCCTCGCCGCCCTGACCGAGCCCCTGTCCGTCGCCGTGCACGCCGTGCTGGGCCGCACCCGCATCGTCCCCGGTGACCGGGTGGTGGTGAGCGGCCC
>Ga0136612_10001323_pt1 | contig 10451 bp, 9 predicted proteins | sample AntDryUQ224A2306_2_FD_106644 | JGI IMG/M metagenome (GOLD analysis project Ga0136612, IMG submission 106644) | Polar desert sand microbial communities from Dry Valleys, Antarctica - metaG UQ224A (23.06) | ecosystem: Environmental > Terrestrial > Soil > Desert | place: Antarctica: Dry Valley...
GACCTCGGTGCCCCCGAGATCATCGTCAACAACGAGAAGCGGATGCTGCAGGAGGCCGTCGACGCATTGTTCGACAACGGCCGCCGCGGCCGGCCGGTCACCGGCCCGGGTAACCGGCCGCTCAAGTCGCTGTCGGACATGCTCAAGGGCAAGCAGGGCCGGTTCCGCCAGAACCTGCTCGGCAAGCGCGTCGATTACTCCGGCCGTTCGGTCATCGTGGTCGGCCCGCAGCTGAAGCTGCACCAGTGCGGTCTGCCCAAGCAGATGGCCTTGGAGCTGTTCAAGCCGTTCGTCATGAAGCGGCTGGTCGACCTCAACCACGCGCAGAACATCAAGTCCGCCAAGCGGATGGTGGAGCGCGCGCGGCCGGTCGTCTGGGACGTGCTGGAAGAGGTCATCACCGACCACCCGGTCCTGCTCAACCGGGCGCCGACGCTGCACCGGCTCGGCATCCAGGCCTTCGAGCCGCAGCTGGTCGAGGGCAAGGCCATCCAGATCCACCCGCTGGTCTGCACGGCGTTCAACGCCGACTTCGACGGCGACCAGATGGCGGTGCACCTGCCGCTGTCCGCCGAGGCGCAGGCAGAAGCCCGGATCCTGATGTTGAGTTCGAACAACATCCTCAGCCCGGCCGACGGGCGGCCGATCACGTCGCCGACGCAGGACATGGTGCTCGGCATCTACCACCTAACCGCGCTGGAGGACAACGCCGCCGAGGCGGAGGTAGAGGCCAATGACAAGACCTACTCCTCGCTGGCCGAAGCGATCATGGCCTACGACCGTGGTCTGCTCGGGCTGCGGACGAAGACCCGGATCCGGCTGATCGAGGTCCCGACGGTCGACAACGGTGCCGCCGGTTGGCAGGCCCCCGAAGGCTGGGAGTCCGGTCAGCCGCTGCTCGTGACGACCACGCTGGGCCGGGTGCTCTTCAACGAGGCGCTGCCGGTGGACTACCGGTTCGTCAACTACGAGGTGCCAAAGGGTGCTCTCGGTGCGATCGTCAACGATCTCGCCGAGCGGTATCCCAAGGTGCAGGTCGCGGCGACACTCGACGCGCTCAAGGCGGCCGGCTTCCACTGGGCCACCCGCGCCGGGGTGACCATCGCGATCGACGACGTCGTGACGCCGCCGAACAAGCAGCAGATCCTCGACCGCTACGAGAAGGACGCGGAGAAGATCGAGAAGCAGTACCTGCGCGGTGTGATCACCGACGAGGAGCGTCGCCAGGAGCTCATCGAGATCTGGACCAAGGCGAGCAAGGAAGTCGCGGTCGAGATGGAGGCGAACTTCCCGCGGACCAACCCGGTCTGGGTGATGGTCAACTCCGGTGCTCGAGGCAACATGATGCAGGTCCGCCAGATCGCCGGCATGCGCGGACTGGTGGCAAACCCGAAGGGCGAGATCATCCCGCGGCCGATCAAGGCCAACTTCCGGGAAGGTCTGACCGTGCTGGAGTACTTCATCTCCACCCACGGCGCGCGCAAGGGTCTGGCCGACACGGCCCTGCGTACGGCGGACTCCGGCTACCTCACCCGGCGGTTGGTCGACGTCTCCCAGGACGTCATCATCCGCGAGGAGGACTGCGGCACCGAGCGCGGCGTCGTGATGGCGATCGGTTCGCGCCGCGAGGACGGGACGCTCGTCAAGGACCCGCACGCGGAGACCAGCGTCTACGCCCGGGTGCTTGCCAACGACGCCGCTGACGAGGCCGGCACGGTGATCGGCAAGGCCGGCAGCGACCTCGGCGACGTGCTGATCAACGCCCTGATCGAGGCCGGCGTGGCCGAGGTCCGGGTGCGCTGCGTGCTGACGTGTGAGTCCGCGCTCGGCACCTGCGCCTCCTGCTACGGCCGATCGCTGGCCACCGGCAAGCTCGTCGACGTGGGCGAGGCGGTCGGCATCATCGCCGCCCAGTCCATCGGCGAGCCGGGCACGCAGCTGACGATGCGTACCTTCCACACCGGTGGTGTGGCGGGGGAGGACATCACGCACGGTCTGCCCCGGGTGGGTGAGCTCTTCGAAGCTCGCGTGCCCAAGGGCATGGCGCCGATCGCCGAGGTGGCCGGCCGGATCCGGATGGAGGACTCCGAGAAGCTTCGGAAGATCGTCATCACTCCGGACGACGGCGGCGAGGAGATGGTCTACGAGAAGATCAGCCGCCGGGCGCGGCTGCGCTTCGCCGAGGGCGATCACGTCGAGGTGGGCGACAAGCTCACCGAAGGCGCGGAGAACCCGCACGACGTCCTGCGCATCATGGGCCCGCGCGAGGTGCAGCTGCACCTGGTGCGCGAGGTTCAGAAGGTCTACCGCAGCCAGGGCGTGTCGATCCACGACAAGCACATCGAGGTCATCATCCGCCAGATGCTCAAGCGGGTGACCGTCATCGACTCCGGCGCGACAGACTTCCTGCCGGGGGCGCTCGCCGAGCGTGCGCTGTTCGAGGCGGAGAACCGTCGCGTCGTCGCTGAGGGCAAGGAGCCGGCCTCCGGTCGTCCGGTGCTGATGGGGATCACCAAGGCCTCGCTGGCGACGGAGTCGTGGCTGTCGGCGGCGTCTTTCCAGGAGACCACCCGGGTGCTGACGGACGCCGCGATCCAGGCCAAGAGCGACTCGTTGGTCGGGCTCAAGGAGAACGTCATCATCGGCAAGCTCATCCCGGCCGGTACCGGCATCAGCCGCTACCGCAACATCCGGGTCGAGCCGACCGAGGAGGCGCGGGCGGCCGTCTACACCATGGCCGGCTACGACGACGCGGACTACTACGGCACGAACACGTTCGGTCAGGGCGGCGGGCAGGCAGTACCGCTGGAGGACTACGACTACGGACGCGACTACCGCTAGCAGCACTCCGGCGCGCTCCACACGAGCCGCCGACGTCGGTACGACGAAGGGCCGGGCAACCGCACACTGGGCTGCCCGGCCCTTGGCCGTCGGCATCAGTGCGCCGTAGACTAGGTCTTATGACTAAGTCTGTGGGTGTGCACGAGGCAAAGACCCACTTGTCGCGCCTGCTGCTCGACGTGCAGCGCGGAGAGGAGGTCGTGATCACGCGCCGGGGAGAGGAAGTTGCGCGGCTCGTTCCGCCGGCAGCCAAGTCGAGGCGGCAGTTCGGGGTCGACGAGGGTGTGTTCGAGGTGGCCGATGACTTCGATCAGCCTCTTGACGAGGTGACACTGGCGTCCTTCGAACGATGAGAGCCCTGCTGGACACCCACGTCTTCCTCTGGTTGCAGACGGCACGCGGTCGACTGGCGCCGGCAGTCCTCGAGGTGCTCGCAGATCCGGGATCGGAGCTGTTCGTCTCGGCAGCTTCGGCGTGGGAGATCGCCGTCAAGCACGCCCTGGGCCGACTGCCCCTGCCCGAACCGGCGCTGCGGTATGTCCCGTCTCGGATGGTTGCAATCGACGCGAGGGAGTTGCCGGTGTCGCACGCTGACGCGCTGCGTGTGGGACTTCTTCCACCCCTGCATCGCGACCCCTTCGACCGCCTGCTCGTCTCGCAGAGTCGACGCCACGGCTTAACCCTGGTGACGGCAGACCCGGCGATCATGCAGTACGACGTCGAGGTGCTCGCTGCCCGCTGACGGGACTCCACGTCTCTAGAGGCTTGCCCTCACTCACAGCGGGCTGACGCCCCGAGCGCGTCGGTCATGGCATCGCTCGCACGGGCAAGGATCCCGCGTCGCCTTTCGGGCGTCTATCCAGGTTACCCGAGCATCAAGCGCCGCCGGATGCACAAGATCCTGGGCAGAGTCCGGCCAGGTACGCGCCTCGTCCCAGGTCACGGTGTCCAGCCACATTACGGTGGCGCAGTCGCTCACTAGACGCACATCCGTCTCCGTCATGTCCTGTCCCACGAGGGCCTCGGCGAGGCGTCGGAGGTAGTCCGGATGTGTCGTCAGCGTGCAGCGCCTCAGTGACTCACCGAACCACCGAGGGTCGTCCACACTGTCGTAGAGCCGCAGGACGGCGTCAGGAGACCTGCTCGAGTCGGAGCCGCCGAGGATGATTAAGTGCGTCGAACTGTCGGTCTTGAAGCCCTCGGGAAGCCAATCGCAGAACAGGTACGCGGGTGGCTGTGGCAAGCCCAGACGGATGTGCTGCTCGGACCCTCTGGTTCCCTCATGCGGCAGCTTTCGCAGCCGTGCTGATCGCAATCCTGATCCCGGTGCCAGGCGAGCGCCAGCTCCGAAACGGCGCTGCCGTCCATGTCGTTCAACACGGCCTGCCACCACTTTCTCCGTCGGGATCATGTCCCAGCTCCAACGGTTGGTGGTTCTTGATGGTCTTGTACGACGGGTAGTGACCGCCTGCGGGAGTACTACGGCCCTCGCCACGCTTGACCTCGACAATCTCGCTGACGTTGCCGTGTGCCGTCAGCCAGCCATAGATCAGCGCCGAACGTCCGGTCCTTCCAGTTAGCCTGCGTTCCATCCAGGTTCAGGATGTCCGGTGGCTTGCTGCGGAGTGCGCACCGGGACGCCGCTGTCAGCGCCGTCGATCCGTATCGGTGGAGGGCCGTTACCTGCGTCGTGATGCGCTCTTCGCCCTGCACAGGGGCATCATGCACTGTGAGCCGTGCCGCTGCTGCACAGCCAGCTGCACGATGGTGTGCAGAACGTCTCATCTCGGTCGAGCCAGCTCCGCCCGTTGTGGGTACACAGGTGGCCACAACGAGGGGGCAGGCGATGCGGCGCGTGGGAATCAGGGACTTCAAGAACCAGGCGACGACGCTGCACAGCGGAGGCGAGACTCGTCATCGAGCGGCACGGGACGCCGTCGGATTCTTCGTTCCGATCCTGGCCAGCGATCGGCCGGCCGGCCCGGGCGGCTCTGGAGCGACTCGGCGACGTGGTCGAGGGCATCCTGTGGCGGACGGGTCTGATCGAGGACGAGTTGGTCACCGAGATCACGGGGTCCGTTCGCCGTCGACGCTGATGCGTCTGGCCGTGGATACCAGCGTTCTCGTCGGTGAACTCCGGGTATCGGGGCGAGCCCGCCTGGCCGACGAGCGGCTGGAGCTGTTCATCTCAGCGCATGGATGGAGTGAGGTCCAGCACGAGCTTCCGTGTCGGGTCGGCGCCGTTGTTCGCCGCCATCGCCTCACGGCTGGCGAGAAGGCGATGCTCGTCAGTGCTTGCCTCGACGCCGTCGTAGCCAATGCCAGAATCGTCGACGAGGCCGTGTACGCGCCATGGGAGGACGAAGCACGCTCGCGATCGGTGCGGGACCCGAGCGATTGGCCGCAGGTCGCCTGTGCGCCTGTCCTGAGCGCCGGTATCTGGACGATCGACAGCGACTCCCTGGGGACCGGTATCGCGACCTGGACAACCGAGAGCCTTCGCCACTGGCTCGACCGAAACCTGCCCAGGTAGCGATACCACTTCCGTTGGGCCCCCGATGGGCTGAGCGCTATGGCAGCCGTCCGTAGGGACGTTTCGCGGAGGGCTTGGCGGCTCGCCGGGTCAGGGCGCTTGCGGGCGGATAGTCCCGACGACCTCGATGCGAACCGGTACGCCGTTCACAGCCGGCGGCACCGCGGCGGAGGCCTCGGACACCGTGAGGTTGACCTTGAGCAGATAGCCGTCGGCCGGGTCGTATCCGAGTCCGACGCCGTTGACCCGCTCGTCTCCGGCCAAGGCGGCCAGCAAGGCCGGCTTGGCGTTCCGGGCCTCGTCCAGCGTCGTGGGCTTGGCGGGCTGCTTGCTCATGACACCTCTCTACCCATCGGGAGCCTGGCTCACCCAGGTTGCGCCCAATTCGTCGAGGACGACCGAGAGCGGGTTCGCGTAGGTCAGCCCACGGCCGTTGCTGCCGCCCTCGGTGCTGCCGGCGAAGAGCAGCCCGAACGCCTGCCGGTCGGTGGTCGTCCAGATCACCGAGCCGCTGTCCCCGCCGGCACTGAACGCATCGCCGCCGGCGCCCTCGATCTCGATTTGGTTGTCGAAGGTAACCGGGCCGACGTCGTACTCGACCGTGATCCCGTCCACCTCGAACGCCGTGACCCGCCCCGACGTGAGCCTGGTGGTGCGACCCACCTTCTGCACCAGCGAGTCGCCGGGTGGGTCGGTCGCGACATCGACCACGGGGCCGCCGGGGTACGCCGACGGATCGGCGCCGACGCCGTCCGCGACCAGCGCCAAGGCGACGTCCATAAGGACGGGCCCGCCGTCCAGCGGTACGAACGTGGCGAGTGAGCCGACCGAGTCGGCATCCGGGTCGCCGCCGTCGGCGACCCCGGGCTGCAGCGCGGCGTCACCGGGTGATGCCTGGCCGCTGTCGGCGAGCACGTGGCTGTTGCTCAGCACGTGCAGCCGCCCGTCGAACCGGACGAATCCGCCGATCGTGCCGGCTGTCACCGCCGGATGGCCGACGGACAGGCCCGGATAGATCGGGCGCTGTCGCGACTGCAGCACACTCACGTCCGGGCCGGTGGAGTCCGCCCGTTGCGGCCGGATCTCCCCGACGGTGCGGACATCGAGGTCATCGCCTGACTGCTCGGCGACCCGCAGCAGGCCATCGGAGGCCGAGGCCTCGTCCCGGAGCCGGATGGCGACGGCGTACCCGCCGTCAAGGCGGGGCGCGATGCCGACTGCGAAGCCATGGGGGACCGGCGCCGGCCCACTGGTCTCCGCCGTAGCGCTGCGCACATCCGCAAGCAGGCGTGACTTCAGTTCGCGAGCTGACTGCAGGTCCACGATTCCTCCGATCCTGCGATCTGTGGGCATATGTAAGCACGCGGTACCGACATCGGCGGCCGTACCGGCATTGGAATGCGGACGCACCGTTGTGGCGTTCCGTCCACTGTCAGGACCGACTTTGACCCATCAGCGCGCCTTGGGTATCGTGGTCCCTTGTGCCCGGGGTAACCCGGGCCGTCCTGCGCGCCATGTGGCGTCGGCCTCGCCGGTGCCGCCTCTGTTGCCTCATCAGCGGCATCCGGTGCGCGGGCCTGTCGAACCGCTTCCTCGACCATCGTGGTTGGGGGTGCCTCGCGGGTCGGGCGACACGCCCGACCTCGTGGGTCGGACAGGACACGCACAGCAGGCAACCGAGCACGATCCGGACGGGAGACGACAGGCCTTCATGCCCACGATCCAGCAGCTGGTCCGCAAGGGCCGCGAGGACAAGATCGAGAAGACCAAGACTCCCGCGCTCAAGGGCAGCCCCCAGCGGCGCGGGGTGTGCACGCGCGTCTACACCACGACACCGAAGAAGCCGAACTCCGCGCTGCGCAAGGTCGCCCGGGTCCGGCTCACGAGCGGTGTCGAGGTGACGGCGTACATCCCAGGCGTGGGACACAACCTGCAGGAGCACTCGATCGTGCTGGTTCGCGGCGGCCGGGTGAAGGACCTGCCCGGCGTCCGATACAAGATCATCCGGGGTTCTCTGGACACCCAGGGCGTCCGCGGCCGCAAGCAGGCTCGCAGCCGGTACGGCGCGAAGAAGGAGAAGAGCTAATGCCCCGTAAGGGTCCGCCCCCGAGGCACCCCGTCGTCGTCGATCCCGTCTACGGCTCCCCGCTGGTCACGAGCCTGATCAACAAGGTGCTGATGGGCGGCAAGCGGTCGCTGGCCGAGCGGATCGTCTACGGCGCCCTCGAGGGCTGCCGTGAGCGCTCCGGTAACGATCCGGTCATCACCCTCAAGCGGGCCATGGACAACGTCCGGCCGGCTCTGGAAGTGAAGAGTCGACGCGTCGGCGGCGCGACGTATCAGGTGCCGGTCGAAGTCCGCCCGCCCAGGGCCACCACGCTGGCGCTGCGCTGGCTGATCCAGTACAGCCGCGCCCGCCGCGAGAAGACGATGACCGAGCGGCTCATGAACGAGCTGCTCGACGCGAGCAACGGCCTGGGTGCCACGGTCAAGCGCCGCGAGGACACCCACAAGATGGCCGAAGCGAACAAGGCTTTCGCGCACTACCGCTGGTAGTGGCGCACAGACGGACACAAGAGGGAGAGAAGAGCAGTGGCTAACGCAAGCGCCGTACTGAGCCAGGTCCGCAACATCGGGATCATGGCCCATATCGACGCGGGCAAGACCACCACCACCGAGCGGATCCTGTACTACACCGGCATCACCTACAAGATCGGCGAGGTTCACGAGGGCGCCGCGGTGATGGACTGGATGGAGCAGGAGCAGGAGCGTGGCATCACGATCACGTCCGCTGCCACCAAGTGCTTTTGGAACGAGCACGAGATCAACATCATCGACACCCCGGGCCACGTCGACTTCACCGTCGAGGTGGAGCGTTCGCTGCGGGTGCTCGACGGCGCCGTAGCGGTGTACGACGCCGTCGCCGGGGTAGAACCGCAGACCGAGACGGTCTGGCGCCAGGCCGACAAGTACAACGTCCCGCGGATGTGCTTCGTCAACAAGCTGGACCGCACCGGTGCGAACTTCTTCCGCTGCGTCGACATGATGCGAGAGCGCCTCAACGCCACCCCGTTGGTTCTGCAGCTCCCGATCGGTGCCGAGGGGGACTTCACCGGCATGGTCGACCTGCTGAAGATGAAGGCGCTGATCTACCCGGTCGAGGCCGCCAAGGGCGAGATGTACAACACCGTGGACATCCCGGCCGAGCTGGTCGAGGAAGCCGCGCACTGGCGGGAGATCTTGATCGAGACGTTGGCCGAGGCCGATGACGAGGTCATGCAGGCATTCCTGGACGGCGAGGAGCTGCCTTACGACCAGCTCAAGGCAGCGATCCGGCGCGCCACGCTGGCGGACAAGCTGAACCCCGTCCTGTGCGGATCGGCGTTCAAGAACAAGGGCGTCCAGCCGATGCTGGACGCGGTCGTGGACTACCTGCCCAGCCCGCTGGATGTCGGCGCCATCGTCGGCACGGCGCTGGACGGCGTCACCGAGGTGCTCCGGCACGCCGATGAGTCCGAGCCGTTCGCCGCGCTGGCGTTCAAGATCCAGACCGACCAGCACCTCGGCAAGCTGACCTACATCCGGGTGTACTCCGGCCGACTGTCCTCGGGCTCTCCGGTGCTCAACAGCACCAAGGACCGCAAGGAACGGGTTGGGAAGATCTACCAGATGCACGCCAACAAGCGCGAGGAGCGCCAAGGCGTGGGCGCCGGCGAGATCGTCGCCGTCGCCGGGTTGAAGCAGACCACAACCGGTGACACGCTGTCCGACCCGAACGACGTGGTCATCCTCGAGTCGATGACGTTCCCGGCCCCGGTCATCTCGGTCGCGATCGAGCCCAAGACGAAGGGCGACCAGGAGAAGCTGGGTACGGCGATCCAGAAGCTCGCCGAGGAAGACCCGACGTTCCAGGTGCACCAGGACGACGAGACCGGCCAGACCATCATCGAGGGAATGGGCGAGTTGCACCTGGAGGTGCTGGTCGACCGGATGCGTCGCGAGTTCCACGTCGAGGCGAACGTCGGCAAGCCGCAGGTTGCCTACCGGGAAACTCTTCGCCGGGCGGTCGAGAAGTACTCCTACACCCACAAGAAGCAGACCGGTGGTTCCGGGCAGTTCGCCAAGGTGGTCATCACCGTGGAGCCGCTGGAGCGCTCGGCGGAGGCCGCGACGTACGAATTCGTCAACGAGGTCACCGGCGGCAAGATCCCGCGGGAGTACATCCCGTCGGTGGACCAGGGCGCGCAGGATGCCATGCAGTACGGCGTACTGGCCGGGTACCCGCTCGTCGGCGTCAAGGTGACTCTGGTCGACGGCTCCTATCACGAGGTCGACTCCTCGGAAATGGCGTTCAAGATCGCCGGCTCGGTGGCGTTCAAGGAGGCCGCACGCAAGGCCGACCCGGCGCTGCTCGAGCCGATGATGGCCGTCGAGGTCACCACGCCCGAGGAGAATATGGGCGATGTCATCGGCGACCTGTCCAGCCGTCGCGGCACGATCCAGGCGATGGACGAGCGCAGTGGCGTTCGGGTGGTCCGGGCGCTGGTGCCGCTGTCGGAGATGTTCGGTTACGTCGGCGACCTGCGCAGCAGCACCCAGGGTCGCGCCAGTTACAGCATGCAGTTCAACTCCTACGCGGAGGTTCCGCAGAACGTCGCCAAGGAGATCATCGCGAAGGCGATGGGCGAGTAACCCAGCACCAGCTCAGTCCACAACACGTCGTACGGCGTACACAGAAACCACGTTCCACAGGAGGAATCAAGTGGCGAAGGCCAAGTTCGAGCGGACCAAGCCGCACGTCAACATCGGAACCATCGGTCACATCGACCATGGCAAGACGACGCTGACCGCTGCCATCACCAAGGTGCTGCACGACAAGTTCCCGACTTTGAACACGGCGTCGGCCTTCGATCAGATCGACAAGGCGCCGGAGGAACGGCAGCGGGGCATCACGATCTCGATCGCGCACGTCGAGTACCAGACGGAGGCGCGGCACTACGCCCACGTCGACTGCCCGGGCCACGCCGACTACATCAAGAACATGATCACCGGCGCGGCCCAGATGGACGGCGCGATC
>Ga0136612_10001324_pt1 | contig 10450 bp, 8 predicted proteins | sample AntDryUQ224A2306_2_FD_106644 | JGI IMG/M metagenome (GOLD analysis project Ga0136612, IMG submission 106644) | Polar desert sand microbial communities from Dry Valleys, Antarctica - metaG UQ224A (23.06) | ecosystem: Environmental > Terrestrial > Soil > Desert | place: Antarctica: Dry Valley...
ACCGGCGACCCCTCTCCACTACCCACTACCCACTCTCCACTACCAACTCCCGGCAGCCGCCTTACAATCCCCCGTCCATGCCCGAACCTCTGTTCACGAGGCGTTTCCTCGGACTCTGGCTGTTCGCCTTCATCACCTTCTTCTCGGCGTTCCAGCTGCTGCCGGCCATCCCCTTCCGGATCCTTCACCTCGGAGGTTCCAAAGCCATGGCCGGCCTATTTCTGACTGTTTACACCCTAGCCAGCGCCATTTCGGCGCCGATCATGGGAACCATCGCCGATCACGTGGGCCGTAAGCGCCTTCTCGTCACCGCCTCGTTTCTTTTCATCATCTTTTCAATTCTCTATGGCGTGATCACCTGGATCCCGCTGCTCCTGATCGTGGGAATGGTCCACGGGACGCTCTGGTCCGGACTGCTCTCATCGGCGTCGGCGATCATGAGCGAGTTCATCCCCGACTCGCGCCGGACGGAAGGCCTGGCCTATTGGGGCCTGGCCGGAACGGCTGCGATCGCGATCGCTCCTGCCGTGGGGCTGCTGGTCTTCAAGTACGGCTGGTTTGCCCTCTGCGCCGAGATGGCGGTGCTGTCGGTGGTCATGCTGATCTGGTCAACGAGGCTGCCGATCGTCGACAACTCTTCGGCCGGCGGATTTCCTTCATTGCATGACGCATGGGACTGGAGCGTCATCCGCGCATCGCTGGCGATGGCGGCGATCGCCTTCGGCTACGGCGGGGTGACCAGCTACGCCGCGATTCTGGCAGTCGAGCGGAGCATCAGGCCGGAGTCCCTGTTCTTCACCGTCTTTGCCGTCACCGTCGTCGTGGTGCGCCTCCTGACCTCCCGCCTGGGAGACCGGTTCGGACCGAAAGCGATCCTTTACCCGTCGTTTGCAGCCATGCCGGTCTCGTTCGCGGTGCTGGCCTTTGCCGACACCCGGGGGGAGCTGGTCACATCCGGGATTCTGTTCGGCATCGGTTTAGGGGGCGCATGGCCCGCTTTCACGACCTGGGTACTGATCCACAGCGACCCGCGCCGCCGGGCACGCACATTCGGCAGCATCGTGGGGGCCTTCGATACCGGCATCGCCATGGGGTCGCTGGTGATTGGAACCGTCGCCCAGCGGTACGGGTTCACGACCGCGTTCGGGATTGCCGCCGCCCTGAGCTGCCTGGCCATACCGATCTTCATGGGTGCTTCCAGAATGATGACCTCGCCTGTGGGAACGGACGTTGCTCAGTCCCCTACCCATGGCTGAACCAGAAAGCGAACATCACGTCGAGCGGAAAGTCGTCTACGAGACCGTCAGCGCCAGCACAACCAAAAACAGCGCGGTGGGATGGATCATCATCGCCGTCGTAGCCGTGGCTCTGATCGCCTACATCCTGACGAAGGTCATGTAGATTCTTCACCTTCGCAGGGTCGCGCTGTCGATATTGAGCTCGGCGACTGCCACTACCTCGACCTGTGGGAAACGTTTCCGCAGCGCCTCGAGAAACTGCTTCGCATCGCCGACGATGACGACGCTGGCGGTGTTGCCTGCCAGGCTCGCCGCTGCAAATTCGCGGACTCGCGTCGCGGAGACTGCCTGGACGGAAGGTACGTACCGGCCGATCTCGTCGAGCGGCAGCTTGTGGAGAGCGAGCATCGACAGCCGGTCGACGATCCCGGCGTTCGTCTCCAGCGCGCGGCCGAAGTTCCCGATCAGGACCGCCTTGCGTGGGGCCATTTCCTTATCAGAGAGATCGGCGGTGGCCAGTCGATCGAGCTCGTCGATCAAAATCCCGGCCACTTCCGCTGCCGACTCGTTCTTGGTCTGGGTCGATGCGACGAACGGTCCGGCCTCGCGGCGCATCTCAAAGAAGCTGGTCGCTCCGTAGCTGAGCCCGCGCTTGATGCGGATTTCCTGATTCAGCCGTGCCGAGTATCCGCCACCGAGAATCGAGTTGGTGACCAGGGCCTGATAGAGCAGCGGGTCGGCGCGAGGAATCCCGCGCCTCGTCACCACCACCGCGGCCTGCCCCGCATCGGGCATGTCCACCACCACGATGCGCGGCGCCGGAACGGTCTGTGGCACGGTCGGTAGCGGCGATCCTTCCACCCGGCGTTCAGTCTTCCACGTTCCAAATGCTTTTTCGGCAAGTGCAAAGGCCTGCTCCGGCTTGATGTCGCCCGCGATCAGGAGCACGGCGTGATCGGGCCTGTAGTTCCGCTCGTGAAAGCCTGCGATCTGCTCGCGCTGAATGCGCGCGAGCGACTGCGGGGTTCCTCCCGCCGCCTGACCGTATGGTCTCTCCTGAAAAATGACACGCGAGGCGACGAGGCGGGCCAGCGTCATCGGTTCCTGCAGCGACACCGTCAGGGCGTCGATCGATTGCGTGCGAACTCTCTCGATCTCTTCCTTTTTGAAGACCGCGTTGCGCACCACATCGGCGAAGTAATCCATCGCCTTCGGGAAGTTCGTCGACATCACATCGACATCGACTGCGGAGTAGTCCCAGTCCGCATCCGCGCGGAGGGTGGCACCGAGCGCTTCCACGCCTCGGGCGATCTGCTCGGCCGATCGGGTCTGCGTCCCCTGCGTCAAAAGCGACGCCGTCAGGCGCGCCAGACCGGCAAAGTCGCGCGTATCTTCCTCGGCTCCGGTCCTGACCATCAGCCGTGCCGCCACGAGTGGAACGTCGCTCTTCTCGACCGTAATGACGCGCAGGCCGTTATCGAGTGTCCGCTCTACCGGCGCCGGCAGGGCGGCCGCGCGAGGAGGTGCGGGGGGCGGCGGAACGGCGATCGCAGCGGTGAGCAACAACACCAGAAGCTGATTCACTGTGCCGCCTCCTGACCGCGGTACGTAACCACCACCGGTTTCGCGTTTCGCACGTACTTGCGCATGACCCGTTGCACATCCGCTGCGGTTACGGCCTGCAGCCGCGCCAGGCCGCTGTTGACCGCGCCGGGATCTCCCTCCAGCACGATCGCCTCACCGAGGGCGAATGCGACCCCGTCGTTCGTCTCACGACCGCGCAACTCGTCTGTGATCAGAAGATTCTTTGCTTTCTCCAACTCGGCGGAGCTGATCTTTGCATCCGCCATCCGCCTGATTTCTGCACGGAGGACTTTCTCCCCTTCCGCGGCGTCATGGCCGCTGGCCATCACGGCCAGGACGGCGAACAGCCCCAGGTCCTGCCGGAGATCTGCGGAAGCATCGACTTCCTGCGCGATCTCTTTCGTGTACACCAGCGATTGATAGAGGCGTGAAGACTCTCCCCGGCCGAGGACCGCGGCGGCCACTGTGAGCGCCTGCGCGTCCGGCGACGATGCCGCAGGGCCGATCCAGGTCATCGCCACTCCGGGAAGGGGCACGTTCCCGACACGATCGGTAACCCGTTTCTCGGCGCTGCGCACCGGCTCTTTCACCTCGACGCGCGGGATCGGCGCAACCGGCTTCGGGATGGGAGAGAAGTAACGATTTACCCAGCCGTCGAGCTGGGTCTGCTCGAAATCGCCGACCACGATCAGGATCGCGTTGTCGGGCCGGTAGAACGTGGAGTGAAACTGCTTCACATCCTCCACCGTCGCCGCGTCGAGATCCTCGATCGATCCGATCCCGGGACGCATGTACGGATGTTTCGCAAACGAGCTCTGCGTGATCACGTAGTAGAAACGGCCGTACGGCGGGGCCAGCACGCGATAGCGGAACTCTTCCTTCACCACATCCCGCTCCGACTTGAAGGTGGCCTCGTCGATCACCAGCGATCCCATTCGATCCGCCTCTGCCCAGAGAAGCGTTTCGAGGTAATTCGACGGCACGACCTCGTAATACGGCGTAGAGTCGTCGAACGTGGTGGCGTTGTTCCAACCTCCGACATCCTCGGTCAACCGGTCCAGCATCTCCGCCGGCATGTTCCTGGTGCTCTTGAACATCATGTGCTCGAAGAGATGCGCGAATCCGCTGCGATTCGGCGGATCGTCTTTCGACCCGACCCGATACCAGACCTGAATGGTCACGGCAGGCGTCGAGTGATCCTCCACGCTGTAAACCTGGAGGCCGTTCTGGAGCGTGCGATGCCGGAAAGGAACGGGTTTAATATCGAGCGCGAAAAGATTGGATGTGATTAAGAGCGAAAGTATTACGAGGTTGCGCATGAGCATTTTTGTGGATTCTATTCGTATCGTAATGCTTCGATCGGATTCAGCTCCGCCGCTCTCGTGGCTGGATAGATCCCGGATACCAGGCCAACGGTAACGGACACACCCGTCGAGAGGATCAGAGACGACCACGTGATGACTGTCGGCCAGCCGGCATAAGCAGCAACCAGCCGGGCCAGCACGATGCCGATGATGATCCCGGAAATGCCGCCGATCAGGCTGATCGCAAACGACTCGATCACGAACTGCGCTTTGATATCGCGGCGACGCGCGCCGATGGCACGACGCACTCCGATCTCTCGGGTCCGCTCCATCACCGATGCCAGCATGATGTTCATGATCCCGATGCCGCCTACCAGCAGCGAGATCCCTGCAATCGATCCCATGACGATGTTGAAGATCCGCTGCGTCTGGCGCTGCTGCTCGAGCAGGGCTTCCGGGACCACCACTTCGTAGTCATCGGTGCTCCCGTGCAGACGGTCCACGAGCGGCTTGATGATGGCGGCCACCCCCTTCGGAGAAGCGCCTTCCTTCACCGTGACCATCAACTCGTCGATCGGCGCGTCCAGCGGATCGCGGTCGAACTTCCGCATCGCTGTCGAAACGGGCATCCAGATCTCTTCAGCGCTCGAGCCGCTCGGCAGCGAGGCGGAGCCGGCGGAGCCACCTGCCCCTTCGCTCGCAAAGACGCCGATGACCTCGAGCCAGACATCGTTGACCTTGAGCTGCTTGCCGAGTACAGGACCATAGCCGAAGAGGTTCCGGCGGATCTCCTGGCCGATGATTGCCACCTGGGCATGTTCACTCTCATCACGAGCGTCGAAAAAGCGGCCGTTGGCGATCTTCACCGTCGCCACTTCACGATACCGGGACGAGATGCCGAATACTTTCCCTTTGGTCTTCCCGGTGGAAGAGAGAATCTTGTAGGGCTTGACCTCGATCCGCGGCAGGACGCTTTCCACGTTGGGAACAGCTTCCATGATCGCTTCGCCGTCCCGGAGTGAGACGCCCAACGATTTCTTCCGCAGCTCGGCGCGATCCTCGGGTTTCACGACCGTGGCCCGGACGATCACGTTACGCAGCCCGAGCTTGCCGATCGCTTCGAGTGCTTTCTTCTCTCCGCCCGCACCGATGGAGAGCATGGCGATGACGGCACCGACCCCGAAGATCATCCCGAGCATGGTCAGCCCGGTGCGCATCTTGTGCTTGGCGAGGTTTCGCAGGGCTGTCAGAAACGTCTCGGAGTCGGCCCTCACGCCTCATCCTTTTTTGCGGTGGGATCGGAAAGCGCCAGCTCGTCCCCCTGAACCAGACCTTTCTTGACCACCACCCGGCCCGCTGACGAGGATGTGATCGAGACGTTCACCGGCTCGAACGTTTCATTGCGTTTCCGGTAGACGATCTTTTTTCCGTCTTTTTCGAACAGCGCCTGACGCGGGATGGCGAAAGCCCTGGCCAGGTTCTCGACTTCGAGCACCGCGCGAACGCGCGAGCCCGGCTTCATCACCAGCATGTTCGTCTTCTCGAGCGAGACCGTGACGCCGAAGTACTGCACGGGAACCCCACGGCTTCGGGGCCGCGCGAGCTTGTCGAGCTGCGTCACTTTCCCGTTGTACTTGATGGCCGGATTCGACTCCAGCCACATCGTGGCCTTCATGTCGGTGGCCAGCCCTGCTGCATCGGCTTCCAGAACGAAAACCTCGGCCTTCATCTCCTGAAGCTCCGGGATCTCGGCCAGCGGGCTGCCCGGCCACTGCGTGGAGCCAACCCGAGGAATCTCTCCCCGCCAGTCGCGCTGCAACACCAGAATGCCGTCGTACGGGGCCAGAATCTCCAGCGCTTTCAGTCCGTTTTCGGCGTTCCGGATGCGCAGACCGGCCTTGCGATCTTCGATTCCGATCAGATCGATGTCCGTTCTGGCCAGATTGTCGCGGACCTGCAGCACCTCTTCCGCATGCTGCTTCTTGTCGCCGGCCAGATCCGCATCCACTTCCGACTCGATCCGCTGATAACGCGAGAAGATCTCCGCGTCATCGAATTTGTACCGCTTCGCCGCTTCGAGCTCGCTCTCCGCCTGCCCGGCATCACGCTTCAGATTCGTGCGCGTGGTCTTCGCCCCGGAGGCGCTCTTGGTCAGCTTGTTGCCCGCGGTGGCCCGCTCTTCGTTCCCGTTCACCAGCTCGTTCTCGAACTCTGTGGGGTCGAAGCGCACGATCACCTGCCCCTTTTTCACCAGAGAGCCATCCAGCTCGATCCAGGCGATTTTGAGCGGACGGTTGGCCTGATTGGGAGTGTTGACCGGCGTAGCTTTGACGGCCTTCAGCGTCCCGTCCGCGGTCACGCGGCGGGTGAACCGGGTCGGCTCGACCTTGTAGGTGGCGATCTCATCGCCCGATGGCTGGCGAAACGCAGCCGTCACGGTGACGCCGAGGATGACCAGAGCCAGAGAGACCGCGATGGCGATGTTTCGCTTCACGATTTGTTCTGCTCCGCTTCTTCCGATCGGGCCACCAGGATCCGGTCACGCGCCGATAGCCCTTCCAGAACTTCCACGCTTTCTTCGTTCTCCCGCCCGAGCTTCAGAGGGATTGTCTCCACCGACATCATCCCGCGGCGGTAAGCCACCGGCCCGGAGTCGGAGACGAAAACCGCTTTCCTGGGGATGGTGAGGGCATTCTTGACGCGATCCAGCTCGATGGTTCCCTTGAAGCGCATGCCAGGACGCATCTTCGCGGGGTCGGTCTTGTCGAGCTTGATGTCGACGCGAAGGATCTTCAGCGGATCGCGGGTCCCCTGCTTCTGCTGCACGGTCGTGCCGGCGCCGGTGATGGTCGCGTAGAACAGGTCGTCCGGATGGGCATCGAGGCGGAACGAGACCCGCTGGCCGGCCGCAACGCGGCCCGCGTCGACCTCATCCACGTCGCCTTTGGCCTGCATGCGCGTCAGGTCAGGAATCTCCAGAACGCGCTCCATACGCCAGCAGGTGTCGCCGACTTTCTTCTTGTCGCCGCGGTGACCGGTCACATAGATTACCGTGCCGTCGCGTGGAGCGACCGTGGTCATGCTGCGGATCGAGGACTGCGTCGATTCGACCGTCGCAGCGGCCTGCCTCTGTTTGCTCTCGAGCAACCGGATTTCGGCGATCGCAGCGCGCTCGAGCGACGAGAGACGTGAAGTGATTGCCGCCACCTCGCGCTTCGCGAGTGCGAAATCGAGCTCGACCTGCTGTCTTTCTTTCACCCCCACGATGTCACCCGGGGCATCGAGCTTGAGCGAAGTCTTGCGCATCCTCGCTTCTGCCTCGGCCAGGCCCAGGCGCTCGTCTTTCGTCCGGAGCGCCAGGTCAGCGCGTTTCTTTTCGATCTGCTTCAGCGCTTCGTCCCGCTCGGCTGTCTTCTCATCCAGACGGCGCTGCAGCTCGGTCGTGTCGAAGGCCAGAACGGGGCGGCCCTTCTTCACCTCGGCACCTTCCGGCGCCATCATCGAAATCTTGAAGTCCCAGACATCCGGAAGTTGCGGAGGGCCGAGGCGGTCCGACTCGAACGCTTCCAGCGCGCCGGTCACTTCCACCCCGCTGATCAGGTCTGCGCGCGTTGGGCGTACCCATTCTCCCTGCCTGTCCGCAGCCAGTTTGTTGCGAAATGTCAGCGCGGCTCCGAAAAAGATAATGGCGATGACGAAAGGAACGAGAACCTTCGGGCGAAGCGCTTTAGACATTGGAAGCCTCATCGATCCTGGCCAGGCGCTGACCCTCTACGAGTCCCTCGGCGATCACACAATCCTGCGCGTTGCACGGGCCGACTTTCACCGGAACCGACTTGCCATTGGCCAAACGCGCCATCGGTTCCTTTCCGGACAAATCGAGCGCTGCGCGCGATGCGATCAGACTGTCAGGGGTGTTGCCGCTGCGGATCACGACGCGCGCGGATAGACCCGGGCGCATGCGCGTCTGGTCGATCTTGTCGAGGACTACATAGAGCTTGAACGCGCGCCGCAGCGACTGCCGGGCGCTTTCCTGCGCCACTGCCGAGATGGTGGTGACTTTGCCGGTAAATGTCAGACCCGGGTAGCCGTCAAGAGTGACCGTGGCCGGCATCCCCGGCGCGACACGACCGTCATCGACGTCAGGAAGGGAGACCGCCACCTGCAGTGAGTTCAGCTCCGGGATCAGCGCCAGCGGGAAGCCGACGAACACGCTGTCACCCTGTTGCAGCTTGCGTCCTTCCCACGGAATCTCGCGGATGACCACAATTCCATCCCGCGGCGCGCGCAGCACGAGGTCATCGATGGCTGCCTCGGAGCGACGGATCTCACGCTGCGCTTTCTGCAGCCGGATCTCGAGATTCTTACGGTCCGCATTCACCGCGGACTGCTGTGAGCTGAGAATGTCGCGCGCTTTCTCGAACTCCACCCGGCCGCGGCTGTAACGTGTCTGGCGCTCTTCGTACTCGCGTGAGGAGAGGATGTCGCGCGGCACGTCCGCGTCGAGCTTCGCCTTCTCCATCTCCGATTTCCGCTTCTCGAAGTCGAGCCGTTTCTGCTGCACGTCGGCCTTCCACTCTTCGATCTTCTGCTGCATCTCCTGGATGGCCTGCATCTCGGCCTGGCGCTTCGAATCGAGCTCGCTCGTGAACGTGGAGTTGTCCAGCTCCACCACCCGCTCACCCTGTTTGACCGGCAGCCCATCGGCAGCCAGCCATTTGATGGAGGTCTGCCAGTTCGGCAGGTTTGGCACGGTGATGGCCTCTCCGCGTGCCGCCTCGAGCTCTCCGGTCAGCGTGACATCGCTCGTGAACGTGCCGCGGCGAACACGGAGATCATCGTCTGCCTTCTCCCGGTATCCGGAGAAACAGGCAACGGCAAGGGCGCTGAGCGCCGCGCAGAGCAGATTCTTCATGGCGTGCAATACGAAATTCTACGTTGATCGTTGGACGACGATGGAACGAGTTGGTTACCGCTCTCGGTACAATACGCTCCTGTGAGTTACGCGCGCGAAAGGTTCACCCTTCGGAAGGGTGCCGATGACGGTCCAGGGTTCGCCGAAGACATCCGGCGGGGACTGTCCGCCGTCCAGAAGTCGATTCCTCCCCGCTACTTCTACGACTCGCTCGGCTCCGCCCTGTTCGAAGCCATCTGCCACCTCCCGGAGTATTACCTCACCCGTTCGGAATGGGAGATTCTCGAAGGGTTTCGCCCGGCGATCCTCGAGATGGCGGGGGCAGTATCTCACGTGGTCGAGCTCGGCAGCGGAAGCGGCCGGAAGACCCGCCTCCTTCTCGACGAGCTGACTCGCGACAGCGCGATCCGCTACATCCCCGTCGATGTCGATGCCTCCGTCCTCGATTCGAGCGGACAGGCCCTGCTCGTCGAATACCCGACGCTCACGGTTACGGCCTCCGCCGCCGATTTCCGCCGGCCCGCCCGCGCGCTCCGCGGCCTGCTCGACGGCAGCACACGGACACTCGTCCTTTTCCTTGGCTCCACGATCGGTAACCTCGACCGCGACGAAGCCATTATGTTGTTCCGCGAGCTCCGCAGCGTTCTCAAGCCGGAGGACACGGTGCTCCTCGGCGCCGATCTGCGAAAGTCAAAGTCGGTCCTGGAGCCGGCCTACGATGACCGGCTGGGCGTCACGGCCGCCTTCAACCTCAATCTCCTCCTCCGGATCAACCGGGAGCTGGGCGGACATTTCGATCTCGAGGCGTTCGCGCATCGGGCCGCCTACGACGAAAACCGCGGCCGGATCGAGATGCACCTGGTGAGCATCCGCGAGCAGAGCGTCCGGATCGACGATCTCGGGATGGAAGTGAACTTCAACGAAGGCGAGACCATCCACACGGAGAACTCGTATAAGTACGACGAAGAAACCGTCGGATCGATCGCCGCCGTCACCGGCTTCGAGGTCACGCAGAGATGGACCGATTCGCGCGGCCTGTTCGCCGACGTCCTGCTCACCGGCAGGTAAGACCGGGCCTGTGGAGGACAGGCACTCCTGCCTGTCTGGGGCAGGCGTCGAGCCTGCCCTGCCCCTGCGCCTCCCCGAAATGCAACCCGGCCTTCGGGGGTTCTATCTCGCGTCCTCCGCGTGTATCATCGCGACCAAGTGCCGGGGTAGCTCAGTTGGTTAGAGCACCAGATTGTGGATCTGGGGGTCGAGGGTTCGAGCCCCTCCCCTGGTACCAAATGGTCGTCCGTGCAGGCCCTCCCCAGACAATGACTGTCGAACCTCGCCTCTCACGGGGCCTGCGCGATCTTCTCCCTGATCAGATACTGGCTCGCCAGCAGATGGTCGATACCATCCGTGGC
>Ga0136612_10001325_pt1 | contig 10447 bp, 13 predicted proteins | sample AntDryUQ224A2306_2_FD_106644 | JGI IMG/M metagenome (GOLD analysis project Ga0136612, IMG submission 106644) | Polar desert sand microbial communities from Dry Valleys, Antarctica - metaG UQ224A (23.06) | ecosystem: Environmental > Terrestrial > Soil > Desert | place: Antarctica: Dry Valley...
CTCACACGCATCACGTCGGCCAACGCGGGCAGCACGTTCTCAGACGAGGCGACCGACGCTGTGCCGGCTGCGCGCAGCCACTATGACGGGGTCGTCTCGGTCTCGACGCTCGACCCAGGCACAGCCGTCGCCCGCGGCGAGGCCGAGTACGAGATGCGCTGGCCCGAGGCGACCGTGATCTCGCGAGCCGAGCTCACGATCTCGAGCGACGCGACCGCGTACCACACGACGATCGACCTGGTCGTTCACGAGAACGGTGAGGAACGCTTCCGACGGCGATGGGAACGGGCGATCCCGCGAGACCTGACGTAGAACCGCGGCGCTCGACCTCAGCCGAGCGCGGGATGCTCCGGGTCGGCTCCACGGACCGCCCAGAGGTTCCTGCGGCGTGTGCCCGACGGCTCTCGCTTCATCGACTCGTTCGTGAGTGACGTGATCACGACCGGATCCTCGCCGAACAGCTCGTCGGTCTGCAGGCAGACGAGAGTGCCGGGCTTGCCCGCCGGAAACACGACCTGTTCACGATCAGCGACCTGGCGATCGACGAACGTCGGCATCAGCAGGAACAGCCCGAGCGGCGGCCACGAGTCCACCTCGAGCTCCGGCGCCCTGGCCTCGAGCTCCTCGGAGGTGGCGAGCCGCACGTCGGGATCGTTCATCGCACTGCGGACGAGGGTGAGGTCGAGCCGCCGATCCCAGGGCACCACCATCAGCGCCAAGCCGAATCGGTTCGCGACCACCTCGGTGCGGACCATCTCGTCGATGTCGACCCCGTGACGCTCCGCGGTGCGCTCGGCCACGTCGGCTTCGGGATCGGGGAAGACCGCGAACGGCACGCCCCGTCCGCGCAGGTAGTCGAGCACTGAGGACACGCTCTGCACCTCCGTCATCACCGCGCGGCTCGGCGCGGACCCGAATCGTACCCACTGCGCTCCCTCGAACGGAAGGGGCCGAAGGTCGTGAACATCACGCCCTCAGAACCCGGGCAGCCGTTCACGGAACGCGATGTAGCCGATGCCCGCCGCCACGTCGAGCAGGAAGTGCGCGACCACGAACGGCCACGTTCGCCGCCATCGCAGGAACAACACCGAGAAGAGCACTCCCATCGTCAGGTTCCCGAGGAACCCGCCCCAGCCTTGGTACAGATGGTAGGAAGCCCGCAGCAGCGAGCTTGTGGCGATCGTCGCGACAGGCGACCACGAGAGCTGTCGCAGCCGGGTCACGAGGTAGCCGAGCACGATCACCTCTTCGACGAGCGCTGCCTCGAGCGACGAGAGCGCCAGCACGGGCACGGTCCACCAGTGCCCGAGCGGTGGCGACGGCACCACGAACCGGTTGACCCCGAGCTCGACGGCTCCGAGGTAGAGACCGATGCCCGCGAGGCCGACCACCACGAACAGCCCGAACCCCGAGGCAAGGTCGGCGCCCGGGCGATCGGTCGCAATCCCGATACCGGCGAGACCTTCACCGGAGCGGCGCACCAGGTGCATCACGAGGAAGACCGGCGCCAGACCGAAGACGACACCGACGATCTGGCGGGCGAGCTGTGTGCTCTGGTTCGCCGACGCGACGATCGTGCCCGCGAGAGGGGCTTCCAGCAGGCTGAGGATCGCGTACACCGCGCTGGCGAGCAGCGACAGCATGAGCACGACGACGACTTCCTCGGTCAGGGTCCGCCGGTCGGAGTGATCCACGCGAGGACTGTACGCGGCGTCCTCGTCCGAAGGCGGATGGGACCACGGTCTAGACTTCGGCCCCGTGCGGTGACCGACCGGAGCGGGAGGCGGGGCAGTGATGGCGACGGGCGATGCGGCCGACCTGGTGGTGGTCGGGGCCGGCACGGTCGGCGGTTGGGCGAGCGTCTTCGCGCGCGAGGCAGGCGCCGGGCGCGTGATCGCCACCGACCGTGACCACGCCGGGCAGGGCGCGTCGAGCCGCGCGGCCGGCATGGTTCGCGCCCAGGGAGGCTCCCCCGACACCGTGCGCCTCGGACGCTGGTCGATCAGCTTCTACGAAGGGCAGGCCGAGCGCTACGGTACCGACTCCGGGTTCGTTGGCCGTGGCTACGTGATCCTGGCAGCCTCCTCGGCCGATGAGCGCGAGGCGCACGAACGCATCGAGATGCAACGTGCGACCGGGCTCGACGCGAGCTGGCTCGACGCCGATGATGTGCGCCGGCGCATCCCGGCGATGGCTGGAGGCAGCGGGTTCCGGGGCGGCTCATACGTGGCGACCGATGGATGGATCGACCCGCCGAGGAACGTCCGCGCGTACTCACTCGCGATGCAACGCTCGGGCGTCGAGCTGCGAGAGCGCGTGTCGTTCACCGGGCTGCGCACGCGGGCCGGGCGCGGTGGGCGTCGCGTGGTCACGGGGGTCGAGACCAGCGCAGGCACGATCGCCACGTCGAGGGTGTTGCTCAGCGGAGGGCCGGCGATGCAAGCGGTCGCGAAGGCTGCCGGCGCCCGCGCCTGGGTCGGCTACGCCCGTCACCAGGTGGTCGTGACCGAGGCCAGCGACGAGCTGCAGGCCGACACGTCAGCGATGGCCTTCGACATCAGCGCCGGCCTCTACTGGCGGCCCGAGGAGGGTGGCTTCCTGTGGGGCATGTCGAACCCCGGCGAGGAACCAGGGCCCGGCCGTTCGATCGACTGGGCCCACCTGAAGACGATGCAACGCCGCCTGCATCGCCTCGCGCCGGCGACGAAGGAGCTCGGCATCAAGAAGGCGTGGGCGGCGACGATCGAGTACACGCCTGACCACCTGCCGCTCACAGGACCGCTCGTGACGCGCGACGGCGCCGAGGTCGAGGGGGCGTGGATCGCGGGCGCGTGTGGCCACGGCATGATGTGGGGCCCAGCGGTGTCCCGCATCGCGACCGACCTCATGCTCGAGGGCAGCACCGGCGTGGTCGAGCATGCCGAGCGCTTCCGCATGGACCGGTTCGACGCGCAAGGGCGCTCGCCGTTCCTCGACCCGGTCGCGCTGCCGTTCCCTGTGAAGGTCGACGAGTGAGGGCACCGGTCGAGAGAGGAGGGGCGCCGTCGAGTGAGACCTATCGCTCGGCGAGGTCGACGTCGACCAAGATCAGCTCGGTCGGCTGCGCGGCTTCCATGGTGATCGAGGGCTCGTCGCGGACCTGGGCCGCCGAGCCCGTCTCCATGCGTGCACCGTTCACGGTCAGGTCGCCTTCGATCACGTAGAGGTAGGCGCCACGGCCCGCACCGAGCTCATGGCTCGCCGCCACGCCCGGGCTCAGCCTCGAGACGAAGACGTGGGCGTCCTGGTGCACGAGCACCGCGTCGCCCCCGTCGCCCGAGATCACCTTCAGCAGCGTGTCGGTGCGATCATCGACCGTGAAGACCTTCTGCTCGACCTCGGGCTCGAGGCCATGGCGTTCGGGCATGATCCACAACTGGATGAACCGCATCGGCTCGGTCTCGCTGGCGTTCTGTTCCGAATGCCGGGCGCCACGCCCGAGGGTCATGCGTTGCACCGACCCCGCGGGGAGCGGCCCCGGCGCGCCGCCCACGTCGTCCTCGTGTCGGAACGACCCTTCGACCACGTAGGTGAGTCCTTCGATGTCGCGGTGGGGGTGCATCGGCCAGATCGCGGCGGGGATCAGCCGATCGTCGTTGAACACGCGCAGGGTGCCGAACTGCACGTACGCGGGATCGAAGTAGGAGTCGAACGAGTAGTGCCACCGTGCCCGGAACCAGCCGCCCTCGACGTCGCTGATCTCCTCGTCACGCCTGATCGTGATCGACATCTAGTGGAGGCCTCATGTCGCACGGCGCCGGCTTCCTCTACAGCAGCAGCACAGGACAGGTCAGGGTTCGCGTGATGCCTTCGAGCTCCTGCAGCGGGATCACGGTGCTCTTGGCGAGCTGATCGAGATCGGCGGCCTCGGCGCGGGCGACCACGTCGTAGGGGCCCGTGACGGGGTCGACCGCCACCACACCCTCGATGCCACGGATCTGCTCGGTGACCTGACCGGCCTTGCCAACCTCGGTCTGGATCAGGATGTAGGCGTTGACCACGACGCCCCCCTTCCTCGTCAGTCGCCGGCCGCGCCGTCACCGGCGCCGGTCTTGGGCTCTCTGGTCAACAGACCCTTGGCCTTGTCAAGCAGCTCGCTGCCTGCCTCGACCGCTCTGTCCACCATGGGCTGCGCCTTGTCGACCAGCTCGCCCGCGGTCTCGCGAGCCTTGTCGAGCACGGGCTCGGCCTTCGCAGAGAGATCGCCGGTCGCTTCCTTCGCCTTGCCGAGCAGCGGCTCAGCCTTCTCGACCAGTCCGCTGGCAGTCTCGGCAGCCTTGCCAGCGATGTCGCTCGCCTTGCCCGCGAGATCGCTCGCGCTGTCCTTGGCCTTGTCGAACATGCCGTGGTCCTTATCCGTTCGGTCGCTCACGCTGCCCCCCAGCTTCCTGGCTCAGTTCGTTGGGTCTTGGGTGTGGCCTTTCATCGTCCCGGCAGCGGTGCGGCACTGCAAACGCGCAGGTCAGAGCCCAGGTTCTCGCTGCTCGCCCAGCGCCTTCGCCCGGTGAAGGAAGCCGCCCGCCCCCGAGGCCACCAGGTCTGGCTTCCCTGCGTCGACGCCGTGCTCGAGATCGTGTAGCGGCATGAGCACGAACGAGAGCGCCGCGCGGGTCATGAACCCGGCATCGGGAATGCCGCCGTAGGCCGCCAGCGCTCGCTCGCCGACGAGCGGCGACGCCTGCAGCCACCAGGCGAAGTCCCAGGCGGGGTCTCCCACGCCGGCCTCCTCCCAGTCGAGCACGCCGGCCAGGTCGCCCGACGGCGTCACGAGCACGTGCTCGGGACCGAGGTCACCATGGGTAACGCATGTCGCGAACCGCCATGTCGCATCGTCGTCGAACATGGAATCGATCGTTGCGGACGCCTCGAGCGCGCCGACGCGCTCCAGGTGCGGTTCGGCGAGGTCGCGCAGTCGCACCCACTCGGCACGCCGAGAGTCGCGCACTGCTTCCGCGCTCGATGCGCGCATGCCGAGGAATTCCGGAGGCACCATGTGCAGGTCGTAGAGACACCGGCCGAGTCCTCCGGCCACATGCCGTCGCCGGCCGCAGCATCGCACGGCACACCCTCGATCGCCCGGTACCCCATGCACACGGGGTCGAGCGAGACCAGCTCGGGCATGGGCACCGCAACCGAGATCTCGCGCTCGAGCTCGGGCAGGACCTCGATCTGACGAAGTAGTCGTTCTTCGGCGTACGAGGTCCGCGGGAGCTGCACGATCCACGAACCGTCGACGCGATAGGTATGGCACGTCCATCCGCCGTCGATCAGCTCGAAGTCGGTGAGATGGAGCTCTGGGAACAGCCTCCCGACGAGATCGCGATGCGACTCGACGCGCCCAGGCCCGTCCGACCGGGAGCTCACCCGAGCGGCTCGGGGGGCGCGAACGAGGGATCGGCCGGCAGGTCGTCGGCCGCCGTGAACGGCGCATCGACCTCCGGGCCGCGCAGCGTGAACCATGCGACGACGCCGCCCGCCAGGGCGAGCGCTGATGCACCGGCATACAGCGTCATCGGGCCGGCCGACTCATAGACGAACCCGCCGACGCCGGCGCCGATGATCGGGCCGAACCCGAATCCAACCATCTGCGCGACCGCGTTGCCGGTCGAGTACAGCGTCGGCGGCAGGAGGCGTCCGACGACCACGACGCTGGTCGTGAACAGCAAGCTGAACGCCACACCCTCGAGCACCGTGAGCAGCGACACGATCGTGGGGTTCGAGATCGACCCCCACAGCAGGAAGCCGAGCGCGTACACGGCGCACCCCACGACGTACACACGACGCACGCCGAGCCTCGCAAGCAAGCGGGAGCTCGAGCGCATCATCACGACCTCGACGAGCCCGCCGGCGGCGGTGCCGATGCCCACCAGAAGCGGACCGCCACCCTCGCTCGCGATCTTCAGCGCGATGAAGTTCCAAGCAGCGTTGAACCCGGTCCACACGAGGAACACCGCGACCAGGAACCGCCAGAATCGCGGTGCCTGGCGGAACACCGCCCCCAGGGTGCCGAGCTTGCTGCCTCCCGTCGCCGCCTCGTGCCGAGGGTTGTCGCGTGGCACCGTGAACGACCAGGCGAAGACGAGCAGGCTCGCGACGGCATAGCTCGGCATCGCCCAGCCGACGCCCGCCACCTGGAAGAGCCAGCCGAGGGTGAAGCACCCGATCGCGTACGTGAAGCTTTCCCATGAACGGATCTTGCCGTAGTCGCTCATGCGGCCGGCGCCGAGATGCTCGAGCGTGATCGCGTCGATGTTCGGCCCCGTGCTCACCATCGCGCCGGCGAGGAAGAACCCAGCCACCGCGATCGCGACCCCCCCGTCGGCCTCGGCGAGCACCAGCCCGAAGCCCGCCGACAGGAACGACCCGATCTGCAGCGACGTACGTCGCCCGAGCGTCGCGTCGGCGAGGTGGCCCCAAAGCGGATTGAGCAGGATGCGCGCGCCTGCCATGGCCGCGATCACGAGCCCGATGCCGCTCTCGCTCAAGCCCTTGCCGTCGAGATACAGCGCGAGGAACGGGAAGAACGCCGCGACCACGAATCCGAACGTGAGGAAGAGCCCCCGCACGGCGGCGTCGGGGCGGATCTCACGGGTGCGCTCTTCGACCACGGCTTACGCCCGCCGAACGTCGGCCTGCGCGGCGAGGGTGGCGGCACGGGCCGGATCCAGCCGGCCCGCGCCCGGCATCTCGGCATTCGCGGTGGCAGCGCCGAGCCCGAGTCGCAGGCTCTGCTCCCAATCGTCGCCTCGATCGAGCGCCGTGACCAACCCGGCGAGGAACGCATCGCCGCTTCCGACCGGATACCGGCCTCGCACGTACAGCCGGCCCTCGTACATCGAGCCGTCGGGTGCGGCAAGCACGACACCCTCGGCGCCGCGCGTGACGACGCCGGCGTGGTCGTGGCCGCCGGCGAGATCGCGGAGCTTCGCCGAGGCCGCCAGCGCGTCGTCGCGCCTCGACGTGGGCACCCCGAGCAGCCCCGATGCCTCGGAAGCGTTCACCTTCACGACGTCGGGGTTCGCATCGAGCGCGAGCCGCAGACGCTCGCCCTCAGCGTCGAGCGCCACGCGAACACCCTCGACCCGAGCGTCACGCACGAGGTCGCGGTAGCCGCTGTCGGGAGCGCCGACCGGCGTCGATCCGCTGATCGTGAGCCATCCGCCCGGCTTCCACGACGACTCGACCGCATGCAACAGCTCGGCCCATGCCGACGGCGGCACGCCGGCACCGTGCTCGTAGAACTCGGTCAGGCCACCGGTCTCGCGGTCGGCGACCGACAACGACGCTCGATTCTCACCGTGGGTCCAGACCGCCTGCACGGGCACGCCCTCGGCGCCGAGCATCTCCTGGAGCCACTTGCCGGTGTGGCCACGCAACAGGGCGACTGCGGTCGCCTTGGCGCCCAAGGCGTGGGCCGCCCGTGCGGCGTTGAGGCCCTTGCCGCCCGGCACCTGCACGAACCCATCGGGGCGATGGATGTCGCCGCGCACCAGCCGTTCGATCTCGAACAGCTTGTCGACCGACGGGTTCGCGGCGAGGCAGACGATCACGCGACGCTTCCTCGTGTCAGGACGTCGAGGGCTTCGTGCATCGTGGGCTGCGCATCGACACCGCCCACCGCCCGGGTCGAGAGCGCGCCGCACACGTTCGCGAGCGCGAGGCACCGATCGAGCGGCTCGCCGGCGAGCATGGCCGTGATGAATCCGGCGTCGAACGAGTCACCGGCGCCCGTCACATCGACCGAGTCGACCGACACAGCGGCGGCCCGCACTCGTTCGCCGGGGCCGGCCGCGATCGCACCACGGTCGCCGGCTTTCACCGCGACGAGCGGACCTCGGCTGCGCAGCGCCGTGATCGCCGCATCGAGGTCCGAGGTGTGCGCGAGGGACATGGCCTCGGTTTCGTTGGGCAGCAGCACGTCGATGGCCGGCAGCAAGGCCCCGAGACCGCCGTCCCACTCGCCGCTCGGATCCCAGTTGGGATCGAGCGACGTGGTCGCGCCTGCCGCGCGAGCATCGGCGAAGGCACCGGGAAGACCGGGTGCGAGCCCTGTCTGCAGGAAGTAGGAGCTCACGTGCACGTGTCGCGCCGCACGCAGGAGCCCCGGATCGATCAGCGACGCTCGCAGATGGCCGATGGTGCCCGGCGAGGTCAGCATCGCCCGGTCGTCGGAGGTCGCAAGCACAACCGTGAGGCCGGTCGGGCGATGGGCGTCGATCACCAGGCCGCCGACGTCGACCCCACGGGCTGCGAGCTGGTCGCGCATGTACGACCCGAAGAGATCGTCACCGACGACACCCACGAACGCGACGCTGAGGCCGAGCCGCGCGGCGCCGCAAGCCATGATCGCGCCCGAGCCACCGACAGTGAGCCGGGCTTCGTCGACCAGTCGCTCGGCCTGACCGAAGGCCGGCACGACGTCGTCGCCGCGCAACACGAGATCGGGATTGGCATCACCGAGCACGAGCAGGTCGAGATCCACGAAGGTTGAGCCTATCTGTCCGCACGCGCTCGCCCTGCGTACGATGACCTCGATGACCCCCTTGATCGAGCTGGTGCGAGGCGACATCACCACGCAGTCGATCGACGCGATCGTGAACGCTGCCAACACGTCGCTGCGCCCGGGCGGTGGTGTCGACGGCGCGATCACGAGAGCCGCCGGCGCCACCGCCCGCGCGGACCGAGAGCGCGTGATCCGCGAGCGAGGCTCCACCCCCCTGCCGACCGGCGAGGCGATCGCAACGACCGGCGGCGCTCTCGACGCACGCTGGATCATCCACACGGCCGGACCCGTGTACTCCGGGTCCCCCGTTGACTCCGAGCTGCTCGAGCAGTGTCACCTTTCCGTGCTCAAGTTGGCCGACGAGCTCGGCGCTCGCACGATCGCGTTCCCGGCGATCTCGACGGGCATCTACGGCTACCCGATCGACGAGGCGGCCCCGATCGCCATCGCCTCGGTCTCGCACGCCGAGACCGCGGTCGCCAAGGTGCGGTTCGTGCTGTTCGCCGAGGGCGACCTCGCGGCGTTCCAACGGGCTCTGGGCTGACCGCCGTTCACAGCCGACAGGACCCCGCTGGTAGCATCGCGTTCCTGCCATGAGCGACCAGACGACGAACGAGGATCTGACGAGCGTCCGCGCGGTGCGCGACCGGCTGGAAGAGATCCAGCTCGTCGACTGCCGTGAGCTCTACGAATGGGAAGCCGGGCGCATCGAGGGCGCCGTCCACCTTCCGCTCAACTCGATCATGGCGGGCGCCGGGTCGGACCTCGACAAGGACACGCCCGTGGCGGTCATCTGCCGCAGCGGCAACCGCAGCGAGCTCGCCACGATGATGCTGCAGGCCCGTGGCTTCGAGGCCTACAACGTCGAGGGCGGCATGGAAGCCTGGGCGTCCGAGGGCCTGCCGTTCACCGCCGGCGACGGCTCGCCCGGCCGCGTCGCCTGACCTACCCCTTCCAGCGCCGATACACAGGAGTCTCGCCCTCGTAGGTGGTGCCGACGGCTTCCTCGGCCGAGCACGCGTAGATCGCGGCTCGTTGGGCGCCTCGTACCTCCGCACCCTCGTGGTCGCCGGCGCCGAGCGACGAGTGCATCGCGTAGCGTACGTCGAGGGAGACTTCCTCGTTCTTCGGGCTGTGCCCCCGGAAGGCCACGAGCAGGAGGCCTGCGCCGAACCACGGTGAGACCCGGGTGCACGCGGGGCGCGCCGTCGCGCCTGATCGTGGCGTGGAACACGACCTTGCCCTCGAAACGCTCGCGGCCGAACGCGGCGAGCCGAGGATCCTGCACTTCGGCTCCGCCCATGCACCCACGGTGCGAACGGTAGCCTGCGACCATGGCCGACGTCGATGCAGCGCGCCGCGAGCTGGAAGCAGCGCTCGGCCCCGGCGCCGTGCTCACCGACCCGCTCGCGCTCCGCCTCTACGCCCGCGACGCGTCGATGGTCGAGGGCGATTGTGCGATCGTCGCCCTGCCCACCACGACGGAGCAGGTGCAGGCGTGCGTTCGCGCCGGCGCCGCGCACGGACTTCCGATCGTTCCCCGCGGAAGCGGCACCGGGCTCGCCGGCGGCGCGACCCCGATCGGCGACGCGCTCGTCGTGGTCACCGCGCGCATGACGGCCATCGTCGAGGTGCGGCCCGAGGACCGGCTCGCCTGGGTCGAACCGGGAGTGCCCAACCTCGACCTCACGAATCACCTGCGGCCGATGGGCTTCACGTTCGCGCCCGATCCGTCGAGCCAGCAGACTTCCTCGATCGGCGGCAACGTGAGCACGAACGCGGGCGGCCCACACTGCCTCGCCTACGGGGTCACGAGCGCGCATGTGCTCGCGCTCGACCTGGTGATGCACGATGGCTCGCTCGAACGTCTCGGCGCTGAGGGCCCCGAGGCGGCCGGCTACGACC
>Ga0136612_10001326_pt1 | contig 10438 bp, 9 predicted proteins | sample AntDryUQ224A2306_2_FD_106644 | JGI IMG/M metagenome (GOLD analysis project Ga0136612, IMG submission 106644) | Polar desert sand microbial communities from Dry Valleys, Antarctica - metaG UQ224A (23.06) | ecosystem: Environmental > Terrestrial > Soil > Desert | place: Antarctica: Dry Valley...
CGGTACCTCTGCTCACAACCTGCAGGTCGTCGAGCTGGGCAAGAAGACCGTCGACCTCGACCCCGGCGCGGCTGCGACCCTCGATCTCGGTGACGTCGCCGAAGGCACCTACTCGCTGTTGTGCACCATCGCCGGCCATGCCGACAGCGGCATGAAGGGAACCCTCACCGTGACCGGAGCAGGCGGCGGTTCTCCCACCCCCGGCGAGTCGGTGGCTGGCAAAGGGACGATGAGCGGCATGGACCACTCGGGCGGCTCGCAGGTCCAGGAGAAGTTCGACAACGCCAAGATGGAACGAGACATGACCGACGGGGTCACCACGTTCCTCGAGTACGCCAAGAAGTACGCCGCCGGTGACGTTCCGACCGGCAACCCGAAGTTGAAGCCCAGGGTCCTGCCGGACGGGACGAAGGAGTTCCGCCTGACGGCCGCCATCACCGACTGGGAGGTGAGCCCCGGCAACGTGGTCAAGGCGTGGACCTACAACGGTGTCGTTCCTGGTCCCTGGATCCGAGTTGAACCCGGCGACAAGGTTCGCATGGTGCTGAAGAACGACCTGCCCATCAGCACCGACGTCCACCCGCACGGCATCGATCTGCCGTTCGACCAGGACGGGATCGCCCCCGTCACTCAGGACTTCATCAAGCCGGGCGCCACCTCCACCTACGAGTGGACCGCCCCGCGCCAACCCCAGCTCGGCATGTACCACGCCCACATGCACGGCCAGGTGGCCATCGTGAACGGGATGTTCGCTCTCCTGCAGGTCGGCGACGTTGCCCTGCCGACGGGGCGCACCATCAACGGGATCACCGTGCCCGCCGACCTCGACGCGAGCGACATCCAGGAGATCCCGATGGTGCTGAACGACGCCGGCGTCATCGGGCTCACCCTCAACGCGAAGGCGTTCCCCGAGACGGCTCCACTGGCGGCGAAGAAGGGCGACTGGTTGCTCATCCACTACTACAACGAGGGCCTGGCCGGGCACCCGATGCACCTCCACCGCCAACCCCACCTCGTGGTGGCCAAGGACGGGTACCCGTTGGCTCAGCCCTACCGGGCCGACACCGTCTGGGTCGCCCCCGGTGAGCGCTACAGCATCCTCGTGAGGGCCGACGCCGTAGGTACGTGGGCCTTCCACTGCCACATCGTCAGCCACGCCGAGAACGACAAAGGTCTCTACGGGATGGTCACCGCCCTCGTCGTGGAATGACCGGTCATCCCGCGATGCTGCCGGTGTCACCCATCGCCACCACGTCGCGCCTCCACCAAGAGATCGAGCAGCTCTCCGATGGTCCGCTCTCGGATGATGGAGTCCCGGAGCGGGAGGTGGTCCTGGATGTGGTAGCGGTTGCGGCGACCGTCGCGCTCCTTGACCACATAGCCGGCCTCCGTGAGATCGGCGACCACTCCGTAAGCGGTGCGTTCGGTGACCTTGATCGCCTCGGCGAGGTCGCGCAGCCGGGCGTCGGGCTGGTCGGCGATGAACAGGATGGCTCGTGCATGGTTGGTGAGGAAGCTCCAATCACCCATGCTCGTGATCGTACAAATGCTGGAAAGGCAACGTCGGGTGTTCGTGGACGGGCGTTCGATCGACGGGAGGTCAGGGCAACCGACGAAGGGCGCTGGAGACCTCCACGGTGTTTGCGCCGTAGCGGGCATCGAGGGTTCGCTGCAGATCTCCATCGGCCACGATGACCGTGATCGCCACGACGCCTCGCACCTCGTCGACGGAGGAGGTCAACGCCTCGAGCTCCTCGTGCAACCCGGCCTGCACGGTCAGGAGCTCGGTGAGCGGAACGCGCGCCTGGCTGATGCACAGCGCGCCACCCCACACCCTTCGAGCCTCGATCTCGTGGCGTCGCAGATCTGCGGTGAACCGCAGGTTCAGCACGAGGCGAGTGGGATCGTTCGCGGTTCCGTCGTCGACACCGCCGCTCCCCGGCCCCAGATCCTCACGCTGATCGACCCAGGCCCCGCCGAAGTCAGGTTGATCGCGGGCATGGGAGAGGGCGCTCTCCTGCGCCTCGTCGGTGGTGGTAGCGGGATCGACGACAGCCCAGCCTCCCGGCGGCGGGTCGCACGGTGTGGCGAAGTCGTCCGATGACCGGTCACCACCTTCCGGCGGCCCGGCTGGTTCCGTCTGGCTGAGGCGCCGCCCGTCCCATGTGCCGACGACCCTGTAGGTGCCCCACGTGGTGCCGTTGGCGGACTCCTCCTGGTCGACTGCGTTCCAGTCCCAGCCGACGACGTCGGGACCACCGCACTGAGGCGGGTAGGACTCCGCCACCCCGCCGAGGCACAGCTGAGGACCGTGTCCGGGAGCTTCCAGCACCGTGGCCGTGGCCGAGTACCGCGCCACGTCGGTCGTCGACGGGCCCCGGGACACTGAGATCTCGTCACTGCCGCACGCCGCGAGCACGATGATCGGGACGAGGACGAGGTTCCTCACACGCACGGGACCTTTGACGTCGGCACCGGCCAACGGGTTCCGCGGGACGTGCTCGTGACCCGGGCCGTTCGCACGAACCGCGTCGACGTGAAGCGCGTCCTGCGTCGGTGGATGGCGCCTTCCGATGAGCTCCGTGTGCTAGACGTGATCTTCGGGGTTCGCGTCAAAGGGGAGCCTGCATGACCGATGACGGAGGCGAGATCGAGCACCCGCTCGTCGAGCTTCACGAGGTGCACAAGTACTTCGGCGATCTGCACGTGCTGAACGACATCAACCTCGCGGTCGACAAGGGCGAGGTGGTGGTGGTGATCGGTCCGTCGGGTTCGGGCAAGTCGACCCTGTGTCGAACCATCAACCGGCTCGAGCCGATCGACAGCGGCACGATAAAGGTCGATGGCCACCTGCTCCCGGACGAGGGCAAGGCCCTGGCCCGGCTGCGTTCGGACGTCGGGATGGTGTTCCAGAGCTTCAACTTGTTCAGCCACATGACCGTGCTCGGCAACCTGACCCTCGGACCGGTCAAGGCGCTGGGCGTCGACAAGGGCGTCGCGACCGACCGGGCGCGGGAGCTGCTGTCTCGCGTCGGCCTCGACGACAAGGTCGGGGCCTACCCGGCTGAGCTGTCCGGTGGCCAGCAACAGCGGGTGGCCATCGCCCGGGCGCTGGCCATGGACCCGAAGGTCCTCCTCTTCGATGAACCCACGTCGGCCCTGGATCCCGAGATGATCAACGAGGTCCTCGACGTCATGGTCGAGCTGGCCGGGACCGGGATGACCATGGTGGTCGTCAGCCACGAGATGGGTTTCGCCCGTCGCGCATCGAACCGGGTCGTGTTCATGGACCTGGGTGAGATCGTCGAGGTCGCGAAACCGGAAGACTTCTTCGACCACCCGACCAGTGATCGAGCTCGGAACTTCCTCTCCAAGATCCTCACCCATTGACACCAAGCGACCCACACCGACGACGAAAAGGTATGTGACCATGCGCCGTAGACCCATCCTGCTCGCTCTGCTCCTGACGATCCTGCTCACCGCTGCGTGCGGGAACGACGACGAAGGCGGTACCAAGGCCACCGTCGTCGAAGCGCCCGAGTTCAAGGCCGGCTCCACGATGGCGGCCTTGAGCGACAAGGGTTCGATCAAGATCGGCGTGAAGTTCGACCAGCCCGGTCTCGGCAACCTCAACCCGTCCACGGACAAGCCGGAAGGCTTCGACGTAGAGATCGGCAAGATCGTCGCCGGCAAGCTCGGGATCGAATCCGACAAGATCGAGTGGATCGAGACCGTCTCGGCCAACCGCGAGACGGCCATCGAGAACGGGACGGTCGACCTCGTGATCGCCACCTACACGATCAACGACGAGCGCAAGAAGCGCATCGACTTCGCCGGGCCGTACTACGTGGCCGGCCAGGATCTGCTGATCAGCAACGACGACGACAGCATCAAGGGCCCGGACGACCTGGCCGGCAAGAAGGTCTGCGCCGCCAGCGGATCGACCCCCATCGAGAACATCCGCACGAACTACCCCGACGCCGAGCCGGTCGAGTTCGACACCTACACCCAGTGCGTCGACCAACTGGTGGACGGGGCCATCGATGCGGTCAGCACCGACGACGCGATCCTGGCCGGGTTCGCCGCCGAACCCCGATACGAGGGCAAGCTCAAGGTCGTCGGCAAGACGTTCAGCGAGGAGCCGTACGGCATCGGCATCAAGAAGGGCGACGACGAGCTCCGTACCTTCCTGAACGACACACTCGAAGCGAGCTTCGAGGACGAGACCTGGGCGACGGCGTTCACGGAGACGCTCGGCAAGAGCGGCGTCGACACGCCTCAGCCACCGAAGGTCGACCGGTACTGAGCCGACCCGATCACCCGATCGACGGGAACCGCCCATGGATGTCGTGATCGACAACCTCGACACCATCCTGGGCGGCTTCCGGAACACCTTGATGCTCACGCTCATCGCCGGAGGCATCTCACTGGTGCTGGGAACGCTGCTGGCGGTGTTCCGGGTCGGCCCGATCCCACCGTTGCGGTGGGCAGGCACGGCCTATGTCACCTTGATCCGCAACACCCCGCTCACCCTGATCTTCTTCTTCACCACGTTCGGGCTCCCAAAGCTCGACTTCAGCATGTCCTTCTTCACGCGCGCGGTGGTCGCGTTGGCCGCCTACACCTCGGCCTTCGTGTGTGAGGTGGTTCGGTCCGGCATCAACGCGGTCGCACCGGGCGAGATCGAGGCCTCCCGTTCGGTCGGACTCAACTTCCCGCAGACGCTGCGGACGGTCGTGCTCCCTCAGGCGTTCCGGTCAGTGATCCCGCCGCTCAACTCCACCATGACGGCACTGGCCAAGAACACGGCCATCGCAGTGGCCTTCAGCGTCTTCGAGGCCACGGCCATCCTGCGCCGCCTCCAGAACGAGTTCGCCAGCGCCACCTTCCCGCTGCTCATCAGTACGGCGATCGGCTACCTGGTGATCACACTCACCATCAGCGGGGCGTTCAACTTGATCGAGCGGCGCGTGGCGATTCGCCGGTGACCAGCATCCTGTACGACATACCGGGCCCCCGAGCCCGCCGCCGTACCCTGATCGGCTCGATCATCGGCGGAGTCCTCATCGCCGCGGTGATCACGCTGATCGTGGTTCGGCTCGAGGACAGCGGTCAGTTCCGCTCGGAGTTCTGGGAGCCCTTCACCGACTCGGGCATCCAGCGCGGACTCCTACGCGCGCTGGGAGCCACGCTGAAGGCAGCCGGCATCGCGATGGTGTTCGCCCTGCTGCTCGGCTCGCTGCTCGCCGTCGGGCGGCTGTCCGAGCGGGCACCGATGCGATGGCTGGCCACCGGCGTGATCGAGTTCTTCCGAGCCATGCCGTTGGTGCTCTTGATCTTCTTCGCCCGCTTCGGCCTTCCGGAGCTCGGCGTGGATGTCGACGTGCTCTGGTACCTCGTCATCGGCCTTTCGCTCTACAACGGAGCCGTCCTGGCCGAGATCCTTCGCGCCGGCATCCAGTCAGTCGCTCGCGGCCAGTCGGAGGCGGCCTACGCCATCGGCCTCCGCAAGAGCCAGGTGATGCGCATCGTGCTGCTGCCCCAGGCGATCCGCACCATGCTGCCGACGCTCGTCAGCCAGCTGGTCGTGCTCAACAAGGACACCGCACTGGGCTACATCATCGCCTACCCCGAGCTCCTTCGACGGGGGAAGCTCATCGCCGACAACTTCGGCAACATCATCCCGATGGCCATCGTGGTCGGCAGCGTGTACATCCTCATCAACCTCGGCCTCTCCACCTTGGCCTCCTACCTCGAGGGTCGTCAACGGCGACGAGGCCTACCGGCCCCGATCGACGACATCGGCCTGAAGGAGGCTGCGTGACGCTTCCGGCACGGCGCCTCGAGCCGTCGTCCCCGGGACACAGCTCGAAGGGCTAAGCATCACTGCGATGCTGGGTTGGATGCGCCGGTGGCGCAATGAGTGGCGCCCGTCAGCGGTGACCCTGGGGGCGCCGGTCTTCCCGTTGTTGGTCCTCTTCGGGCTCAACACCGTGGACGAGCTCGACCGAGCTGCGTTCGCCGTGCTGCTGCCCGACATACGCGACCACTTCGGGCTGACCGACGCCGAGGCCCTTGCCATCGTGTCCCTGACGACCGTCGCCGTGCTGCTCATCGAGGTGCCGTTGTCCTTCTACTGCGACCGGCGCAACCGCGTCCGCATCGCAACCGTCGGCGCCGCGATCTGGGCGGTGTTCTCCTTCGGCACCGGTCTGGCCGTCTCGGTGGCGACCCTCATCGGCGCCCGGATCGGTGCCGGCGGCGGGCGGGCCGTGGTGACGCCAACCCATTCGTCGCTCCTGGCCGACTTCTACGAGCCGGCCGCTCGGGTGAAGGTGTTCTCCGTCCACCGCCAAGCCAACTCGGTCGGCCAGATCCTCGGTCCGCTCCTCGCCGGCTTGCTCGCCCTCTGGTTCGGGTGGCGCGCCCCCTTCTTCGTGTTCGTCATCCCCACGTTGGTCTTCGTGGTGCTGGCCCTCCGGCTGCAGGAGCCCGTGCGCGGCGTGCACGAACGACGCGCCGCCGGGGCCGACGACGAGGCGGCCATGGTGGCCGAGGCCCACGAAGGCGTCCTCGACACGATGCGGGTCCTGGCCCGGGTCCGCACGATCCGGCGCATCTGGTGGGCGGTGCCCTTCCTGGCCATCGCCCTCTTCGGCGTGCCCAACCTCCTGTCGCTCGTCTATGAGGACGTGTTCGGGCTCAACAGCGCAACGCGCGGCGCCATCGCCGCCGGCGTCGAACCCCTGCAGGTCGCTGGAGTGTTCCTGGCCATTCCTCGGGTGGCGGCCGTGGCCGGGCGAGACCCCGGTTTCCTTCTGCGGTTCGTGGCCGTCGTGGGCGTGGTCGACGGTGTCCTGCTGGTGATCCTCGCCTTCGCGCCCCACGTTCTGATCGCCGTCGCCATGCACGCGCTGCTGGCCGCGTCGATCGGAACCTTGGCCCCCGCCTTCTTCGCCCTCATTTCGCTGGTCGCGCCGCCCCGGGTTCGATCGGCGTCGTTCTCGACGATCTCGGTGTTCGCCATCCCGGGCATCGCCCTGTTCCTGCCTCTGCTCGGACTGGTGTCGGATTCCTTGGGCATCCAAGCCAGCATGGTCGTGCTGGTGCCGATCGCGGTCACGGCCGGGTTCATCTTGGCGTCGGCCTCCAAGTTCGTCCTCGACGACATCTCCGCAGTCCACGCCGAGGCTCTCGACCGGGTCGAGACCGCCGCCCAATAGGAAGAGGGAACGGCTGACACCGCCATCGACGCTATGACAAACGTCATGTCCTTGGCGCAGATACCAGCGTCTACCGTCGCACTCGATGAGAGGGCACGCTCTCTCCACAACCGGTGGCAGGGCGATGCGCCGGCCGAAACAGGTCCTCGACGGAACCGCACATGACAGTCCAGAGCCCAAAGAGAGATCCCGGGAGCCGATCAGATGGAACGCACGAGGTACCGGCGAGGAGCAGACGGTCTTGGTGAGGACCCACGACGTTCAGCCGATGGCGAAGCGATCGCCACGATGAGCAAGAGGTCGTCCGCATTCGCGCGACTCGGCTCATGGTGTCACGACCATCGCAAGGCCGTCGTCGGGCTGTGGCTCGCCGCTCTCGTGCTGTCCGGGGCCCTGTCGGGCACCATCGGTGGTGCCTTCCGCGACGAGTTCAACCTGCCCGACGTTGAGTCGAAGGAGGGCTTCGACCTCCTCGACGAGGAGTTCGGGGGCCAAGGCACCGGCCAGTCCGGGACGATCGTGTTCCGGGCTGAACAGGGCGTCGACGATCCGGCGGTCCGAACCGCGATGCAGACCCTGTTCGACGATGTGGCCAAGGTCGACGATGTCACCGGCGTCGCCAGCCCGTACGCCCCGGACAGCGACGAGCAGATCGCCTCCGGGGGCGACAGCGACGGCAAGATCGCGTTCGCGACGATCGAGATGCCCGACGACATCGACTTCACCCGGGCAGGAGAGATCCGGGACAAGATCCTCGCCGACGCCCCCGAGATCAAAGGCCTCCGGATCGAGCTCGGCGGGTCCATCTTCGCCGAGTTCGAGGAGCCGTCGTCGGAGGTACTTGGCCTTGCCTTTGCCATCGTGATCCTCATCCTGGCGTTCGGGTCGGTCATCGCCATGGGCCTGCCGGTCGGGGTGGCCCTCTTCGGCATCGGCATCGGCACGGCCATCATCGCGATGCTGAGCCACGTCCTGGCCATCCCCGACTTCGCCACCTTCCTGGGCATCATGATCGGGCTCGGCGTCGGCATCGACTACGCGCTGCTGATCGTCACCCGATACCGGGAGCAGCTGCACGGCGGACACAGCGTGCGGGCATCGGTCACCGTGGCCAGCAACACGGCGGGACGATCGGTGCTGTTCGCCGGCACCACGGTCGTGATCTCGCTGCTCGGCATGCTCCTGATGGGCGTCAGCTTCGTGCAGGGGCTCGCAGTCGGCGCGGCCTCGGTCGTGGCCGTGACCGTGGCTGCGTCCCTGACCCTCCTGCCTGCTCTGCTGGGCTTTGCCGGCGAGCGGATCGAGCTCACCCGCTGGCGTGGGCTCATCGCCGCCGGCCTGGCTGCCGTCGCCCTCGTGGGCGTCGGCCTGAAGCTGACCCCGCTGCTCATCGGCCTCCCCCTGGCCGTGATCGTGCTCATCGCCGGCTTCTTCGTCGGTCCCCTCAAGCGGGAGGTCCCCCGTCGGGCCCCCCGCCCGCTTCGGGAGACACCGGCGTACCGCTGGAGCCGGGTCATCCAGCACCGTCCGTGGACCGCCGCGATCGCCGGCGCGGCGGCGCTGCTCGTCCTGGCCGTCCCCGTCCTCTCCCTCCGGTTGGGTTTCTCCGACGAGAGCAACTACGCCGAGGACACCACCACGAAGCAGGCCTATGACCTTCTGGTCGACGGGTTCGGGCCCGGCTTCAACGGGCCTCTGCTCCTGGTCGCCGACCTGCCCGAGGGCGCGACGCTGGCCGATCTGGACGTGATCGAGGAAGCGGTGGCGGACGATCCCGGGGTCGCCTTCATCTCCCCCGCTCGACCGAACAAACCGGAGGACCCGACGGCGGCGATGTGGAACCTCGTCCCGGAGAGCGGCCCGCAGGACAAGGCGACGACCGACTTGGTCAACCGTCTCCGCAACGATGTGCTGCCACCGACGGAGGAAGCAGTCGGAACCGAGGTCCTGGTCACCGGGACCGTGGCGGTGAACACGGACTTCTCGGACTACCTGAAGTCCCGACTGCCGTACTTCTTCGCCGCCGTGCTGACCCTTTCGTTCCTCCTGCTCATGGTGGTGTTCCGGTCGCTGCTCGTACCGCTCAAGGCCGTCATCATGAACCTGCTGTCGATCGGCGCGGCCTACGGCGTCGTGGTCGCGCTGTTCCAATGGGGCTGGCTGAGCGACATCACCGGCGTGCAGCCGGCCCCGATCGAACCGTGGGCGCCGATGATGCTGTTCGCCGTCGTCTTCGGTCTGTCGATGGACTACGAGGTGTTCCTGTTGTCCAGGGTGCGTGAGGAGTGGCGCCGCAGCGGCGACAGCCGCGCCTCGGTGGCCGACGGTCTGGCGGCCACCGCCAAGGTCATCACCGCCGCCGCCGCCATCATGGTCGTGGTCTTTGGCAGCTTCCTCCTCGAGAACGATCGGGTTCTCAAGCTCATGGGCACCGGTCTGGCGACGGCGATCCTCCTCGATGCGACCATCGTCCGGATGTTGCTCGTGCCGGCCACGATGGAACTGCTCGGCGACAAGAACTGGTGGCTCCCACGTTGGCTCGACCGGATCCTGCCCAACATCGACGTCGAGGGTCAGGCCGACCCCGCCGACGCGGACACCGACGGCGAACGGGATCGCGAGCTGCTGCCCAGCCATTGAGGCCAAGGAGCCGAGCCGATGGGCGAGGCGACCCGTAGGTACGGCCGCTGGTTGGGGCGCGGCCGCACGGCTTTCGGAGGCGACGGCCTTTTTTGTTCGTTCGCGCCCTGAGCCTCGGGACCAGCCTGCTCAGGTTGCCGCGAGCCTCGCTCGGAACACGGTGATGTCGTCGTTCGCGACCGTGGCGCTCGTGAGTGGCGGGGGGGCGTAGAGCCCGAAGTGCATCTGATCGAGCGAGCCGTCACCACCGTCGACCCTGGCCGCCGATATGAGGACGCCGTCCTGCCACACCGCCGCCGCCCCGTGCTCGGGATCGAAGTCCAACCACGTGGTCACTCGCACCCACCTTCCCTGCGGGAACGGGACGTCGGTGCGCTGCAGTGCCCGATCGCCGCTCCCCTGGGTGGGGACATGGAAGAGGTGCAGCCACCCCTCCCAGCCCACGTTCACCGTGATCACACGAGACCATCGGTCCGACGGATCGGTGGAGAACGTGGCCAGGCTCACCCACTCACCCCGCGCCAAACTGACGTCGTCGACCCGCGCCCAGAACTCGACGAGACACGGCGTCGTGC
>Ga0136612_10001327_pt1 | contig 10434 bp, 9 predicted proteins | sample AntDryUQ224A2306_2_FD_106644 | JGI IMG/M metagenome (GOLD analysis project Ga0136612, IMG submission 106644) | Polar desert sand microbial communities from Dry Valleys, Antarctica - metaG UQ224A (23.06) | ecosystem: Environmental > Terrestrial > Soil > Desert | place: Antarctica: Dry Valley...
AAACCAGGGAGTGCCGGTGGCTGACGATGGCCGGACTGCGACTTCCTCCACGCTGACTCATCCCACTAACGTGAAAGGCGAGGCCGCAGCCTCGCCTTTCGTCACAACATTACCCTGACGTGACTTACGGGTGATCGTGACCCCTGTCCTCCACCTCGTCGGACCAGAAGACGTGCGTGAGGATCTTGTTGCCGTTTCCGAAGTCCAGCTCATAGACCTCGCTCTTGCCGTTCGCGGAGCGTGATACGAGTTTTCCCCAGTTCGCTTTGTCGCTGAAGTCAGGGAGCGTCATACCCGCGGGAAGTGTCGAACCGGCAATGGTGGACGTGCTGTCGAGATGCTGGTAGATCGAGGCGAGCTGGTCGTAGTCGTGCTGGTTCGGGTGTGTGCTGAGCGTGCTCGTCGCATTCGCGCCAGTATTCGAGAAATAGTCCATGCACGTGTTCTGCGAGCTGCCGTCTTCGCTCGTATGACCGAGGCCGAAGGTATGGCCGACTTCCTGACAGACAACATGGAGCTTCTCGTTCGGATTGTTGTACGTGGCAGTGTCAAAGTACGAGTCATTCATCTTCGCAGTCCCCTGCGAGATGTGACTGCCGCTCAGCCAGATCTGGGCGAGGCCGAGCCAGCCATTGTTTCCGTATCTTCCGTTGCAAACCTGAACCGTACCGGAGACTGCGGAGCATCGCTTGTTGGAGCCGCCCGCTACCGCAGTGAGGTTCATGACCGAGGACTGGGTCCAGTCAGAGACTGCCGTACCGAATTGCGACTGCCAGTTACTGGTCATGTTGTTGCCGACCTTCAACGTGAAAGGGTTCGCGGTGCGCCCCCAGTGGTAATTATTCCAGGAGTGATTGGCAAAAGCAGCGGGGGCGATGAGCGTAACCGCAACGAGCAGAACCAAGGAACGACGGTGTCCGATGAGCATTCGGGTCTTCTCTCCTTTTTTAGATGAAACGGATGGAAGGATGGTAACCGATATTGGAATGTTATTTGAGAAAATTGACACAGCCGAGTCCGGTCGGCAGCGCATTGACTCTGTACCTCTGGTTGGTGGACACAAAGGAGGCAGCCGCCCTTTCGAGCTTCAGGAACGCGCGCCTCGTCGCCGGGTCGCTTTCGGCAGGGGCTTCACGGCTCCGGTTCCCGCAAGACTGGCCTGCGATCCATTCATCGCGGCGATCACGATGCGGCCGACAGAAGGCGCGGTGACGGTCGCTTTTGTCGAATTCGGAGGTAGTTCCGCCAGCACGATGTCATTCGCGGGGGGATTGAGCAGAATGATCCTGAAGGATGTCTCGTTCGATGAGAGGTCGGCCCACTCGATGGTCCAGGTCCCGTTCAGGTTGTCGGTGGTTCGCAGCCAGAGAGGCGGGCGGGGAGTGAACGCTGCAATCGTTCGAAACGTGACGGCGGAAGAGGGGACGACCCCCTGTTCATTCTCTGCGAAGGCTCTTAATGAGTAGAGCGTGTCCCCCGCGAGTTTGTTGATCGGTTCATCACGCAGGAACCGGCGTGACATGGCCTGTGGGTTGTCCAGCGGCACGACTTCAATGAACGCTCCCGTCGTGTGAGCAACAAGATCCACGGTTTCCCGTCCGGCTGTCTGGGTCTGGATGGAGGGTGGGTCCGGACGTAGCGGCAGCGTGGAGAGATCGTCCGGCGTGACGGTGCGGTAGCCGACTCGTAGACCGGTTTCGCTGAGTGGATCTCTGGCTACGTAAGCAGCGATGAGGATCGACTCCGACGATGCCAGCCGGGCCCCGTATGCCAGCCGGGCCCCGTATGTCGGCCAGATTGAGAATGCAGGTGCAGGTTCGCGCGTCCCGATAAAATCAGGCTCGACGGATACAAATCCGCCGCTGGGAAAACCCTGCCAGAACGCGGCGACTTTTCCGCGCCACATGGTGAGCGAATGAGGGGTGGCTGTTGATCGGGTGAACGTTGCCAGCTCGGAACCTTGTGGGGACAGCAACAGCAGACGCCCGCCGAGACTGGCATACGAACGGTACTCCATAGCCGCGAGGAAGTTCCCGTCCGGGAGAGCCATGACGGCGTGCGCCCCCACAAAGGGATCGAAGTTGCGGTCTAAGCGGAAATCCAATTCCCAGGTTCCGTAGGCCGCGCTGGCGGTCTTGTAATAATAGGGACCTGACGAACCGCTCGGAACGTCCCACTGCACCATGAGGTGTGCAGCTCCGGCCGCGACATGCAGGGACATCGCGTCCCCGGGCGCGATCTGAACGCGCCTTTCGATCGCCACCGCCCGATCCCTGAGGGTTGCCAGATGGACTGCTTTCTTCGCCTCGGCCCATGCGATGACGAAACGGCCGTCATGCCCTGCCACGCTGATCGCGGTCAACTCGGCTGCCGTTTCGGCAACGAGAAACGGTGTGCTTGCCCAGCGATCCTCCAACCACGCACCTCTCAGACTGTTCCCTTCGCTCCAGACCACGAGCGCGGAGTTTCCATCCGATCCGATGCTCGCCAAGGGGTTGCCAGGTTCGAAACGGGCCGGGTTGCCCAGCAGTTCGCCGCGAGCGTCGATGGTCTGCACAAAAAGCTGCGTACGCGCGGCGCTGCCGATGACGTCTGGATACTCCGTCCATGCGAGCAAAAAGCTGGAGCGTATGGAGACCAGGCCGCTGATGAGTACGCCAGTGTGGCTGACTCTGCGGACCGTCTGCTCCGGGCCCACAGCGGGCTGCGCCGGGACCGCGATGGCGATGAGCAGGAGTGTCGTGAGGAAGTGTCGGGACATTACGGAATTAATACCACGATAAGGTACTAATAACCACAAAACACTCCGAAGGCGTCCCTCCCTAGAAGCCCTGGTCGACGTGCTCGCCGAAGGTTTTCTTCAGCGTTGTTACGATCTCGCCGAGGGTGGCGTTGTTCCGGACAGCGTCTACGATGAAGGGCATCAGGTTTTTATCGGTGCGAGCGGCTTCGTCGAGGGCGGCGAGAACGGCAGGCGCTGTGCGACGGGCGCGGAACGCCACCAGACGGGCCACCTGCTCCCGCTCCACATTCTCGTTCATCACGGCGGTGGGGAGTGGGACGCCGGCGCCGTCGACGAAATCATTGACGCCGACGATGATCTGCTCTTTCTGTTCGACGGCTCGCTGGGCGCGATAGGCAGACTCGCCGATCTCGTTCTGGACGAAGCCGGATTCGGTAGCAGCCAGTGCTCCACCCAGCGCTTCGACCCGCTCGATCAGCTCGCGCGCGGCCCGTTCGATGTCGAGTGTCAGCGCTTCGACTGCATACGACCCGGCCATCGGATCGGCCGTGTTCGCGATTCCGGTCTCGTAGGCGAGCACCTGCTGCGTTCGCAGCGCGATCTTGACCGACTCCTCGGTCGGCAGGGCCAGCGCTTCATCGCGGCTGTTGGTGTGCAGCGACTGGCAGCCGCCGAGAACTGCCGCCATGGCCTGCCAGGCCACGCGCATGACGTTGTTCTCCGGCTGCTGCGCGGTGAGAGTCGATCCGGCAGTCTGGGCGTGAAAGCGTAAGGCCAGCGAGCGGGGATCCTTCGGCTGATAGCGTTCGCGCATGAGGATGGCCCACAGTTTCCGCGCTGCCCGGAACTTGGCGATCTCTTCGATGAAATCGCTGTGGGCGTTGAAGAAGAACGAAATTCGCGGGGCGAAGGTATCGATGTCCAGACCGCGAGCCACTGCAGCTTTTACATACTCGAGACCGTTTGCAAGGGTGAAGGCCACCTCCTGCACCGCCGTCGAGCCGGCTTCGCGGATGTGGTAGCCGGAGACGGAGATCGTGTTCCAGCGCGGGACCTCTTTCGCGCCGAACTCGAAGATGTCCGTCACGATGCGCATCGACGGCAGGGGAGGGAAGATGTAAGTCCCGCGCGCCGCGTACTCTTTGAGAATGTCGTTCTGGATCGTGCCGTTCAGCTTCGACCAGGCGATGTTTCGCCGTTCCGCCACGACCAGGAGCATCGCCAGGAGAATCGACGCAGGGGCATTGATGGTCATGGAGATCGAGACCTGGTCGAGCGGGATTCCGTCGAGCAGCGTCTCCATGTCTTCGATCGAGTCGATGGCCACGCCGACCCGCCCGACCTCGCCGCGCGCCCGTGGGTCATCGGAGTCCATCCCGATCTGGGTTGGCAGGTCGAAGGCTACCGAAAGTCCCGTGGTCCCGCGTTCGAGCAGGTATCGATACCTTTCGTTCGACTCAGCCGCCGTCGAGAACCCCGCGTACTGGCGCATCGTCCAGAGCTTCCCGCGGTACATCGATGCCTGCGGGCCTCGGGTGTAGGGAAATTCGCCGGGAGCGCCGAGGTCGTTCTGCGGATCGAAATGACGTTGCTCGAGGGCCGATTCGTCGAAAAACCCCGGAAGATCGAGGCCGGAAGTGGTGCGTTTCATCTCAGCTAAGCCTAGCAGTAACAGCGGAACGTTATAATTCACGCCCTTCCATGGCCATGGGTGTCAGCGGCAACCTCAAGACGATGCACCCGGGCGACCTGCTCCAGTGGTTGAGCCTCGGGCAGAAGACCGGAACTCTGCTCGTCAGTCGCGAGGCAACCGAGAAGAAGATTTTCCTCCGGTCAGGCCGGATCATCTCCTCTGCCTCGAACGATCCTCGCGAGTACCTGGGACAGTTCCTGATGAGCCATGGTTACCTCAAAGAGGAAGAGCTGAAGAAGGCCATGGAGGTTCAGCAGCAGTCAGGCATCCTCCTCGGCAAGATCCTGGTGACTATCGGCCTGATCTCGGAGCAGGACCTGATGCGGCTGATGCGACTCAAGGCCGAGGAGGAGATCTACGACGTCTTTCTCTGGAGGGACGGACAGTTCCACTTCATCGACGACGAGCTCCCGCAGATGGCCATGGTTCCGCTCAAGATCGACGTCACCGGGATCATCATGGAAGGAACCCGGCGGGTCGATGAATGGCCGCGCATCCGGGAGGTGGTCGAGCACGACGGGCTCACTCCGAAGATGGAGAAGGAAATCGATCCGAACGCCGATCTGGATGACGCGCAGCGGACGGTCGTGCACTCCATCGATGGCCGGCGCAATGTCGCCGAGATCATGCTGGAGAGCCGCTCGTCGTCATTCGTGGTCTGCGGAACCATCTACCAGCTGGTGCGGGAGGGCTACGCAACCCTGCAGGATCCGACCCTGGAGATGGCGGACAAGATGCAGACGTCGAGCGGCGCGTTCCCGAAAATCTTCGATGAGGTCGATGAGATCCAGGCCATGCTCACGGCCGCGCAGACCGCACTCAAAGAGAAAAACTTCGAGAAGACCCAGCGGCTGCTGCGAGCGGCGCAGAACCTCGATCCGAATCATCCACGCGTGCGCGCATCGATCAAGGGAGCGGAGGCTGTGATCCTGGCCGAGCTGCACAACCTCGGCATCACCGACGCCAAGGTGCCGAAGGTCGTGAAAGACCTCGAAGAGATTACCAAGATGAACTTCACCCCGAACGAGGGCTTCATGCTCTCGCGCATCAACGGCACCTGGGACATCGGGTCGTTGATCAAAATCTCACCGATCCGCGAGCCGGACGCGATGTTGATTTTTTACAAGCTCTGGAAAGACGAGATCGTCGTTTTCGATTAGCTGATCCTGAGGATGCGTTTTGGTGGAGGACAGGCAGTCTTGCCTGTCCCGGTCCCCGGCTGCCCGAAAGGGACAGGCAGGAGTGCCTGTCCTCCATAGGCCCTAGGTCAGCCCGACCGTTGGGCGGATCTGCAGTTCGAGTTCGTTCATCTCGCCCTTGTCGCTCTCGTGGTCGTAGCCGAGGGCGTGAAGGATGCCGTGGAGGATCAGAAAGCGGACCTCGGTGGCGAGCGAATGTTTCTCGTCGACGGCCTGACGGCGGGCCTGATCGACGCAGACGACGATGTCGCCGAGCGGGCGGCCTTTCCGATTCGGGTCGCCGTAGGTGTCGTCGGCGGGGAATGTGAGCACGTCGGTGGTCTTGTTCCGGTGACGGAACTGACGGTTGAGCTTCTTCATGGCCTCGTCGTCAACGAAGGCGATGGAAACGTCGGTGATCTCGTCATGGAGATGGTCGAGTTTTTCGAGGGTCAGCAGTACCTTGCGGGTGAAGACGGAGATGTCGCGCCGCGTCAGGCGCGGAATGGCTCCGCCGGAGACTTCGATGTTCACGCGCGGTCCTGCCGCCCCTGTGTTGCCTCGATCGCCTCGAGGTGCGCCTTCTTCTCGAGATCGGCCTGGTCGTACGCGTTGACGATCTTGGAGACCAGGGGATGGCGCACCACGTCCCCGGCGGAAAAGTCGAAGAACTTGATTCCTTCGACATCCTCCAGGATTGCGCGCGCTGCCTTGAGGCCGGACTTTTTCCCGTCGGGCAGATCGACCTGAGTGGTGTCGCCGGTGACCACGCACTTGGAGTCGAATCCAAGGCGGGTCAGGAACATCTTCATCTGCTCGGGGGTGGTGTTCTGAGCCTCGTCGAGGATGATGAACGCGTCGTTCAGGGTGCGCCCGCGCATGAAGGCCAGCGGCGCAATCTCGATGATGCCGCGCTCCATCAGCTTCTCGACCTTCTCGAGGCCGATGATGTCGTAGAGAGAATCGTAGAGCGGGCGCAGATACGGATTGATCTTCTCGGCGATGTCGCCGGGCAGGAAGCCGAGGCGCTCCCCCGCTTCCACAGCTGGACGGGAGAGGATGATCCGCTTGATCGATTTCTCGTTGAGAGCTGCGGCAGCGGCGGCGACGGCCAGAAAGGTCTTGCCGGTGCCCGCGGGGCCGATGCCGAATGTGATGTCGTACTGCTGAATGGACTCGAGGTAGACCTTCTGGGCGATATTACGAGGCGAAACGACCCGGCGCACTGCGGCCTGCACCTTGTTGTCGGTGAAAAAGTCGAGAACGCTGCTGTCCGGTTTGTCGCGCAGCACGCGCATGGCCGTGGATACATCGGCCTTCTTCATCGGATAGCCCTTGGTGATCAGCTCCTGCATCTCAGTGAGGATCTTCTCGACCGGAGCAATCTGATCGGCCGGCCCCTTTACGAAAATCTCGCTGCCGCGAGCAGAGATCTTCACCCCGTACTCCTCTTCGAGCATGCGAAGGTTTTCATCGTGATTGCCGAAGAGTTTCTGTGCGCCCTGTTCATCGAGCATCAATTGCATGGGGGAATCGTCTCCAGTAGCCCGTCACTGCCAGGCGCGGGCTCGTCTCTCAAAAAGGCTGATCCAGACTTCTCCGTACTCGGCTCGCCGCCAGAACGCGAGGCTCTGCGGTTCGATCGTAAACGGCTCGGTGCGGCGCCGATGTTCCACCGCCACGACCGCATTTTCACTGAGGGCAAGGCTGTCGATGGATTGCAGGAGCTCATCGTACCGCCCGAACTCGTACGGAGGATCGGCGTAAACGTAATCGCACTCCCGCGGGCCGAGCCGGCCGGCTACCACGACCGCATCGGCTGTCACCGTGGCGACGGTGACCCCGAAGGCCTCCGCTGTCTTCGCAATCAACTCCACGTTGTCACGCGACTGGTCGACCGCTGTCGCGGATCCGGCACCGCGCGAGATGGCCTCGAAGGAAAAGATGCCGCTTCCTGCGAAGAGATCGAGGAAGCGCGCTCCGGAGATTCCCGCGCCGATGATGTTGAAGTACGCCTGCCGGGCGCGTTCGGAAGTGGGGCGGATGTCGCCCCGCGGAACTGGAACGCGGCGGCCCCGGAGCGAGCCGGCAGTGATCCGGAGCGCTCCCGCGCCCTGCGGCGGTCGCGCTATCTCGGCCGTCCCACGAAGTAGTTGTAGAGATCCTTCGCGGCGACGTAAAGAATCGTCGGCTGCGACGTGCAGCGCAGCTCCACCACTCCGCTTTCCGGAATGATGCGCTCTACGCGGTAGATTTTCCGGTCATCACCGACCAGCTCGTCTCCCACTTTCGGGTCGTAATTGGCGACGGTGGAAGTGACGGTTCGATCCTCGGAGATGGCCCGCAGCAGATCTTCGAGAGGCGCAATCTGCGTCTGCAGCGTACGAGGACGTCTTCCGGTCGGGTCGAACGTCCGCTCCACATGTTTCTGATCGGGCTTGTAGATCCGGAGGAACGCCCGCCGCCGATCGGTCGGCTCGGACAGGTCTGCTTCCCGGATGCGCTCGAGCTGCGCGGGCGGAATCGCATCGAGATAATTTTTCAGCGCGTCCGGCGGAATGATGACCCGCTTGTGAATCGTCCCGCCGGCTCCGGTCATCCGGATCACGACCAGGCCGCCTTCGAAGATGGAGATGCGCTGATCGACTGCGCTGTTGCGAACGAAGTAATCGACGAGAGGGCGGGGCAGCTCGCCGTTGATGAGCTGCGAGCCGATGGCCTGTTTCGCGCCGGTCATCTCGGGGATTTCGTATTTCTTGAGGCGCCGGCTCAGGCGCTCAGGGAGGGGAGTGGAGATCGCGCCGCCCAGGGGAGCGGTGTCGACTTTCGTGATGTCGTGAGTCTGGTCCGGTGGCGGGGGAGGACTCTGGGCGAGGAGGGGGAAGCTGGCGAGGATCGCGACAGCGAGTGCGACGGCGATTCTGTCCGAAGGGGTCATTTCGGGTCGGATAAACGCTCGCGATCAAGATACTTCATCGCCATCTCGCGGGCAAAAGTCCGGGCCTGCTCCGCCGGGATCTCGCCGGTGAAGACCGCCTCACGCGTTCGCTCCAGCGCCTTCGCTACATGGGGCCCGCCCGGCATCTCCAACTCGTTGCCGCGCAACGGAAGCTTGAACTTCTGAAACTCCTCGAATCGCGCCACGTGGATGCTCTCCTGCGGCCGCTCGGAGGCGAGCAGCGATCGCATCTCGGGAGATACCGACTTCAGAAGCCGGAAGCGCTGGCGCTCGGAGTTCGCGCCGGTGAGCGCCCGCTCGAAGCGGTCGAGATCACGCGCTATCTGCAACACGCTCCGGGCCCGCTTCTGCGAGAAGCCGGAGCCTTCCAGTTGGGCGGCGTCTACATTGAGGTTCTGCAGCAACGCTCCCGAATAGAGAACGTAGCGGTCGAGGCCCGGACGCGTAGCCAGCTCCTGGCGCACGCGCTCGAGCATCGCATCCGATTCCGGGTCGGTGCGGGTGCCGAGGAGGTGCGTGGTGACGCCGCGCTCATCGAGGGCCGTCAGGACCTGCGGTGCCTCCTCCTCATCCATGGCCAGGAACAGCTCTCGCCAGAGACGCTCGCGGGAGACGCTGTCGAACGCCCCTCCGGCGACCGCCTCGTCGATGAGGGTCGAGGTGTGAGCCTCGATCTCGAATCCGAGGCGCTTGGCCAGCCGAATGGCGCGGAAGATGCGCGTCGGATCGTCGATGAAGCTCCTGTCGTGCAGCACACGGACGATCCGGGCGCGCAGATCCGGCTCCCCGCCTGTCGGATCGTGAAGGGTCCGGTCGAGCAGATCCATGGCGATGGCGTTGATGGAAAAGTCGCGGCGGAGAAGGTCGTCTTTCAGCTTCCCCGGCTCAACAGCCGGCAAGGCCCCCGGCGTCCGGTAGCGTTCCTTCCGAGCGGTGGCAATGTCGATCTCCGGAAGACCCTCAGCCGTGACTTTGTAGGTCAGGAACTGTGGGTAGGAGCGGAGGCGTCCGTTGACCCGTTTGGCCAGAGCGCGCGCCAGGACCGATCCCCCGTTCTCGAGCGTCAGGTCGACGTCGAGGCCCTGGCGTCCCAGCAGCAGGTCGCGCACCGGTCCCCCTACGAGGAAGGGACGGCAGGCCTTTTCCATCGCTACCTCTTTGATGAGATCAATGGCGCGTCGATGCTGATTGGGGATGTCGATGGTCTCTGTCATGACGCCACTGCTTCGTAAATCTTCTCGAGAATACGAAGGCGCTGCCGGGGCCGGAACTTCCCGACCGTCTGCCTCGCCGCCCCGATTTTCAGTTCAGCTACCTCTAGCTTGAACAGCGCTGTCAGTATCGCATGAGTCATCTCGTTGGGATCGTTGCACGGCACGAGGAACCCTGTCCGTCCGTTCTCGAGCCGCTGAGAGTTGATGGACGTGCGCGAAGCGACAACTGCTTTCCCTGCTGCAATTGCCTCAGCCGTATACCCGTCAAAGTCGGATTCTCTGGTGGCCGGGTCGACCCAGGCTTCTACGCCCGCTAGATCCTCAGGAGTGGGCGGGGTCCCGAACACCCGAAACTCGATGTCTGTACGAAATCTCTGAATGCGGGCCAGCGTCTGCTCCAGCATGTTCCGCACCCCCGGACGTGCAGAATCAAACACGCCGACAAAGTGGAGGACAGGCAGTCCTGCCTGTCCCGATCCCGCAGGATCGCTCCCGGTGGAAAAATAAGAATCCTCCACCGCCTCGGGGAGATGCTGCACGTACGCCTCGGGATCAATCGGCGCGACAGGGGAGAGCACATATCGAGGCTTGACGGGCTGCCGGAAACGGAACCGAGCCTCCCGAGGCGCTGCCGGAGCCACATATGG
>Ga0136612_10001328_pt1 | contig 10434 bp, 7 predicted proteins | sample AntDryUQ224A2306_2_FD_106644 | JGI IMG/M metagenome (GOLD analysis project Ga0136612, IMG submission 106644) | Polar desert sand microbial communities from Dry Valleys, Antarctica - metaG UQ224A (23.06) | ecosystem: Environmental > Terrestrial > Soil > Desert | place: Antarctica: Dry Valley...
ACCGAGCACAGCACCCCGAGGCACCAGACGAGGTCCCACGAGCCTTCCCGCACGGGCAGGAGCTCCGCCGGCGCGACGATTGCGGCGGCGCCGAACAGGGCTCGGGCCGCCCGGCATGCGCCCACCATCGGGTCGAGCAGCACAGCGTCGACCCCGAACATCTCCCGCGCGAAGGCGGCCGGGCCGCCGACCCCAGCGCCGACATCGAGGAGCAACCGGCCGCGGGCGAGCCCTAGCCGCTGCCCGAGCCAGTGCAGGCCGGCCGGGCTCCCGCTTCCTCGACAGCCTGCCGGGACGGCGTACTCCGGCCCGAGCGCTCGCACGGCGTCCGCGGTCCAGCTCGCCATCGCATCGAACTCGGCGTCGGCCTGTCCGGATGCGTCGTCGTCGGGCCCGGAGCTACTCATCGGCCGAGGGCCCGGATGCCGAGGCCGACGGCCGCCTTGACCTCAGCACCGGCGTCGACGCCCCGTCCGGAGCCGAGCCCGGACACGTTCACGCCAACGATCCCGTCGATCGCAAGGAGGGCCGAAGCCTCGGCGACAGCGGCATCGACCCCGGCGCAGACCGGATCGTGGGCGTCGAGGACCGCCGAGATCGCCTCGTCCCGTAGGTACAAGCCGGGGAAGGCTTGGAGGATGGCGGCCGATGTCTCGTCCGTGAACACCGACACGGCCGCGACGATCGGCAGGGTCACGCCCTGGGCGCGTGCTGCGCTCACGAAGCGGTCGACGGCCGCCACCGAGCTCACGTGGTTGAGCACGCAGAAACCGGCACCCGCCCGCTGCTTCTGAAGCAGCCGCCCCGGTCGCACCTCGACCGGGGCGGCGTCGGGCGATTCGGCGACGAGGACGGGCAGGCCGGCCTCCGAGGCCATGGCCGCCAGGCGCGTGCCGTCCAGGTCGAACACCTGGGTCACCTCGGGCCGGATACCGGGCGCCCGCCCGTCGCCGGTCACACACAGCACGCCCGGCGCGCCAAGCTCGGCCAGGCCGGCCAGCTCCTGCTCGAGCACAACCCGGTTCCGGTCCCGACACGTGAGGGTGATCACTGCGTGTCCGCCCGCCTCCCTGACGAACGACATCATCTGGGCCGGAGGGAAGTCGGGGCGGGATTGATGCTCACCGACCAACAGCGCGTCACAGGATCCGGCCATGATCGACGTGACCTGCTCGATCGACTGACGGTCGAAGGGTCGCAAGGTCAGGTCGGACAGCACCAGAGGGCGGCCCGAGTCGGTGGCCAAAGGGCCAGACGGAGAAGGTGCAGCGGCCTCAGGGCCGGTCCAGGGAACCGCATCCTCGAGCGCGCCGAACGGGCACGGGAAGGTCCCGAGCTCGCAGGTGCGGTCCACCTTCACGCCACCACACGGCCCGAACACCATCCGCTTCGGGCAGGAGGGCTCGTGGCGCGCCGTCATGCGGGCTCGAGCGAGTTCGTGCTGAAGCGGTGCAAGCGGCGACTCTGTCACACCCGAGATGGTGGCGAGGACGAAGGCGCGTCATGGGGTGGCCGCAGGCCGGTCACGTTCGGCAGCCACTACGGTCAGCCGGGTGTCGGACGAGAGGCTGAAGGCGGGGGAGCGCGCAGGGCCGGGTCCGTGAGGCGACCCCGTGCCCACCGCCGGACAGGCTCGCTCTCGAGGCCGGGGAGTCGGTACAGCCAACGGGACATGTGGGTGGTCACCAAGATCCGCAACGCCTACGAGTTGGCGTCGCTGCCGGTCCTCACCGTGTTCCTGTTCCACAACCGGCAGTTCCACGCGTCGTATCGGCTCACGTGGCGTCGAAGGTTCCGTCTGGGCATGCAGATGTACCGGAACATCAAGAAGGTGGAGACCGGTACCTCGAACCGGGCCCACATGGCCATGGCGGCGAAGATCTTCGAGATCCCCCCCGGTATCGAAGGCGTCATCGTCGAGGCCGGGTGCTGGAAGGGGGGGACCACGGCCAACCTCTCCTTGGTGGCCGACATCGTGGGCCGCGATCTCGTGGTGTACGACAGCTTTGAGGGCTTGCCGGCTCCGGCCGAAGGGGACCGTTGGGCCAGCCCGCTGGGTGAGGGCGCGTTCCGAGGCGACCTCGAGGAGGTCAGGTTGAACGTCGCCCGTCACGGGGTCGTCGAGCGGTGCCAGTTCCGCAAGGGGTGGTTCTCCGAAACCCTGTCGGGCCACACCGAACCGATCGTGGCCGCGTTCGTCGACGTCGACCACCAGGCCAGCATGCACCAGTGTCTGCTGGGCCTGTGGCCGCACCTGGTCGATACCGGCTACATGTTCGTCGATGAGTACACGCGCCTCGACTACTGCGCGCTGTTCTTTTCTGAGCGCTTCTGGCGCACCTACTTCGGCCGCCCGCCGCCCGGGCTTATGGGTGCTGGGACCGGCGTCGGAGTCGGCCAGTACTTCCTGGGCCCATACCGCAGCATGCCGCCCCTCCAGCGACCTCGAAGCATCGCCTGGACCCGCAAGGACTTCTACGGAGCTTGGGATTACCAGCCCGACGACGCACCCACTGTTCCCCTCCGAGGTGGACCCGGAGCATCGCACGGACCAGAAGGCTGGACGACGACCACCGTGCCCGCCAGTGAGCACGTCGAAAGGAAGCTGGCACGCATGATGACGCAGAGCGAGCACTTTCGACAGACGTTTGCGGAGAAGCTCGTAGCCAGCGACGAGGGCCTCGAGCAGCTGGCTCGAGCGTTGCAGGAGAAGGAAGCGGCCGAGCGGCGATCCGGTGCGCCTGCAGGCGAACCCAACCCCTGACCTCGCCCCGTGCCGTGCCGTGCCGTGCCGTGCCACCGGACCGCCATGGCGCGGCAGGTTTGTCGCGGACCAGTTCCATCCCAACGCCATCGGCTACGTCAGCTGGACCGAGGCGTTCGTCGCGGCCCTCGCCCAACCCCGCTCGGACGGAGTGGATCACATGCCTGAGACCTGCACCCACCTCGACACCTTCGCTGATGTCACCCCGTCCAGCCAAGGGTGCGCGGACTGCCTGCGCATCGGCGGGGCGGTGGATGCACCTGCGCCTGTGCTGCACGGTGCACGTCGGTTGCTGCGACGACTCCCCGAACCGCTACGCGACCGTCCACTGGCGCACCCAGCCCGACCACCCGCTCATCCGTCCCTAGGAGCCGAGGCGAGGACTGGTGGTGGTGCTACCCGGACGACCTGTTCTTCGAGATCGACGGCGCGCCGCCGGCGCCGTCGCACCGATGACCGGCCCACTCGACGACCACCCGTGCCCGCAGCAGCGATCCACCGGGTGGCGGGTACCGTGCCGGCGATGCTGCTGACGCCTCGCTACGACGGTCCGGCGGTGCTCCGTTTCGACGCACCCATCGACGACCTCTCGGTCCCGCTCCTCCGGCAACGACGCCGGATGGGTGACTTCCTGAGCGGCCTGGACGATGCACAGTGGGCAACTGCCAGCCGGTGCGAGGGATGGTCCGTCCGAGAGGTCATCGCTCACCTCGTCGGCACCGACCAGTTCTGGGTGCTGGCGGTCTCGGCGGCGCTGGCAGGTGCGCCCACTCGCTACCTCGCCGGGTTCGATCCGGCCGTCACTCCGGCGCTGATGGTCGACGGGATGCGGGGCCTGGCGCCGGCCCAGGTGCAGGCCTCGTTCCTCGAAGGCGTCGAGGCGCTCGCCGCCGTCCTCGCCGACCTCGACCAGGCGCAATGGTCACTGCAGGCCGAAGCGCCGCCAGGCCATGTGCCGCTGCATGTCATGGCGCGCCACGCCCTGTGGGACGCGTGGATCCACGAGCGCGACATCGTCCTGCCGCTCGGCGCCAACCCGGTCGACGAGCCCGACGAGGTACGGACCTGCCTCCAGTACGTCGCCGCGCTCGGCCCCGCGCTCCTCGCCACCAGCGGTTCGGAGCGGGCCGGGGCCTTGGCCGTCGACGGTGCCGATCCGGACACCCACGTGGTCGTCGAGGTCGGGGCGACCGTCGTCGTCTCCGAGCGCGAGGCACCGGCTGACGCCCTGCACCTCGAGGGGCGAAGCGTCGACCTGGTCGAAGCCCTCAGCTTCCGTGCACCGTTCCCGCACGACATCGCCGAAGGCGATCGCTGGCTGCTCGGCGGCCTCGCATCTGCGTTCGACCTGGCCCCCCACGGTTGAGTGCGCGCCACGGATGTTCGAACCACGCACGCGCGGCCGCCACGGACGATCCGTCGGTCGCCACCGCGTGTACCGTCGCCGGCGTCCCGATCACGGACACTGCGGATCAGCAGAAGAAGGAGAGATCGTCATGACCATGATCGCTCGCGACGACGACGTCGTCACCGGTGACGCCCAGGCCATCGCTGCCCTGCACGGAGCGTTCGACCGACAGCAGCGGGCGTTCCTGGCCGATCCGTATCCGAGCCTCGACGAGCGGCGCAGCCACCTCGAGGCGCTCGCCGGCATGATGATGTCGAACCGAGACCGGATCCGCCAGGCGATGAGCGACGACTTCGCGGTCCATCCCGAGCTGTTCGCCGACCTGATCGAATGTCTCGGCATCGCCAGTCGCGCCGCGTACGCCATCTCCCAGCTCGCGCCGTGGATGGCCGATGAGGAGAGGGAGACCGACCCGGCCCTGATGGGAACCGCTCGTGCCTACGTACGCCATCAACCCAAGGGCGTCGTCGGCAACATCGTCCCGTGGAACTTCCCGTTCGACATCGGCGTCGGCCCGCTGGTGGAGATGCTGGCTGCCGGCAACCGGATCATCGTGAAGTCCTCCGACTTCACCCCGGCATGCGGCGAGCTGCTCTCCGAGATGATCGCGTCGACCTTCGATCCCGACCGGGTCGCCGTTGCGGTCGGCGGGCTGGAGTTGGCCAAGGCCTTCCCGACACTGCCGTGGAACCACCTCCTCTACACGGGCAGTCCGGGGATCGGCCGGTCGATCATGAGAGCGGCGGCGGAGAACCTGACGCCGGTGACGCTGGAGCTCGGCGGCAAGTGCCCGGCCATCGTCACCGAGGACGCCGTGGACCTCAAGTCGGTGGCCAACATCCTCGGCACCAAGATGATCAAGAACGGTCAGATGTGCATCTCGGTGGACTACGTCCTCGCACCTCGAGCCCGCCTCGGCGAGTTCGTGGAACTGGCCCGCCAGTACGTGCGCGAGCAGACGCCGGACTACTCGCGCAGCGGTGACTGCACAGGGATCATCACCGAGCGACACCTGGACCGGCTGGTCGAGTTGCGCCAGCAAGCCGTCGACGCAGGCTACGAGGTCGTCGACCTCGAAGAGGGCGGCTCGGTCAACCGCACCACCCGCCAGATGCCGCTGTCGCTGATCGTGGATCCGGGCGAGGATCTCGGCGTGATGCAGGAGGAGATCTTCGGGCCGTTGCTGCCGATCAAGCCCTACGACAGCCTCGACGAGGCCATCGCCTACGTGAACGCCGGTGAGCGGCCGCTCGGTCTCTACGTCTTCGGCGACGACCAGGCCGCCAACGATCAGGTGTTGGCGTCGACGACCTCCGGTGGGGCCTGTGTCAACGCCTGCGCCATGCAGGGGGCGTTGCCGTCGTTGGGGTTCGGCGGCGTCGGCAACAGCGGAGCGGGGCGCCACCACGGCATCGACGGCTTCCGGGAGTTCTCCAACCCCCGCGGGATCGTGGTGCGGGGCGAGGGCGACCTGATCGACGCCTTCTATCCGCCCTATGGCGACACCCTCGGCGCCATCACCTCCGCCGCGTTCGGCCAGGCGCCCGGCACCGTCTGAGTCCTCAGCTCGGGCCGAGCAGGTAGTCGCCGGTCGATGGGTGGTGGTACCAGCCGCCGGCGGCGTGGGTACCGCCGTCGACGTGGAGCGTCTGGCCGGTCACGTAGCTCGAGAGATCCGACGCCAGGAAGACGCCCGCGCCCGCCATCTCGTCGACATGGCCCGGGCGACCACGGGCGAGCTCAGGGCGACGTAGCCGGCATCGGCGACGATGGCGACGCAACGGGGTGAAGCGGGACATGCACTTGCCGGCCGTATGTATTGTCACTACCGTTGTCAATAGATTTCCGGAGGGAGAAGGCGGTCGATGGTCCCAGGGTCGGGAGGGGAGCGGCGGCGAGCGGCCTCGGGTCGCACGCTGCGGCTGGGCGGGACATGAGCGACCCCACCCCGATCGACGGGCGGGCGGCGCGACGTGACCGCAACCGCGAGGCGGTGCTGGACGCCGTGATCGAGCTCTTCACCGAGGACGACCTCGACCCTGGACCCGACGAGGTTGCGTTGCGGGTCGGTCTCTCGGCCCGATCCGTGTACCGGTACTTCGAGGACCGCGACGCGCTGCTCCGGGCCGCGATCGAGCGCCACCAGCAACGGGTGCTGCCGCTCTACGTGATCCACGCCATCGGCGAGGGCGACATCGATGACCGCATCGAGCGCTTCGTGACCTCGCGGGTCCGCCTGTACGAGGCCATCGCCGCCACCGCGCGGGCGGTCCGGGCCCGCGCCGCGGTCAACGACATCATGCGGGATCGGGTCGAGGAGACGCACCGCCTCCTGCGCGAGCAGATCGAGAAGCAGTTCGCTCCCGAGCTGGAGGAGCTCGATGGTCGCCGGCTGCGGGCCACATCTGGGGCGATCGACACGCTCTGCCAGCTCGAGGCGATCGACCACCTGCGACTGCACCGACGCCTCTCCTCAGATGAGACCCGGACCGTGCTGATCGACGCGCTCCAGGCCCTGCTGGCCCAGTTCTCGACACCTCCATCCGAGGAGACCGACCGTGACCAATCGTGAACCGTTTGAGGGGGACATCGGTCGTACCCACGGCGAGTCGACGCCGTGGTGGCCGACCCCCGCTCATCCCGGAGAGGACGCCCCGAACGTGGTGGTCGTCCTCCTCGACGATCTCGGGTTCGCCCAGCTCGGCTGCTTCGGGTCCGACATCGAGACACCGAACATCGACCGCCTGGCTGCCGGAGGCCTCCGGTTCACGAACTTCCACGTCACGCCGCTGTGCTCCCCGACGCGGGCCGCGCTGCTGAGCGGCCGCAACCACCACACGGTCGGCATGCGCTCGGTGTCGAACTTCAGCACCGGCTTCCCGAACATGCGGGGCCACGTCTCGAACCATGCCACCACCATGGGGGAGGTCCTGCGCGAGGCGGGGTACACAACCTTCGCCCTCGGGAAGTGGCACCTCGCCCCGATGGAGAGCTCGTCGGCTGCGGGCCCTTTCGACCAGTGGCCGTGCCAGCGCGGCTTCGATCGCTTCTACGGCTTCCTCGACGGTGAGACCGACCAGTTCACCCCGGAGCTCGTGTACGACAACCACGCCGTCCGTCCTCCGCGGACGCCGGAGGAGGGCTACCACCTGAGCGAAGACCTCGTGGATCACGCCATCTCGTTCGTCCACGACACCACCTCGATCCGGCCCGACCGTCCCTTCTTCACCTATCTCGCCTTCGGTGCCACCCATGCGCCCCACCAGGCGCCGGCGGAGTACCTCGACAAGTACCGCGGCCGCTACGACGCCGGGTGGGACGAAGCACGGGAGCGCTGGTTCGAACGTCAGCTGGAGCTCGGACTCGTACCCGGAGGCACACGGCTCGCACCACGCAACCCGGGTGTCGAGCCGTGGGACGACCTGCCCGAGAACCACCGGCGGCTGGCCTGCCGGCTCCAGGAGGCGTTCGCCGGCTTCCTCGACCACACCGACGCACAGATCGGTCGGTTCGTCGAAGCGCTGGAGCGTCTCGGCCGCCTCGACAACACGGTCTTCCTCCTGCTGTCCGACAACGGTGCCAGTCAGGAGGGCGGGCCCTTCGGTGTGCTCCACGAGATGAAGTTCTTCAACTTCATCCTCGAGACGCCCGACGACGCCGTGGGCCGACTCGATGACATCGGCGGCCCCTCCAGCCACTCGAACTACCCCTGGGGCTGGGCGCAGGCCGGGAACGCACCGTTCAAGTGGTACAAGCAGAACACCCACGAAGGCGGCGTCCATGTGCCCTTGATCGCGCACTGGCCTGCGGTCATCGATGACCCGGGAGCGCTTCGACACCAGTTCCACCACGTCACCGACATCGCGCCGACCGTGTACGAAGCGGCCGGGATCAACCCACCCGAGGTGTACCGGGGGCTCGAGCAGATCCCGCTGGCGGGCACGTCCATGCGATACCTCTTCGACGCCACCGCCGCCGGCGAGCCGAGCCGCAAGCACGTCCAGTACTACGAGATGAGCGGGCATCGGGCCATCTACGCCGATGGATACAAGGCCGTCACCCGCCACGAGCCCGGCGTCGCCTACGACGACGACCGCTGGGAGCTCTACCACGTCGCCGTGGACCTCTCCGAATGTGACGACCTCGCCGCCGCTCGGCCCGAGAAGTTGGAGGAGCTCGTCATGCGTTGGTGGGAGGAGGCGGAAGAGCACGGCGTACTCCCGCTCGACGATCGCACGGTCGAGCTCTTCGGGGCCCGCTTCCGTGAGCGTTCCCCGCACCGCTCGGATCGCCGCTACACGTACCGTCCCCCCATGACGCCGCTCCCCGCTCAGGTGGGCGCCGGCATCGGCGGTCGCAGCTGGGATCTCGCCGCCAGCATCGACCGACCGGCGGGGGCGGCCGGGGTCCTCTACGCGACCGGGAACGAGAACTCGGGGATCAGCGTGTTCATCGACGGCGACCGCCTGGTGTTCGACTACAACTGCTTCGGCGAGCACCACCTGGTGGAATCCGAGGTGGCCGTGCCGGTCGGGCCGTCAGTTGTCGGCGTCGAGTTCCGAAGGGGCGATGATGGCGGTGACGTCGCCCTCGTCATCGACGGTGCGATGTGTGGGTCGATGCACGTTCCCTTCGTCATGCGGATGATCTCGAGTGTCGGAGCCAGCGTCGGGTACGACCACGGCTCCCCGGTGAGCCTGCGGTACGACCATGAGCACCCGTTCCAAGGTCGCCTCGAACGAGTCGACATCGAGCTGCGCTCGGTCCGCAAGGCCGACGGCGCCGCCTCCGCGGCAACCGACCAGCGGGCGACGATGGGTCGACAATGACGGGCGAGGAAGTGTGACAACACGTTGACGCCGGCGGCCCCCCGGCGAATCGGCCCGCTCGCCCCCGAACATCGGGGTGAGGGCGCCAAGAACGCCTCAGGTGAGGCGAGGCGTGTGAGCTCGGCGGGGATCTCGCCCGGTTCGGTGGTCGCGGTCGGTCGTGACGGGCCCGTCGGGAGGTCGGACGTCGGGGCGTAGCGTCGGCCGGCATGGCCGATACCAGTGACTTCACGAGCCGGATCACCGCCGCCTACACGGCCGCGGGCGCAACCCTCGACCTCGGGCGCGGGATCAAGGACGGCGCCGTGTTCCGGGACGCTGCGGTTCGGATACCGGCGGCGATGCTCAACCGACACGGTCTCATCGCCGGAGCCACCGGTACGGGCAAGACGCGGACGTTGCAGCTCATGGCTGAACAGCTCTCGGCGATCGGCGTCCCCGTCTTCGCCGCGGACGTCAAAGGGGACCTGTCGGGCCTCAGCCAGCCCGGACTGTTCGACGACAAGGTCAAGGCCCGGTTGCACGAGCTCGGTGCCACGCGGGAACCGGCCGGGCGACCGGTCACGTTCCTGTCGCTGGGGGGTCTCGGGCCTGGTGTGCCGGTCCGGGCCACCGTCTCGTCGTTCGGCCCGCAGCTCCTGGCCAAGGTGCTGGGGGCCAACACCACCCAGACATCGTCGCTGTCCCTCGTCTTCCACTACGCCGACCGGGCCGGGCTGGCACTGCTCGACCTGGCCGACCTGCGAGCGGTGCTGCAGTACCTCACGAGCGACGAGGGCAAAGCCGACCTGAAGGGCATCGGTGGCCTCTCGTCGGCAACCGCCGGGGTGCTGCTTCGCTCGATCACCGAGCTCGAGGATCAAGGAGGCGACGCGTTCTTCGGCGAACCGGAGCTCGCCTTCACCGATCTGCTGCGGATGACGCCGGAGGGTTCCGGCGTCATCAGCTGCCTGGAGCTGGCGGCAGTGCAGGACCGACCCAAGCTCTTCTCGACGTTCCTCATGTGGCTTCTCGCCGACCTGTTCGAGCACCTTCCGGAGGTGGGCGACCTCGACAAGCCAAAGCTCGTCTTCTTCTTCGACGAAGCCCACCTCTTGTTCGACGATGCGTCCGAGCCGTTCCTGGACCAGGTGGCCCAGACGGTACGGCTCATCCGATCCAAGGGGGTGGGCGTCTTCTTCATCACCCAGCTTCCTGACGACGTGCCCGAGGCGGTACTCAGCCAGCTCGGCAATCGCCTTCAACACGCCCTCCGGGCGTTCACGCCACGTGACGCCAAGTCGCTGAAGGCGGCAGTGACCACCTATCCGAAGACCGACGACTACGACCTCGAGGAGGATCTGACCAGGCTCGCCACCGGCGAGGCAATGGTGACGATCCTGTCAGAGCGGGGGGCACCGACCCCCGTGGTGTGGACCCGGCTGTTGCCGCCG